>VFQO010011080.1_pt1 | contig 31664 bp, 49 predicted proteins | sample 3512331 | NCBI WGS metagenome assembly VFQO01 (sample SAMN10412371, study PRJNA504923) | tailings metagenome | isolation source: Replicate 3 from Balatoc abandoned mine | place: Philippines: Itogon, Benguet | collected 2017-08-28 | reverse complement strand
GGCGGGAGTGAGGGCGGGAGTGAGGGCGGGAAGGGAGCGGGAGTGTGTGTGCAGCTGCAGGCAGCAGCTCAGCCGAGAGGCACATTGGTCCGGTGCACGTGCCGCCACACACAGCGGCCAGCAGGAGGGCCTGTGTTCACAGTCGCCCAGCCGTGCTCTGATGCAAACTTCGCACCTGGTAGCCACGGGAGGCGAGGGCCAGGTTGGGGCAGCGGGGGCGCAGCGGCTCGCAATCAAATTGCCAGGTGTTGAAGGTGCCCTTCGGCTGGGCTGCAACAAAAGAGGGAAGGAAGGGGGGAGGGCAGGGGGCACCCGGGTCACGGCAAGCAGGACGACACACGAGTGTGCACCATGCATAGCCAGTTGGTGCCCTGATGTGCAGCCAGGCTGTAGCAGCTGTGGGTGCAGGCGCTGGGTTCTGGCCCGGCAACGCGAGTGCTGAGGCAGAGCAGCTGGCGCAAGCTGGCTGCTCTGCGCACAGCGAGGCGACAAAACCAGGCTGGGCTGGCAGGGCAGCTCACGTTGGGGGCCCTGGTCGGTTGAAGCGGGAGCGTCGGTAGCAGAATCTCCAGAGCTGCTGCCATCGGAACTGCCATCAGAGGGCGAGCTGTTGTTGTTGTCGGAGGAAGAGGAGTCGCCTGCGGTGAGGGGGCAGGGAGGATGGAAGGCAATGGACAGAGTGAGGCGCGCGCTTGGATGCCAATGCACAGCAAAACTGTTGGGGGCCGCAGCAAGGGCAGGAGGGCCTACACGCCAGGGGCAGGCAGTATGCGTGCCCGGCCACCCTGCCACTTCCCATGCCCGACTGGCTGAAACCCACCGGCAGAGTCATCAGAGGAAGAAGAGGCGTCGCTGTTGCTCGAGTCATCAGAAGAGGAGGAATCATCAGAGCTTGAGTCATCGGAGCTGGAGTCATCGCTGCTGGAATCATCTGAGCTGGAGTCATCGGAGCTGGAGTCATCGCTGCTTGAGTCGTCGGAGCTCGAGTCGTCAGAGCTGGAATCTTCAGAGCTGGAATCAGCAGAGCTCGAGTCACCAGAGCTGGAATCATCGCTGCTGGAGTCGTTGCTGCCGTCGCAGTCGGCCCACTCCCAGCTGATGGACTTGCGGTCCCAGCTGTAGCCGGTGATGGCCTCCAGCGCCTGCGGAGGGGGCATGGATGGACAAGAAGGCAGTAGTGGTGAGGGACAGGAGACTAACTGCAGTGCAACTGCGCCGCCCCTGCTTGCTCGCAGGCCTCCCCACTGCAGCAGCTGCCATGCATGTCGAGGCTCGCTTCTCAACGTCTTGTGATCGGCACGCCAACAGACCCCTGCACTGCTTTACTGCCGCTGCACTTAGCATCAAGCAACCCTCAACATCCACGCCGCCCTCCCTCACCTCAGTCGACAGGTCAACGTCGCCATAGGAGCAGGTGGGGCACTCGTCCACGATTTTGACCAGAAACGAGTTGCCAGGGGCGTCATCTTCGGTGCCCCGGATGCGCACGCAGCGGCCACACACCGAGTCATCAAACTGAAGTGGAGGGGAGGGGGGCAAAGGGCAGGGGAGGGGGCGGCAGTGAGGATGGGCGTTGGCGGGGCACACGCAGCAACAGGGCAGGGGCAGCACGCGAGCGCAAGGGTGCACGGGGCAGGCAGCAGGCCGCCTTCGAGGCTGCTGCCGCTGGTGCCGCCGCCGCTGCTGCTAAGGTACCGCGCGGCGCTGGTGCATGCACCCTCTTCCCACCCTGTCCAGCACCCACCTGGTCAGAGTTCATGGCGCCATACCTGCAAGGAATAGGCGTGGATGGTGGCACACAAGAACGCTTCAGCACTCAATAAGCCCCGAGCACCACTGCACATGCCCACACAGGGGAGCGACAAGTGCAGCCATGATCAGAGCCGCTCATCCGCCAGCAGCCTTGTCCCCCTCCTGCCTCACCACGTCTCCCAGTGGTCTCCCAGGTAGTCAAATCCGCAAGCATTGAAGCCCGTTGAGTCCTTCTCGCCGGCCCTGCAGAGTTGGGAAGGTCAATTGGCAGCACAGAGGGTCAGAGGGTCGGCTGTTGCGGCCTGTCGGCGTGGCGTCAACCGCCGCATCGCCGACCGGTCAACAGGCGGCACACCGCTGGCCAAGATGCCCGCCGCCGCCGGCAGCAGCATGCCTTCGCTGCGCATCCAAATGGCGATTACGCAAGCTGCACCGAACACAGAAACCTGCTGCTCCTGGTGAGCGGCAGGGGGCTGGCGGCACGTAGCGCCGGCAACCCGATCCGCGGCATGACTCACGAGGAGTAGGCCGTGCCCTCCCCCTCGTAGTTGGCGGCTGCGCCCGCCAGGGCGATCAGCAAGCAGATTGCGACCGCCTTCATGTCTCCAGATTGGGTGGCAGGGAAGTGAGGGAGGGGGAGCAGCCAGCGGCACTGAAGGCTGGGACGATGGGTGGAGTGTTGAGGAGGAGGCGCCGCTTGCACGCAGATGGCCAAAGAGATCGAATGAATTGGCGGGGAGCGGCGATCGAGGGCGCCCTGAAATAGGCCGGTCGCACCAGGACCACGGCTGGCGCACAGCCGTCGCCCGTCTGACAGACTGTGTCCGACTCGCACGCCATCGCCGGTGATCGGGTTTTGCGGGCGGCATCGCGCGAGCATCGTACAGAGCGCAGGAGATAAGCGGACGCAGCTGCAGCTGTTGTCACCTGCTGCTGGCTGGCGGGGCCGCCCCTGCCCACTTGCGGCGTTCGCCGGCACCCCCAGGCAGCCCACACAGACTGACACACATGCTATCGATGTGATAGAACCGGAGATCAAGCGCGGAGGGCGCGTCAGTGGGCCCGCCCTGGGTGGCGCCGCGCCGCCGCCAGTCGACAACACCTGCTTGCAGCACTGCTCAGGGGTCCCTGCAGGCGCCTTGCCCCAGTCGGCGTATGCTGCACATTGCTGAACCGTTCAGGAGGCGCAGGCCTGCTCGGCTTGGAGGCTGCAGCCCGTCTGCCGGCGGCCGCACGTCACCCCTGTGCCGTCCTGCGGGAAGAGCAGGACAACCTGCCAGCCTGCTCCAGCCCTGTCCTGATCTCCTCAGCCACTGCTCTCCTCAGCACAGTGCGACGGACAAACGGGGGAGGTTTACAAGCAGCTGTGGGCGGTCGGTCAACTGGTCAGTCAGCGCATGCAGCTTGCGGTCACAGTTCGGTCAGTCGGGTGCACAGCAAGCAAAGGTCACTAGGGAACAAAGATTGTGGCAGGGCAAACGAGTTGCAGAGCGGGAAGGTCGTGGCAGCCAAGAATGGGGAGCGCTGGGGCAGGCAGGGTTTGATATTGGCAGTCAAGGGAGCTATCAAGCCCATGGTGCGACGTGGCACATGTTCGAGCAGAAGTGGCAAAGGCGCACAGCGTTGCTCAGTCTCAGCAGCCAAGCTGCTGGCACCTGCAAGTGCGCAGGCGCGCTCTCAGCTGCCACGCGTGCGACGCCGTGGCAGCAGGTGCAGGCGGTTATGTTTGCTGCTCCATGCCGGTCACCAGCTGTTTGTGGGTGCCATCTCAGCAGCGATCACTGCCGGCCAGCCGGCCGTGATTCGGCGCCCTCCTAGCCAGCCAACCGGGCGGTTGCAGTTTGGTGCCGCCTGCCGACGCCGCTCTGAGCCAGCCAGCCAGCCGGCCGCTAGGTGCTCAGTCGGCTCAGTGGTGGTGGTGGTGGTGCTTGTGCTTCTTCTTCTTGGGCTCCTCCACCTTGGGGGCGGGCTCCTCCTCCTGCAAAAGAAATGAAGCAAAGAAGGGTTGAGACATGAAGCAAATCGAAGAGTGAATATTGCTCTGCGCCTGCTTCTTTCTTTTTGGCTTCTTGACCTAATGATAGGCTCCTCCTGCTTGAAGGCCAGCAAGGAACAGCACGCAGCAGACAGTGAGCAAGTGAGGGACGGAAGCCGTCAGCTTCGCTTGCACATGTGAGCTTTGAGAGTGTCAGCGCAACGCAACATGGCCGCCCCACTCACAAGCATTGTTCACTGTAGAAGCACACACAAACGGCTTACCTCCGATTCCTCCTCCTCCTCTTCCTCCTCCTCGCTGCTGCCGCCCTGCTCCTCCTCCTCCTCCTCCGCACTGCCGCCGTCCTCGTGCGCAGCGCCCTCCTCCAGCTGCGCCGCATCTGTGGGCAGGGCGGGGCAGAACAAGGCAACAGACTGGTCAGGCAGTGGGGGCAGGGCAAGCGATCAGATGTGACCAATGCTATCAGCAGTCCTCGTGCGCCTCAAGCTGCGCCGTGTCTGCAGGCATTTTAGAGCAGAGCAAGCTAAGGATTCTCCATGAGCACGAGGGTCAGCAGCCAGCCAGCGGGCAGGCAGGCAGTTTGGGGCCGCAGACAGCTCTGCTCTCTGTTGGAGGCACCACGGCAACGCCGGCAGACAGCGGCAGGCAGCCATGCACGGGCACCAGGAGACATGTTCCAGCTAGGCAGTGACAAACTTCAACTCACACTTCTTGGTGATCGCCTCCTTCTGCTCCTTGGACAGCTTGGACCACTCAGCCACTGCCATGCTGCAAACAGAGAGCCGACAATGGGAGTTGGCGGGCAGGCAACTGTGGCACTTGACCAGCACAGAACAACAACAGTGGCGGCCGGCTGTGGTGCCTGTCAGTGGCGTGCTTGCACCTCCCCACTGGGTTTGTGCGCCTGAGCCTCTGCCCAACATCGAACCGCAAGCCTAACCCAGATGTGAAGCAGTTTTCTCACCTGAACAGCGGGTTGCGCGCCTGCTTCTCCCCCTCCCTGGGCGCCTTCACGCCCTTGGCCTTGAACTCCTCCAGCTTGTCGCGAACGAAGAGGTTGAAGGCTGCAAGTTGAGGGGATTTTAATTTACCAAGGAGGCGTGAGGTGATATGATGTGACTCAGCAAAAGAGCCCTCACGCCCTTGAACTCCTCCAGCTTGTCGCGCACAAACAGGTTGAAGGCTGCGGTTGGTCATGGCAAGGCGAACAGAACTCGTTTGACAATCACAGCGTTTGCGCATCCGCTTTGCCTGCACTGGTGGCTGTGCAAGCGCAGCAGAAGGCCAGATGTCCCTCGTGACCAAGCCTCACCGCTGGGCTTGCGCTTGGCCCGCTCCTTCTTCTCCTTGCCGGCGCCCCGCTTGCCCTTGCCCTCCTTTGACCTGCACGGTTGGACGAAGTTTCACAGCCAGAAAGAGTGGGTCCGACTGCTGCCGGCAGGGTGGACAGGCCCCTTGCCGCCCAAGCACCAGCGGCTGCAGCTCGCATGTGCAATACATCCAGCAGTTGCAGCCTGCATGTGCCTTTCAGCGTGACCCCAGCTCCGCAACGTTCCCCTCGCGCCTGTGGCACAATACACTTTCGCCCAACTGCGCGTGACCAAAGCCTAGCCACAGCAACCCTTCCGCTCACTTGAACAGCGAGGGCGGCAGCTCGCCGCTGGCGTTGTAGCTGCGCACCGCGGACTGGATGTGGGCAAAGAACTGCTGCATCTCCTGCAGTTGGTGTAAGAGGCGCATCCGCGGCACTAGTTTTGAAACAGCAACCTCGATTGTGAGTTAGCAGGGGGTGAGCACCGCCGACTGGGTGTGGGCGAAGAAACTGCTGCATCTCCTGCACGTGTGGAAGTGGCACACAAATGCACGGCTCCCATCAGAGCAGGGCAGAGCGCCGCCTGTGCAAGCAAAAGACTTGCTGCATCTCCAGATGAGGCAATGCAAGTGGGGCAGCGAGCAGGGGCAGTGACCAGCAAGGATGGAATGCGAGGCGCTGACACAGCGTCGCACGCGCCCGCATGCCGGGCAGACCATGCCGCTGCAAAGGCGCTTTGTCGGCACTGTTCTGGTGCGACCATAAGCCAAGCACTGAAGACAAGAGCACAGCCAACAAGAGGTTCAGGGCGCACCTCGGCAAAGAAGGAGATGAGCGTGGTTGGGTCGCGCCCATTCTCGGCGGCGGCCATCATGGGAGCCGCCAGCATGGCGAACGCGGAGCCCTCAGCCATGGCTGCTTGTCGGTGTCCGACTGCGCAGGGGAGGAGGCGGGGACACCACCTTGAGGCAGAGCAACGGCAGCGGGGGCGCCGGCAGCCGGGCGGCGGCGGCGGCGGCAGCAAACGGCCCTCGGCCGTCAATGCATGCGCCCGCGGCGCGCTCCTGGCTGCAGAACACGGCCTGCTGGGCCCTGCCAGCGCCTGCACGCACCGGTCGGGTCGCGGCTCGCTGCGAGCAAGACAGCGCCGACCCAGTTGCCAGGAGGAGCGAGGCGGCGGTAATATGCAGCCGGCGAGCGGAGACTGCGGGGGCCGTCTCAATCGGTGAGCTTCATCGGTAGGCAGTCGGTCGACCCAGAGCAATGCGCCGTTAATCGAACAAAGTGGGTCCTTTGAGCCATGCAGCACATGGATCGCCCTTGAGAGGCTCCTTCATTGCTTTACAAGTCCTGCAGGTCGCGTTTGTGCTGCCCTGCTGAACACTGGCCTTCCGGTCTCCGCCTGGCGCGCCTCTGCAGCCGTTTGGGCTACATGTCGAGGTTCGTATGTGCGGTACAAGCTGTAGCAACCAGCGGAACGCCCTCCAGGGCCCGCCAGCGCGGCGCAACGCCCGCCGCCGCCCGCCGTTCTTCAGCAGCGGCCACCCCGCTGCCCCTGCTGCCGTTTTGGCAGGAGTTCAGGTGGGCACTGCGGAGAATTGGATCAGTAGCCTGACTTTCACTGTGTTGCTGACAAGTTGAGATGCTTACATGCTGCATCGCCTGCGGGATGCACGCCGTACGTGCACCTTGAAGCTCCGCTTTGCTCACACTGCTCTCCCATCTGTCGTTGCACCCACAATTAATCAAACAGATCTCAAGTTGCACGGTTAGAGGGAGTGGAGGCGCTGCCTCTGCCTCCAGACCTGGCAGCGGCACAGCCCAGCGAGCCGCCAGTCAGCCTGCGGGCCGGCGCCTGCCACGCCGACCGGTGAGCATGCGCAGCACAGCGTGCTGAGCAGGGCGTGCCCAGCAGGGCGTGCTCAGCAGCGTTGGGCAGCCGATGCGCCCAGTTGTGCTGCCGTATGTACAGCGCTTAATGGCACGGCACACAGCATAGCACACAAGCAGCACCGCAATGTTGCACAGCTGATGCCCTTGCCTGCGCTTGCCAAGCAGCAGCCCACTAACCTGCGGGCATGCCTCGTTGCCTGTCTGCAGGCTTCGCTTTGGCCATTTCGTGTACGTCAATGCGGGGCCAACGGGCAAGTGGCGCCGGCCCCGACGAAAGCAACAGGGCGACGCAGACAGCAGCAGCGGCGGCAGCAGCAGCAGCAGCGGCAGCGGCAGCAGCAGCAGCAGCAGCAGCAGCGGCGGCGGCGGCAGCGGCGGCGGCAGCAGCGGCGGCAGCAGCAGCAGCACGGTGCCGCTGCCGGCTGTGTCGCTGCTGCAGGGCGCGCTGCTGCCATCACTCTTCAGCTTCCACCCTCCGCTGGCCTTCCAGGCTCTAGCCTTCAACGGCGGCCAGAGCTGGATGGTTGCAATCGAGCTGGGCACCCTGCAGGCGGCGGAAGCGCAGCAACCCAGCAGCGGCAAGAATGGCGGCAGCAGCAGCAGCAGTAGCGGGGGCAGCAACAACCCCGCTGTGGGAGCGGCAGACCCAGCAGCAGACCCAGCAGCCGACCCAGCAGCAGCCGCAGCTGCAGCTGAGCTGCTCCCACAGGAGTGGCAGGCGGGGCAGGTGGCACGCTTTGCTGCGCTGCGCCAGCTGTATTCCGGCATCGCCGCACCGCTGCCTGCCGGCAGCCCGCTGCAGCTGCAAGCGGCAGCCGGATCAACTGGTGTGCAAGCAGCGGCATCGGAGGACCATCAGCAGCGGGGGGCTCCCCCACTTCTCATCTTCTCTTCAGCGGCGCTGCCAGCCGCGGGTGCACCTGCCGGGGAGTGTTTGCGGCGCGAAGGCGCTGCTGCCTTTCGGCAGTCGCTAGCGCTGCACCTGAATGGCCTGGCGGCCGCCCCAGCCGATGCCTCTCCGCAGCATGTCCGCCGCATGGCAGCAGCACAGCTGGCCTGGCTGCGGCAGCAGAACCAGCAGCCGCTGCTGTGCGCTGCACAGCTGCAGGCGGCTTTCGGGCAGGAGTGGCTGGAGCAGCTGCAGGTGCGCTTGGGCGGAAGTGGGCTCCTTGCAGCTGCGTGCCTTTTGTGCGTGGTATCAATCCCAGGTGCCTGCTTGCTCGTGGTACACCACTGATGGTCGTTGCCAAGTGCTGCCTTTCCGCCGGGAGTGCACTGCCATGCAAAGCGTTACGTACTGTTGTTTCCCAGCACCTGCCCCATGCAGGATCAGATCGCAGCCAGCAGCGAGCAGGGGCTGGCAGAGCTGCTGGCAAGCAGCGCTGGCGCGGCGGGGCAGCAGCAGGGGCGGCGGCGGGAGGACGAGTGGGTGCTTGTCGATCCGGCACAGCTGCTGGACGGCTTGATGTGATGATGTGACCTGCAGCATGCATTCGCAATCAAGTTGCATGCCCAGCCGTTGCTTTGGTAGCACGGCGTAGGGTCAGTTTTGTGCTGGAAGATGAGTGGATGCTTGTCGATCCCGCGCAGCTGCTAGAGGGCTGGATGTGAGCTGCAAAGCATGACAAGATGCATGCGTGCCCAACCTGCTGCAAGCTTTGGGCAGTACAGTGTAAGGCCAGCCTTGTGGCGGAGGCCCTGATGCAGTAGCGGGAGGATGATTGGGTGCTGTCGATCCCGCGCAGCTTGCTGTAAGCTTCAGCTAGCCTAGTGCTGGTCATCCATTGCTGGCATGCCACACCCACGCTGCTGGCGAGAGACGCACTGAAAGCACCTGCCCCGGCTTGCACGTGGAAGCGCTGCTCCACCTGCGCCGCTGCCACCTGAGACTGAAAGGTCGATCAGCTGGTTAATGCGCGTCACTAGCAACAGGCGCGCTGATGCCGGCATCAAAGCAATGAGAGTTTCTTCAGCGAAAGAAAACGCACGGCAGCAATGACGGGTAAAAGTATCGCCGCCCACACACTGGGGGTTGCGGCCAGTCAGGTAGGGAAAGCGCTGCTGAGAGGAATGAAGCTGCTGCTTAGGAAAGACTCATGCAGGCGCAAAGTGCCTGCAGGCATCGAAAAGCCGCCCGCGAGAGGGGCGGCGTCAGCTCTGGTTGGGCGCAGATTTGAGATGCAGTGGTCGCTAGGATCAGATGCGTTCTCAGACACAGGAAGAGGGTGGCTGGAGCACAGGCAGGGGCAGGCAAGGGATTGAGTCGGACAGGCTGGAAAAGCAGCGCAAACACATGCAAAGGCACACACAAAGAATTGAGAGGGGGGTTGCAGCCCGCACGCGGGTCTGCGGTTTGGGTGCAGGGGCCACCTTATTTACTAGGAAGTTGGGGTCGGGTGGCATGCGTTGCTTGGGAAAAAACCGGCGGCAAGGATGAAAGGAGGAAGAGCAGGCATGAAGAGGGACCCTCGCAGCCCGCGACACTAAATTCAGCGGGGAAGGCATAAACGGCGGGCCGGGGCCCAGAGCATATCGGCGGAAGAGGAAGGAAGCAAGGAAGAGGGCCCAGGGGAAAGGAAAATGGGATTCTGCCTGTTCAGGCAGGGCCGGCCGCTGTTGCAAACCAAGAACAGCCACCAACAGCCCGAGGTGTGGGGTGGCAGGGGGCAGCTGCCGCTAAGGCAGCCAGAGCCCTGCAGCACCAGGGGCAGACGCCGGCCAGCCGCTTACACGGCTGTTCCCTGCAGCGCCAGCCGGTGCGCCATCACGCCCGCGAAAATGGCGGCCAGCAGCGCGCACAGGCGCAGCAGGGCATCGCAGGGCAGGGAGGTGGGCTGCCTGCCGCTGCCGCCGCGCTCGGCAAGCATGGCCTGCGAGGAGCCGGGGGGCAGGGAGGAGCAGAGGGCACGTGAGCAGTAAAGCTATGCGGGCAGCCAGGCATGCCAGCAGGAATGTGAGTAACCAGGAATGGGAGCAGCAGGCATGTGAGCGGCAAGCAGGCAGTCAGAGGTGCAGCCCATCAGCCTGCCTTAATGCCAACACCCTTTCTGCTTTTGACGGCTGCACTGCTGCAACCCACATCCGCTTTTGCAAAACCGAGCAGTCAGAATGCACTACACAACCACGCACCTCTGCCTTGACGGCGGCGCTGCTGCGGGTACCAGAGCGCGCGCATGGGCCCAGCAGGCCCAGCGGGTGCCCCTCTGCATCAGCGGCCGCCTTGCCGGCCTTGCTGCCCAGCGCCGGCTGCTTCGCCTTTACGGCCTGCTCCTCCTCTGCGGCAGCGACAAACGGCAGGGGGAGAGGAGCTGAGGTGAGGGGCTTGGGGTACAGAGAAAACGCTGCGGATGAAGGCTGTGCTGCAGCCCACAGAAGCCCACTGCAGGGCACATCAACCCAGCGCGGCCGCGGCGGCACCCGGCCAAGCAGCGCGCCCACCTGCTGCCATCAGCTTGGCTTTGGAGCAGCCCGCTTCCTCCAGCGCCTGCCCTGCCGCAGGGCTGTCCGCCGCAGTGGCCGCCGCCACCGCCATGCGAGCGGCCGCCAGCGCGCGGTGCAGCAGCGCCGCCAGCGCGGGCATGCCGCGGCGCTGGGCGCACTCGGCTGCCACATGAGCTGCCGCCGCCGCGAAGCCGGGTGGGATAGAAGACTCGGCTTCGCCCGCTGGCTGCTGCTGCTGCTCCAGAAAGGCGACTGCTGTGCCCACATCTCTCAGGAGGTCGTCAAAGCACTCGGCGCCTGCAGCGGTGGCAGGGGCAGCAGGGGAGGGTGGGCTGGTTGGGTTGCGGCTCAGGCAAGGGTGCAGGGAGAGGAGCAGGTGCAAAGCACTGGGCTGCGTGCGGCGGCATGCTGCCCCACCTTGCCAGTCGCCCTCAGGTTCAGCAAACCCCAGAGCTTCACAGCAGTTCCGGAAAGCCCTCCTCTGCAATAGAGGCGGTAACAACAACCCTCAGCCACAGCAGCAGCGGCAGCAGCCCTCACCTGTGCGCCCGCTGGCCCGCACTAGCGCCTGCACCTCCCGCGCCGCCGCCGCGTCGCGCGTGACCAGCAGGGGGGCGGGGCGGGAGAGCAGCACCGCACGGGGGCCCTCCCCGGCAGCCGCCCCCGGCAGCCCGCAGGGCAGCTGCACCTGCATCTCCACCTCGCAGCACCCGGGGCGCAGGCCCACGGGGCGCACCCAAAGGCGCAGCGCGGCGGGCGGGGACGCCTCGGCGCTGCCCGCCGCCGCCGCCACCGCGTCCGCCAGCTCGGGCAGCGCGGCCGGGTCTGCCGCCTCCTCCTCGCTGTCGCTGCTCTTGATGCTGGCGTCGCGCAGCAGCACGCTGCGGCTGCTGGTGGTGGAGGCGGGCTCGCTGTCGCTGCCGCTGCCGCTGCCGCCGCCCTCGCTGCCGCTGCCGGCGGCGCTGCCGTCGGAGCGCGCCTCGCGCAGGCTGGGCACCCAACTGAGTGCGGCGGCAGCCGCCGTGGCGGTTGTGCCCCACACCTCCACCGGCAGGTGCCGCCCCGCCTGCCGGCACAGCACGCTGCTCTGCTGCATGCAGGCGGCCAGGCCGCCCTCCAGCGCCGTGCCGGGCGCGCCGCCGCCGGCGGCGCAGCCCGCCCGCAGCTGCAGCTGCACCAGCGGCCAGGGCTGGCCGGGCGGCGGCGCCAGCACGCAGGCGGGGCGCACCTGCAGGCGCGGCTCCGGCAGGGCCATGGTTCCCACCGGCGCGCCGCCGCCGCGCGTCCCCGCCAGCTGGCCCTGCCACTGCAGCAGCACAGGGTTGCCGGCCGCCGCTCCCAGGGCTGCCGGGGTCAGCAGGCGCTCCAAAATCTCGGCGGCAGGGGCGGCGGCGGGCGTGGCGCCGCCGCCGTGCCCCATGTGCAGGTTGGCGGTCAGGTGGGTGCAGCCGGGCCTGCGGGCCAGGGAGGGTGGGGCAAGGTGGGAGTGGTGTGAGTGAGGCTTGTGGAAGGGTGCAACGCCGGCACTGCATCAAGGCGCCCCTGCACAGCAGCATCCAACTTTCTAGCAGCTGCACCCAGCTTTTCAGCAGCGCCACAGATGTTCCGCAGCACCCACCGAATGGACGCCTCAATCAGCCCAGCGCTCTCCCGCAGCACCGCCTCCAGCTCAGCGCGGATGCCCGGCCCCAGCTGGTCGGGCGAGCAGCCAAAGATCTGCAGTGGGCACAGGGAGTGCCATTTTGAGTCGCAATCAATTGTACCTGCTGTCCTCCGAAGCGGCAAACAGCACACCATTGCAAGCCACACCCAAGGCTGCAAAGGCGGCCACTAGCAGCAGCAGCAGCACCGGCCGGGGAGCAGGGCTCCCTGGCACAGCACAACGCATCGCGACACCTCCAGCACAGCACAAACCTCCGGCACAAGACAAGCAACAGCTAAACCACAAAGCAAGCTTGCCTTGAGGGACATGCGGTGCAGGCGGGCGGGCGAAATGTACTCCTCTCCAGCTATCGCCGCAACCGTGGCCGCAGCATCAGGCGGCACCCCTGCTGACGCGAGCGCCGCAGCAGCCGGGCTGCTGTGCGCCGGCGCCGGCGGGCGGCCCAGCGGCGGCGGGGCCGGGGGGCTGGCGGTGTAGCAGCCACCTGCTGCGGCAGCAGCAGCGTGCGCATCCCACTTGCCCACTTCTGAGCCCTCCAGCAGGCAGCCCAGCAGCGGAGACATGGGGGGCAGGCCCTGCAAACAGGACAGGAAACAACAGGTGGTCTGCCTGGTTGACCGTATGGCACAGGCTGCTCCTGCCGCCGATGCCGCCATTTGAGCTGCCAATGAAGCGCAGCACAGAGCAACTGCTGCCTTCCCCAGCCAAGAAGTGTGCCGATTGCTGCACCAGCTGAGACACGTCCAAGCCTTTGGCAAACTTGACAGCTGGGCACAGACCCCACCTCGGTTTTGACTTCGGGCAGGCTCACCAGCCCATCCATCGGCGCGGCCAGCCCGGCAGGCACCGCTGGCGCGTAGGCGGCGGGCATGGGCGCAAACCCGCCACCCCCGCCGCCCAAGCAGGTCACCGGCTGTGGCACGGCCACCATGGGAGCTGCCAGGCCCGGCATTGCGACCGCCCCATTGCTGGCCATGTGCAGCATAGGCATGGACATTGCCAGCTGAGCGTCTTGGCCGCCGCCCCACGGCTGCTGCAGCTGCTGCAGCTGCGGCGCCTGCTGCGCCGCTGCAGCCGCCGGCCACCCCGCCGGCAGCTGCTGCGCAGCCTGCACGTGCGTGAAGCCGTTGGAATGCGGCGACAGCGCGGCGGCGGGGGGGTAGAAGCCGCTGCTGTGCGGCGGCAGGCCGCCCAGGTGCAGCGGCGCCGCATACGGGCTGCTGCTGGGCTGCGTCTGGCCGCTGCCGGTGGGGTGCATGCTGCTGCTGGGCTGTGTCTGGCCGGCACCAGAGTGCAAGGAGCCGCTGCCGTACTGCACCATCATGCTGCTGTCGTCGGGCTGCCCCAGGTGGCAGCTTGGTTCAGGATCCAAAGTGCCCAGCGACTGCTGCTGCCACCCCGCCTGCCCAAGCTGCGCCGGCGGCTGCTGCGCCGCGGCAAGCGCCTGCTGCGCCGCCGCCGCCGGCTGCTGCACGGCCTGCACCTGCTGCACGGCCTGCAGCGGCACCGGCTGCGACAGGCTGCTGGGGGCAGATGGAGTGGCAGCGGCAGCGGGGGCTGCTGCCCCTCCGGTGCTGCTAGGTGGGCCCTGCTGCCCGTCCCGCACAGCCGCGGCACCACCCTGCTGCCCTGCATCACGTGACAGCGAGGCGCCGCCGGTTGTGCCGCTGCGGCCATGTGCGCTGCTGCCGCCGGCCTGGCGCGGGCTGCCGCCCTGCCCGCTGGCGCTGCCGGTGCTGCCGCCCGATCCGCTGCGCTGCTGGCGCTCGTTGCGTGCGTCCCGCGGCTTGCGCTGCGCCGGGGGCGTGCCACCGCCCTCCCCGCCGGAGGGGCTGGCGGTGCGCTTTGCCTCCTCCCGCTTGCGCCGCCGCGCATTGTGCGAGTCCAGGGCGCGCTGGCAGGTGCGCTTCACGCCCTGAAACTCACTCAGCTCCTGCACAGCAAAAAAACGGGGCACACGAGAGCGGGCAGGGCGGTTGTGAGATGCACGCCGGCAGCGGCAGACGCGGCGGCTGCGTCATGGCAGCCGCACATGTGGCATTGCGTGCAGGGCGGTGCCCAAGCGGGTGCGGGATGGCGCTGCGGGCGCCTGGACAGGGCTTGTGGGCCGGATGGCGTTTGAAAGTATCCAGCCCTAGTCCGGTGCCCTCGCTCCGTTCGCACCTGGAACCGGCCGCACTTCTGGCAGAAGCGAAGGTTCTGCCCATCGATGGCCACACACGGCGCCTTGAAGTGATCGCCACAGATCTGCAGGGCAGAGTGGGCAGGAGGGGGCACAAGCTCGCCACAGCAACGGACGCGCATGTTTGGCTAGCCCGGTGCGCCCGGAGGCGGCAACCCCTGCACCCGCCGCTGCAGGCCCGCTGGGGCCGCGCCGTCTCCAGCTTCGGCCCCATCTCCACTCACATGATATTTCTGCGGGCGGACAAGGGCAGGGCGGGCAGGGGGCAGCAGGAGTGAAGGCTGAGTAGGGTTGGGCGGGCGGCGGCGGGTTGCAAGTGCCAGGACGGTGTTCGGCAGTGTCTCCAGGGTGCTCACCCGGTGGTAGGGCAGCTCCAGGGGCACCTTGCAGCCCTCGACCTGGCAGCCGCCGTGCGTAAATCGCCTGCGCCTGCGCTTCTGCTCCACGCGCAGCTCCTGCGAGTCCCATTCCACGTCGCCCGGCGACCAGCTGGGCCCACGGCGCCCCGAGCCCGAGCTCATGGCGTGCGGCGCAGGTTTGCGCGCTGCCAGGCGCCTTGCACAGCACTCCGGCAGTGACGTCTGGACAGCCCGGCGCGAAACGGCCCGCTATCCTCAGCCGACTGTCTGCCACGTCGGGCTGGGGTGAAACGTGCTGGTTGGCCCCCCCCTGGGCCTGCATTCGCGGGGAATCGCAGGCGCAGCAGATGCCATGGCGATCTGCGCCGGCAGGCGCAACGTACCGTAAGCTTTCGGGCAGCACCGGCGGCGGCGAGCGACGTGGCGACGAAAGCAGGCACCAGGCGTCCCGCAGAAGCACCAGAGCACATGCAATGCGATCAGCGCACGCGTACAGCGGGGCCTGGGCTAGTCAGCCATTCATACGGCATGAATTCACGACTGCTGCAGCTGTTCCAGCCTTCCGTCGCTCACTGAAGGCCTGCTGCGGCCGTCTGACCGCCAATGCTGGCCAACACACCTGTTGGCCAGCACCCGCATGCACTGCTGGTCCCAGCACAGCGTCGAGAGAGGCACACAGGCCACATGCCCCCCCGATGCCGCCGCTGCAGCGGCCCTGCCCAGCAGCCGGGCATGGTGCACACATGCGGGTCCGGCCCCGGCTGCGCCCCCAAGGCCTGCGTGCCATCCTGCAAGTGTTCGAGTTGTCAGATACGTTTGGTAAATGCAGCTCAGATACAACCCCAAAATAACAAGGCATGTGAGCAACAACTATGCGGGGGGCTGCTGCGCCCAAGGGCAGGCGCCTATGGCATGAGCTGCGCCAGGCAGCAGCTGCGGTGTGCGCACGAGTCTGCAGCTGGCGCCTGTCGGTTCAAATCCACTCAGGCCAGCCTCAGCCGGCGGTCTCTCCCAGGTACTCAAACAGTTTGGGCGCAATCGAGGGGTTGAGCTCCGGCTTGGCCCTGAGAGCAGAAGGCGCAGGGGGAGGCGAGGCATGCTAAAGTGACCCTGTGTTGTGACAGGCCGGCACCCCGGGGGGGTGGCGGTTGTACCAGCCAGGGAATGCGGGCTCTCACGCACCCCCCCTCGGGCACTTGCACCGCTTGCCAGCCCAGCCCTCGCAAAGGGCAATGTGGGTCCTGGCGCGCATTGGATACAGAGCATGCCAAGCATCAGCCGCAAATGCTAACACGCTCACTTGGCAAACAGCGCATATGTGGCCCGAACGCCGTCTGCTGATGTGTCCTGTGCTGCGCCGCGTGCCGCGCCCCACCCTGCAGTAAAGGCAGGGGGTGCAGGGCAGCAGAGTTAGCGTGGCATAAGAGGCCTGAGTCACCTCTACGGTTGCAGCATCATGCAAGGACGGATGCATGCCGGCCAGCGCAGCACAGCACAAATATGCACAGCCTCCCGAAGATGGCGATGCGCTGTACGTATTCATGGTTGAACGTATGCATGCACACCGACCATGCTGCACGCAATGTGAGCCAAGCGGAACAGCAGCCTCACCGCCGCGAGGGCCGCCATAGCCGGCTGAGGCATAGTCGGGTTCGGCAGAGGCGTAGCCACCCGCTGAGCTGTAGCCGGGCAGCGCCTCCGGCTCGAAGCTCTCAAACAGCTTGCGCTTCTTGAACCGCTTGCGGCTCTTCCTGCGGCAGGTGGATTGAGAGTATTGAGTCTGGGTGCGACTTGACGCGCAACCAGCCAACGCTGTGCTGTTTGGACAATACGCGGAATGCTGCAGACAGCGCAGTAACATAGCGCAACGTGCAGCATTGTTCAGGGTGCGGGTGAGGTAGTTGGACAGCTCCATGGCCCCCAGCTAGCTGCTGTGAACACTCAATAGACGTGCTGCAACTAAAAGCTGGTACTCACTTGCTGTTGTTCAGGGTGCGGGTGAGGTAGTTGGAGAGCTCCATGGCATCCAGCCGGGGCGCCGCCGCCAGCAGCAGGCGCAGCACCTCCTCATGCGCCTGTGGCAAACGGAAACCAAATGTTTCAGCGGTTTCAAAGTGCGATCATCCAACCAACCCAACTTGCCACTTAGCAGCGGGCAGCAGCAGGCACAGCACCTGTTTGTAGGCCTGCACGGCCCCACCTGAGGCAAAACCCCCAGCTCAACCAGAGCGTGGTGCGTGCGAGACACGCCAGTACGCTGCAGTGCACTGCATCAACCAACGGGCGCCGCTTCAGGAAGTAAAAGGCAGCCCCGCCTGTGTTTCCGAGTCCACCAGCTTGACTAGCACTTGGTCCACAGCCAGCCGCCACAGCTCGTCGTTGACCTCGCAGCCGCCGCCTGGTCGGGGGGCAAGGGAACTGCAACTTACACGTGCAAAAACACTGTCGGCTTAGCCGATCACATTCACCAGCAGCCAACGCAGCCGCCTTCAGCGAGCCACCACAGCGCAAGCATGGAGGCGAGGCAGCGCCCAACACTACCCACTCCAGACTCACTCTTGAGCAGCTGCGCCACGCGCAGGGCGAGCGTGAAGCCAAAGGGCCCAAACTCAGGGATGGACTTGTCGCTCATCACCTCCATTGCTTTGGACTGTGGCAACAGCCAAGCACAGCAAAGGCGTTAGTTTGGTACCAGTACAAAGGGACCAAAATGGGGGATGGACTTGTCGGTCCATCACCACCATCGCCTTGGCCTGCAATGACAGTCAGGCACAGCGTCAGGTGAAGCCACAGACAGAGCCAGCCGGGGAATGCATTCGTCACTCGTTAGATCGACTTTTGCTCATCACCTCCATCGCCTTGGCCTGCAGTGATCGAGTAAGAGTGTGGGAGATCACGCGGTTGCAGGGTTTTGTCATTAATCAAGGTTCCAGATCACAGCAAACTGCGCCGTCGTGCACAGCGCCAACAGCCATGCGCTGCCACAACAAAAGCGCACCATGGCGTGCAGCAGCAGCTTGCCGGTGACCAAATCGCCGGTCGCCAGCCGCTCCAGCAGATAGACCTGGGGAGGCAGAGCCAGGAACCAAGTGTTCACAGGCGTGTTGATGGCGGCTTGAAACTCGTGCAAGGCTTAATAAGCTCTCTGCGGACGTGCTGGGCGCAGCCATCCAGCAGATAGATATGTCAGCCCACTGACTGATGCAAACCTCCATCCAAAGCTTGCCTGGGTGACCTTGCGCATGAGCTCGTCTTTGGGCAGCAGCCCCGCCAGCTGCTGCACGTACTGGTCGCCATAGTCTGTACGGGTAGAACGGGGATGGAAGGCGGGAAACCTGAGAAGCTGATCGCCGTTCGTTGGTCGGATGGGCAACGGTGGGGAGGGGAACTGCAGCAGCTGGGGCGGGTAAACAACATTTGGCAGCACCGGTCCCTGCGCAAGGCAGCAGCCACACCCTCAGGCTTCAAAAACATGCCTGCAAACAGCAGCTGCTATGCAAGGGCAGGCGGCAGCACATCAGCAGTCACCAGTCAGCCACGCACCCGGCTCCGGCTGCGGCGCCCCTGGCCCGCCCTCTGCCGCTTCGGCTTGGCGCAGCAACGCGTCAAGCATGATTGCGGAGAGGGTGGGGTAAAAGGTTGCCAGCATCTCGTGGCTTGCCTCTGCACAGGGGCCAGCCGGAAGGGCAGGGAGCGGGGGATAGGGGCAGGTGAGCAGCTGGTTCAGCGAACCGTAAACCGGCTCGGCAGTGGTGTCAAAAGGCGTACCATTGCAGAGAGCATGCACCCACCCTCAAAGTGGAACACGCGATCTCGCCGCATGCTCCACTCAACCCATTCAACCCACCCATCAACCAACCCAGCCCAACAACAGGCAGGGGCATTAAAGCACACCCTCAAAGTGGAACACCCGGTCTCGCAGCATGGCGCGGCAGCCCACTGCCAGCTGCAGATGGGTCACGTGGGAAGGCATGAGCCGAGACTATGTCAGCATGATCAGCTGGTGTGCTTTGCAGACCCGGCAGATGCGTCGCTTGTCCCCAGCCCACCGTTACCTGCTGAATGCCGAGCAGCCCAAACGCAGCATGGCAGCTGAGTGCCCATCCCACTCGCAGCTGCTGCAAAGCTGCTGGACATTTAACCCACCTGCAGCAGGCGGGTGCCGAACACCAGCTCCCAACTGCCCAGACAAGCAGCTACAGCTGAGAATAAATCAGCACGGAAAATCACACCTGCAGCAGGCGTGTGGCAAACACCAGCTCGCGATCGTCCTTGGGCAGCAGCTCCTGCTCCGTGGCCTGCTCCAGCCGGCGGATGACCTGCCGAAATTGGCGAAACAATGCGGGCATTGATGGTCGCCATCAATGCTCCATCAACCGGGTTCAAGGGCTGTACAGGACAGGGCAGAATCACTAGGACACAACCCCCCTTACATGTGCAGCACGCACTGGCGGCTGGAGGTGCCATAAACGCACCAGCGCTCGTCATTGAAACACAACCCACAAAGCTTGTGCAACAGCCTTTCTCACATGGTGCAGGATCAGGTGGAAGGTGGACGGGTCCCGCAGCACCATCCCCGCATCCGCCAGCTCCTGTTGTTTGTTTGAGTGTTGGAACAGAGGGGTGCAAGGAGTGAATGCAGGTGAGGCCCGACACCAGAAAGCACCAGCTGCACTGTTCGCCTGGGTGGCACTCCCGGCAAGCTGCACGACTGTGATTGTTGTCAAAACTGTGACACCCACCATCAATCAACACCCAGCGGCACACCTGGTTGGGCTCTTCAGCGTGGCTCGCCCCCGGCGCCCCCGCCGACTCAGCGTCGTCGTCTATGCCGCCTGTTGTTGGGGCAGTTGCAGAAACATGGTGGGCAGCCGAGTTGGCAGCTGGCATGAACGGCGTCGCTGCGAGAGCTGTGCTGCTTGCAGCCTCGTCCCACGGCTTGCTTGCAATCCATCCCAACTTTCACCAACCAAGCAAGCATTCAAACAGTCCAGCCACCACCCTCTCGAGGGCAGGCGGATGGTGATCCGCATGCCGCCCCTGCTAGCTATGCAAAACCTATCCAAGCAATCAACCACAGGCCCCAGCCAACCACTTGCCTCTCGAGGGCAGGCGGATGGTGATCCGCGTGCCGCCCCGGTGCGCCGCTCGCGCGCCGCCGCTGCCGCCGCCCCGCCGCGCCGCCATATCGTAAGGTTGGAAGAAGTTGGCTAGCTCTCGCAACCGTCGCTGGTCCAGCTTGCGGTCCTGTGGTCCGTATGAGGCAGGAGATGAGCTTTCTTGTGAATGAGCCATGCTGGAAAATGTGCTGGGCATGCTGCCGCCGTCCCGCCACTGTGCACGGACTCATCGGCGCACAGCAGCACACTTGGATGGTGGCTGGCACCGCTTCCACCATGCATCTAGCATCCAGGCCAGCTTGTGGCAGCCCCTGGCTGGCCGCTCAAGCACTGCTTGATGCAAGGCGTAAAAAGGTTGTGCTGCTGTCCTCACCTTGAGGCAGGCGTCCAGCGTCCAGGCCAGCTTGTGGCAGGCTTCCTTGGTGCACAGCTCCGTCTCTCCCAGGTCGTGCAGCGCCATGAGCAGCTGTTTAGGCGGGAAAGGGCAGCTGATGGTCAGGAAAGGGCAGCTATTGCGCAGCAAAGTGCACAGCTCCGCTTCACCCAGGTCTTGCAGCGCCAGGAGCAGCTGCGGGCAAGGAGGTGGGGCAGGTCTCAATCACCCCTCGTGTAGCGGCATGCGCAGCTGCTGTGCAAAAAGGGGTGGGGCGGGGTGTGCCATGCAGGCTAGATCGCCAGCAAACAGGCCCGATTGCGGCCGAAGCCAGCACAGCGGTGTTCCTGTTGCAGCGTGCGCAGCGCACCTGCGACCGCAGCGCGCACAGCGCCGCCTCCTGCATGCCCACATAGAGCGGGTCCCACAGCAAGCGCAGCAGGCGCAGCAGGCACAGCAGCGGCACACCTGCGACCGCAGCGCGCGCAGCGCCGCCTCCTGCATGCCCACATAGAGCGGGTCCCACAGCAAGCGCAGCAGGCACAGCAGGCACAGCAGCGGCACACCTGCGACCGCAGCGCGCACAGCGCCGCCTCCTGCATGCCCACGTACAGTGAGTCCCACAGCAAGCGCAGCAGGCACAGCCGGCACAGCGGCGCACCTGTGACCGCAGCGCGCACAGCGCCGCCTCCTGCATGCCCACGTACAGCGAGTCTGAGTCGCGGTACCGCGTGACAATCAGCTCCACCACTCCTTTGTAGATCTGGCGGCTGCGCCCCACCATTTGGGTCAGCCGCTGCAGCGCCGCCGAACCAGAGCGGAGCATCTTGCGTCCGGGGGTCTGCACCTTGGGCAGGGGGCGGCCCGCGGGGGCTGCATGGGGGGCGGGGGAGGCGGGAGGAGGGCAACAAGGCATGAGATATGGATGCCGGTGTTGGAACAAAGCATTTTGCGGCCGGGGGTCTGCACCTTGGACAGTGGGCGGCCCGCGGGGGCTGCATGGGGGACGGGGCAGCAGAGTGGAGAGCGGGAGGGCAGGGTGAGCAGCAGAGTGGGTGGGAAAGCGATGCCGCAGGGCGCCCTTTGCGGCTGGGGGTTTGCGGTACAGGACAGGCAAGCCAAAGCTGAGAGGGCAGTGGCATTGTGAGGAGACAATAGCACACAACACCACAACACCACCCACCCGGCTGCAGGTCGGGTGGAAGGCCCTCATCCATGTCTAGTGCCCGCATTGCGGTTGCCACCTCGTAGCTGCAAAAAAAGAAGGAGGAAGCAGGATGAAAGGGAGGGAAGTGACCACAGTTTCGCGAGCAGGCTCTTGTCTTTAGTATGCCCGCATTATCGCGCTTGCCACCTCGTAGCTGCAAGCAGCATTTGACAGAGGGATGCGAGGGTGCAAGGAGTGGGGTGTCAGGGGTGCAGGAACCACAATGGCATTCGGCAGGCACGAGAACACGCACTGCCAACACGAGATGAGCAGGCAGAGCTGCGCCAGTGCTTGGCAAGCAGTGCTTACGTGTAGCGCGCGACCAGCGGCAACGCGTGCGCCTGCAGCAGCTTCTTGTCCAGCTCCCACACCTGCGGGGGTGGAGGAGTACGCGCAGTTCAGGCAAAGCAGGTACAGGAGCAGCCATTGCAGCAGCTTCTTGTCCAGCTCCCACCTGCGGGCCAGTTTAGTGCACTGAACAGAATGGTCGAAGTCCTATCTATGCCTGGATCAAATAAGGAACATTGTGCCGAGACAGGCGCATTGTGGCAGAAAAGGGACATTGTGCTGAGACAGGCGCATTGTGGCCGAAAAGGAACATTGTGCCGAGAATCGTCAAACAGGCTGAGACCTGACCACATGACACTGGGGCAGCCCTGCAGCCGCACCTGGCGCTGCATGCCCACCGGCAGGTCCCAGAACAGCTCAGATGGAAACCAGAAAACTCAAGGGGAAGCTACACCAGAGATCAGCAGTAACCGCACCTGGCGCTGCACGCCCACCGGCAGGTCCCAGAACAGCTCAGATGGAAACCAGAAAACTCAAGGGGAAGCTACACCAGAGATCAGCAGTAACCGCACCTGGCGCTGCACGCCCACCGGCAGGTCCCAGAACAGCTCCCGATCCGTGGCCAGCTGCTTGAGAAACGTGGCGGGCACCGGCTGCAGAAACGGGGGGCAGCAGGGGATGTGAAGTGCTGTTGGAAGGAAGTGGCGGGCACCTGCCGCAGGGAAGGGCACACCGAAGGACGTGCCCTCTGCACAAGACGATGCTGGTGACTGGCCATGCACCCTGCCACCGTTCCTGTTAAAATGAGCCTTGCGCTGCATCAGAACGGACCTGCAGCCGGTCTAGGACGGCCAGCGGGATGGCTCGCAGGTCTGCTATGCCAATGTAGGGGAAGGACACCTGCAGAAGGACAGAGGGCAGCGCAAATACGCATGTGTGTGTGCTCCGATTGGCTGTGGTGCAATGCCCGCCTTAGGGAGCTGGGCCATGGTGCTGCTAAGGCGCCGCCGCCACTCAGTGAGGACATATCCATCCACCCACCTCTAGCAGCTGCAGCAGGCGGTCATATATTGCTGCATGCATGGCACTCATATATTGCAACACATAAAAACAGCCCCACCCACCTCTAGCAGCTGCAGCAGGCGGTCGGGCTGCATGGCGTTGATGCGGGAAAGCAGCTCCCGCGACGCCGCCTGCAGCACGTGCCGGTGGCTCTCCGCCCTGCAAAGCATTGAAGGGAGCGGGAGGCAGCTGGGCGTTGGCAGTTGCGGGCGGCACGCATGTAGCAGTTGCCTGCAATATGTGGTGGTGATGAATCTCGCGTGCAAACATGTGCACACCACCGTTGCGACAGGCGGAAAAGCAGCACCAAGGAAATGTCTGCACCTTGTCAACCCTAGCTGGTCCATCAGCCCAATCAGCGGGCCGCAGCGTGGGTCCTGCAGCGCCCCCCGGCTCTGGATGTCCTGCAGCATGAGAGCAGGCCAGAATAGTCCTCAGCACAGCACTTGCTAACCGCTTCCCGTCTTTCAGCCGCCTGCAACCGCCGGCTTAGCTGTACCATCAGTGCCCAGCCTGCAGGCGCCAGCCACAGCAGCACCCACGCTGCACCTCCAGCTCAGCCAGTTCAGCAAGCCCAGCAGCACCCACCTGGATGGCTGAGAGCGGGTCCATCGTTGTGAGAGTGGTCTGAACATACTCCTGCCCCACTGCAGCCAGGGCGGGGCGGCGCAGCGCGGGCTACGGCTCAGTTGCTAGTGAGAGGGGAACAGCCCAAAGGCCACAGAAAGCAACCGCACATGCGTTGCAGCAACCACCCAGCAGGACGGCGCGGGCAGGAGCATGAAAAGCGCTATAATGTGCTGCTTTTCACAGCAGTCCAGTATTCTGAACACAACAACATGACCGCAACCCCAGCCACGGAAACAGCAGCAAGCCACGTACCATTGCCAACCAGCACGGGTGCAGGCGGCGCCCCGCTGTCGCCGCCCGCACCCGACCCGTCGCCCGCCGCGCCGCTGTGCGCCTGCGACGCCATACCGCCCTGCTGGTGCTGCAGGCTGTGGCAGGCTCAGCAGGCCTGTGCGGGTTGCACTGCCTCTGCGCAGCGCCGGCAGGCGAGCAGCTACTGCCGCCCCGAGCTGCCGCCGCTGCTGCCGCCGGCTTGCTGCTGCTGCGTGCCCTCGGCCGCCTGCTTCCTCAGCCGCGTCACCACCTCCGCCAGGGCCTGTGGGGGGTGTCAGGGGGCCGTCAGGAGCGCTGTGGCGCGCGAGCCAGAGCGGGACGGCCCAAGCGCCGGCTGAAGTGCTGCGATCACCTCGGGATTGACTCCCTGCTCCAGCAGCGCGATGCAGATGCTCAGCGCCTCCTTGTCCAGCCCGCAGTCAAGCAGCTTGCTGAGCTCGGTTGCCGTCTCCAGGGCCTGCCGCGCCTCCTGGGCCATGGTTTCAATCACAGCGACGCGTCGACATGCGCCGATGGGCTCTTCACGGTGCCTTTCAGTCTGCCGCCAGCCGCCGCCACTGCCGCCAGAGCGCCGGCCTAGCACAGCAGAATACGTTGCGTAGCAAGGCTACCCTCTATACTGTGCTCAGGCAGCCTCTACTGCTTGGTTGGCTGCTCACGTAAGGCATGTTTGCATGCATGTGCGCCCGCACGTGCTCAGCAGCAAATGCAAGGCATTGACCCCAGGAGCACACCAGTACTAGCTCGCTTCTGTCGGCACACAGGGTGAGGTCAGCATTGCATGGGCAGCGTTCAATAACCAACAGGGCAGACCGAAAAGAATGCAAACGAAACAGCAGACAGCGTGCACAGATTTGTTGCACCGCGGGTCGAAGCGGGTACCGCAGATTGGGGCCGTTATGAAACAGAGTAGTAAGGCAGGGGAGGGAGGGCGCAAGTAAGCACAACGGAGCCAGAAAAAAAGGTCACCCAGTGGGGGTGACTGGAAAGCGTGCCACAATCGGCGGACTCGGGCACAGCGCTATCGAGTGAGGCAAGTCGAGTAATGAATGCAGGGAGGTCGTGTGTTGGGCGTTGCACAAGGCGTCGCAGGTCAGGCGTTGAGTCAATGCACAGTGTCAATCGCTAGCAAGGCTAAGGCTCGGTGTTGGCTATTACAAAGGGCCGGGGCACGCAGTCCCCACCAGTGCAGCCAGCAGGGCTGTCAAATCGTTGGCGCCTGCGGCCGGCGGCGCTGCGCCCAGGCCGGCGGCGGCAGGGCAGGGCGGCGGCAGCGCCTGCGGGCGGCCAGCCAGCGTCTCCAGCAAACGAAGCAGCTCCTCGTCTGTTTTGAATCCCGCTGCGCCCGCTGTGCCTGCTGCTGCCAAGCTGCCGCTGGACGGCCCGGCCGCTTGCGCGGCTGCTGCCGGCAGCGGCGGCCGAGACGAGGATGCTTCTGGCACTGCGGGCTGCCGAGTGGGGCTGGACGCCTGAGACCCCGACAGCCCAAGCAGGGCAGACAGCAGCCCCTGGCTGCTGGGCGGCACGGCCGCCGCGGGCGGCTGCGTCTGCCGCGCCGGCTGCAGAGCTGCCCCGGATGCCAGCAGGGTCAGGGCTGCCTCCAGATTGCTGAGCTGCTGCGCCTGCGCCTGCTGCGCCTGCTGCGCCTGCTGCGCCTGCTGCGCCTGCCCCTCTGGCTGGCCGTTCAGCAGCGCCGCCGCCTGCTGCAGCCACGCCTGCTGCTGCTGGGCCGGCTGCGGCGGCTGCTGCTGCTGGGGCAGCGGCTGCTGCAGCTGCCGACCCAAGACCGACAGCAGCGTGCCCATGGGAGTCAGGGCAGCACTCTGCTGCGGCTGCAGGGGCTGCAGGCCCAGCAGTGATTGCAGCACCTGTGGGGAAAAGGCCAGGGGGGTTGCACGAGTGAGCAAAGTACAGGCACACGAACATGAGCTGGGCGAGCGCCGGAGGGGTCTTGCTGCCACCCATCTGGCTGCTGGGCACATGCGCATCCATCCACATCCATCCACATCCGTTGCCCACAACTGCCCTCAGCCAGTACAGCACATTCAGCACAATTGCAGCTGCAGATGAATGGCGACCACCCACCCCACCGCTCACCTGCACGCTTGCAGTCGACGACCCCACGCCATGCAACAGCCCTTGGTGGGCGGCCGCCAGCTGCCGCGGGCTGCCTACACTCAGCTGTCCGGCGGCTGGCAGCGCCGGCTGCGCCACCAGCGGCGGCACGCCGGGCGCCGCCTGCTGCAGCTGCGCCCACAGGGCAGAGAAGTCGGCTGAGGACAGCGGCGCCGCCGCCGGCCCGCCTGCCTGCTGCAGCAACTGGTTCATGGGAGTGAGCCCCGGCAGTGCCGCCTCAGAAGAGGAGGCAGAGGCTGCAGAGGGGGTGGTTTCCCTGCCGCCAGAGCCGCCGCCAGTAGAGGGCCCGCATGCGGGGCTGGCGGCGGCACGAGCGGCGGGCGCCCGCGGCCGCGGCCGCTTGCTGCCGCCGCCGCCGTTCTCTCGCTCCCGTTTGCGCCGCCGAGCGTTGTGCACCTCCAGCGCCACGCGGCACGTCTTGCGGGTGCCGTCAAACTCGGATAGCGGCTGCGAGGGGGACGGTACAAAACAGGAGGGAAACAAATCGGGGATGTGCGGCTGTACCGTACTACGCATCGCCCAGCACCGGGCAGAAAAGTGCAGGCGAGGCGGGGCAGCAGCGAGCAGCAGCTCATGGCCAGCGACCACTGATTGCCACAACAAGGCAGAACACGTGCTGCAAGGGCAAAACCCCTGCTCCTCCAGCCACCACGCGCAGCACAGCAACACGGAGAGCCGCGGTGCAGCGCTTTTGAGCGGCAGCGGTGGCGGCGGGCAGCACCTGGAAGCGCCCGCACTTCTGGCAGAATCGAACCATCTCGCCATCGGCCTCCATCTGCAGGCTCTGCGCCTTGAAGTGCTCGGCGCACACCTGTGGCGCAGTGGGGCAGTGAAGGACGGGTGGTCGGAGCAGTGCGGCGAGGGGGCGAGGGCGCACGGCTGGCGCGCCGCCTGCACGCCGCCCAGCCGCCTCGCGCCCTCGCGCTGCGGCCTCCTCATCCAAGTTCGCGAGTGCTGCTGAGAACAGAAGGTCAAACCCAACAGGCCAGGGCCGAAGCAAAGGCAGCGGGAGGCCGGAGGCGCCCCCGCCGGCCGGCTGCCCGCCGCCACCGCAGTTGCCGCCAAGCCCGCCCGCCCCACCCCTGCCGCCGGACGGCTGGACGGAACTCACATGGTATTTCTGCAGGGGATAGAGGCCAGAACGAGGGGTTGAGGAGAAAGCGCAGGCAGGTGTTTTAGCAAAGCCTCTTCGTCCTCCGGCGGCCGGCCCGCGGCTCGCTCAAAGTCACCGAGTAGTGCCTGCGGCTCACCCGATGGTAGGGCAGCTCCAGCGGCGCAGTGCAGCTCGCCACTTGGCAGCGCTCCGCCTCCAACACACGCCTGGTGCGCCTCTTGGGCTGCTCCATTGATAGGGGACGATCCGTGGAGCAAGGGACACGCGAGACACGCTGTCCAGGGCCTGCCTACATGCGCCGATGGCCGCTGCGCTGCCCGGCGCTGCCGATCGCATTGGTGGTGGTGGGTGGGTTTCGCCCCCTCGTTCCAACTTATCCAGTTTGTCCAGAGTGTTCCTGGCAGCACCAGAGCCGTGATGTGCAGGGGTGCATCCGCACTGGCAAGGTAATCCATCCACTGATCCTCCTTGCCTGGCCAAACGGAGCTGCCGACCAACGGTACGGGAAGGGGTAAGGGTTGCTGCCTGCAGGTCCTGATGCGCAACTGCGCTCTCAGCTGCTGTGCTCTGGCTCTTTCGAAGCCGCCGCAGCACATGACGCATCTGTGCATTGACTGGCCTGCTGTCAACAGAGGGCAGCAGCAGTGGACTGCGGACCCCTCAGCGTCCCTGCTCCGCTGCCGGCAGGCTCGCTGCACGCTGCCTTGCTCGCCACACGCAGCGCCTGCGCTTGCCCGGCCTGGGCTTCGCACTTTCAATCTGTGGCAAAACTGCAGATCATGGCTTCTCCAAGGTGTATAGCTGTAGCAGCCCTCCCGAGGCGAGCTCAATCCTTGCGCCGTCCCGCTCTCTCAGGCGCCCATGGGCACTAGTGACAGCCAAGGGGGAAGTGGCGCCCCAACCCTGCTCCTGCTCACAGGCAGTGACGCATGGCAGTTCTTCTGCATTTCAGACTAGCAGGGAGATGCCGATGCACTCAGGGCGCAGCCTGGTGGCTCTCAGGCGGTGGAAGCAGAGTGGGAGCTGCGTGGTGCCGCCGCACACCTGCAAGGTGTGCCCAACCTGCCGGCGCTGCTGCCGTCCACTGCTGCCCTGTCGCAGCCCGTGATTACTGCCCTGCGCACCGCCCAGCAGCTGCGTCACCCAACCGGTTCGCACACGATCAGGCTGCATCCTGGATGAGCAAACTGCAATAGAAACGAGGTTCAGAAGGGAGGCACTGGAGTTTGTACGGGATGGGAGGGGCGTGTCGCTCCCACTGCCTCCATCGCCTGCTGCTGTGCAGCCTCCACAAACACCAGTCGCCTTACAGCTGTCTCAAGCTTGACAATGGCTGTTCAAGACTGTGACTGAGTCCCCGTGCAGCGTTGCGTTGTTGCTGCGACAGGACGAGCTGGCACGCTGGGCGGCGGCAGGCGGCGGTGGGGCGTGACGCCTTCCTGCCACACGGCGCATCGCTTACGGTTGTGGCGTGTACATCTGATTCAATGGCAGCAAACTGGAGGCCTCAAGCGCCTCGGGCTGCGCGGCCTGGCGCGCCCTGCGGCCGTGCAGCCCGCCTGCGCGTCCACGCTGCCCGCCAGATCGAGGTAGGCTTGATGCTCGTCAATGCGATCAGTTGGACTGGTGCTGGCGGTCAGTGGTTAGTGGTTGGCCCGCCGCCGCTGCCGCCGCCGCTGCCGCCAGCAGAACCTCGCATGCGCTGCCGGCGGCCTTGGATCACCCCCTTATGACGATGAAGTGCAGATGCATCTGCCACCTGGCAAGCTTTCATTAACTGGCTGCGTGTGCCTGGCAGGCGCTGCCTCAACATCCCCGGTCCCCCCCCAACTCGACCGCCCCTGCAGCTGGAGAGCGGCACTGTTGTGTTCGCCCCCGAGCGCCGGCGGCCCAAGGCGCTGGTGCACTTCCTGGGGGGCGCCTTTGTGGCCTCCACGCCGCACCTGGTGGTGAGTGATAATAGTGACAGCTAACCGGCCCAGTAGTTGGGTGCTGCTGACTGTGACCTGCACCACCGCTGCCGTGGCTGGCTGAGCGCAACCGGCCCCCGCTCGACCCTCGCCGCTTTGCGTGTGGCAGCACAGCCCTGACCTTACAGCGTTGTACTCAACTGAGCCATAGTTGCAGCACTGCCACCAAACCTGTGCTTACATCCCCAACCGCTCTACCACTGCCTTTCATCCCGCCCACCCATCCCCTCCCGCTGCAGTACCCTCTGCTGCTCACCCGACTGGCCGATGCCGGCTATACCTGCATCGCCACTCCCTTTGCCGTGACTTTCAATCACGTGGGATGCGCCCGGGATATGCACGCTGCGTTTCTGGCAGCAGTCGCGCAGCTGCGGGCGGGGCGGGGCGCCTGGGCGGCGCCTGCCGGCCTGCCCACTCACGGCGTGGGGCACAGCAACGGTGCGCTGCTGCACGCGCTGATTGGTGCGGTATGCCTGCCAGAGGGCGGCAGCAGCGGCGCTGGTTTCGGAGGGCCTGCCGCCGCGGCAGCAGCAGCAGCGGCGACTGCAGGGCAAGCAGGCGCAGCGGCAGCAGCAGAGGCGGAGGCGGCGGCGGGGCCGAGAGCCAGCAACGTGCTCATGAGCTTCAACAATCTGCAGGCGAGCAGACCTTGGGGTTTGGCTAGAGAGCTTTGGATGCGCGCTTGGGTTCACAGCAACCGCCTGCACTGCCACTCACAAGTCCACCATGCAATGCCCATGGTACAGCCTTCCCTCTCACCTTTCTCTATGCAGGTGCGGGAGGCAGTGCCCGTCCCTCTAGATGCCCTGAAGCCTGCGGTGCAGCAGCTGCGCGGCAGCGACGGCCGCCTGTCCGCCCTCGCTGCGCAAGGCCTGCAGCAGGCGGCGGCAGTGGCGCAGCAGCTGGGGGCGCTGCCGGGGCCGCTGGCGCCGCCGGCGCTTCGGGAGCAGCAAGAGCGACTGCTGGCGGCTGCGCGGCAGTGGGACCCAGCCCTGCTGCAGCTGGGCAGCGTGTTTGATGAGGTGAGGTCTTTGTCTTGCTGTTGTGGTGTGGAAATTTGGCCTCCTGCTTGCAAGTTGGGCAGCGTGCTCGACGAGGCGAGTTTTGGGGGGCTGCTGCCCTTGGCTTGCGGTTGTTTGTGTACCCCCATGGCCGCTTGTGCCTCCCCTTGTCCTGTTGCTGTTGGATGCTGTCGGTAACCCTCTGGACCCTCGTAATTTTGCTTGCTCCTGCAGGTGGGCGACGGTTTCACCGACTTCTACCCGCCACCGGCCGAGACGCGCGGCATCATCGGGGCGGGATACGAGTGCCCGGCCACGCTGCTTGTGCAGGTGAGGGACTGCTTGAGATTGTTTCAAAGGTGTGTCAAGCTCAGTGTGCTGCTGTTCCTCGGCTGCCGAACGGGCCCCGCGGGCTGCCACGGTGCCACTCCTGTGCTTAGGACTTGCCCTTGGTAGCGCGTGCTGCCGCCATCCGTCACATGCCGGTCGTTGCCGAAGTCACCATTCACTCACTCGCTCCTTTGCCTGCCTGCCTGCCCCCCCAGTTCACCGATGACAACACGGACGAAACACCGGAAGCAGAGGCGATCCTGCGCACCGACTGGCGCCGGGGCGGCGCCGGCAGCAGCAGCAGCAGCAGCAGCAGCACCGGCAACCGGGTAGGCAGCATCAACGGCAATGGCTCTAGCAGCAAAGATCTGCCCAGCAGGAGCAGTGGGGCGGGTGCAAGTGCAGCGGGTGTGCGCCGGGGCGTCACACGTGTGATGCTCCCCGGTACACACCTCACTCCCTGCGGAACCTCGACCCCTTGGCGGCTGGAGCCCGGAGCGCCGTTTGGTCCTGGCGAGGCGCTGGCGGCCGCTGGCCTGGCGGCGCTGCAAGGCGATACGCTACGGCTGGCAGACCGGCTTGTGCACTGGCTGGACACGCACTCTTGAAAAATGTGGGTGCGTTTGGTGGGAAGCCGTACGCTCCATGCGGCCGCCGCAACAGCCCCGCCTTCTTGCAATACACTGCAAGCAGTTTCGTTCCTTTCTGCACGTCTCAGGTAGGCTATCGCCTCTTTCCAGAATCCCACTGGTATGCTTGTTCGGTCCTCTTCTGCCTGTTCAGTCTACCTGCCCCCTCTGTACATCCCAAACATATAAATCCAATCCGTTCAGTTCTGCCTCCTCGATACCCGTCACCTCTGCACCTGTGCTCCCACCACTCACCATCTTGCGCTTGTGTACAGTGAGGTATCATAATGCTGCTGCAAGAGCACTACATCACACGTGGGCAGGGCAGAACAGAGGAAAGGCGACTGGCCTGGGCTGCAGCGGCAGCGGACACAGGATGGACAGATGGAGGGGCTGGAAGAGGGGCAATGATGGGCGTTGTCTGCTCAGGAAGAATTGAAGCTCCTGCGCTACTGTGCGGGCAAGGAAAAGGTACAACTAGGTAGTAGGCAGGGGCTGGTGCTAAAGGGTCGCGAGGGGCAGCCTGTGTGGCTTCTCAGAAGGAGGAAGGGCAGGCAGAAGATGTGCAAACAAAGCAGGAAATGAATGAGAAGAGGCAACTATCGTTGTACAACGGAAGAAGGCAGGGGACTGTTAACGTGCCTAGTATGCTCACGGTTGGGTAAAGGTGCATTGCGTTTCAAGTGTCAACGACTGAGGCATGCGTTTCATGGGGGAGCAAACATCAAACGCTGCAACAGGTGCTCAGAACCCGGACAACATCCGATGGACAACATTCAACATCAACTGGTGCTCAGACCTGAACATTACCCAGCATCAAATGGGCTCATTCCTGCCGCGCTGCGGCGGACAGGCGTGCGGCGCAGGCCTCTGCGGCACGCAGCTCAGCTTGCATAGCTGCCTGCAGCGCCCGCAGCAGGGCACACAGCAGGC
>VFQO010011079.1_pt1 | contig 31685 bp, 52 predicted proteins | sample 3512331 | NCBI WGS metagenome assembly VFQO01 (sample SAMN10412371, study PRJNA504923) | tailings metagenome | isolation source: Replicate 3 from Balatoc abandoned mine | place: Philippines: Itogon, Benguet | collected 2017-08-28 | reverse complement strand
AAGTGGCCTCTCTCCCCGGCCACCCCATCCACCCACCCCCCCTCTGCACCACCCACCACTACAGGTCAGCAGCACCACGGGCATCTCTGTGGGCCAATGGGTGCGGCTGTGGGTGCAGCAGCCAACCCAACCCGCCGCCAGCCGCCGCTTGCTGCTGGGGCAGGACGAGGCTGCTGCAGCCGGCGGCCGGCGGCAGCTGCTGCAGGGACGAAATGGCGGTAGCAGCGGCGCACCAGCCGGCAACCAAACCTATCTGCCCCTGTCTGCGGCTGCCGCGGCAGCCCGTTTCAGCTTTGCATCGGAGGCTCTGGAGGCGCATGGCGCCGTGCCCGGCAGTGGGGCGCTGCCTCACCGCCCCGTGGTTGCCTCCGCCGGAGGCACACTGGATGCGTACCTGTATGGAGAGAACGCGGTCGACTCCGGCTCAAGTCAGGCGCTGCCTTTGGTTACAGCCAGGGCTGCTGCGTACCGCCTAACGCTGGACAGCCGCCAAGCTGGCTGTCGGAGCTGCTGCGGACATCCCTTCTGGGCATGCTGCACAATGGAATCGTCCCTTCCTCCTTTTCCTCCCCCCTCTCTGCAGTTCCCTTCCCGCTGGAGCGCACCCGCTTTGCATCCCGGTGAGCTGGACTGAAGTCAGCGTCTGGCGCACTCTCTCATGACGTTCAACAGCAGCTGCAGCCACTGTCAATGGCGGGATACACCATGTTTTGGGGATGGGCCGCTGCTCCCCTTGTGGCGGCACTGTTTAGCTCGGCCCTCCCCCTGCCTGCAACTGTCGCAGAGTTGCAGCGGTGGGGCCCGACTGGATCGAGCTGGAGCGTCCCCTGCTGCACGATCTGCGTGTGGGCTGGCAGGTACTTCCGGCGGTCACTATCCCGCTTCGGTTTCCATGAACGTCGACGCATGTGTTCAGCCCGGCTGCGCTGCTGCACCTGCTCTGCTGCACCATCCTTGGCGGCACCTTGGCACGGGGGCACTGCTCGGATGGCTCCCCTTTCACCTCAAACGGCGCTCTATTGCTTCCCTTTCTACCTGCCCCTCCACAGGTTGGTGTGTACAAGTTTGAGCAGACGGTGCAGCACAGCGGCTGGGAGTCCATGACGCTCAAGTTCCCCCACAGTGAGTGCTAACAATCACAAACGTGTGTGCTGTTGAAAGTGCTGAAAGTCCAATGCAACTCATGGCGACTGGCCCGCAATGCCGTTACGAGCCCAGCCGTGCAGCTCATGGCGACTGGCCCGCAAATGCCTTTACGAGACCAGCCGTGCAGCCCACCCCACTGGAACCACAACGTGGACGGTTGGAGGGGCGTTTTGAGCGCAGTGCATTGCTTACCGCCCGCAGTCCCTTTCATCCCCCTCCCACACAGCCCTCACCCGCACGCACTTTGACGTGGATGGCTGGAATGGTGTCTATTTTGCTTTTACCGCCAACTGCTGGTTAAGAAACGTGAGACGCTTTTGAGAGGAGGGCCCAATCGAACTGGCCTCTGCATACGCTGGTTCCAGAATGGTGGTGTTATGCCTGCAGTCTGTGGTGTGGCACACCGGCCGGCGTCTCATGCACTGCTGCCTCGCGTTGCTGCTGCCGCTGCCGGGTCCGGAAAAAGGAGATCAGCAGGCAGCGGCGGGCTGCCATTGCCACCAACATTACGGTGGGGGATGCATGTGCTTTCCTTGCGTTGCCCACCACAGCAGCACTCACCCGGTGGGGTCATTCGACTTCACAGGGCTGCCTGTGCAAGCACTGCCTGCCCTGCTCTGCCCTGCCACACATTCAGCTGCGCATCACGAACGCCGACCAGGGGGGCATGACCATCAACTCCGACTTTGTCACCTTCCGTAACATCAAGCTGGACGTGACCAAGCCCAGGTGGGGTGTGCTTGCCCCTCCCTGTTGCTCAAGCCGGCTGCTTGACTCTGTTCCTATGGTGCCTCTACACCATGACGCAAACATGCGGCGCTGGATGTGGCTGCACCCGGCTGGCGCATTGGAACTGCTGACACCCGTATAGGCAACCACATCTCGCTGCCTGGCATGCCTCCCCCTCAGGACGGGCCCCCAGGCACCCAAGGGCACCAACGGCCACCATGGCATGTGGGCCGCCGCCAGCAGCAACGTGCTCTTCACGCAGTGAGGCTCTTGTGCAGGTCTCCTTGTTACATCGTTGCAGCAATTCCATCAAGTTCGTTACTCTTTATGACCCCATTCTCTGTGCATGTGGTTGTAACTGCTTCAACTGCTGCATCCCCGGGGCCACCACTGGTGGTCTGCGATCTGACTCCAGTGTCTGTTCCCACAAGTGCAAGTGCGTGCTTTCCGTCTGTTCCTGATGGTCTGCATATCCAGGTTTGACATCCGCACCACGTTCATCCACGACCTGACGCTGGATGTGTGGTCCCACGAGTGCGTGTTCTCCAACGGCAAAGGCAAAGACCTCAACATGGACATGCACCGAGGAGGTGGGTGCTCCCCGCAGACAAGCTGAACAGCCGCCTGCTTGCATGGCTCAGCCGACCGTGCCGATGCAGCTCCCAGAATTGCGGCTGAAGCGAGCGACTGCTGAGCCGCCGGGCGAAGCACCAGTTGATGCTAGTGGCTGGCTGTTCACAGCCCTGTGGCCCTGCCATGCAAGGTGCTTTGGCTCTGCCATGCAAGGTGGCGGACCAAGCATGCACGGCCGCCGCCACGTGCTCCGATGCACCAACCAACTCCCACTGTGCGCAGGCGTGCACCACAACCTGTGGACAAACCTGGACGTCGGGAAAGGCACCCGCCCTTTTTATAGCGGCGGCAACGGCTCCCGGGGTGCCCACGCAGCCCGGCTCAACACTTGGTGGAACATCTACTCGTCCCTGGCCAGTGCCCCTACCCCAAAGCTGCCAGCCTGCGGGTTTGGAGTGCTGCTGAACTTTGTCGGCGCATTCCAAGCGCCGCCCGACGGCAAGGCGGCGGGTCGAAACGCGCGGTATCCCGGATGGTGTGCGGCAGCACCGCTGGGATGGTACGTCGAGCTGCCTGCCAATGGGGCCAAGTCCTTCAGCCCCAGTGACCTGTACACTGCAATGGTGCTCACACGCTCGCAGCGCCTGGCTGCCAGCGCGAAGAGGGCCTAAGTTCAGAGGCTGCCAAGGTTAGGGGTCGTGCTTGCTTGGCAGGGCGCCCCAGTGGCCAGCTGTCCATGTGCTGCTGCTGGAACGTTGCTCTGCTTGGGATGGCCCCACAGCCATACCCTGCCACGTAGCTTGTTCTCATTTCCATCCCCTGCTTGCATTGCCACCCCGTCGTCTTTCCATTGCATGTTTCCATCGCAAGCTCCATCCGTGCACTGCCGTAGACCTGCTTTCCAAGACTCACTGGCATGACATGCCATTTCACCAAGCCTTTGCTATCACCTGTTTGCACTCTAGCATTCGCTGTCGGTCCAGTTCCTTATGCTGACTTATGACAACGGACAACTTTGCAGAGCACCTCTGTCCACTGTGGCCTGCTGCCTTTGTTTTGAAGCCTTGAAACAGGGGAGTTTCATGAAATGCGTGCACAAAGGGGGCAGCCCACCAGTCAGCTTGCCCTGACACAAGCGGCCACAACAGGCCTGTGTGCATTGGAGCCAAATATTCTGGTCCGTGGCTGTGACCTCGCTGGCAGCACTGGGCATCCGCTGCTGCCGCCGCCTGCAGCACCCGACCTCACTTGCATGGCTGTGACCTCACTTGGCAGCACTGGGCATCTGCCGCTGTGATAAACCCAACTAAGCGAGGGGAGGATATCTTCAGCTCAATCAGCAACATTGGCCAATGCAAGCAGACGGCTGCCGCAGCCGCAGCCGCATGCAGGGTTGAGGCGCAAGTTGTTATACTCAGACACATCAAAGGTAACAGCGCGGTAATCATACAACACTTCAGTGCCGGCCGGAGAGGTGCGCACTGCGCGGATGTAGGGGATGCGGTAGTGCAGGTCAGGGCGCCACACTGGATGGGTATCAGCATTTGCACGCTCGCCGTGCGCGCAGTTGACCAGCACCGCCACGCCGCCCTCGCTCGCCGGCTGCACAGCTGCCTGTTTGGGGCAGCTCCACACCCAGCCGCACACTTGCATCGTGGAAAGGTCCTCCACTGTGCAGAAGAGAGCAGGGGTGGGGAACATAGCCGGAGCGGTTGCTTGTTTGGAGGGCCGGCTGGCCTTTAGCCACACCTGCACCACCTGGCCGCTTTGCCGCTTGGCAATACTGTTTGGGGTATGCTGTAGGTACATACAACCTGCCAGATAGGCAGCCAGGTTTACCGTACCGCCAACATGCACCTACCTCCTTCATTAATGCCATGTTGCAGCCAGCCGGTGTACAGGCACACCCACGTCTGCTGCACGCGGGGGTGGCCGGGGCGCCGTTGGTAGTCTGCTGGCAACGGCTGCTCCGGTAGCAGCGGCAGGAGGGAGTACAGCCCTAGGCCGCAGCCCTGCAGCGGCTCACGGCCCGGATCGTCCTCGCCGCCGCCACCACCAACCAGCAGCAGGTTTGCCGCATCCTGACCCAGCTGTTGCCCTGCCGCCACCACGCGTGACAGTGCAATCACACCCTGCAAGGCACATGTGGGTGTGGGAGGGTCAGTCGGGTGGATCTCAGTGAAGAGGGGTGCAAAGGGGGTGGGCAGTGGAAGCAGGTGGTGCGCTTGTTAGACAAATGAGTGCCAGCTGCAAGGATGCGTCAAAACCCTTGCCGGCCCACGCCTTTGACAAACAACGGGCAGGCACCTGGAAAAGCATGAGCTCGCCCGTCTCCAGCGCCCGTGCCGGATGTTGGAAGTGGGCCTGCTCCGGCATGACCACCACCACCTGGCCCTGCAGCCGGCGCACGCGAGCAGAGTCCTCCTGCCCAAGACCGCACCACGGCTCATAGATCGCCGAAAAGTCGGCCACAAAGGAGCATGCCAGCGGCGAGCTGCAGATGTGTGGGGCACCGCCGACCGGCTGGACACACAGCTTGCAGCGCGAATGCTCGTCCAACATGCCATCACGCTGCATGTCTGCCTTGCCCCATCGCTGCACAGGAGGAACATTTGGCGGAGATCACGTTACGGTGGGGCAGCGGCAGGCAGGGCGGCGGCAGCAGGGGCGTCAGCGGCGACGGCGGCAGGGCAGTAGCGGCAGCACCCCGCCAGCGCACCGGTCTGTTCGGCTTCCTGCAGGTGTGCACCGTGATGTGCTTGCCGCGCTCGATGGGCCCACCGCAGCGGCTGCAGCGCCAGCCCCCGCACGAGCAGCGAGGATAGCGGCTTGCGTACAGCTCCACCAGAAGCGCGCTGGTTATGCACTCAATTGGAAAGTCCCTGCCGGCCCGCAGGCGCAGCTGCACGGCTTTCCAGACCTCCAGCAGCATAGCCTGGGCGCCTGCCTTGCGCGATGCCCCACGAATCAGTTGGGGCGTGTATGTCAAGGCCGATCGTGAGCAGACAGACATGGGAAAGCATGCTGGATTGGGCGCATTTCCCGCCCCCTGCCGGTGTCATGCCGCCCTCCCTTGCACGGTGCCATTGATCTGCTGCTGGGGTGCCTTGGGATGCACTACAGCCCGTCAGTCGATACAGGGCAGTCAATAACAAGTCGTTCAAGGCAGACAGGAGAGTCAGATGTCAAGCAGGCCACAGCCACCGCCGCAGGGGCAGCTGCGACGGGCTCAGAGGTCCCTGCTGCTGGCAGCCCAGGCGAGGCCTGCCACAGCTGCTGCGCATCTGTGTATTTCGTCAGGTTATCATTCAACCCGACTCCAGTAATGGGGTTGCCGCTGCGTGCCGTGATAGAGAGGTCCAGGTTCAGGTCGCGGCCCTCGCCCACCAGGTCCTCTGCCCACAGGTGGCCGAGGAGGTTCTACGTCGTGTTCAGCGAACCAGACACATGTTTTACGCATGTAACGCTTCAATCCAAAGCCCATGCAATACAGCAATACAAGCCTACCAACCCAGCAGCCCTAGCACCTGTTCAAGCAAACAATATGCCACTGGCATGGCTGCCCGCCTGGCACAAGTTGCGGAACAGCCAGCCGTGCCCGCCCGTCTGCGACTGCCGCTGCGAGGTCCATGCAGCTCGTAGCCCAGCAAGTGCAGAAGGCACTGCGACTCGTTCTCCACCGGGTAGCCGTCCACCAGCGTTGATGCTGCAGAGAAGCTGGCCAACGTGACGGCGCAGACCACAAGCGTGTTGACTGTGCGGAGGGCCTGCTGCTCAGCGCGGCGCTCACGCGCAGATCGCCGATTCACCTTTTTTGAAGAAGGTGACAATGCAGCATCGCGGCCCTCAGCGTCGTCATCCCCAGCGGCAAACCTGCAGTAAGGCAGCAAGGCAAGGCAGCAGCGCAATTAATGCCTTGAACCAGAGCATTTTGACACCAGCATGCATACTCGGTAGGAGGACACGCAGCATGCAATTCCAGCTCACATGGCAATCCAGCGTCGCCAATCGAGCACTGGTGCGAGACCAGGAACTGCTCTGGATTGTCCTGCCGCTGCGGTGCCGGGTGTAGCGGATCGCCAAAGAGCACAGCATCAATTGCATCGACGCACAGCGGTGGTGGCAAATGAGGACCATTGGAAGTTTAGTGAGGCTATGGAGGCCACAGACTGACGTAAGCACAGGCAGGGGCACTGTGTCCCGACGCTCATACTACAATCACACCAGTCACACCAGGCAACGCCACCACTGTACCAAGCAAGGCTTCAAGGCCTGCCTGGACATGCCGTGCTAGCAGGCTGGACGTAGAGCGGCGCGCACATGGCGGTGCACATCCTGCAGGAGCCGAACAGGCGCGCGTTGCACCCGGGTGCTGAATGCTGTGCTGCGACCGCCGCTGTCGCCATCGTGCCTTGGCAGTGCCACTGCGCCCTGAGGCCTCAGCGCACCCGAGACCGCTGTTCTACACACAGTTGTCGCATCTTGCCGGCAATTTAATGTGCTCCACCAGTGCAGTTAACTGGCATAACTATTACAGGTAGCACTGGGCTTGTTGATTACACCGCAGCATGTTTAAACCAAGAAAAGGCAGATGAACGAGCTGGCACTTCGCCGCTAGACAACCCGCATACTTTGATGGTTGGTGGAAGTGGCAGATGGTTGGTGAATGTGGCAGATGGTTGGGTGGAGGTGGCAGATGGTTGGTGAAGGTGGCAGATGGTTGATATGTGTGGGGTCGATGTGCGGGTGTGTGGTGGTGGGCGGGGTTGGGGAAGGTTGACAGATGGCGGCGGAGGCTAAAACCGTGCAAAGTGGTGGGGGTCTGCGGCGAAACAATCGCCGGTTGCCTAGCGGCGGCCATTGCATAAAAGCACTCCAGTGAGTGCAGCATTAACAGAACGTGCAAGCAGCGCCTGTCGCCATAGCAGCAACGAGGCGGCCTGGCTAAGTTGGTAGCTGTTTTGTCCTGGGCGCGGGACTCAACGAGTTGAGACGGGCAGAGGAGCAGGGCTTCCGATGCCCTGTGATTTACGAGGAACACATCGACAGTTGCAGAGGGAACAGCACGGATGAAGAGATGAAGCCAGGGTTTCAACGTCTGGCAAGGTTGCCCACGGGAATGAACGGAGGATGGGAAGCTGGGCACCACAGGTGGGTGACGTTGAGAGGGGGTGGTGTGGAGAAGATGGCGAATGGAAAGCCACAAGCCAAACGTGGTCGAGGTAGGGTGGGGTCGCCCCATGCTGGGTAGGATTGAGCAAAACGATTGTTGATGCGCGCACGCGCGCTCTAAGCTCAGAAACCGCTGCCCTTAAGTTGCGGCACCCGTTGACGCACGGTTCACCGGCTGATACTTGCAATTTGCACTTTGAAAGCACACACCAGTTTCCAAGGAGATGCCGGAGGAGCCAGCGGCGCTGCCCTACTTAGGTATCAGGCTGCTCACACAGCGTGCTCCGCTTGCGAGCCTCCGGCCTGGAGCCGCTCTCAGCAAACACAGGAAAGCAGGGTGATTGCGTCAGACCTAGGTGCAAGATCTCCCGGTACCTCGTGCCGCCCGCTCCAGGCGCCGTGGCGCTGCGCGCGCCGTCGCAGCATCAGTCTTCCCGTCCAGCGGCAGCAGGTTTGCAAATGCACTGAATTATTGGGGGACGCATGAACAGGCCTGCAGGCTCACAGGAGCAACAAGGTCCGCCTGCAAAGTAAGCCAGGCGACGACTGATCAAGCGCCTCCTGGATTGCTATGATCCACGGGGGGATAGATCGACCGTGCGGTGGCACACCAGCCCGACATGGGCGCTGGCGGCGGCAGCCACCTGCCTCCGCTGGCATCAGCGGATGAGCAGAGCAGGCCGCCCTGCCCAGCCGATCTATTAGACAATCTGACCAATCCCTTGCAAAGGATTCCAGGCGCTGGTGCAAGAGTGCGGTGCGTGATGCGCACCGCTGGTCGGCTGTGATAGGCAACTCGATGTCCGGCGTGCAGAGGACGCATGGACCAAAGGTAAGGACTATGTGTAGATGCAGCTCCCAGTGCAGCACGAGGAGGCACGCACCTGCCTCGCAAATGTGCCATAGTACCACATTGTGGCAGCCCCCAGATGAGCATGAAAACGGTGCCAAGTGAAGGAAGCGGCACATGGTACAGGTCGATCTGCAGTGCCAAGCTGGCCTGATGTCCTGTAATGGTGTGCTGGTGTAGGCACTGCTGAGCTCACCAGCAACATCCAAATGAGACGAGTTGTGGCAGAGCGACGTGAGCCGTGCATCACCACGTAGGCGCCGGACGGCGGCAGCGCAGCGGCGGCAAACATAGGCAGCGCAATCGGCGGCTCACGTGTGTGCGATCACCTTTGCCGTCCAGTTTCGGTCAGTTTGTGGAGCTCACAAGCCCTGGGCCAGCCGAGTTTGAGCCGAAGCTTCCGCGGCTGGACTGTTGCGCTCGCCGTTCTCGCTCCAGGCAAGCCTGGTCGACTCAACAAGGTACTGGCATTCGTTGACTGCGCTGTGCCGCTCGAACGCTCGCACGGCCTGCTGCCGCCACCTCCGCGCGCCGGCGCCTTCCGCTCGGCCGCCCTGACCCACCCAGGCTCTTGCGGCTTCTTGCAGGTATCCCTGCCGGCACTCAACACGATGCCAGACGCGGAGGGCGAGCCGGTGCAGCTGTTTGTCTACGACCTGAGCGGCGGCATGGCCCGGGCCTTTTCGCAGATGCTGCTGGGCCGCACTGTGAGCCAAGAGGGGGGCTTTTCTGGCATAGGGCCGCCTGATAAGAACAGCTGGGCAGAATGACAGTGCCGAGCCTCGACAGGGTTTGGAGATGGCCTGCCTGCTGCTGCCCTGGACTTTGTGCTCTTGCAGCACTTGCCAGCCTCCCATCCCACCTTAGCAAAGGAATCTACCCCCACTACCCCTCAGTTTACCCTGCTCCCTTGTCCTTTGCGCCACCCTGACCTCCCCAGATTGAGGCCATTTACCACACCAGCATCGCTGTGGCAGGCTCCGAGTTTTACTTTGGCGGCGGAATCAACGTAGCGCGGGCAGGCCACACGCCATTTGGCCGCCCCGTCCAGGTGGGCGGGGCTTGCCCGGCCTCGTGCATGCCCTGCTCTTAGCTGCTTTGCCTGCGGCTGGTGCGTGTGCCACTGTGGGCTGCGGAAGCAGCACTGTGCGCCGTTGGGATGTTCCAGCTTGCAGGATGCTGCAGCGTGCGCTTCCTCCCCCATCAGCAGCTGTTGGCAGGCGTAGTGCGACAGAAGCGCCAAGGCACCTGGGACCTTGGCCCACGCTGATGCACACGACCTGCCGCCACCACGCTCGTCCTTCCTTAGGTGCTGGACCTGGGGCACACGCACCTGCCGCAGGATGTGCGGGAAGCACTGCTGGCCGACCTGAGCGAGCGCTACACCCCTGGTGAGCTGCAGTGTGGGCACAGGAGGCAACGTGGGTGACGTTTTAGTGGCAGGGTGTCTGCATCTGCTCACGCGTCTACAAGCTCAAGAGTAAGTGCGGCACGTGTGCCACTCAATACCTTTGCCCTGCGCTGTGCTGTGCTGGCCAACTTGATCGGCAGCGCCTGCATAGAAGCGACAGATGCCTGGTGGTGGCAGGCGCGACTTTGTCATGAAGCATGTGGCAGGCACTGTTGCACACGCTGCAGTCGCAACATGAGCCCCGCGCATGAAACACAAAGGACCTGCGCATTGCTGCTCGGTTGTCCTGGACGCAGAGTCGTACTCGCTGTTTAGCAACAACTGCAACAACTTCTCGGATGAGCTGGCGCAGCTGCTGTGCGGGCGCAGCATCCCCGAGCACATCACAGGTGAGGGTGGCGGGACGGAAGGGCGGCGGTGCAGGCCCTGCTTTTGTCGAACACAGTTGTTGCCTGCCATGTGATGCGGCGCTGGCTCGGCTCTCAGGGGTCCGTCCAGACTGTGCTGCAAGTACCTTGTTGATTAGGTCGGCATGGCAGACCTGGCTTAGCAAGCTGGAATGCTCCTTCACCAGTGCTGCATGCCTCCCACCGCCTTCTCCCCTTGCAGGTCTTCCCACCGAGGTGCTGTCCACACCCTTCGGCCAAATGATCCAGCCCATGCTGACAGGGCTGGAGGAGCAGATGCGTGGCATGCGCGCCCAAGCCTATCGCCCACACATAGAGGCGGCAGCAGTGGCAGCGCTGGCTGCAACGCCAGCCCCCAGCACGTCAGCTGCACCGCCGGCGGAGGCAGCAGCTGAAGCAGCCCCTGCTGCCGAGCCCGCTGTGCCTTCAAGCGGCACGGCAGGTGCAGTAGCAGTGGCAGAGGAGGACAGTACTGGCCTGCGGTCTGCGGAGGTGGAGATTGAGGCTGCAGTGGCGGCTGGAATGATGCAAGAGGCGGAGGAGGCGCTCGGCAGCTTGAAGCTGCAGCCTGCGGCTGGGCAGCAGCCCGAGGCGGCGCTGCCGGCGGCTGCAACAGAGGCGGCTGCAACAGAGGCGGCTGCTGCAGGCAAGCTGGCGACGGAGCTGGCGGTGGAAGCGGAGTTCAAGCGCCTGGTGGCGGCCGGCATGCCGGAGCATGAGGCTCAGGCGCTGGCGCTCGAGGCGGTGGCGGCGGCAGCAGGCGCCGCCACGGATAACCCTGTGCAGCACAACCACGGGCATATGTGACTAGCGCAGCTGCATGACACATTCTGCTGAATGCACTGAAGTGTGCAGACGTGCCCTTTTTGCATGCAAATGATGTTGGGGGCCAGTTCCTGCTGGAACCGCGCTTCGACGGGAGCACGACGCCGCAGGTGTCAAAGAGCTGGGGGATCCGGCGCGAAGCACCATTCAGCAGACATTGCAAGTCACCACGAGCATTGGGAAAGCGGAAGAGTCCAAAGGATTCACACGCGCTGGGTGCTGCGAGGCTCGCTGTCGGCCCCGGCCCTCGGTGATGCCACTGATAGAGGGTAAGTTGCTCTCCGCTTGGAACGATTGCAGACTGCAAAAGGTTACTGCTGCGCGCGAGCACCTTCCGGTTTCCTGCTGCCTTGCTCACCGTGCGCCCCCAAGCTGCCGCAGACGATATGGAGCGCTACTCAGCGCAGCGCAAAGCGCTTGGCGCTCAAGGTGAGGAACCGCCGGCGCCGGCGGGGGATCCGCAAGCATCCTTGCAGGCCGCCACTGCGCCTTCGCCATGCATGGCATTCTAGAGTGCCCTGCTGGGTCATTTGGGCACATGTTATTGTCAGCAGGTACTGAAGGAGCTGCAGTTGAAGATGCGAAGCTGATGTTGCAAGCGGCTGCGGCACGCAACGGGGCCTCCCTCTTGCCTGGCCTAGGGGAGCTGCTGCAGCAACTGATCGCTGCAAGGGCTGCAGGCGCACTGCCAGTGCAGAACGGCAGCAGCGCAGCTGGTCACGGCATGGCGCTTGCCGCAGGCCACAACCTGCCCAGCGCTTACGGTGCCAGCGCAACGGCAGCCGCGGCCCAGGGCTTGGGCGCCCCACAAGCAGAGGTGCAGCGTATCGGCAGGAGAGGCAAAGCATCTCCAGCGGCTGCAGCGGGCAGCAGCAGCGGAGGCCCGCCGCCGACGCCGCCCGGCACACCAGAGCCATCTGCACTGCAGCCAGAACCGGTGCTGCCATGTGGGGCTGGCACACAGACGTGCGGCGCATCACCCCAGCCGTTGCCTGCAGACGCGCAGCTGTGTGCTGCGCCACCGCCGCCGCCGCCGCCGCCGGCAGCTGTGCAGCATCCAGCGACAGCACCTTCGCACTCTCAGCCAGCCAGCCAGCTGCACGCGGATGCCAAGGTGTTCACCCCTCGCTCGGCCGCGGCCGCCGCAGCAGCTGCTGCCGCTGCTGCTGTGGCTGAGCCAGCAGCTAGCGCAGCAGAACCCCACTGGCACGACGGCGGCCTTGTGATGTGCCAGTCGGTCGGGCAGGCGAGCAGCGGCCCGCACTCGCCGCCACCATCCCCCTGCTCCCCTCTGGTGGCATTGAGGCCGCCCTCACCAGCACCTGCCAGCCAGCAGGGCAGGCACGCCGCCCCCAGTGGAGCCTGGGCATCAGCGCTGGTGCTGCAGGCCGCAGCGGCAGCCTCGCAGGCTCAGCTCAGCAACGGCGGCGGCGGCGGCGGCGGTGTTGGGAAGCCGGGCAGCTGTGCGCCAGACCACCCAACCTCGGGCCCCAGCTGCAGTGGAGTGCCGCTCAAGCAGGGCGTGCACTGCGCCATTAGCAGTGAGTGCTTCTGGCTTGCAGGTCGGTTGGGGATTCCATCAAGAGGCAGGGGGCTGCCTTCTGATAAGCCGCTGTTGGCTGCGAGTAGGTCAATCTTGCAGCCATGGCTGTCTGCGTTCGCTCAGCAGGCACCCTGCTCCCCTGCCAACCTTCCCTCCCGCAGTGGCGGCCGAAGCGCTGATGAGCGAGGTGGGGCCCTGCACAAACGACCCATCAATCAATGCCAGTGCTGCTGCGACTGTGCCACGGGCAGCGTTCGGGACCCACAGCACATGCCTGGCACCTCTCCCCCAGCAGTGTTCATGTCCACACAGCTGGCTTGGTGTGGAGGTACCCCTGAAACTACCAACACAGCTGCTGCTGTCTGTGCCACTCCTGCAGGTGCGGTGTGGCCTGACCCAGCAGGTGATGGCGGACCCAGTGACAGCTGCCGATGGCTGCAACTACGAACGCGGGGCAATTGAGGGTGAGACGGGTGGCTTGGCCTCAGAGGCGGGGGCTGACGGCTCGCCGGCCATGGGCCTGCTGCCGTGTGAAAACGTGCCTTGCACGCGAGGTTGCTGCTGGTGGCCCTGCCCCACAGACTCGGCTGGCCAAGCTGCACCCAGTCCCTCCATTTATCGCACTGCAACCTGCGCCCCTCGCATCTGGCTGTGCAGCCTGGATTGCGCAGCAGCTGAGGGTGGGCCAGCAGCCGTGCTCGCCAGTGACCTGCCAGGTGAGGAGGGGTTGTTGGCTGGGCTGCCTCGGTGCAGCAGCAGCAGCAGCAGCAGCAGCAGCAGCAGCAGCCGGTTTGCAAAGTCAGGGGCCGGCGTGCAAGGTACAGCATGCATTGCGCGGGTTGCAGCAGATTCCGTCTGTTCAACTGGCTGCACGCAACTTTTCTGATGTCCTGCCCACCCACCTCACCCCTTGTCCTGCCAGCCGCTGGATCACCTGACTGTGTGCCCCAACGGCACAGCCCGGATGCTGATCGCCAGCCTGCGGGCAGCAGGCCTCATCATATGACAGCACACACCCATTGTTTTAGCAGGCATCCATTGTTACTCGCCCCTCATTCATCCCAATTTTCCCTGCACAATTGCCACGGGGCCTCATAAGATCTTTGCGTGCCTTGCCATGTTTGCATAAACCAAAACACCAGTTTTCAAGTTATTGTAGCTGTGGCAGCTTTCGTTTCCCTATTGCACTTCAAAACCTTGCTGCCTCACGTTTAGCCTTCATGCTTAGCCACGGCAACACTTACTTTATTTACAACCGAATATCATAAACTGCATGAGAATGTAACAATTGAGAACGGCGCAGAGCCAGAAAATCGGCGCTGCATGTGCAGAGGATGGCAGAATGCGGCAGATTCTGTAGTGACAGAATGTGGCAGATTCTGCGCAAAAAGTCACTCAGCGGCACTCAGCGGGCGGCGACAGCGGTGTTAAGGCGGCGTTCACACAGCTTGGCCGTCAGCTGCTGCAGGCAAGGGCACAGCGGCTGCGTGCACACAGGAAAAGTGCACCCTGCACCACCTGCCTGGCTGTACGCCCTGTACAAGTCAGCTGACCACACCACCTGCCTGGCTCACCACACCGTGGCGAGCAGGGATGGGACCGCCACCATTGCGCAGCCTGGGCAGTGCATATGTGGCAGCTGCATCGGCGGTCACTGAACATCAGCAGCGGCTGCGCAAGGCTCCCAACATATGGCCCCGTCTGGCTGGACAGCTGAAGCCCCTGCTTGCTTGAAGTTGGACCGGGTGCGGTTGCAGTGGTGGCGCTGTGATGTCCAGCCTGGGGGACGGTGAACAACTGATGTAAAGGCAATGTGCAAGGAATATGAGCTGCAGTTGTGATATATCCGCCGCCGCCGCCACCGCTGTGCCTGTGCCTGTGCCTGCGCCATTTCAGGGGACGGGGGCTTATTGTATCGCAGATCTGGCCTGTGAACATGCTGGAATGAACTGTTCAGATTGGGAATGCTGGTCGTCGCTGCTAATATGTTGACCCACTTTTTAAACACCACCATGTTTATTCCACTTCATCTCCATAGCTCTGTCTTTCCAACCTCCTTCTGGTTCCCACCTTCTTCCTGTGCCTCCTCGTGCTGCTGTCGCAAAGCACATCTTACAACACTCACAAGGCACTTATTGGTAAGAGTTATTGCTGAGGGGGAGAGATGGACAGGGCATCGAGGGTTCTGGCTTACTGATAGAGGGGTTGAGTAGGTTGGCTGTTATTGGGTCGGCGCCCCTTTCCCAGGGCGCAAGTGGACAAAAGCCAAGCAGGCATCCAGGCAAGCAGCCAGGCACAAATCCCAAGGGATGAAATCCGGTGCAGCCCATATGTACAATCTGAGTTATAGAAGGGCAGGTCGGCTGTGCAGAGATCAGCAGTGATTCAGGGGGATTGGGGGTTGTAAGCGGTGTTTGGATAACTGGCCTGGTGCCGCTGAGGGGCGGGCGGGACGCATGCACATCATGAGCAGCGCTCACAAGCGGGCGTGCCAAGGCACCCCGGCCCTGCCCCAGCGCACATCACTGGCATGCGCCTCAGTGGCACCACTGGATTGCGTGGGCCTGCGCATCATCGAAGGCGGCGGCGCGCTTCCAAGCGACTGCCTTGGAGCGAGCCAGCCCCAAGGCATTGCAGAACGGTCCCTGCTTCTTGCCAAACACCACAGCCAGGGACTCAGAGGTGGCAAGGGCGAAGCTCTGTGGGAGGACCCAGGGGCGACACGGCGTGGACACAAGCGGCGGCCAGGTAGAGGCGTCACGCGCAGCCAGGCGGTGCAGGCCCCAAGTACCGCCGGCAAGGCAACCAACGCAGTTGTCAGCCGGCTGCAGCCATGTAGAGAGCAGGCTGCACGTGGGGTCATACAGCACCTTATTAATGGCCAGTGCATAGGCAACTGCGTCAGAGATGGCCAGGCCCTTCTCGAGCGCCACGGCGCAGGCCTGGTGTTGCAGAAGTTGGGAGGGTTCAACAAGTCGGGACGCGACGCCAAGGTGAAGTGTGAATGCATCAGGCAGCTTGCAGCAGGAGCAGCATGTGCATCCAGCGCAATGCTTGGCGTGAGCCCAGAGGATGCGCAGAAAGCGTCCCGCGCTCACATTGGCGAAGCTGAGCGCGACAGAGTGGTCGAGCGCAAATGAGTCAGCGCAGGCCTGTACAGTGATGGAACAGAAGGGCGGAGGCAGGTGGCAAGGTGCAGGGCACAGGATCTACCGGATCCACCAGGGTCCTGCTGGCGAGACGATTGCACAATGGTGAGGTCCACCCTGGCGATGCCCACCGCCCAACACTCATCCAGACATGCTGCCACCACAAGCCGCACCATCCTGCGCCCCTCACCTTAGCCAAGGCGATGCCATGGTCGGTTGCAAAGGCTTCGGACGCAGCCTTGGAGAACGCAATCGCATCCTCTGTGGGACGGAGGGAGTGCATGGCAGCGGATGAAACACAGCAGTACACCCTGCAGGTCCGAGTCGGGCAGCGGGTTGGCAGCACAGCAAAGGTGCAGGGCTATGCCAATGGATTGCAAATACTGCACAGCTCTACTACAGGTGCCTCACTCCTGGCGATGGCGGTGGAGACGGTTTCGGCCACAGCCCAGCCGCCCCTCAGAGCCTTAGCATCAGCGGTGCCTGCATGCAAAGCCGGATGGCAGAAAACTTCTGGGAACTTGGGAGGCAGCGCCACTGCAGCATGACCCCTGCTAACCTGGCGTCATGCGGCGGCTGAAGATCCCGCCACACTGCAGCTGTCCACTGAAATAAAAGGTACGCACCGATGGCGATGGACAGGCTGTCCTCAAAGGCCTTGGCTTTCACCTGCCGCAGGGCAGGTGCAGGCAAGCAAGCCGCTGGCGGATGAGTCGAGTTGTTCAGGGGACAATGTCATGGTTGCTGCCGCGCAGCACAGCAGTGTGCACAGCAAGACAGCCCGCATAACAGCACAGCCCTCGCTTCCACAGCAGGACAGCTCACATCAACGGTGGTCACAGCCTTGCCGTCCTGCTTGGCTTCGGACGAGCCGGATCCAAATGCGAAGGCGGTGCTGTCTTTCCCGGCCTCGCTCTCAACCTGCAGCAGGAGCGGTGTACGTATCAGAGAGGAGTGGCGATAAGATAGGGCTGAGTACTGTGGGGAGCGGATTGGCTGGTGCGCCAGGCACATGCACCGGGCGCACCTCGGCAGGCACAAGAGATTGTCAGCGCAGGCCATGCTGCTGCCCAGCTGTGAGCGCGTGGCAAGACGTCTGCAAAACGGCGTGTCTGGAACAGAAAGTTCTATCCCTCACCGTGACGTCAGTCAGTGCCACCGAGTGGTCGCCTTCGGCGTTGGCAGAGCCAACACCAATGGCGGTGGAAGTGCTGCCAGGCTGTGGAGGGGTGGGGTGGGTAGGTGAGCGGGCAGTTGTTGGGCAGCGCAGCGGCGGGGAGGCACTGGATGAGTGGTTGTATGAACGTTGCGGCTGTATAACCTGCAAGCATTATGCGTCCCAGGGACCAGCAGAGCTGCTCAGCAAGCGTCAAGTGGCCACAGCAGGCACCCATCGGCGCCCTGGTATAGCAGGGATGCGCAACCTATGCAGCCCTACTGGATGTGATCTTGCAGGAGCAGCCCCTTGGAACAGCGGCAGTGTAGCTCACCCCAGCTGTAGCAGTAGAGTCGACATTGGAGCCAGCAAACGCGCCTTCGCCCGTGGCACTGGCATCGCTTATGGCCACAGACAGGGCGTCCCCGTCCCCCGTGGACTGCAAGGGGCAAGCAGAGAGGGGCGGTTGGCTGAGGAGTGCATCAGGTCCTAAGGTCAGCCAAGGATATCGAATCCTTGCAATTTAAAAGGCAGAATGCATGGCATGGCTTATTGCCTTGATAGATGCCGAAGACGGCCAACCCACCGAGGCATCTGCACCGGCGGTTGATACTGCGGAGGCACCGTCCTGCAGAGGACAGCATGGGTGTCATGACCGAGCCAAAGACCATTGCTAATGTCGGCTACGCAGGAATGATGCACGGTTGTGTGGCAGCCTCATTTACCTTTGCGGAGGCAGTAGACTCGGCGATGGCAGTGGCGCTGCCCTGGAGCACGCGGCCTGCAAAAATTGATGGAGGGATTGTGGCAAACAGCGGGCGGGGGGTTGGGAGGCGCACCCTTTTAGGACGCTGAGACAGGCGGCGGTGCGTCCTAAAGGTGGCAGGCGCGGGCGCACCAGACGACGTCGCCTCACTCACCGTGCGAGGGCAGCATGCCTCCAGCCACAGCCAGGGCCAGAATCAGCAGGGTGGAGAGCTTCATGATGAGCAGAAGGGTGGTGGGTGGCGCTGGGGGTCGTGGGAGGCGATGGCAGCTTCAAAAACGCCTTGGAGGACACCTAGGAGTTGAGGCAACCGGAAGTTGGGTGACAAGGCGGCAGAAACAGCAAATTCGGAACGGGACTTGCGTGCTTTGCACCTGCATGCGCGCGGACTCGGCAGGGTGATGGCAAGAGCCGTGGCTCTTCTGACCCAGTGGTGCCTCCGCAGCTTGTGGTGCTCGGGGTTGGCCACTGCTGTATGAGCCGCCGCCGCCGCCGCCACCAGCCGCCTGCCGCCCATGTGGGCAAAACCACACCCGCACGTCTTTCTGGATGTGGACATGGCGCGCCGGCCAGTAGATGGCCAGGGCTGCGCACAGCGGCTGCTTTTGTACTGCAACTTGCGCCTGCCGCACCACCCAGCAGTAGTGGCAGCATTGCTGGCGGAGTGGTGCTGGAGGTAGCATGGGGGCACTTAGAAATTGAACACACGCTCACTTGCACTGATATTCTATGCAGTGTTGCAGATGCCGCGTGCCACAACACACACAATATTTACAACCGGAGTAAACAAACCAAAAATGTACCAACTGAGAGCAGCGCAGGAGCCAGAAAATCTGCACGGCAAATGCAAACATGGCAGAGAATGGCAGGTTCTGCGCAAAAAAGGCCAGGCGCATGGGATCATGTCTTCTGAAACAGGGTGGCATTCATTTGCAGTCTCAACAACGCTACAGCAGGGCTAGTGTACAGTCCAGATTGCCAGTGGCAGCAAAGCTGTCTCAACAAGAGCGGTTGGCCTCAGCTGGGCAGGTACAGGCAACTCAATCGTGGGAGCCGTTGCCGCCGTTGCCGCCGGCGTCTGCCTGCGCCAGCAGGCTGCGCTCGTCGTCTGTTGGGGGAGGGATGATGGCCACTCCCACAACGGCCGCTTTGTAGCACAGGAAGCCCACCAGGGCGGCAGCAATCTTCTGGATCTGGAACAGTTGAGGCGCGGAGGCGGCCTGCAAGAGGGAGGCGAAACGCAGGCGGGGTGGGGAGGCGTTGGGCAGGCTCCAGAGCAGGCTGGCTGCAGACAGTGAGCAAGCAGCGCAATGCTGCAGCACGGCCGCAGGTCAGGCAACATCAACATGCACCCTGTTGCGGTGACCCCTCCCCGGCAGCTCCCCTCCCCTACCCAGCAGCAGTTGCCCTTCCCACGCACCTCGTCAATGCCGCTGCCCGACAGGCCTTGCAGCAGCAGCACGACCCCCAGGAAGCTGCCTGCTGCTAGGCCGATGCGCACGCCGGGGTTGGCCAGGCCCAGGCGCAGAGCCAGGCTGCTGCCAGAGCCAGGGGCCTCGGCGGCATAGCTGCCGGGCGCGCCGCCCGCACCCACAGAGTCTGCGGCTGCCTGCGGGGCAATCGGGCGTAGTTGAGGTGAGAGCATTGGTGCACGTTGTCACGTTGGCTGAAGTCGTGATGGCAATGTGCACAGCCCTGCGCCGAGGCTTGCCCATGACGCGGCTGATGGTACCGCATTGTTTGTGGGGGACACACACACCCCCCTATTTGCAGGATGGCACGGGCTGGCGAGGTGTCCCCTTGGTATGACCGACCACAAATCAAGATGCCCACCTGCAGCATGTACTGGTACAGCATGCCGCTGGCACCGCCCAGCGCAAAAGGCAGCGCCAGGTCGCGTCCACCCGCAGCATAGGCCAGCGCCGACCCCAGCCCCACCAGCACCTGCAAGGGTTGGTCAGCAGTGAGCGAAGAGCAGTGGACAGGGTTGGCCTGATCACGGCAGCAGCAGCGGCTGATTGGCGGCCAGGTGCATTGTGTTGCAAGCATGGGTGCCACACACAACTGCGCTTCCCTAGAGGCCGCCATTCAAAGTCACACAAGCAAGACAGGCATACATGCGGCGCCACAAACCCACTGCTGTGGCCGCCAGCAGGTGGCCCTTGAGCGAGGCGTACTGCTCCATGTTGAGGCGGTACAGCGCCGCCGCCTGCTCCTGCACCCAATTGGAAGCAAGTGACGAAAGGATGAGTGGGTGGGGGGACTGCAACACGCAAGGCAACAGCTGGCCGGCCCCCGCACCAGAGCAGGCAAAAGAGGCAGGCAGGCAGGCCAACGCCCCGGCCGCAAGATGCGCAGCAAGGAGCAGCAAGCCAGGCAGCGAAAGAGCATGATGTACCCTGGCTGCCCTGAGTGGCCTGCAAGCAGTGCGACAGGTGGAATGCCCCCGCCGGCTTGCCTTTGTGACCACGACCGACGAGTCTCCGCTGCCGTAGACCACCGCTCCTGGAGGCACAGGGCGCAGGTAGGCAGCCGCCTCCCGCCCGCCCTCCCCCAGCGCCTCGCGGCACACAAACCTGCAGGCAGAGGAGGTGAGCAGTGATGCGATGTTGTCATGTCCTACACAGCAAGGAGTGAAACACATCTCCCTGGCCAAACCATCAGCTACCAAATTCCATTACACACATCACCCACCCCGCATCCTTGCTGCATGCACCACAGCCACAGGTGGACAACAGTCGGTGTGGCCCATGCGGCTCAAAAAGACGTCCACGTCCTAGCGCACCCAGAACCAACACTGCTGATTACCTTATTGAGAGCTGCAGCCCCTCACCTGTCGGTGTGGCCCGTGCGGCTGGAGGAGACGTCCACCTCCTCGCACACCCAGCAGCCCGCCTCCGGCCCCACCAGCAGCGCCGCCAGCGGCCCCAGCTCTGGGGCACGGAACGACACCTCGTCAACCGCGCCCTCCTGTTGGCAGTGGAAAGGCAGCAGGGCAACAAGAGGGCTGTCGTGTGGTGTTTGTTGCAGCACGGGCACGGAATGATGGCTCGTCAGCTGAGCCCTCCTGCCTTTGAAGGAGGAAGGAAGCAGGCAACAGGCAGGGAATGACGCAGGGGCTGTGGCACCGGCTTCGCACGCAGCTCAGGCCCCTTCAACTTTCTTGCCAGCAGCAACACAAGATAAATATCTCGCTACCCTCCCGTTCAACGCACCTGGAAGCGCAGGCGCGGCCCTGCGCCCGCCTGCCGCCGGCTGGCCGCCTGATGCAGCGCGACGGCGCAGTTGGCGCCAGCATCCTTGTCATCGATGGAAGCGCAGATGTCTCGCACCTCCTGCGGCAAAGACGGCCGGCTGGGTGGAGCTGATCGCAAATGTCATCGCGCTGGCCTTGATGAGGCTGGCTGGGGTGGTGGATGCAATGCTGCCATAACCACGGTGCCTGCAACACCTGCACCAAAGCACCGGCTGTTGTCCAGCAGCCAGAACCAAGACAATCCCTAATGTCAAACAGCTGCCCACCTGCTCAGTGATGTCGGGGTCGTTGAGGCGGGACACGCGGTGCAGCAGCGCGCTGCCATCGGCTCCCACCAGGCACTGCGGCGGTGAGGCAGGGGGCCAGGGCAGAGGCGGCAGTGAGCTGGCCTTCTGGCAGTGATCCCTACTCAAAGCCAGGTGCAGCGGTTGATCTCGCCTGCATCGAGCCTCTGCACTCACCACCATGACGCCTCCGGTTGGGTCGGTCAGAGCGGAGCCGCGTTGCAGCCCTGTGGACAGCCGCAGCGTGTACACAGTGTCCTTGCGGTCCTGTGGTGGAGGGCCGAGGATCAGAGCATTATGCGGTGACGTCCGCAGCGGCGAGGTTTGGTGGGGTGCAACGGGCGGGAAGGAGCGACAGGCGGCGGGCGAGGTGCCAAAGAGCAGCAGTCGATGCCAGGTAGGAGGGGCACACCAGCACAATTGCATTCTGCCCTGTGCGCACCTGCTCAGCGCCGGGCGCCAGGCTCAGCAGGCGCTCCGGCGGCGCGAATCGCTGCGTGCCGGCGCCTCCTCCGCCGCCGCGGCGCTCGCCGCCCCGCGCGGTGACCACATGGCGCCTGGGGGCCGCGGCGGCCGATCTCCAGCCAGCCGACACGTCGCACACGCGCATGGGCGGGTCCTGGGGCGGCGGCAGTCGCGCGGCAGGGCACGAAAAATCGGACCCGACAATCCGGCGATCCCGCGGGCTCTCTGGCTGGTAGACTAATTTGTGGTGTCGTGTGTGCCTGCAAGGAGCGATCAGCGCTTCTCGCCCTGCATGGAACACGTGGCGATCTTTCATTCTCAATGTGACTTGCCTTGAACCACTAGGCCTTACGGGCGTTTCATCGCGTCGTGCATCACTACCAGATCGCTCAGCAGGTGCCTCCGCGACCACTGCTGCCGGCAAGCCGTTGGCCGCCGCCCGAGTTTTGAGTTTGCGGCAGCTGCGCACCACGGCCCTTCCTGGCACTGCGCGGCAGCGTATCATTAAGCATTTCAGCCCCTCGCAGCAATGACGGCGGCAGCAGGCGTTGCGGCGGCGGCGCCGGCGGATGCCCGCCTTCGCGCGCTCTACTCGGTCATGCAAAGCATCGAGGTGCGCGCTTGCAGCCTCACAGTTCTTGCTCCTGAATGCTATTGAGCAGCTCTCATTTGTCGTTTGTCGGCAAACGCCTCACCCGGTATCCGTTGCCAGTGGCAACTTGCCACTTCTTGGCATCCGCGCTTGCTCCCTACCCACACGAGCTGCCTGTTCGTTTGCAGTTGGGTTGCCTTGCGCCTGCTGTTGCTTGCAGACTTCCTCTGCGCAGATGCTTGCAACCCACATTGTACCTCCCTCCGCAACTGCCGCAGAACAAGCTGGGCGGTGGCGAGGGGGTGGAGGGCCTGTACGGCTCCATCAAGCGCAGCGGCATGGACAAGGTGGGCTTGTAGGTACCTCACTGTGCAAGGATGATGATGAGTTGTTCTGCGCAGCATGCCTTCGCGGCAACTGTGTGTTGGAATCATAAACTGTCTAAAAGTAGCTCGAAACAGACAGCATACCAACCTGCCCTCGCTTGACGCCAGGTGCTAGAGTGCATGCGGGACCGGTGCGGCCTGGACGGCACCTCGGTGATGGTCGATGTGGGCGCCGGCCTGGGCAGGTGTGTGCTGTTGTGACATGAGTCTCGTGTGTTTGACTTATTCCTTTTGGCACTGGCCGCTTACGCCCCCGCCATGTTGGGGATGGGACGCTGCCGGGTTTGTTAAACCCTGCACTGCCGCCACTCATGGTTGCTAAGCTGCTGTTCAAGCCGGGCTTCCTGAACGCCATTCGGCTGCGCCGCACAAGCCATACTTGCATGTGCCCCATCCCCGCCTATGCTAACTGCCATCCACCCCGCCTGCCTGCCCATTGAACCAGGCCGCTGATGCATGCGCTGCTGGAGCCGGGCATTGCGGGGGCTCGCGGAATTGAGATCGACCGCATCAAGTGCGACAAGGCAGCTGCCTTCCTCAAGCAGGTGAGCCCCTTGATAGGGGTGGCTTTGATTGGCTGGCTGGCTGGCTGGGAGTGTTCATGCAGTCGGCAGCCCGTGGTCAGTCTGGCCCCTTGCGGTCTTGCCTGCCGGGCCTGCGTAAAGGGTAACTAAGCCCCCTGTCATATGCCCCTCCAATGCCTGCCCCTTCCACAGGCGGTGGCGGAGCTGCAGCGGCGTGGCGTGGCGGACACAGGCCTGGTGCCACCGCCCATCGAGTGCAGTGCCATTGAGAACGTGAGCTGGATTTGCTGATCCGTCTAGCAGATCGCCCGCCGCTGCTGCTGCTGCTGCTGCGGTCACAGGCATGCCGCGACATAAGCACGCTGTAGCTGCCGGCTCTGCTGGTTGCAGGCTCAGTTCAGCGTCCGCTCTCTCGTCAACGTACATGTTTGCTCACCCGCTATGTCACCCCCGCCTGGCCTGCTGCAGGTGTGCTCCCTGGACCCCTGCACCCACGCCTACTCATTCTGGGAGGGCGTGCCCGTGGACGGCAAGGCCGCCTTTGGCCGCCTCTTTGCCGCATCGCGCACGCTGCGCTCCGTGGCCGTGGTGCAGCGCGCCATCAGGTGGGCGGGCGGGCGGCGGGTTGCTGGGTGCCTTGAGGTGTGCAGTCAGCTTCTGGCTGCGGGTCATCGGCTCCGTGCAACCGCGGCAGGCCGCCGCTGTCTGCGAGGACTGGTGCGGCAGCGACACTGCTGCTGCACGCCTGCTGCTATGTGCAGGCGACCAGCCTGGAATAGCAACGCAGGACGACCCCTGACTGCATGCTGCCTGCACAGCCCACGTGCGCACTTGGCCTGTGTTCATGAACTCAGCAGCTGAGACGCATCTATCTTTCCCATCATGCTTTTTGCAGGACGGACCCGGCTGAGTACATGGCGGACCTCGGTTTTGGCGAGGTGGAGCTGGTCTCCTCCTTCAGCGTGTCCATGTCTGGTGAGCTTGCAAATGTGTTCAGTGTAATGCGTCGTATGGCAGTAGCCAGCACTTGGGATGGGCATTTGGGGCTCACAGGTGCTTGCTGCCGATACCTTGGTATCGAGTTCGTCGCGAGCATTGACCTGCTGCCCCCCCTCGCCATTCATTATATTTGCAGGCAGCGGCCGCAGCTTCACTGCATATGTCTTCAACAAGGCCCACTTGCCTGCCAGGCTGCCGGCCCCGCTGGCGGCGGAGCAGGCGGCAGCGCAGAGTGTGCAGACACCCGCCTTGGCCGGCGAGGCGGCTGCACCCGCGCCTACAGTGCAGCTGCATGGCGTGGCGGCTGCAGCGCTCACAGAGTCAGAGGACAGCGTGCAGAGCACTGCGGCCATTGGCCGTGGTCGGCGCCAGCGGCGGCCCACTGCCAAGCAGGCGGCGGCAGAGGAGCAAGCGGCAGAGGAGGCGCAGGTGCAGCGGCAGCGGCAGCGCAGCGCACGGGCGCAGCGTGCCGATCGGCGCACGGCTGCTGCTTCAGGGGCGGCTGCTGCGACGGCGTCCCAGCAGGCAGCGACAGCGCCTGCTGTGGTCCAGCAGCAGGAGGCTGGGGAGCAGGCTGTGCCTGCGGCGGCGGCAGCGCCAGACTCGCCCAGCCGGCACACCCGCTCACGCGGCACTGCCTCGGGCACCATTGCTGCAGCGGCAGCAGGTGCGGCAGCGCCGGCCGGCTCTCCTGGCAAGGGCACCCGAGCCACGGCAGCTGCAGCAGCCAAGCTGAGCAGCCCGCAGAAGGGTGGAGTGCAGAAGCGCAGCTCTCCTGCCAAACCTGCCAAGGCAGCAGTTGTTGCAGTGGCGGCAGGCGCAGCGGCAGGTGCCCCCGTGCGCACATCCCCTCGCAAGCTGGCCCTGAGCTTGGCGATGGATGAAGCAGCAGGCAGCAAGGCCAGCCAGGCTGCACCCGCAGCTGGCGTCAACCCGCTGGCGGCGGCACGGGTGGTGAAGAGCGGTGCGGCGGCTCAGGCAGCTGCCAAGCTGCGCACCTCTCCACGCAGGCAGGCCGCTGCGGCGGTGGCGCCGCGGCGCCGTGGGCTGGCGCAGCAGCCGTGATGGTTTAGGTGGCATCAGCTGCTGGCGTAGTCAGGCTAGGCAGGCAGGCTAGTAATACCGAACGACAGACTAACTGACCAGTTGACCAGTTCATAGGTTGCTTGGCAGGCCAAATTGAATTGAATTTTGGAGCCGCCAGCCCCTCTCTCGACCCTCCACTCCAGCTCACTGCAGTGACTCCATCTCCATGCTTACATCCCTATAGTCAAATATACGCTTCATCCATTCTCTGTGAGCAACACAAAACAGGGGCGCTCTTGCTGAGCTTGCTGTAAACGTTTCAAGATCATCGCTGGGTTCAGTTGGTTGGGCGGGCAGGCGGAAGTTGTTGCTGAGGCAGTCGCTATTGAGGGAGCATATTACGCAGCCAGTTTGCAACCGGCTGGTTGTGAGATGCAGGATGGAACGCCGGGAGGGTGATGGGTGATGACAGTGTCTTGCACTGGACCAGTTACCAGGCTTGCTCTTATCATGCTGCGGCAGAAGAGCAGGGTGCAGGGGCTGCGTGATTTGCTAGCAATGTGGAGGTGGCTTATGAACCCAGCTTGTCAGCAGGCATGCTCAGTATCAAAACCGCCCAGACCCAATACAAACAGGCAGCATGGCACACTCGGTGCACTGAGCATTGTTGATCTCCATACTAGGATACCGTGGCTGGCAGGCATCGTCCAATGCTCACCGTGGGCAAACACGTTGCGCTGCACCTCATATCGCGCCTCCTGCATCCGAGCAACAAACAGCAGGCAGTGTGGCTTCTGTAGTGCGTACGTGGGAAGCTCACAAGTTTAGAAGGAAGGGCCCAATCCAGCTGGCTTTTGCTTGCTGTCAGGCTTGCTACAACAGCAGGGAGGCAGCTTCATGGTTCCCCGTCCAGTCTGCTCCGCTCACCTCGCCCATGTCGATGAGGCAGCCCGGCTTGAGCTGCGTGCGCTGGCCCTTGCGCAGCTCCTGGCCGTCAATCAGGATGGCGCACGTGCTGTCCACGTCCTGCGGGTAGGAGAAGGGACAGGTCGCCAGGGAGGGCAGGAGCACACGATTGGAAGAAGCGAGGTGGGGGGGGAGGTCGGGTAGCAGTTGGCGGATGTGCTCAACTTCAAACATGCAGCCAGCAGCATCGATCCAGCCAAGATTTGCGCTGCTGGAAATCACGCACCGTGACAAACAGGATGCTGGGCGAGTCCAGCGGGTTGGCGCTGCCCTCCGCCTCGAAAATCAGGTGCACGCCGCTGCGGCAGGGGGGTGGAGGAGGCGTGCAGGCAGGAGGCTTGGGAGCAGACTGGAAGATGCTTGCCAGACTTTTTACTGCACAACTCTTCAATCTTCTGCTAGCTTTCAAGTCAGGGGTCTTAAGCTTCATCAAGCAAGCGAGCCTGAGCCGCTGCTTGGCCGCCACAAAACAAAGCTCACCCGTGGTCCAGGATGCACATGTCGATCGCCTCGGTGCTCTGGTTCTCGTAGTCGCGCGACGCCAGCGAGCACACGCGCTTGCGCCCAATGTTGCCCGTCAGGTCAATCTGCAGCGGAAAACAGGCAAGTATTCTGCCCAGCAGTGCCTGTCAGGTCAATCTGCGGCAGACAGCGTGCAGCGTGCAACACATACTTGTCCAACTCGGCTGGAGCAGCGGTCGCAGGAGTAGCAGCTGCCAACGGCCCCGAAGCCAGCCCACCTGCGACAGCGCCTTGCACAGCTGAGGGTTGGCCTTGCACCACTTGGTGTCTGCAGGGCGGGCGGGCAGCAGGGACGTGGTTTTACAGTCTGCTGCTGAGCGGGTGACAGTGCGGCGCCCCTACCAACAATGAATCCCATTCGACCGCGGCGGCGGCGCCCCCGCCGGTACCCGCCACTGCACTCCGCCGGCTCACGGAGCGGCCTACCGGGCTGCAGCTGCCACAGAGTGTTGGCCTGGATGACGAAGCGGCTTTTTGTAGCCCGCTGGGGCCGCGCCGTGGCGGCCAGGGTTCTGTTTGGGACTGCCAGGCGCAGCTGCATCGTGTTCTGCTCCTGAGGTTCCGATTCAATGATCGAAAGGCGCGCCGGCCTGAAAGCAGCAGCGATGTGGCCATGCCAGCGGAGCAAAAATGGAGGTCCGAGGACCTCCAGGCGCCCCTAAGGGCCTTCTGCACGCTCACACGTCGATTACAAACTTTCGAGCAGCCGGTAAGGACTGGGTTTGTGCGCCGGCCACAGACAGCTCCCTGCGCAGCGGCCTGCGTTTCTACCCAACAAATCGCCTGGTGGTCTGCACAACAGTAAAGCAGTGAGAGGCGAGGGCAGGGCTGTCTCCCACACGCTGCCGCCGCCGACGCCGCTGCCGCCGCCGCCGCCGCTGGCACTTGTGGCCTGCGCACCCAACCCATTCCCTGCGTGGCCCTGCCACCTTGCACCCGCAGGCGCATGTCGCTGCGGAGCCACCCGGTGTTGAACTTCTCCTTCCGCAGCGGCACTCCAGCCAGCATGGGCAGCCCGGCCGGCAGCCCCGCCGAGCCGAGCTCACCCACGGCGGTTGACGACGAGGCGACCGCAGCAGCAGCAGATGACCCAGCCGGCATCGCCATTGGCGCACCAGACAGCCAGCAGCTGCTGGAGCCGCTGCTGCGTGGCAAGGCCCGGCCAGGGCCGTCCAGGCTAGGCACGTCGCCGTCGGCATCGGCTGAGGGGCCACTGCCCGTCACTCTCCTGGAGGACAGCCCTGATGCCAGCAAGGGCAGCAGCTTTGCCAGCCTGGTTGTCATTCTCAGCAAGACCATTGTGGGCGCTGGTGAGAGCTGATGCGCCTGAGCACAGCGGCCCGATGGCTGTTCGTTGGCGGGTAGGGGCGGGTCGCTGTATGGGTGCCACTGCTTCTGACCTTGCTGCTGTGCAGCTGCGCTGCCACGGAGCAAGGCTTGCTCCGCCTACACCAAGCCGCCCACCAGTCTGCTTCATCTTGTGCCTACTGCAGGCTCGGCAGCCCTACCCCGCGCATTTGTGCTGCTGGGGCTGCTGCTGGCTGGCGGCTTCCTGCTGCTCATGGGATACATGACGCGTGAGCGCCGTGCTGCACCTGCTGATGCTTTGCACGCTGCTTCACAGCTGATAATCAAGCCAGACAGCCTCACCTTGCTGCTTGCCTGGAGGGATGGGTGGCTGTGCTGCAGCCCACACAGCATTTCAGCGTGCTCACAGCCGCAAGCGCCAACTGATTTACCTGCCAGGCCCAACGCTCCTGTACGCACTGCCCTGGCTGCAACCACGGCCTCCTGCCTGCAGACACCCGCACCCGCTAGCTGTCCCCGCCCTGCAGATTGGTCCATCGAAGCGCTGACGCTCGGCACCGTGGTCACTGGCCACATGTCGTACCCCCAGGTGGTGCGGCAGCTGTGCGGCCGCGGCGGCTCGCTGCTGCTGCAGCTGTCCCTGGTCTTCCGCTGCGCCGGTGAGCGACAGGGGGGCGAGCAATAGTGCTGGACCAGGGTCTCATTTAGGGCAGTGGAACCCGGCAGTTTCAGGGCACGGGCAAGCACTTGAGTTGCCCTGTGTCCCTGTTCAAAGCATCAGCTGCATAGCGAGCATCACGAGCTGCGCACCGCCCATGTCTGCCGACGCCCCTCCTGCTCAGCAACCCACCCTTTTGACCACATCTGAGTTGCAGGCTTGATGATAGTTTACATCATCCTCTCTGCCGACATCCTGGCTGGGCACGAGGGCGCTCCAGGCCTTGTGTGCGATCTGCTCAGCGCCCGCCCCTCCGGCTGGTGCGGCAGCCGCCAGCTGCTGGCGGCGGTGGTGGCAGTCTGCTGCATGGCACCGCTTATCACTCCCAAGCGGCTCGCATCCACGGCTATCACCTCGTGGATCGGGCTGGTGAGGCTGCTGTGCTACTTTGCGCTGTGCTGGGTCACGCTGTGCTGCAGTGCAATGAGCATGCCCGAATGGCATTGGTGGCCCGACTAGTGCTGAATCTCTGCTCTCCCTGCCTGCGCAGGTGGCTGTGGGCACGTGGGCGGCGGTCACGCTGGGGCTGGCGGTGGCTGCGGCGGTGCAGGGCCAGGCCAGCATGCCCCGCCTGCTGCCTGACTTGGAGGCGTTCAGCGGTGGCGCCGCGCAGGTGGGTGCAATTGGGCAAGGCGGGCTGTTGAAGCGCCATGGTTCACGAATGCCTCTCAGCATGCTGTTGGCAGCCACCCAGCGTGGCAGCTGTTGGGAGCACAGCCCCTGCTGCTCACACGGCATGCTGAACCCCTGCGCAATGACTTGCAGATTGCCACTCAGATTGTGGCAGTCATTCCCATCCTGGCCACCGCGTATACATGCCAGATGACTATTCATCACATCATGCGGTAAGGCACACAGGCGCGTCTGCCCTTGTTTGGAGGTCCAGTGCTAAGCCAGCTCATGAATCTTGGCATTTATGCCATGTGACAGCCCTCCTGCCTGCCGCTTTCCATCTGCAGGGACCTGGTGCCCTTCTCCGTGCGCCGCATGGGCCGTGTGTCGGTAAGCCTGCAGTGTGGGGAGTTGTGGCTGAGCTGTTCAGGCATGCCATTGCTGCGCACAGCTGCGCTTCGTTTGATTAGGCCCCTTGCCCCATCACTTTCGGGTCAGATCACACTAGCCCACCACACTCTGCCACCCTGCAGGCCTCCGCAGTGGCAGTATGCACGGTGCTGTTCCTCACAGTCGCAGTCGGCTCGCAGCTGGCATTTGGTCCGGGCGTTCCCGCCGATGTGCTCACGCAGTTTAATGCAGGTGGGATTCGGTGGGAACAGAGCCGAGCGGAATGGAGGCGTGACAGCAGGATGTCAGCTTGCAGACAGACAACTTAGTCATGTGCCCACGTGCCACACCTACTGCATGCTATGCAAGCTGTGCAAGCTGTGCTGATTGCCTCCCTCCCCGCAGCCAAGCTCGAGCCGCTTGTGGGGCCGGTGCTGGCTCGGGTGCTGTACATCATGGTCCGGCTCGGCTTCCTGCTCTCCATCATCACGATTTTCCCGATGCAGGTGGGCGGGCTGGGCGGTTTTTTTTGTAGCTGCATTGCAGCCCATGTGCTGGGTGCGTGAGATGTAGGCAGCTCTGGCAAGCTGTGGCATGGGTGCGCGGGTGCGTTGGCCAGCGTTTTCACTGTTCTTTGCTGCAACCAACCTTCCAAACTCGCTTGCTTACCCTCCTTGCCTCCCCGTCTCTTTGAACACCACCGCAGATGGCCCCCTACCGCGAAAGCCTGTCTCGCCTGCTAGCCGGCACAGAGCTGAGCGGCGCGCCCTACTACCTGCTGACCTACGCCTCGCTGGCCCTCTTTTACTTTGTGGCCATGCACTCGGGCAGCATCTGGGTGCCGCTCCAGTTTGTGGGAGCCACAGCAGGTGCAGGGCGGGCTGCAGGGCTGGGAGGGGCTGCTTGGGAGCATTCCAAAGGGGTTGGAAGGAATCCAACGGTCCAGAAAACCTTCACTCGGGCTGCCCGGACGCGCAGCCCGCCTGTCCTCACCCATTCTGCCCGCCCAACACAAGCTGCCGTCCCCCTGCCCCTTTGTGCCGCTTGTGTTGCCGCAGGCGCTCTCATCGCCTTTATCTTCCCTGCATGGATCGCGCTGCGTGCCATCCGCTGCCGAGACCCCTCAGCTCTTGCATCTCAGGTGTGAAGTAGCCGGTGCCTTGCTGGCTTGTGGGCAGACTGGTGGGGAACCACCCCTCAAGGCACTGTACAGTTATCAGTGCATTTGGCGCATGCTCATGCGAAGGAAGCCAGCAACCCTGCCACCACGCATGCATATGTCTTCCCTGCAGGGCTACTGGAGGATCAATGCATGGGCGCTCATCGCCATTGGCATTGCGCAGGCCGTGGCGGGTGTTACAGCGACGCTGTTCTTCAGCCACAAAGACAGCAGCGGCGAAAATGGGCCGCTCAACGCCGCCCTAGTCGCCACTTTATTCTAGACCAGCAGCCCCCCAACTCTACCGCTTGTTGAATTCCTTTAAAACCAAATCATTGCCCAATGCATTCTGCCCCAGGTGTATAGTGCTTGCTCCATGAGCTCTGCCGCTTGTGCCCCCATCGGCACGTAACAAAACCATGTGCCTATTCATTACCTACTAGCAGGGCGGCTCCCAATGAGCTGTGGGGCTTAGCGAACCCCCTAACCCGAGCTGCCTCTCTCACCCATCACTCGCACATTGCTGCCATCGCCCCTGCCCCACCCGGACCCCCCACCAACACCCAACCAGCGGCCGCAACACTCAGACCCCAGCAGCTAGGTGCTCTCGTGCACCCAGCGGAACCCCGCCAGGTGCCATGTGGGGTAAACAGTCCAGCACTGGGATAGTGGCCAGCCTTTCCGCGCCTTGCCTTCGGGCAGGTGCGCACGGCTGGTTAGGCCATTGGTAGCCCTCAAAGGCGGCAGCGGC
>VFQO010000722.1_pt1 | contig 31687 bp, 33 predicted proteins | sample 3512331 | NCBI WGS metagenome assembly VFQO01 (sample SAMN10412371, study PRJNA504923) | tailings metagenome | isolation source: Replicate 3 from Balatoc abandoned mine | place: Philippines: Itogon, Benguet | collected 2017-08-28 | reverse complement strand
GGACGCACGGCAGCAGGCGCCGCCGCCGAGGGAGCCGGCAGCGCAGATGCCGGAGCAGACGGTGTCACGCCAGATGCAGGCACGGTCACCGGAGCCGTTGCCGGTGCCGGCGCAGTTGCAGGTGCGGTTGCTGGCGTAGTGGCCGGAGCAGGCACTGCCCCCGGTGCTGGCGCTGGCAGCGGCAGACCATCCGGACCGGTTTGCGGGGCCACCGGGGTTGCCGCCGCCGGATCCGTCACGACAGGCGTCGGCTCCAGGGTCAGCGGCTCGGGCAGGGAAGCAGACAGCTCGTCAGAGGGGAGGTCCAGCACGATGGGCTCTTCCGGATCGACCACCACGGCCTCGGGCTCGTCGGCCTGCCAGAACAAGGCACCGAAAAGCAGCGTCAGCAGCAGCAGGATGGCGCCCCAGGACATCAGACGCGCGACACTGAACTGGCGCGCCTGGCTCAGGAACATTTGCTTGGGCAGCTGACGACTGCCGGCACGCACCGCCTCGCTCGCCGAGCCGGCCAGCACGGTGCTGCCCAGCGGCGACACCGCACCGCCTGCCTGACGATCGAATGCCGCCACCAGCACATCACTGGCAATGCCGAGCATGTCGGCATAGCGGCGGATGTAGCCGCGAACAAAGGTGGTGCCCGGCAGCGCCGCGTAGTCATTGGCTTCCAGCGCCTGCACATAGCGCACCGACAGCTTGGTTTCTGCAGCCACCTGTTCGACGCTCAAGCCCTGCTGACGACGCGCATCGGCCAGCTTCTGCCCGGGCAGATCCGCAGGCGGCAAACCGTTTGAGGGGCTCAGCGATTCATCACTCACGTTCACGGAAATTCATCCTCGAAAACAATCAGGTTCAAGTATTGGAGGTACGGATAATTTCCTGATCACGGGTTCGCGCCTGCCAGCGTTCGGCACGGCGAGTCCGGTCCTTCACCTGGCCAACCAGCTGACCACAGGCGGCGTCGATGTCATCGCCACGCGTGGTGCGTATGGTGGTGGTGAACCCGGCCCGGATCAGGCGGTTCTGGAACTCGACAATGCGCTCACGCGGCGTGCTGCCATAGGGTGCGTGCGGGAACGGATTGAACGGAATTAGGTTGATCTTGCTGGGCACGTTGTGGAGCAACCGGGCAAGCTGGTCGGCATGCTCAGGCTGGTCATTGACGCCATCGAGCATGACGTATTCCATCGTCACCTTGCGACGACCGACATCGCTGCCCTGGTGATGGATCAGCCAGCGCCGGCAGGCCGCCATCAGCTCGCTGAGCGGATACTTGCGGTTGATCGGCACCAGCTCGTTGCGGAGTTCGTCGTTGGGCGCGTGCAGTGACACCGCCAGCGACACGTCCATGGTCTGGGTGAGCTTGTCGAGCATGGGCACCACGCCGGAGGTCGACAGCGTGACGCGACGCTTGGACAGGCCGTAGGCAAAGTCATCCAGCATGATCTGCATGGCCGGAACCACGGCATCGAAGTTGAGCAGGGGCTCGCCCATGCCCATCATCACCACATTGGTGATGGCGCGGGTACGCGTCAGCTCGCCATCGGCGTTGCGACCGCTGAAGGCGCCCTCGTCGAGGTAGGACTTGTTGGCAATCCAGACCTGGGCAATGATCTCGGCAGGTGTCAGGTCACGCTGGAAGCCCTGCTTGCCGGTCGAGCAGAAACTGCAATCGAGGGCGCAGCCGACCTGCGAGGACACGCACAGGGTCTTGCGATCACCATCGGGAATCAGCACGGTTTCCACCATGCTGTTGTCACCGACCTTGATGACCCATTTGCGCGTGCCGTCAGCGGAGAAGTTCTTGTAGACCACTTCCGGCACACAGACCTCGGCGTGCTGCTCGAGCTTGGCACGCAGCGTCTTGGCCAGGTTGGTCATGGCGGCAAAGTCAGCCACGCCCTGCTGGTGTATCCACTTCATGACCTGGCCAGCGCGAAACTTCTTCTCGCCTATCTGCTCGAAAAAGACTTCCATCTGGGCACGACTCAGGCCCAGCAGATTGACGCGACGGCCGGCGGCCAGATGTTCGGCAGTGCTGACGACCGGGGTGGCCTCGGGCACGGAAACAGACTCTTGCATACCACTCTCGACGGGTTGCTACACCAGTTATGTCGACGCTGCAGGCGCGGTGCCTGTGAGCGCAAAGGCCGCAGTACGTCGTACCGCGGCCTTGTCAGTCCGTGACAGCCACTCCGCAGAGCGACTGACTGCCCCGCTGCGCCATGCGCACCGGGGCTGGCGTCACCTTAGCGGGTACGCGGGCAAACTTCCAGCGCGCTGAAGAAGTACGACACTTCACGTGCTGCTGAGGTGGTGGAGTCCGAGCCGTGGGCAGCGTTCTCGTCGATGCTGACGGCGAAGTCGGCACGAATGGTGCCCGGAGCGGCATCTTTCGGATTGGTGGCACCGAGGATGTCACGGTGAGCCAGCACGGCGTTCTCGCCTTCCAGCACCGACACCACGACCGGACCCGAGGTCATGAAGGCGACCAGGTCGTTGAAGAAGCCACGGCCGGCGTGCTCGGCGTAGAAGCCCTCGGCTTCGGCCTTGGACAGGTGCTTCATCTTGGTGGCGACGATCTTGAGGCCGGCGGCTTCAAAACGGCTGAAGATGGCACCAATGGCGTTCTTGCCAACGGCGTCCGGCTTGATGATGGACAGAGTGCGTTCGACGGCCATGATGGGCTCCATGCTCAAAAGTGATGTGAATCGCGTCTTGCCGGGTCGGCAGACAATGGGCGCGAATTATACGCGGGGTTTCGTGTCACTGCCATGTCTGTTTTTGCTGGCAGCACCATGCGCCTAACCAGAACCTGCAATAACGAACATGTTGATCAGTGGCGCCTGCCCGCCCGTGGCATTGTGCGAAACACGCCGTGAATACATCCCTGTAGGCTCGGCTCGGCATCCATGCCTCGCACGGTTTCGCAAAATGCCACGAGCGAACAGGCTATGACCAGGGCGCGCGGAGCAAACGTCAGATAACACCGATTGCTGAGCTGGACGGGTATCGGAGCTGCGGTAAAACCGTGCGAGGCATGGATGCCGAGCCGAGCCCCAGGGAAGGGTTCACGCGTGTTTTAACGCAGCTCCGATACCCGTCCAGCGCCGATCCAGAGTGTGCTCAGACCTCGTCCATCCACGCCATCTGGATGGCCTCGAGGATCTTCTCGCCGCAATGCCCGGGGTCGTCAGCGAACTCGGGCAGCGCCATCACCCACTGCATGAGATCAGTGAAGCGGATGGTCTTCGGGTCGACGTCGGGATGCGCCTCGCAGAGCGCGATGGCGATATCCAGGGTATCGGTCCATTTCAGCGACATGATCGTTCTCCCGTGGACTGCCGGTGGCAGCTCAGTGCTTTTCGGCAGCGTGATTGAGGGTGTAGCGCGGAATCTCCACCACCAGATCCTCGTCGCCGACGATGGCCTGGCAGGACAGGCGCGAATCGGCCTCCAGCCCCCAGGCCTTGTCGAGCAGATCCTCTTCCAGCTCGTCGAGCTCGTTGAGGGAGTCGAAGCCCTCGCGCACGATGACATGGCAGGTGGTGCAGGCGCAGGCCTTGTCACAGGCGTGCTCGATGGCCAGACCCTGGCGCAGTGCGGCATCGCAGATGCTTTCGCCGGTCTCGGCCGTGATGACCGCACCCTGCGGACAGATTTCATGGTGCGGCAGCACGATGATGCGAGGCATGTCAGCCCTCCAGTTCGGTCAGGTTCTTGCCGGCGAATGCCTGGCGTATGCCGGCATCCATGCGGCGCGCGGCGAGCAGCTCGCCGGCATGGTTGAGACGCTCGGCAGACTGCGTGATGGCCGCGCTGTCCGCAGCGGCAGCCAGCGTCTTGAGCTCGGCGATGGCACGGGTCAAGGCGGCAACTTCATGCGCATCCAGCAGCCGGCCGTCCTCAGCCAGCGCCGCCTCGGTGGCCAGCCACAGGCGCTCGGCTTCAGCACGCGCCTCGGTCAGGCTGCGGGCCTGCATGTCGGCGACGGCATGCTGCTGGGACTCGCGCAACAGGCGCAGGATGTCCTCGTCAGCCAGCCCCCAGGACGGTTTCACCACGATCTCGGCACGCACCCCGGTGGATGTCTCTTCGGCGGTGACACTGAGCAGACCGTCGGCATCGACCTGGAAGGCGACGCGAATGCGTGCGGCACCCGCCACCATGGGTGGAATGCCGCGCAGCGTGAAACGCGCCAGCGAGCGGCAGTCGGCAACCAGCTCGCGCTCGCCCTGCACCACGTGCAGGCTCATGGCGGTCTGGCCATCCTTGAAGGTGGTGAACTCCTGGGCACGCGCAACCGGAATCGGCGTGTTGCGCGGGACGATCTTCTCGACCAGCCCGCCATAGGTCTCCAGACCCAGCGACAGCGGGATGACATCCAGCAGCAGCAGATCGCTGTCGGGCTTGTTGCCCGCGAGGATGTCGGCCTGCACCGCCGCACCGATGGCGACCACCTGATCCGGATCAAGATGCGTCAAGGGTGGACGACCGAAGAACTCGCCGACACGGCGGCGCACCAGCGGCACGCGCGTGGAGCCTCCGACCAGCACGACCTCGGCGAGATCGGCCGCCTTCAGGCCGGCGTCACGCAGCGCGCGCCGGCAGGCGCGCAGGGTTTCGTCCACAAGCGGGGCGACGAGCTGCTCGAAAGCATCCCGCGTAAGCACGCCCGTCCAGTCGGCAGGCGCCCCACCGGTGCCGGCGGCCAGCTTGAGCTCGACGGACTCACGCTGACTCAGCGCCTCCTTGACCTTGCGTGCGGTCATCTGGAGGCGGCGCTGCACATCGGCATCGGGGTTGACGATGCCGGCCGACGCCATGATCCAGCCTGCGATGGCATGATCGAAATCATCCCCGCCGAGCGCGGCATTGCCACCGGTGGCCAGCACCTCGAACACACCCTGATGCAGTCGCAGGATGGAGATGTCGAAGGTGCCTCCGCCCAGATCGTAGATGGCATGAATGCCTTCCGCCTGGCGGTCGAGTCCGTAGGCGACGGCCGCCGCCGTAGGCTCGTTGAGCAGACGCAGCACCTGCAAGCCGGCAAGCCGGGCGGCATCCTTGGTGGCCTGGCGCTGGGTCTCGTCGAAATAGGCCGGAACGGTGATCACCGCGCCGGCGAGCTCGCCGCCCAGCGCCTCTTCAGCGCGCAGCTTGAGCACCCGGAGGATTTCGGCGGAAGCCTCAACCGGGCTGCGCTCGCCAGCGATGGTACGGAAATAGGGAACGCCGTTGTCGTGCAGCGTGATGTCGTAGGGCAGCTGGGTGCCCAGCTGATGCAGAACATCCAGCCCGCGCCCCATGAAGCGCTTGACCGAGATCAGCGTGTTTAGCGGATCCTGCGCAGCGCCTTGGCGGGCCCTCTCGCCAACCTCGACATGACCGTCCGCCAGATAGCGCACCACGGACGGCAGCAGCACCTGCCCGTCATGGTCAGGCAAGACTCGCGGCAGCCCGCTTTGCATCGTGGCCACCAGCGAATGCGTGGTGCCGAGATCTATGCCGATGGCCAGGCGATGTTGATGCGGGGCCTGGCTCTGGCCTGGTTCCACGATTTGCAGCAACGCCATCAGAGCTCGTCCAGTTCGTCTTCCAGGCGCTCGCGCTCAGCCTGGATCTCCGCCAGCAGGCGGGACATGAAATGCAGCTTGCGCAAGGTGTCGGCCGCCTCGCTCCAGTCCTGCGCCGCGTAGTCGATGGGAAACTCGCGCAACAGATTGTCACGCCACTCGGCCGCATCGGCTTCGAGTGCATCCAGGGTTTCCAGCGAATCGGCCTCGTCAAGCTGCTCGCGCAACTCCATCTGGGTCATCAGGAAATCGGTGTCGGCGATGGTGCTGCGTTCGCCATCAATGCCGTGGCCGGCCAGCTGCAGCAGATAATGCGCGCGCTTGATGGGATCGCGCAGCGTCTCGTGTGCCGCATTGATGTGTGCCGCCATCTGCAGAGCATGCTGTTGGCCGGCCGCGTCGTCCTGGGCGTGACGATCAGGGTGGTGCAGACGCTGCAGTTCGCGCCAGCGCGGCTGCAGCGCGGCAACATCAATGACAAACCCTGTCGGGAGGCCGAACAGCTCGAAATAGCTGGAGCTCAGATCCACAAGACGGTCTCCTGTCAGACGGTGAAGGATTCGCCGCAGCCGCACTCACCCTTCTGGTTTGGGTTGCTGAACTTGAAACCTTCGTTCAGGCCTTCCTTGACGAAGTCCATCTCGGTGCCATCGAGGTAGGCCAGGCTCTTGGGATCGACAATGACCTTGACGCCAAAGGACTCGAACACCTGATCGGCCTCCTCGACCGCGTCAACGAACTCGAGAACGTAGGCAAGGCCGGAGCAGCCGGAGGTCTTGACGCCGACACGCACGCCCTCGCCCTTGCCACGCCCTTGCAGACAGGCCTGGACATGGCGCGCAGCCGGTTCGGTCAGGGTAATCGCCACGGACAGTCTCCCTGGGGGCCGGATCAGGCGCCCTGCTTCTTGCGGTAATCGGCGATGGCTGCCTTGATGGCGTCTTCGGCCAGCACCGAGCAGTGGATCTTCACCGGCGGCAGGGCCAGCTCTTCGGCAATCTGGGTGTTCTTGATGCCGGCGGCCTCGTCCAGCGACTTGCCCTTGACCCACTCCGTCACCAGCGAGCTGGAGGCGATGGCGGAACCGCAGCCATAGGTCTTGAAACGGGCGTCACGGATGATGCCGTCGTCGTCCACCTGGATCTGCAGCTGCATGACGTCGCCGCAGGCCGGTGCACCGACCATGCCGGTGCCGACATGAACATCCGCCTTGTCGAGCTTGCCGACATTGCGCGGGTTCTCGTAGTGATCGATGACTTTTTCGCTGTAGGACATGTTCTTGACTCCTTGTGCAGGCCGGGCGCGCTCAGTGCGCGACCCAGGCCACGGTGCTCAGGTCGATGCCGTCCTTGTACATGTCCCAGAGCGGAGACAGGTCACGCAGGCGATTGACCGCCTGACGGGCATACTGGATGACGAAATCGATGTCGGCCTCGGTGGTGTAGCGGCCCATGGTGAAGCGGATCGAGCTGTGCGCGAGCTCGTCGCTCAGGCCCAGGGCACGCAGCACGTAGGACGGCTCCAGCGAGGCCGAGGTGCAGGCCGAACCGGACGACACGGCGATGTCCTTGAGCGCCATGATCAGCGACTCGCCTTCGACGAAATTGAAGCTGACGTTCAGGTTGCCGGCGATGCGCTGCACGGCGTCACCGTTCAGGAACACCTGCTCGAGATCCTGCAGACCGGCCCAGAGCGTGTCGCGCAGCACGCGCAGACGAGCCTGTTCCTCGTGCATTTCTTCCCTGGCGATGCGGAAGGCCTCACCCATGCCGACGATCTGGTGGGTGGCCAGGGTGCCCGAGCGCATGCCGCGCTCATGGCCGCCACCGTGGATCTGCGCCTCCAGACGGACGCGCGGCTTGCGGCGCACGTAGAGCGCGCCGATGCCCTTGGGACCGTAGGTCTTGTGCGCGCAGAAGCTCATCAGATCGACCTTCATGGTATCGAGATCAATGTCGATCTTGCCGGTCGACTGCGCGGCATCGACATGGAACAGGATGCCGCGGGCGCGGGTGATCTCGCCGATGGCGGCGATGTCGGTGATGGTGCCGATCTCGTTGTTCACGTGCATCAGCGACACCAGGATGGTGTCCGGACGCAGCGCCGCCTCGACCGCTGCCGGCTGGATCAGGCCGGTGCCCGGCTCGGGATCCAGGTAGGTGACGTCGAAGCCGTCACGCTCGAGCTGGCGGCAGGCATCCAGCACGGCCTTGTGCTCGATCTTCGAGGTCAGGATGTGCTTGCCCTTGTTGCCGTAGAAGCCGGCCACGCCCTTGATGGCGAGGTTGTTGGATTCGGTGGCTCCCGAGGTCCAGACGATCTCGCGCGGATCGGCATTGACCAGGGCGGCGACATGGCCGCGCGCGCTCTCCACGGCTTCTTCGGCCAGCCAGCCATAGGCATGCGAACGCGAGGCCGGGTTGCCGAAGTTACCCTCCATGCGCAGGCAGTTCATCATCGCCTCGGCCACGCGCGGATCAACCGGGGTGGTCGCGGAGTAATCGAGATAAATCGGACGCTTCATGCCTGACCTCTGTTCATCAAAATTCGTGTATCCGGGGTTCCGGACACCGTGATCGCGCTCAGCATGCCGGCGCGATCATCCGGGATGTTTCGTTTTCCTGCCGGCGCCGCACCTGGGCTTCGCTCTGGCGGATGGCAACGGACTGCACTTCGCCGCGCGAGAGCAGTTCCTGCAAGGTGATGCCTGACAGGAAATGATGAATCTGCTGGCTCAGATCCGTCCACAGTTCATGGGTCAGACAGGTCACGCCCTGCTGACAATCGCCCTGCCCCTGGCAGCGCGTGGCATCCACCGACTCGTCGACCGCATCAATGATCTCGGCGACATGGATCAGACCGGCAGCGCGTGCCAGCTGGTAGCCGCCACCGGGGCCGCGCACGCTGGACACCAGGCGACCCTTGCGCAGCTTGGCGAACAGCTGCTCCAGATAGGACACCGAGATCGACTGTCGATCAGAGATGTCGCCGAGACTCACCGGGCCTTTTTGCGCGTGCAACGCCAGATCCAGCATGGCCGTCACGGCATAGCGGCCTTTCGTGGTCAAACGCATGAACTGCTCCTGTGAGTCTTTCTTGATCACAGCGTATTAAATCCGACTAAATCAGTCAACTATTTAGCCCACTAAAGCGGTCGGGATTTTAGGCAGTCGGCATCAAGAAAGCCAGAGCGCAGCGCCGGCTTTTTGTCTCGGGTGCGATGACCCGCAGGCACGAGCGCTATACTGCCAACCTCGTGATTGCGGAGAAAACCCGGTGAATGCCTCCCAGCCCTGGCTGATCGTGCTGGTTCTTGTCGCCATCAGCGCCTTCTTTTCGCTGTCGGAAATCTCGCTGGCGGCAGCTCGCCGCATCAAGCTCACGGTGCTCGCCGACGCCGGCGATGCACGCGCGGCCGCCGTGCTGGCGCTGCAGGCCAACCCGGGCTACTTCTTCACCGGCATCCAGGTCGGCGTCAATGCGGTCGCCATCCTCGCCGGCCTGTTTGGCGAATCCCTGCTGACCCCGACCTTCACCCTGCTGCTGGGCCTGCTCTATCAGGGGCCATGGCTGGACAGCATCAGCCTGGCGCTGTCCTTCGCGGTGCTGACCAGCCTGTTCATCCTGTTTGCCGATCTGCTGCCCAAGCGCCTGGCCATGCGTGCGCCAGAACAGGTCGCCATGCGCATCATCGCGCCCATGCAGGCATTCATCACGCTCTGCCACCCCCTCGTGTGGTGCTTCGACGCCCTGACTCGCCGTCTGTTGCGCCTGGCGGGCATCAACGAACGCACCGGCGATGACATCACCACGGATGACATCCAGGCCATGGTCGATGCCGGCGCCCAGGCCGGCCTGCTGCTGCGCAACGAACAGCAGGCCATCGACAACATCTTCGAGCTGGAGTCGCGCCTAGTGACCTCGGCCATGACCACCCGCGAAAGCGTCAGCTACCTCACCCTGCAGGACAGCGAGGACGAGCTGAAGGCACAGATCATGCGTCACGTGCACTCCAAGTTCCTGGTCTGCGACGACGTCATCGATCGCGTGGTCGGTTACGTGGAATCCAAGGACCTGCTCAACACCCTGCTCGGTCAGCAGCCGCTGGCACTGCCTCAGTCATCCGCCGTCAAGCCGGTGCTCAGCGTACCCGACTCGCTGAGCCTGTCGGAGCTGCTGGCGCAGTTCCGCGCCAGTCGCGAGGACTTCGCGGTGGTGCTCAACGAATACGCGCTGGTGGTCGGGGTCGTGACGCTCAATGACGTCATGAACACGGTGATGGGTGATCTGGTGACGCTGAACCAGCAGCAGATCGTGCGTCGCGATGACGGCAGCTGGCTGGTCGACGGCTTCACCCCGGTCGAGGACGTGATGCGCACGCTGGAGATCACGCACTTCCCCGACGACGAGCATTACGAAACCATTGCCGGCTTCATGATGTACCAGCTGCGCAAGGTGCCGCGCCTGACCGACCATGTCGATCATGCCGGCTACCGCTTCGAGGTGATCGACGTCGACAACCACCGCATCGACCAGCTCCTGGTGACCCGCAACGCACCCTGATGCCGGTCCGCGCCGGTTGATCAGACACGCGTCTCCGGCAGTGCGCCAGCGCTGATGACGGCATCTGCATTGACGGTTGCCAGGGTTTCGGCGCGCAGCGCATCCGGCTTCTGGTCACAGACATTGATGCCGGCCTCCTTCAGCGCCTTGCAGAACATGTCCATGCGCGCCTCGTTGGCCTGCATGTGGTCAAGCAGGTCGCGCATGGCCTCGATCACGGGATCAGGCAGGTCCGGGTTGGCGGCATAGGCCTGGAAGCCGATGCGCGCGGCATACTCCCGGCGTGCCTGTTCCTCGGCATCGACCACCTGACGCTGGATGATGCGTCCCGGCGTGCCGACCACGGTGGCGCCCTCCGGTACCGGCTTGACCACCACGGCATTGGAGCCGATGCGGGCATTGCTGCCGACGGTGATGGGTCCGAGCACCTTGGCACCGGCACCGACGACAACGCCATCGCACAGCGTCGGATGACGCTTGCCGGCATCCCAGGAAGTGCCGCCCAGCGTGACACCGTGATAGAGCGTGACGTCGTCGCCGATCTCGGCGGTCTCGCCGATCACCACGCCCATGCCGTGATCAATGAAGAAGCGACGACCGATGCGAGCCCCCGGATGGATCTCGATGCCGGTCCAGAATCGCGACAGGGTGGAGATGAAGCGCGCCAGCCCCTTCCAGTCCGCGAGCCAGAGCCGGTGCGCCAGGCGATGCGCCATCGCGGCATGCAGACCGGGGTAGTTGAGCAGGACCTCGAATCGGGTGCGCGCCGCCGGATCACGGGCGAAAACCGAGTCGATGTCTTCCTTGATGCGAGCGAACATCGGCAGTCCTCAGGCCGGTGGATGGGAAGCCGGACGCCGGCTGCGGTTCGTGTCAGCCGCCAGCTCCAGCACGCGCTTAAAGAAGCCGCGCAGCAGATTGTACTCGGGCCGGTCGAGACGCGTGCGCCCGAACAGGCGACGCAGGCGGGTCATGATCTGGCGGGGGTTGTCCGGGTCCAGGAAGCCGACAGCGACCAGGGTCTGCTCGCAGTGGGCGTAGAAACCCGCCATGTCGTCGGCGGTGACCAGCTCCTCGTCCCAGGGCACGAAGGTCATGGGCATCTGTGTCAGACCATCACCAGACAGCGGGTGGGTTCCTGTCCGGGACCGCCGAGGGGGTGGAGAGGCAGTCGGGACACGCCGTGAATACATCCATGTAGGCTCGCTGGCGCCATCCATGGCGCCAGACGGTCCCGTCTGCCTCCCCACCCCCTCGGCGTACTCGCGGCGGTCGCGATCGAGACCATGACCACCCTCAAGCAGCTCCAGATGCGCCATGCGCGTCTCGTAGGCCAGCACCTGCACCGCCGCGGCGACATTGAGCACGCCGTACTCGCTGTCAGTCGGGATGAAGACATGACCGTGGCAGAGCTGCAGCTCCTCGTTGGTGAGGCCGCGATCCTCGCGACCGAACACGAAGGCCACGGTGGCGCCACTGGCGCCCTGCTCGCAGGCAATGCGCCCGGCGCTGCGGGCGTCGACCTGGGCAATGTTGATGCTGCGATTGCGGGCGCTGGTGCCGAACACCAGCTGGCAGTCGGCGATGGCCTCCTCGAAGGTATCGACGACGCGGGCGCGCGCGAGGATGTCAGATGCCCCGGAGGCCAGCGCCGTGGCGTCGGCGTGGGGAAACTGGCGCGGCGCCACCAGCACCAGGTCGGTGAGGCCCATGGTCTTCATGGCGCGCGCCGCCGAGCCGATGTTGGCCGGCAGCGAGGTGTTCACAAGGATGATGCGGGTCGAGATGTTCATGGGGTCAGCATGTTACACTATTGCCATCCCTGTTCTTTAAACCGAGTTTTCCTTCATGCAACCCATGCTGACCATGGCGCTGCGCGCCGCCAATCTTGCCGGCGACATCATCGCCAAGGCCGCCGACCGCCTTGATCTGGTCGACGTGCAGGCCAAGGGCCTCAACGATTACGTGACCCAGGTCGACAAGGCCGCTGAACGCGCCATCGTGGATTTCGTGCGCAAGACCTACCCGACCCATGCCATCCAGGCCGAGGAATCGGGTAGCAGCGCCGGCAAGGGTGAAGGAACAGACTGGTTGTGGATCATCGATCCGCTCGATGGCACCACCAACTTCATCCACGGCTTCCCGCAGTACGCGGTGTCCATCGCCGTTCAGTTCAAGGGCGTCACCGAGCATGCCGTGGTGCTTGATCCGCTGCGGCGCGAAGCCTTCACCGCCAGCCGCGGCAGCGGCGCTGCCATGAACGGTCGCCGCCTGCGCGTGTCCGAGCGTCGCAGCCTGGATGGTGCGCTGATCGGCACCGGCTTTCCGTTCCGTCCCGACCAGATGCATGCGATGGATGGCTATCTGCAGATGTTCAAGGCCGTGGCCTCGCAAACCGCCGGCCTGCGTCGCGCCGGCTCGGCAGCCCTTGACCTGGCCTATGTCGCGGCCGGACGTCTGGATGGCTTCTTCGAATTCGGGCTGGCACCCTGGGACATCGCCGCCGGCGAGCTGATCATTCGCGAAGCGGGTGGTCTGGTGTCGGACTTCACCGGTGGCCACGGCTACCTGACCAGCGGCAACATCGTCGCGGGCAACGCCAAGGTCTTCAAGGGACTGCTCACCACCCTCGCCCCGCATCTGCCGGAGGCGCTCAAGCGCTGACGCATGCCGGTCGTGAGCTGTCGCTGATGCGACGGCATCGCATCCGCTGGCTCATGTAAGGTCAGAGTCCCTTGAAGGCTCGCGAGAAGCCGATACGCAGGCTGTTTTCCTCGTAATCGGGCTGGTTGAGCTGCGCGCGATCGCTGGTCGTCATGTCGGCCCAGCGCGCCTCAAGGAAAATCTTGCCACGACGCAGCGGCGCAAAAATGCCGACCGTGCTCTCGAAGCCATTGCGCTGCTCGAACTGCATCATGCCCGTGCGCGCATACGCCGACAGTCGCTCGCCGAACCGGTAGATGCTGTCAACGCCGACGCCCAGGCCCAGATCACTGTCCTGACTGGCCAAGGCACGGTCTGTCAGGCTGTAGCGTATGACTTCGGCCTTGGGCGACACGCGCAGCCCGTCTGCATCACCCATGTTCCAGGCCAGTCCGCCACGATCCTGTGAAATGGTCGCGCCCGACAGCTGCTCGCAGGCGTCATTCATGCAGGCAAACGATTCCCGCTCCTGGCTGAGGCTGAACAGGGCGGCGCCGGATTCGTTCTGGTTTATGCCGCCTTCGACGAGCTCCATCTCGCTGCGCAGAACCCGATCCTCGGACCGGATCAGCGTCTCGACACCCGTTGACTCGTCCCGGAACAGCCCCTGCAGTGAAAACAGCGGCTGCAACTCGGCCGCCTGCAGGCAGACCGGGAGACAGCAGAGCAAGGACAAGGTGCGCTTCATGCCGGGCAACTGGAAATCTTTTGAAACACGTTGCCTGATTGTACAGAAAAAGCAATGACAGACAGGTTAAATTTTGTACGCAGGCAAGCACCCCCTGCCGTCAGCGCCCCGCTGAAACGGGGCGCCGAAGAGCGGATCAGGGCAGTTCGTCCTCGGCCTTCTTGACCTGGACGATGAAGTCATCGCGAGAAATGCCGGCGAACAGCGCATAGGCCGTGGCAACGTAGATGGACGAATAGGTACCGGCAAAGAGACCGATCAGCAGAGCCACGGCGAACCAGTGCAGGGCCGGGCCACCCACGAAGAGCAGCGCCAGCACGACCACCACCACGGTCAGCACCGTGTTGATGGTGCGACTCAGCGTCTCGGTCAGGGAGATGTCGATGACCTCGACGGTGTCGGCCCTGCGCAGCTTGCGGAAGTTCTCGCGAATGCGGTCGAACACCACCACGGTGTCGTTCAGGGAGTAGCCGATCAGAGCCAGCACGGCGGCCAGAACGGTCAGGTCGAACGGCAGCCCGAAGAGCGCGAACAGCCCCACCGTGAACAGCACGTCATGCACCAGCGACAGCACGGCACCAATGGCGAACTTGTACTGATAGCGAATGGACACGTAGGCCATCATCATCGCCAGCGAGAGGCCGACGGCAATCAGCGAGTTCAGGTAGAGCTCGTCACCGATCTGGGCACCAACGCTGTCGACCTGCATGACGCGTGCGGGGTTGGCAGGTGACGACACGGCCTCGGCCATGCGCTGCGCCACCGAGGCGGCATCACCCGGCTGGTTGGGCAGGCGCACCTGGATCGAGGTGGCGTCACCGAGGTACTGCACCACGGCATCCTCGTAGCCGGCCTCGTCGAGGGCACGACTGACCTCGGCCTGGTGCGCGGCCTGGGCGAAACGGAACTCCACCGAGGTACCACCGGTGAAGTCCAGTCCGAGATTCAGCCCCTTCAGCACGATGGCGACCAGACCGGCCAGAACGATGGTGCCGGACAACACCGCCATCAGGCGGCGGTAACGCATGAAACGGATGACACGCACGTCAGCCATGATGCTTCCTCAAATGCTCAGACGGGCGACGCGGCGGCCGCCGTAGATGACCTGGATGATGGCGCGCGTCACCGTGATGGCGGTGAACATCGAGGTCAGGATGCCGATGGCCAGGGTGACGGCAAAGCCCTTGATGGGGCCGGTGCCGATGGCGAACAGGATCACGGCGACGATCAGCGTGGTCAGGTTGGCGTCGAGAATGGTGCCCCAGGCGCGGTCATAGCCGGCGACGATGGCCGCCTGCGGCGACATGCCACGGCGCAGCTCCTCGCGTATGCGCTCGCCGATGAGCACGTTGGCGTCCACCGCCATGCCCACGGTAAGCACGATGCCGGCGATGCCCGGCAGCGACAGCGCCGCGCCGATGGCGCCCATGACCGCCACCAGGATGGCGACGTTGAGGAACAGCGCGACATTGGCAATCAGACCGAAGCCCTTGTAGACCACCAGCATGAACAGGGCGACGAGGGCAAAGCCGATCTGGGTCGACAGCACACCCTTCTCGATGTTGTCCTGGCCGAGGCTGGGACCGATGGTGCGCTCCTCGACGAAGTACATGGGTGCAGCCAGCGCGCCGGCACGCAGCAGCAGCGCCAGCTCCTGGGCTTCGGCCGGCGAATCCAGACCGGTGATGCGGAACTGCGAGCCCAGCATGGACTGCACGGTGGCGACATTGATCACGCGCTTTTCGACATAGGGGTCGCGATACTCGACGGTCTTGCCGTCAGCACCGGTCTCGAAGCGGATGCGCTGCTTGTTCTCGACGAAGAGAACCGCCATCTGGCGCCCCACCGAATCACGGGTGGCATCGGCCATGAGGCGGCCGCCGCGGGCATCCAGATTGATGTTGACCTGGGGTCGCGAGAACTCGTCAAAGCTGGACTGGGCGTTGGTGACGCGCTCGCCGGTGACGATCTTGCGCTTCTCGAGCAGCACCTGGCCGCCACGATTGAACTCGAAGCGCTCGGTGCCCGGCGGCGTCATGAAGCCGCTGTCTTCCTGGGCGCTGGTAAAGCGGAACTCGAGACTGGCGGTACGACCGAGGATGCGCTTGGCTTCGGCGGTATCCTGCAGACCGGGCAATTCGACAACGATGCGGCTGGCACCCTGACGCTGCACCAGTGCCTCGGCGACACCGAGTTCGTTGACGCGGTTGCGCAGCGTGGTCAGGTTCTGGTTCACCGCGTAATCGGTGATCTCGCGGCGCTTGTCGAGGCTGACCTCGAGCAGCAGGGCCGGCTGATCCTCGACACGGGTATCGCGCATCAGGAATTCGGCGAACTGGCGACGGATGAAATCCTTGGCCAGCTCGCGGGCGGTCTCGTCGGCAAAGCGCAGCTCGAGCGCGCCTTCCGGCAACTCGGAGACACCGCGATAGGCCAGCTTCTGCTCGCGCAACTGGCGCTTGATGTCAGTGACGTAGGTCTCCTGACGCTGCTCGAGCGCCTTGGCGACATCCACATCAAGCTTGAAATGCACGCCACCGCGAAGGTCCAGACCCAGCTTCATGGGCTTGGCGCCGAGGGTGGACAGCCACTCCGGCGTGGTCGGTGCCAGGTTCAGCGCCACCACGTAGTTCTCGCCGAGGGCTCGACGCAGCACGGCCTGGGCCTGCACCTGCTGCTCCGGCGTTTTCAGGCGCAGCAGCACACCCTTGGCCTGCACTTCGTCGCCATGATGCGGGATGCCGGCCTCGTCCAGCGCAAACGCGGCGCGCTTGAGCAACGACTCGTCCACCGCCGTGCCAGCCTGTGCACCCGAGACCTGCAGCGCCGGCTCGTCAGGGTAGAGATTGGGCAGCGCATAGAGCAGGCTGACAGTCACCACGAAAAAGATCAGGACGTATTTCCAGGCGGGAAAACGCATGGGGAGCACCTACGAAGACAGCGGACGGAGGCGGCGTCGCTGCGGCTGGCAGCAACGCCGTGAACAGCGAATCAGAGGCTCTTCAGGGTGCCCTTGGGCAGGCTGGCGAGCACGGCGGCCTTCTGGATCTTGACTTCGACGCTGTCGGTCAGCTCGACCACCGCGTAGTCACCTTCCAGCTTGGTGATGCGACCGAGCAGACCACCGGCGAACACCACTTCGTCACCCTTCTGCAGTCCGTCGACCAGCGCGCGCATCTCCTTCTGGCGCTTGGCCTGGGGACGCCAGAGCAGGAAGTAGAAAATGACCACGAAGCCCAGCAGCATGACGATCTGGCCCGTCGCGCTGGGTCCTGCGGCAGCGGCCGGAGCGGCGTTGGCATAGGCATCGGAAATCAGGAAACTCATCACGTCACTCCAGGTTCAATCGTTGAGCGGCGGCACGGAAAGCCCGCGCCGTGCATAGAAGTCGGCCACAAAGGGCTGCAATCTACCGTGTTCGATGGCCTCGCGCAAACCCGCCATGAGGCGCTGGTAATAGCGCAGGTTGTGTATGGTGCCGAGCTGGGCACCGAGCATCTCGCCACACTTGTCGAGGTGGTGCAGGTAGGCGCGGGAGAAGCCGGTGCAGGCCTCGCAGTCACAGTGCGGATCCAGCGGTCCGGTATCGGTCTTGTACTGGCTGTTGCGGATTCTCACCACGCCGTCGGTGACGAAGTAATGACCGTTGCGGGCATTGCGGGTGGGCATGACGCAGTCGAACATGTCGATGCCGCGGCGCACGCCCTCGACCAGATCCTCGGGCTTGCCGACGCCCATGACATAGCGTGGCTTGTCTGCCGGCAGGTGACCGGGCAGGAAGTCGAGGATGCGGATCATGTCCTCCTTGGGCTCGCCCACCGACAGGCCGCCGATGGCATAGCCGTCAAAGCCGATCTGCTCCAGACCGGCCAGTGACTTCAGGCGCAGGTCCTCGTACATGCCGCCCTGGACGATGCCGAAGAGCGCATTCGGATTGTCACCATGAGCCTGCTTCGAGCGTGCCGCCCAGCGCAGCGACAACTCCAGCGACCTGTCGGCTTCGGCATGGCTGGCCGGATAGGGCGTGCACTCGTCGAAGATCATCACGATGTCGGAGCCGAGATCACGCTGGATGCGCATGCTCTCCTCCGGACTCAGGAACACCTTGCTGCCATCCACCGGCGACTGGAAACGCACCCCCTCCTCGGTGATCTTGCGCAGCTTGCCCAGGCTGAACACCTGGAAGCCGCCGGAATCGGTGAGGATGGGGCCCTGCCACTGGGTGAAGTCATGCAGGTCGCCATGTGCCTTGATGACCTCGGTGCCCGGACGCAACCAGAGATGGAAGGTGTTGCCGAGGATGATCTCGGCCCCGATGGCGTGGATGTCGCGCGGCAGCATGCCCTTGACGGTGCCATAGGTGCCGACCGGCATGAAGGCCGGCGTCTGCACGCTGCCGCGATCAAAGACGAGCTCGCCGCGACGGGCCTTGCCGTCGACGGCCTTGAGAATGAATTTCATGAGCAGGACTCGGGGTTGAGCGGTGCCGCCGCACCGGGGGCGATGAACATGGCATCGCCGTAACTGAAGAAGCGGTACTGCTGGCGCACGGCCTCGGCATAGGCTGCCAGCACCGACTCGCGACCGGCGAGCGCCGACACCAGCATGAGCAGCGTGGACTCGGGCAGATGGAAGTTGGTGAAGAGGGCATCCACCAGCTGCCAGCGGTAGCCGGGTGAAATGAATATGCGGGTGTCGCCGGCATGCGGCCGCAGGCTGGCGAGCACGTCTGGCAGGGCCGGCTGGGTGCTTGGCGAACCGGCGCCTGCCGCCGTCGACCAGCTCGCGGGATCAATCCCGAGACCGGCCCAGGCAGCTGACTCCAGTGCACGCACACTGGTGGTGCCGACGGCGACGACACGTCCGCCACGGGCCTTGGCAGCACGAACGGCAGCCACGACATCCTCGCCAACGGTCAGCCATTCGGCATGCATGACATGGTCGGCAATGTCATCGGCCCGTACCGGCTGGAACGTGCCGGCACCGACATGCAGTGTCACGAACGCGGTTTCCACGCCACGCGCACGCAGGGCAGCCAGCAGCGCTTCGTCAAAGTGCAGCCCGGCCGTGGGGGCCGCCACCGAGCCGGCCTCGCGGGCATAGACGGTCTGGTAGCGTTCGTCGTCGGAGGCCTCGGCGGCACGCTGGAAATACGGCGGCAGCGGCATGGCGCCGATGCGCGCCATGATGCCATGCCAGGATTCGACGGCCAGCAGCACGAAAAGGTCATCGGCACGGCCATGCACGGTGACCACAGTCCCGTCCGACAAGGTGATGACCGAGCCCGGCTTGGGCGACTTGCTGGCACGCACATGGGCCAGGGCGACATGCCCCGGCAGGCCGGCGTCCTGCGGCAGGCGCTCGATGAGGATCTCGACCTGGCCGCCACTGGCCTTGCGTCCGAACAAGCGGGCCGGCATCACCCGTGACTGGTTGAACACCAGCAGGTCTCCGGCACGCAGCAGATCCGGCAGCTCGCGAACGCCGCCATGACGCCAGGCACCTGTCACGGCGTCCAGACAGAGAAGGCGCGCGGCACTGCGCTCCGGCAAGGGATAGCGGGCAATCAGATGATCGGGAAGCTCGAAGCTGAAGTCGGTGCGATGCATGCCGGCGGACAACCACTGCGGTAATGGGGCGCTGCTGCGCAAGGTCGCGCATTATAGCCGGATCCGTCCGCCAGCCCAGCCGGTCGGGCCGTCGCGCCGGGAAGTTGCCTTGACGTCCGGCCCTCCCCCGCTATACTTCGCCGACCTTCCCTGCCGGGATGGCGGAACTGGTAGACGCAGCGGACTCAAAATCCGCCGGTGGAGACATCGTAAGGGTTCGATTCCCTTTCCCGGCACCATGACAACGCGGCGTGCTGCGTGCCCAGGCGGCACAGGACATTCAAGCACATGGCCCGTTCAAACACCGGCTTTCGCAGCCGCAAGACCCCACGACACGCCGTCAGCACACGCGCACCCGAAACGCCTGCCATCCTGCCCCGCGCCGGCATCGGTGTGCGCCTGATCGCCCTGGTCTACGACAGCCTGCTGCTGATCGCGCTGGCGGCCGTGGTCAACACCGTGCTGATTGCCATCGCAACCCCGAGTCAGGCCGCCGACACCAGCACCCTGACCGTGCTGCCGGCAGGCGTGCGCTACGGCCTGCTGTTCCCTGCCACGGTCGCCATCATCTTCGCGTTCTACGGCTATTGCTGGACACGCAGCGGACAGACACTGGGCATGCAGACCTGGCGCCTGGAGGCGCGACGCGTGGATGGCAACCTGATGACGTGGGCAGACAGCCTGCGCCGCTTCCTGTCAGCCGCCGCCGTTCCGGCCTTGTGCGGACTGACTTCCTGGCTGCTGCGTGGCGATCAGGCCGCGCTCGGCATCAGTGTCGCGGCCGGGCTGCTGTTCAATTACCTGTGGCGCTGGCTGCCGCTGGCATCCGGCGCGCAGGGTCGCTGCCTGCATGATGTGCTGTCGCAAACCGATGTGCTGCGCCGGCCGGCCGGCGCCACGCCGAAGCATCGCTACCGCTTTCTCGGCCTGTTTGGCGACAAGGAAAACTGAGACTGACGCGCTCACGCTGCCTGCCGGGCTGGCAGCGTCACAGCGAGCCGACATAGATCAGGGTGGCCACCGCCACCAGCAGCAGGATCATCCCCATCATCACCGGCCACGACCACCGGGGCATGACCAGCGCTCGGCGCCAGATTGGCAGCATGGGCGCCACAGCCCCCTCCTCCTGGCTGACGGCATCGGCCGGCTGCCCGGCAACGGCCTCGGCATCCTCGGGCAGGTGCTCCCAGACCGCATCCACGGATTCCAGCAGCTGACGCCGCTCCTGCCAGGCCGATGTCGGGTCGAGCTCGCCCGCCAGCTGCAGCCGCACCAGATCCCTGAGCGCGGCATTCACCACCACCAGATCTTCACGCAGGCTCATGCGCCACCTCCACACCGGGTCTGGCGCCGCGTGCATGATCGGCATCCACGCCGACATCCAGCAGGACCAGGCTGAGGTTGTCACGTCCGCCTGCCGCCAGCGCCTCGGCCACCAGCTCGCGCTGGGCCTCGGCCGGATCGCGGGCAAGCCAGTGCGCAAGACGCTCGGGAGGCAGCTCGGCATGCAGACCGTCACTGCAGATCAGGTAGCGATCACCGTCCTCGACGCGCAGCACGGCAAAATCAGGCAGCATGTCATCGGCACCGACCAGACGGGTGAGATCGGCCTGCGGCCCGTTGACATGATCCTCGCTGAGGCAGCTCAGCCGCCCGTGACGCCAGCGATAGACGCGCACATCGCCGACCCAGCACAGCAGTGCCCAGCGCTGCGTGATGCGCAGGATGGCAACCGTGCAACCCAGCGTGCGCGCCGGTTGCAGCTCGGCCGCGTAGTCGCGCAGCTGCTCATGGACGGCGAGCAGGACATCCTCGATCTGGTCGACGGCATCGGCAAGCCCCTGCGCCAGACGCAGGTGAGTGAGCGCGTGCGCGAGCGCGGCACTGGCGACCTGGCCGGCATCGACACCGCCAAGACCGTCAATGACTGCCCACAGGCCGTCGTCATCACGCAGCACCAGGGCATCCTCGTTGTGCGCCCTGCGATTGCCCATGTCCGTGGCGGACCAGCGTTGCCAGCCGATCATGTCAACGCACCCGGTACAGCGCGTAGCTGCCCGCCAGCAGGCACAGCCCGATGGGCAATGTCACCGCCAGCAGCGGCGACCAGTGGAACAGCAGGCTGGCAAAGCCGATGGCATCCTGGCCGTAGCGGAACACGAGGCCGAAAAGCACGCCGATGATGATGCGCAACCCCAGCGTGACCGAGCGCAGCGGTCCGAAGATGAAGGAACACGCCACCAGCACCATGGAAAACACGGCTACCGGACTGAACACCTTCTTCCAGAATTGCAGCTCGTAGGCACCGGCATCCAGCGCCTGCTCCTTGAGGTAGTTGGCGTAGTCGCGCAGATCGGCGAGGTGCAGCTGCTCCGGCGGTGCCGACGCGACACGCAGGAAGTCCGGCGTCAACGCGCTCTGCCAGGTGTCCGTGGCCTGACGACTGACACGGGCATCACCCGACGCCAGCAGCTCGGTCCGGCGCAGATCGTTGAGCTGCCAGTGGTCGCCGTTGAAGGCGCCGGATGCCGCATGCACGGCTTCAGTCAGACGACCCTGCGCGTCATAGCGGTAGCGCGTGACACCAAGAATGGCGCCATCCGGCGACACCAACTGAATATTGATGAGCTCGTCGGCCTCACGCTGCCAGTAGCCGGTGATGCGACCGGGCTGGTAGTCACGCCCCAGCGCATGCGCCTTCAGCACCTCGGCGCGCTGATCCGTCCAGGGCACCACCTTCTCGCCCAGCAGCAGGCCCAGCAGAATCATCAGCAGGGCACCACGCATCACCCACCAGACGATGCGGCCGGTACTGACCCCGGCGGCGCGCATGACGGTGAGCTCGGAGCTCGACGCCAGCGAGCCCAGCCCGACCAGCGCACCGATGAGGGCGGCCATGGGCAGGATCTCGTAGACATGTCGGGGCAGCACCCAGAGCACGTACTGGAACGCCTTGAGCGCACCGTAACCGCCCTTGACGTTCTCCAGCTCGCCAATGAAGGAGAACACCAGGTCCAGACCCAGCAGCAGCACCTGCACCATGAGCATGGCCATCAGCACCGTGAGGCTGACGTGACGGGAAAGACGGGTCATGCCGGCACCTTGCGTCGTGGCGTCCAGAGCAGCAGCACCAGGGCCAGGGCCAGATACAGGACATGAACGGCCATGAAGCCCCAGGCACCAACATCCTCCTTCTCGACACCATTCCTGACTGCGATCAGCAGCACCACATAGCTCAGGTAGAGCACGATGGCGGGCAGCAGCTTGAGATAGCGGCCCTGGCGGGGATTGACCTTGGCCAGCGGCAGCGCCAGCAGCGACACCACCGGCACCAGCAGCACCAGCGACCAGCGCCAGCCCCACTCGGCAGCCGCCTTGGGGTCGCCATGACGCTGCGCCAGCAGCACACCCGACGCCAGCGCACGCACACTGTCCACCGGGGTGTCCGTGAGATCGACCTGCTTCAGGCGCATGCGGTAGCTGTCAAAGCGCATGCGCTGCACCTCGGCATCGCCCGGGCGCAGCTCCCAGCGCTCGCCATTGACCAGCTCCACGGCCTGCGGACCGAGCACCGGATCATTGACGCGACGCCCCTGCTCCGCCTGCAGCAGCACCTGGCGCGACTCGCCGCCATCACGCCCCGGACGGGTCTCGAGAATCATGATGTCGCGCAGCAGGGACTTGTCGTCACTCAGATCGGCATAGAGCATGCGATCACCCACCGGCTGGAAGCGCCCGGGCTGGATCAGCTCGAAGGTGCTGCGCTCAGCCTGCTCGGCCTTCAAGCGCTCCGACTCGGCATAGCCCAGCGGCGTCAGCCAGATCGCCAGTGCGGCAGTGGCAACGGTGACCAGCACGGTCACCGGCACCAGCCAGCGGATCAGATGCGCCGGCCCCATGCCGGCGGCGGCCAGCACCGCCATCTCGTTGTCGAGATAGAGCCGGCCGAGGCCGAGCAGCAGGCCGACAAACAGACCCAGCGGCAGAATCAGCTCAAGGAAGCCGGGCATGCGATAGAGCATGACCGAGGCCAGCAGATCCACCGCGATGCGGCCGCTGGCGGCACGCTCGAAGAACTGGATGAGACGGCCGCTCATCAGGATGACGGTGAGCAGCCCGGCCACCGCCAGCGTGGTGGCAAGAACCTGCGTACCGATGTAACGGCGGATGATCACACAAAGATCCCCGAGAAGGCCTGTCATGACAGGGTCAGCATGCAGGCGACGGCCCGCACACGCATGGCAACCAGCGCTGGCAAAACACCGGCTGACCAGTAAACTAGCCCTCGATTATAAACAACCCACCAGCTTTGTCTTGCCCGTCATGACAAGCTGCTTCGGAGACAGGATTCATGGAACTTGCCGTTGCCGTTATTGCGCCGCAGGCGCTGGCCGAACACAAGACGCCCGCCCTGGCTGTCGCCGTGCAGGGCAAGTCCCTGAGCGCCAGCGCACGTGCCCTTGACGAGGCCAGCGCCGGCGCCTTGCAGGCTGCACTGGCGCGCAGCGGCTTTGAAGGCAAGCCGGGCCAGACCCTGGCGCTGCACAGCCTGCCCGGCATCGCCGCCGGTCTGGTGCTGGTGGTCGGCGCCGGTGACGCCGCCGAAGTCAGCCTGCAGGCCTGGCACAAGCTGGTGGTCTCGGCCGTGAAGGCGCTGCCGGGCAAGCTCGGCAAGGCCACCTCGACACTGGCCGAGTTGCCTGTCGCCGGCCGCGACCTGGCACAACGCATCAGCGACCATGCCCGCTTTGCCATCGAGGCCGGCTACCGCTTTGACGAATACAAGTCGAAGAAGCCGGCTGCCGCCGAGCTGCTCGGCAAGCTGACCCTGGGCATTGCCGAACGCGCCGACCTCAAGGCCGCCAAGGACGCCCTGACCTGGGGCCGCTGCATCGGCGAGGGCCAGAGCTTTGCCCGCGACCTCGGCAACCAGCCAGGCAATGTCGCCTACCCCGGCTATCTGGCCGAGATGGCGCGCGCCCTGGGCGAGGATGGCGATATCCAGGTCGAGGTGCTGGGCGAGGACGAGATGCGCAAGCTCGGCATGCACTGCCTGCTCTCGGTCTCGGCAGGCTCGCAGCATGATGCCCAGCTCGCGGTCATGCGCTATCAGGGCGGCAAGGCCAAGGATGCCCCCGTGGTGCTGGTCGGCAAGGGCATCACCTTCGACACCGGCGGCATCAGTCTGAAGCCGGGCGCCGGCATGGACGAGATGAAGTTCGACATGTGCGGCGCAGCCTCGGTGCTGGGCGTGATGGCGGCGGTCAAGCTCGCGAAGCTCAAGCTCAACGTCATCGGTGTCATCGCCTGTGCCGAGAACATGCCCTCCGGCACTGCCACCAAGCCGGGCGACATCGTGCGAACGATGTCAGGCCAGACCGTGGAGATTCTCAACACCGACGCCGAAGGTCGCCTCGTGCTCTGCGATGCCCTGACCTATGTCGAGCGCTTCAAGCCGGCGGTGGTAGTCGACATCGCCACCCTCACCGGGGCCTGCGTGGTGGCACTGGGCAAGGTTGCCTCTGGCCTGTTCTCGCCCAGCGATGCGCTGGCCGAGGAGCTGCTGGCCGCCGGCCAGCGCGCCGATGACCGCGCCTGGCGCCTGCCGGTCTGGGATGACTACCAGGAACTGCTGGATTCGCCCTTCGCCGACATCGCCAACATCGGCGGCCCGACCGCCGGCTCCATCACCGCTGCCTGCTACCTGGCCCGCTTCACCAAGGCCTATGCCTGGGCCCACCTCGACATCGCCGGCACCGCCTGGCTCAGCGGCAGCCAGAAGGGTGCCACCGGACGCCCGGTACCGCTGCTGCTGGAGTTCCTGCGCGCCCGTGCCGCCGGCTGATCCGGCCGTGGAGATCACCTTCTACGTGCTGCCACCGGACGCGCCCCTGACGGCGCGTCTGGGCACGGCCTGCCGGCTGGTCGACAAGGCCTGGCAACAGAACCGCCAGGTACTGATCCAGACCGCCAGTCGCGCCGAAGCCGAGACGCTGGACGAGCAGCTGTGGTCGTTCCGGCCCGAATCCTTCGTGCCGCATCATCTGGTTGGCGAGGGACCGACGCCGCCGCCACCGGTACGCATTGGCTGGGAGGCGCTACCTGCGGAAAGCCGCGACATCCTGATCAATCTCGGCGCCGACATTCCCGACGGCTTCCAGCGCTTCCAGCGTGTCATCGAGATCGTTGCCGGCAGCGATGCCGAGCGCGAGACCGCTCGCGCGCACTGGAAGGCCTATCGCAAGCTCGGCTATCAGGTGCAGGCGCACGAGCTCAAGGCCTGACATGGATGCCCTGCTGATTGTCTCGCCACTCAGTGCCTGGCTGGTCATGCTGGCCCTGAGCGCACGTGCCGCCAGCGAGCCCGGCGTGTCTGCCCGCAGCTGGCTCACTGACGCTCCGGAGGTGATGACGGCACTCTGTGCCTTCGGACTGGTGATGTATCCGGTGGCGCTGATCCAGGTCTGGCGCGCGCACGTGACACGCAAGGTGGCACGCGGACTGCTATAATCCAAGGTTTCGCCGGGCCGACGCTGACGGCCCGAGACACCCTCTTTCCGCTTTCTGCCGCGAGACCTTCATGAATCACATCAGCATGGATCAAACCAGCATGGATTCGACGTTCAATCCTGCCGACATCGAACGCCGCTGGGCCGAACGCTGGGAAGCCGAAGGCTGCTTCAAGCCCTCCGGCACCGGCACGCCCTACTGCATCATGATCCCGCCGCCGAACGTGACCGGCTCGCTGCACATGGGCCACGGCTTCAACAACGCCATCATGGACGCGCTCGTGCGCTTCCACCGCATGCGCGGCCACAACACGCTCTGGCAGCCCGGCACCGACCACGCCGGCATCGCCACCCAGATGGTGGTCGAGCGCCAGCTCGCCGCCAACGGCGTCAGCCGTCATGACCTCGGCCGCGACCAGTTCCTCGACAAGGTCTGGGAATGGAAGGAGCAGTCCGGCGGCACCATCACCCGCCAGATCCGCCGCCTCGGCTCGTCGGTGGACTGGTCGCGCGAGCGCTTCACCATGGACGAAGGCCTGTCGCGCGCCGTCCAGGAGGCCTTCGTGCGCCTGCATGCGGACGGCCTGATCTACCGCGGCAAGCGCCTGGTGAACTGGGACCCCAAGCTGCACACGGCGATCTCCGATCTGGAAGTGCTGTCGGAAGAAAAGACCGGCTCCATGTGGCACTTCCGCTACCCGCTGGCAGACTCGGCAGCGGGTGCAGGCGGCGAGGCCGGCCGGGACTACCTGGTGGTTGCCACCACACGTCCGGAAACCATGCTCGGTGACACCGCCGTCGCCGTGAACCCGGACGACGAACGCTACACCCACCTGATCGGCAAGATGATCCGCCTGCCGGTCACCGGCCGTCTCATCCCCGTCATTGCTGACAGCTACGTTGACAAGGAGTTCGGCACCGGCTGCGTGAAGATCACGCCGGCGCACGACTTCAACGACTATGAAGTCGGCAAGCGCCACGACCTGCCGCTGATCAACGTGCTCGACCGTGATGCCGCCATCCTGGCCTCCTTCGAGGTCATGGCCGGTGGCAGCTTCGCGCCGCTGCCCGCCGAGACCTGCCCGGCCGCCTACGCCGGCCTCGACCGCTTCGCCGCGCGCAAGGCCGTCGTCGCCCAAGCCGAAGCCGAGGGCTGGCTGGAGGAGATCAAGCCGCACGCACTCAAGGTGCCGACCGGCGACCGCTCCGGCGTGGTGGTCGAGCCCTGGCTCACCGACCAGTGGTACGTGAAGGCCGCCGTGCTCGCCAAGCCGGCGTTGGAAGCCGTCGAGGACGGTCGCATCAAGTTCGTGCCCGAGCAGTACCAGAACATGTACTACGCCTGGATGCGCGACATCCAGGACTGGTGCATCTCGCGTCAGCTCTGGTGGGGCCACCGCATCCCGGCCTGGTATGACAACGCCGGCAAGGTCTATGTCGGTCGCAGCGAAGCCGAGGTGCGCGCGCAGCACGGCCTCGGCGCCGAGGTCGCCCTGCGCCAGGACGACGACGTGCTCGACACCTGGTTCAGCTCGGCACTGTGGACCTTCTCGACGCTGGGCTGGCCGGACGACACGGCAGAGCTCAAGACCTTCCATCCCACCGATGTGCTGGTCACCGGCTTCGACATCATCTTCTTCTGGGTCGCGCGCATGATCATGATGACCATGCACTTCATGAAGAACGAGGACGGCTCGCCGCAGATCCCGTTCAGGACCGTCTACGTGCACGGCCTGGTGCGCGACGGCGAAGGCCAGAAGATGTCCAAGTCCAAGGGCAACGTGCTCGATCCGCTGGACATCATCGACGGCATCGCGCTCGACGACCTGGTCGCCAAGCGCACCACCGGCCTCATGCAGCCGAAGATGGCCGAGAAGATCGAGAAGGCCACGCGCAAGGAGTTCCCGGACGGCATCCGCGCCTTCGGTACCGACGCCCTGCGCTTCACCAACTGCGCCCTGGCCTCGACCGGCCGCGACATCAAGTTCGACATGAATCGCGTCGAGGGCTACCGCAACTTCTGCAACAAGCTGTGGAACGCGGCGCGCTACGTGCTGTCGCAGACCGACGGCAAGGATTGCGGACAGGACGAGTCACTGCCGCTGGCGCGTTCGGTGGCCGATCGCTGGATCATCTCGCGCCTGCAGGAGACCGAAGCCGCGGTCATCGCGTCGATGGCCGAATACCGCTTCGACCACGTCGCGCAGACCATCTACGACTTCGTCTGGAACGAGTACTGCGACTGGTATCTGGAGCTGACCAAGCCGGTGCTTGCCGCCGACACGACCGCCTCCGTGGAGGAGCAGCGCGCCACCCGCCGCACCCTGGTGCGCGTGCTGGAAACCATCCTCCGCATCACGCATCCGCTGATGCCCTTCATCACGGAAGAAATCTGGCAGCGCGTGAAGCCGCTGGCCGGTGTCAGCGGCGAGTTCCTGATGCTGGCGCGCTTCCCGGAGCCGGACCTGAGTCGCGTGGATGCCGAGGCCGCCGCCGAGGTGGCCTGGCTGCAGCAGGTCATCGCCGGGCTGCGCAACATCCGCGGCGAGCTGGGCATTTCGCCGGGCAAGCCGCTGCCGCTGGTGATCGCCAATGCCTCCGCGGAGGACGCTGCCCGCCTGGCACGCCAGAGCGCCTTGCTGCGTTTCGTGGGTCGACTGGACGGCATCACCGTGGTCGCCAGCGAAGCCGAGCTGCCGCCGGTGTCGACGGCGCTGGTGGGCACGATGACGCTGGGCGTGCCGCTGGCCGGCCTGATCGACGTGGGTGCCGAACTGACCCGCCTCGACAAGGAGATCGCGCGTCTTGGCCAGGAAGTGGCCCGTGTCGAGGCCAAGCTGTCGAACGAGTCCTTCGTGGCTCGTGCGCCGGCCGACGTAGTTGCCAAGGAGCGCGACAAGATCGCCGACAACCTGCGTGCCCAGGCTGCCATGCAGGCCCAGCGCGACAAGATCGCGACGCTGGCCTGATAGCGGCTGCAGAAACGAAAAAGCGCCCCGAGGGGCGCTTTTTTCATGGCCACCGGCAAGGCGGTGAAAGATGAATATGGTGCCGCAAAGAGGAATCGAACCTCCGACCTACTGATTACGAATCAGAAGCCCTATCGTTTTATCAAACTCTACGAATCCAAACCTAACTATACTAATCATTGACTTAGGAGTAATCTCGACCTGTCGGCTTCGGTGAAGTTCGATCAAAATTTACCAAAACCGTAACCCCAGCGTAACCCCAAACGGACACAGACCAGCATGTCGAGCGCAAACCACTTTTCTTTCAGCAAGGAGAAGCTCGCAGCGCTACCCATCCCCGAGGACGGCAAGCGTGATACCTACCACGACACCAAAGTCCAAGGGTTGCAGGTTCGCGTGTCGTGCACAGGTGTCAGGACCTTCTCAGTGTTCAGGCGTATCAAGGGAGGAAAGCCGGGACGCGTCACTCTCGGGCGCTTTCCGTCCATGACGATTGAGCAAGCACGCAAGCAGGCGTCAGCAATCAACGCTGAAATCGAAGATGGTGGCAACCCGGCTTCAGCACGTCGGGCGATTCGAGAGGAGCCAACCTTCATCAGCGAACTGGCGGAGATGCTGGCGCACAAGACCAAGCGCGATGGCACCGCGATGACAGACCGCACCAAGAAAGACTACTTGGACACAGCACGCCTTCATCTCGCTTCAATAGCAAACCTCAAGCTATCAGGGATTACGCGGGCTGACGTGAAAGCTGCCCACAACAAAGCCAGCAAGAAAAGCGCTCGCCAAGCTGACAAGGCGATTGCCATCGTCTCGTCTGTTTTCAATTTCGCCATCGACTGCGAGCACTTCAAGGGCGAAAACCCGGCGTCCCGAATGAAGAAGAATGCCATCACCACGCGAGACAGGTTCGCACAGGCCTCGGAACTTCCTTACCTCTTTGCATCAATACGTGATTCGAGCCTGGGTGACTTTTTCTTCGTTGCGCTGCTTACAGGCGCGCGCCGATCCAATGTGCAAGCCATGAGCTGGAAAGACATCGACCTTGAAGAGGGCCTATGGCGACTTGGCATGACGAAAAATGGAACACCGCAGAACGTCACCCTGTCACCAGAGGTCGTGACCATCCTGCGGTCGCGAAAAGTCGATGCGGGTAGCTCCTCGTTTGTTTTCCCGGGAGACGGAAAGACTGGTCACCTGGTTGAGCCCAAAAAAGCCTGGGCCACCGTCTTGCTCCGCGCCAGCCTGCGTCGGCTGAGTGACCTTCTCGTGTCATCAGGAGCATTAACACCTGCAGATAGGGAGCAGATCGAGGAATTGATCATGCGCGCGCCAGCAACTGCTTCCAGGAGGCTCTTGGAGCTTCGTGAAAGACACCAAATCGATCCCGCTTTGTACGACATATCTGACCTGAGAATTCATGATCTGCGCCGCACGCTCGGTAGCTGGCAGGCGAAAACAGGGGCGTCATTGCCCATCATAGGCAAGTCGCTCAACCACAAAACACACCAAGCCACGGCCATCTACGCCAGACTGGATCTTGACCCTGTACGCCAATCCATTGAGGCCGCAACACAGGCGATGTTTGAAGCCGCAGGGGCTCAAAAGCCAAAGAACTCCACGAATAAAAAATAAGCGAGGGCAGAGAAATGGAGAATATTCAACCCGTTGATGACTACTCATGCCTTAACCATGAGTATGTGTCACGCGAAGATGCGTTGCGAGCCCTTCAGGACTACATACGACGGCGAACATATCAGCTGCCCATGCCGGACGACCTTGAAAACTTTATTTTGAACGGACTGCAAAATCAGTTTGAAGAGGGCGCAGTTGGCTGGCACGACGATGTAGGCAGACCCAAAAGTGAGATACCTTTTTCAATTGCTTTACTGGCTTGGTACTGCTTCCACTTTGACGAAAGATTCAAAGGTAGAACTCTCCAAGGGGATTCGGATACAGCTGCACGGTATGAACAGATTTCTGAATACCTCAAAAAGGTACTGTCTCCTGACAGGACCCCTCCATCTGGTCTTGGGGCAAGCAGCATCAAACGCATGGTGAGGAACTTCAGAAACCATGGGTTTAAGGAAAAAACCAACCCGTACAGCTCATTGACTCAGGAGCAGGCCAGGGAGTGGTGGCTGGACTACGCACGTATTTTTTGCCGTGATGAGCTCAAGCTTGATCAGGCCAAAGCAGAAGAGGTTGCTCTGGCCATAGTTGCAAAATGGGAAAAGGGTCAAAAAGTGTAGGCATTATTGACCCCTGACGCGCCCTGACGATTGCCCAAAACTGACCCCGTTGGTTCCTACACGACGGAGTTAGATGTGATCAAACAAAATGGCGTCAAATCCTCAGTTATCCATGCTGAGATCGCGGCACACCTTGGGTATGACCCGAGTCACCCCCCTATCACCATTTCCGACAAAGTCGCGGCAGACGTGCTGGGGGTCAAGTCAGCCACCCTGGCGTTGTGGCGCTCGACCGGTCGCTACAACTTGCCCTACATCAAGGTAGGGCGATTGATTAAGTACCGCATCAGCGACATTGCTGACTTCATGGCACGACGCACCACCTCACACACTGGGGACGTGCAGCAATGATGAGTCCCGTTGATCGCGTCCTTTCAAAACTTGACCACGTCAAATCAGCTGGTCAGAGCAAATGGAAAGCTAGGTGCCCTGCTCACGACGATTACGACCCCAGTCTGTCAGTTCGGCAGATTCCTGATGGAACGGTGCTCTTGCATTGCTTTGCCGGATGCAGCACAGCGGAAGTGCTTGAAGCCGTCAAACTGCAGATCAGAGATCTTTTCCCGCCGTTATCAGGCCGAAAAGTACGTCCTGGGCCAAGCAGAGCCTGCATCGACCATGAGCGCAACATCCTTTGCTTTGGGCAGGACTTACTTGCTCAAGGGAAAACACTGCTGCCTGACGATCTAGAGCGCATGGAACTTGCGAATCAACGTCTCGCTGGCTTGGGAGGGTCAGGCCATGACGAAAATCACTGAATCAGTGTAATGACCCATCGAAACCTGCACAGCTAAGCCGCTAATCTATACATCTCTGCC
>VFQO010011078.1_pt1 | contig 31689 bp, 27 predicted proteins | sample 3512331 | NCBI WGS metagenome assembly VFQO01 (sample SAMN10412371, study PRJNA504923) | tailings metagenome | isolation source: Replicate 3 from Balatoc abandoned mine | place: Philippines: Itogon, Benguet | collected 2017-08-28 | reverse complement strand
GTCAATTCTCCGGGCGCTGCTCATGCGCCAGGCACTCGATGTTCGCTGCTGCGCTCATAAACACGGGCGGTCAGCACGAAGTAGTAGGTCGAGACACGCTTCTGGCTCTTGGTGGAGCCAATCAGGCCACCAAACGGGCCGGCCTTTTCATAGCCCGTCACACCAGAACCGGAATTGGTTTCATCGGTTTCCATCTGGCCGCCGATGATGATGGTGTCACCGTCGCGCAGCAGTGCCTCACCGTTGTAGTCGATGTTGGCAGGCAGCGTGATGGTGGTGGGGACCTTGGTTGTGCCGTTGGCGTCAGTCAGATACTGGTCGATGGTCTTGACCTGCGAGCGTACCGCGACGTTCAGCGTTAGCTGGGTGCGGATGATACCGCTGTCCAGGTCGATCTTCGGGTTCACTCGCAGCAGGGTGCCGAAGCGAATCGGGATCTGGGTGTTGGTGGTGGCCACCGAGCTGCTGTCAGTACCAGCTACCGCGCTCTGACTTACCTGGCTGAAAAGATCGGTTTCAATCCGGCGGAACTCCGCCGGAGCGCCAGAGGTAGTGGCCAGTGCAGGGCGCTGGGTTACCGTAACGTCGCCGATAGAGGAAAGGTAGTTGACGAAAAGGTTCGCCGGGTTGCCCTTGAGTTTGGAGAATCCAATGCCGGTACTACCGATCACACTGCCACCGGGTGTCATTACAGGCGGGTTACCAATGGTGCCAGGCAGGCTCGGCGAAATGGTAATGCCACCGGCCGGATTGTTATTGATGATCATGCCGAGCTCGCCGTTCGCGAACGAGGCGAACGCCGTGAGATCCAGACCTTCCGATTTGTCCTTGGTAGTGGACACCAGGATCAGGCGGCCCTCGAAGTGGATGGCGGTGTTGAACTCGCGCTCGACACCCTTGATGTACTCATCGATCTCTGCCTGCAGCCACTTGGGTGCTTGAACAGTGATCGTGCCGGTGTCCGGGTTGACGCTTACCGTACCCAGCTTCTGCGAACGGTACATGTCCCCCCCCGCGGCCGGCATGGCTGCAGCCATCTGATCCATGCCGCCGACCGGGAGTGGGGGCATTCCATTGATTGGCATGCCTGCGCCGGAGTTGATCACTCCAGGAACAACGGAACCGCTGGCAACCGGGACCAGCACAGAAACTCGGGATTCGAGCTCTTCCTTCATGGATTTCCAGAAGTCAGATTTCGACTCCAGCTTCGAGCTGCCCTCGCGGTCGCCCTCGCCTTCACCGGTAGACGTGTTGCTCGATGTCAGCCCCCCCATCGAACCACCATTGACGCCGCCGGCGCCGGAAGCCGAGTTCAGAGAGCTGGCCAGCGACGCCCCCACATCAAGGGTGCCACTCAAGGACGCCGAGGAGTAGTTGGTGGAGCGCTGCGAGTTGATGTTCAACGTCCACTGTTTCGGGCGCATCGGAACAATGGTGATGATGCGCCGGTCGTTATCTACCGCGTAATCGAGCCCCATCGCTGGGAAAATGAGGCGCATGGCCGTCTCTGCATCCACGCTAGTGAACCCGTAGCCTGCATAGGTGAAGCCATCCAACGGCATGGAACTGGTGATGTTGAGGCCCTGCGCATGCAGCATCTTGACCACCTCATAGCCGTTCAGCGGAGCGGTGACTTTCATGGTGACCCGACGCTCGGACAGCCACGGCGCGCGTTTGAGCGGCATGGTTTTACCGGTGATCAGCGGGCCATTGGTGATCTGGATGCGTTGATTGCGCTGTGAGTCCTCGCTCTGTGCCTTGAGTTGATTCAACTCCTCCATCATTTTGGCGTAGTTGCCGCCATCCTCGCCTTTCGGGATGTTCTGCAGGCAGCCCGAGAGGGCCGCACCGATGACGCTTGTCAGTACCAATTTCGCGATAGTGTTCATGGGCGATCTCTCTCTTAGTGGAGCCAAACTTTCTTTTCGAGCGGGCTGATTTGGACGTTGAAGCGGTAGGAGTCGGCATAGGGCTCCAGGAACTTCGCGATCGCCTCTTCAGGAGTCGGGGCGTTGATCACATAGCCTCCCTGCACAACTTTGTCCTGCTCGCCCAGATCCCAGATGGGCGTGTTCCACTTCGCTTCCTGGGTCAAGCGGAAAAGGTTCTCGTACAGGCCTCCGTTACGGACGCTGAACGTGACGCCGCTTGCAGCGGGCGCCGCGGTGGCCACGACGCTCGGAAGAACGGTGGTGGCTGCTGTTGCAGCTGTAGTCGGGCCGGCCGTCGATACGGTCTTGGCCAAGAGGGGTTTCTCAGCCGCTACGGCACTGACCTGCACGTCGGCAGCCTTCTCGGCGTTCGCCGCGGGAACTGGGATCGGCCGGTTGCGGTGTGTTTCCTCAATCAGGCGCGCAGCTGTGTCGCGATTGATTGTGAGGTCGCTGACGATCTGAACGCGGTTGGTACGAACGCCCTTACCATCGAACGATTCATACGTCTTCACCGACTCCTGAGCGCCATTGCTTGCAGGGGCGATACGTTGAACTCGATCACGACCGACGAGGCCGAGCGGTTCTTCGAAAGGCAGGGCCGAATCCATGGGCGGTCGCTCAGGGGATGTTCGCTTGACGGTCATCGTCCTCGATCCTTCGCGCCCGGCAAGGATGTCCGCCGGATTTTCGAGGTGTACCTGGTACTCAATGCCGGCACTGTCTCGCGTGCGGATCATCAGCGGGATAGGTGCGCGGTAGCGATAGACGCGGGTAACACCGTCAACATCGCGGGTCTCGGTCAACCAGTCCGGGCCTACCATGGAGGCTCCGCGCAGACGGATGATGGCGTCTTCGCGGTTGGGTGAAAGCCAGTAGCTGATACTGAATGGAACGCTCTCGGTATCCTTGACCTTCAGGCTGGTCCAGTTTCGCCCAGGCGATTGCCCCAATGCGTTCATGAGCTGGTGATCGATCGCAACCCGGTTCGGCTGCAGCAATGGAGCACTCCCAGTGGGCACGCCATCAACAATCAGCTTCAGGCTGTCCTTCACGCCATCGGAGGGATCGGAGGAAACCTTCACGTAGAGCTTGATCGGCTCGTTGCGATCGACCAGGTACAGGATGACATTCGTGTTGACCCAGGGCTTCTGCGGGTGCATCTCAACAGCGCCGGAGTCCTCTACTAGGTCAACGTTCACCACGCTGTCGTCCCCAGCGCGAGCACGTCGAACTGGCCATGGAGCACCGTTCTCGCCGACCACCATCAATGAAGTGAGGTATCCCAATTGCAGGGTGACGCTCTTGGTCTTGCCTCCATCAGTGAGGTCGATTATCTGTTCAGGGTCAGTGCTTGTTGCCCCCAACGGAATCTGCGGGGCAAGACCTTTGCGATCATCGATCATGTACTGTTCGATGACAGCTTGTTGCTCAATGGTGAGCGGGTACTTGCGCTTCAGGAGCGTGTTGACCAGGGGATCGCTGGATCGTACGTCCTGCTCTGCAGGTTCTGCAGCTGCGTGCAGTGAAATGACAGAAAGCAACAGAATACTTGGGATCTGGGTGACCTTTCTCATGACTTGGAGACCTTCACTCGAATTGCATGAACAGCGAGGCCGTCAGGACGACTTTCCTGCTGGACTCTGAGGAGATCGACCTCAATCAATCCGCGGCGGGGCTGATTCACGTTGCCGTTGAAGATGATCTCGATGGGGTGCTGGATGGTGTAGGTCTGTCGGGCTACGCCGCTGAAGACCTTTACATCCTTGTTCAGGAAGACGCCCGGCCCTGGCGTGGCGGAGAGCACGAGGCGGATACGGGGATCTTTGAGTTGGGCGGTCAGCCCTGCACGTTCGAACGCATTCAGATAGGTCTTGTAACCATCGTCAGTGAAGCAACGAAGCTGAGCTTCGTTCTGCTGCCGGATGTAGTTGACGAAATCCAGCTGGAACATGCGGATGACGCAGGCTGAGCTGAAGTTCAGGGCCCGCTCTTCGCCACCGATGGGCTCATCAATCGGTGTGAGTTGGAACAGGGAGCCGTTGTGGGTGGTCGCGAAGTATTCCCGCTGGATGCTCTCGATCTTGTTCTTCGCATACATGAAGGTCAGGAAATTCGTAGTGGCCAGCGCCGCAATGATCAGCACGCTAATGCCCAGGATGTACAAGAGCACCCGGTTCGAGAAAACGATGCTGCCGACCAGCTGGTCGTCGTTGACATCACGCATCTAGCTACTCCGAAGGACGGTTACCCGCCCAGACAAGATTGTTGAGAGGTGAAGCAGGCTTTCCTGCCGTGCTGTTGAGCAGTTGCTCGGGCCAGGATGGCTCTGGTGAGGAAACACTCGCTTCAGTGGCGGCAGACGACGTTTGACTTCCGTCGACTGCCCCCTCCTCCTCGGTGCCTACTTTACCCACCGCTTCGACGGGAACTTCCTGGGCTTTCGGTGGATGCTCGACTGGTGTGCGGGCTGCCTCGGGTTGTGGCGCCGCAGGCGTTGAAGCAACGGCCGCCGGCGCCGAGATTGATGCAGGCGCGATCGCTACAGGTGCGCTGCGGGCCGGGGCCGTCAACTCAACCGGCCGGTCTTTCAGGAGACCCAAAAGAATCCGTTTGAACGCATAGCGATCAGCTTCATCCTGGGAGATGCTCTCGAACATCTCCTTTGCCTGATCTGCGATTTCGTCGATCTGGCGAAGAGCTTCACCCTCCACCGGATCCATCGGGTCAAGTGAGAAGCGAAACTGACGACGCTTCATTGATCGCTTTGCGCGCGACATAGGAGTTACTCCTGAGCAGCGAGGTGGCGAGCCAGCTTGTAGTAGCCGCGCGCATTGGCGAACTGGGGATCTTCGACAACCACTACCTTGGCGTTGCCGACCTGAACATTGCGCAGGTCCTCTTCCAGGAGCTTCGCTGCACCGCCGGCGAACAGAATGGTGCTGAGTTCGTCGACGCGTTTGGTGATGATCTTCTCGATGCGAGGAACGATCTCGTTGACCAGGGCGCGGCGCTCGGCAGCAACGATGTCGCGAATGTTCGCCTTGTTGTTGCCGATGGTTAGCCAGCCGCCCTCTTCACGAATTGCCTTCTCCACAGCATGGAGCGGCGGGGTCCGCATCAGGCCCATGAGGTCCCGTGCAGTGGTGGCGACGCGCTCGTAGAGATGCAGAGCGCCTGCTTCGAAGGAATTCGAGGTGCCGTTGAAGAGGAGGTTGCCATTCTCCAACAGAGCAACGTCGGTGGTGTTACCGCCCACGTCGGCGACGACCACGAGCTCTTCGGATGCGTGCTGGAACTCGCCGTCCTCATTCATCATGTAGTCGAGATAAACGGCCACGCCCTCGGAGGCGCCATTCAGATTGCCGAATACCGAACCGTTCTTCGGCAGTCGCATCTCCTTGCTACCAGGCTGGACAGCTGCAGGGCGCCGCCAGGCCTTGGCGCGCTCCTCGATGAGTCTCGAATTGATCTCGCCACGCGAGTTGTAGAACACGTTCAGCGGCATGCCGAACACAGCGTCGATCGACGCATCCGACAGGTCACCGAATTGGCGAAGGAGAACCGCGATCGCCAGTGCGGCGTTGATATCGGAGGTGTAATAGCTGGCGAAGCGAGTATCGATGGGGTCAGCGACTTTCGGGCCGACCGCGTAGATGCTGTTTTCGATCTGGATGACGATTTCATCCGGGCCGTTGCCGCCCATGCTGACGCCGATCTGAGGCTTGGTCGACACGGTGCTACGGATCGCGATCTGGGCGCCTTTGCCGGCATACAGCTTGGCGTAGTTGCAGCCAATGTCGGCGCCAACAGCGAATTGTTTCATGCTCTATCTCCACAAAAATGATCGGTACGCATCGTGAGTTTTGTTTTACCGTTGCACTCTCGATTGCAAACAAATACTAGCCTTTCAGCGCCATCACTTCAACACCGCCGCGCAGAAAATCTATGATTAGTAAGATCAAGATAAGCTAGTTATAAAATTGCATAGATAAGCGAAAACAGGAGGGGCTGGTTTTCTTGATAGGAAAAAAAAGCCCCGCAGAGCGGGGCCTTTTGCATCTGGCGTCGATCAGTTATCGAAGCCGGGGGCGTTTTCGTACTGGGGCTCCGGCTCCGGCTCAGCCTGCGGAGCTTTACCCTTCACCTTCTCGGGGTCGACGCCGACCTCTGCCAGCAACTCGGCGCTGTAGGCCGGCTGCGGGAAGCGATCAGACGGCAGCAGCAGCGGATCGAAGCGATCCTTGTTGGTAACCGAGAGGTGGCTGATGTAGTTGAAGTCGTCCGACGGGGCGCGACGGATGTAGCACTCGGCGGCGTAGACCTGGTTCTCGTCCTGGAAGCGTTTCGCCAGGGCCACGTAGTTGTGGCCGCGCGGCGAGTTCATCATCTTCTTGGACATCTCGATGGACATCACCGGAATCATTTCCAGGACACCCTGACCGGCCTCGGCAGCCTGCAGCATCTTGGTCAGGCGGGTGTTCTTTTTCATGCCCTCGACCACCTGGGCACCGTTCTCGGCGCGGCGAACTTTCTCGCCGCCTTCTTCGACTTCGGCAGTGCCCTGCTTGATGGTGGTGAAGTCCAGCACCTGGCCACTTTCGCTCAACAGTCGAACGATAGGGCGGGCACGGGAGCGATCAGCAGCGCACTTGTCGGCCAGGGCCGCAACGGCGCCCGGGAACTGCTCGGCGGTCAGGGTCAGCGGCTTGCCGAGACGATCGAGGGCGCCCCAGTTGGTTTCCTTGCCCTTGCCGTCGGCCACGGTGCCGGCGCGATACATCGCGTTACCGATAGAGAGCTCTTCACGGCTGTTGCCGAAGAACTCGGACCAGCGAGCGATACCGGTGGCCGGAGCGCCTTCCTTCTCCGGTTCACGGAGCCAGACGGTGCTGAGCAGCATCATGCCGCCGACCGGGACGTGGTGGTTGGATTTCGAATTGGCGAACGAGGCCAGGGTGTTGCGCTTGTCGTTCTCGGCCGCGTCACCGGAAGTGGTGAGGATTACGGAGTATTGCTTGCCCTCCAGATCGACGCCGATGACGGTATCGATCTCCTTGCTGCCCTCGGAGGCAACGTACTCCTGAACTTGCAGCATCAGGCTGTTGACGGGCTTCGACTTGTCTTGAGATTTGCGCTTGAACATGGACGTGCTCCTGAGGGTATTAGCTGGCATTAGCGCCATCAAAAACCACATTAGACACGGCATAGAAAAAGCGCAAGCATCTTTTACTATCGAGTATGCGTTAGAAAAATCAAGGCCAGTTAAGTACCCTTCCTACAGCATTAGTCAATTGATGCTCTGGCTTGGGATAACCCAGGCTGTTCAGGACTTGACCAATGGCCTGATCGGTCATGCTGATCGGATGATTCCAGAGGCCCACAGGGAGAGACTCAAAGGTTCTGTGCCTCACGACCATTTCCGTTACCACTGCGGCCACCTCACGAATATTTTCGTTGGCGCCCTCAATGTCGATCATCGGCCAGTCAGTTTCCGCAGGAAGCAGATCCGGGTCATCGGCTAGCGTCATTGCTTCCAGCTCAACCAGTGCATCAGGCACAGCAATCTCCTGGCTCGCTCGACCCAGTAGCTCCCGTGTTCTTTGCCAGTCGAGCGCACTCCCCTTCACCAATTTCATTGCTGCTCCTCCTTCTCGCTCGCTGCAGGGCTCGCTGCCTTCAGCGAATCGGTCATCTTGCCCTTCAGATCTGATAGCGCGCCCCGAAGCGAGTTGGCCGAAAAGTTTTTGGGGACCGGACTTTCGGGGTATGCGTTCTGTGGATCTTCCGGATTCGCGTTCTTCACCGCAGTGTTGGCGGCCTGGCGCGCCTCCGGTAGCGTTCCAGCCCAATCAGGATCGCTACCGTTTTGTTGCATCTGCTTGACCTCTTGCATTACGGCAGCGCTCACCGCGGTGCGAGCGATCATGTTCTGCGTCGCAGTATCCGGAGCGTGATCATCCATGCTGAACGAGATATTCGCAGGGTGCACAAGCGGCTCTGGCTGCTTATCAGTGCGGCCCGCAGGGGCAGAGTGATCAAGAACCAGGTCAGGGGGAGCGATGTCCGGCAGAAGCGATTCATTGAATTCCGCGGGGGCCGGCTTCTGCTGGCGAACCGCCTGGTCGAGCAGGCTGAGCGCATCGCCTGCAGGCCTGGGGGCTGCAGGCTGTGCAGCGGTGGCCGCTGGTTTAACCGCCGGAGTGGCTGTTGAAGCGGCCTTCTTCGCCGGTTCTGGAACAGCCAAACCAGGTACAGATTTGCGCTCATCCTTGAAGACCTGCTCAGCTGCTTTCTGCATCGCACTGAAGATCTCCCCTCCTCGCGCCTTGCTTCCTTCCATCGCGCTTTGGCACCAGAGGTGGAATTCATCGCCGAGGTCTATCACGGCCTCCTCGGTGGTCGGGGCATAAGACCGCACCGCCTCCTGGATCTTGTCCAGATGCTTACGCATGGCGATGAGGCGCTCGGCGTCCTCCACAATCCCACTCACCCCTACTGGGGTGCGCATGCGAACAAAGCTGTTCACCTGGCTTTGGGCATTTTGTTGGATATCTGGATAGAACATCTTCGCCTTGGTCCAGAGCTTCCCGCCAAAATAGATGTGGGCCATACCAGGTTCTTGACTAGCCAGCTGGTCAATTCGAGCTCGATCGACTTCTTGAACCTGCAGCGCATCAACAGACTGGTAGCCCGTGCGCATGTCTGCGCGCCCGCCGCTCGGGCGGTCACCCCATGTTCCTGCAACCGACACAAGTTTCTTGCCGCAGGTGTCGACCAGAAGCTTTACGGTGTTCGGGTCGAAGGTCTTCAAGAAAATTTTCGTACTGGTGTTTGCGTTTACTCGATCAGCCTCCACCTCTGAGCCCTTTTTGAACGACGCCCAGTCCTGGCCGCTGAAGCAAGCGAACACGCCCATGGAGCGGATCTGGGCTACCACGTCACCGAAGCCTTCGACGCAGTAGCTGCCATATTCGTCCAGGAACAGCCCGTAGGGGACTCGTTTGCCGATCGGCCGGCCATCGATGAGGATCTTCTTGAGACCGGTCAGTTGGCCACCGCCGATAATCGGAAGCATGGCGTTACGCATGCTGGTAACTACCATCCGGCCGAGCTGTTTCAACGATTCAGGCGACTTTTCCAACGCAGGCAGCATGATGTAGACGGTTCGCCGCTGGTTGATAACGTCGATCCAATCGATCTCGGAAATGTCGGTGCCGGTGATGTACCCGTATGTGCCGGAAAGCAGCGACAGTACCCGGGTGAACTGCATTTGCAGGAAGCCCAGCTGCTCCGACATGCGGCCCATGCACTGCTCTTTCGCCTGAGGCTGAGTGGCCTTCTGCCAGGCCGAGTAACCTGGAAGGTCGTTGAGGAACAACTGCGCCTCGTCACGAACACGCTGGGAATAGATCGTGTTTTGCGGGAGCTCAAGCAGCTTCTGCAGCGTCATCCGCCGGCGCAAGTCGTCGGCGACGATTGTTTCACCACGCAAATCGCGATCTTCACAGGCAGCCCGGATAATGACGTTGAAGAGGGCTTCGGCGCGCCCCCTCCACATGTCGTCGTTACCGCCGCCAGAACCGCCGCCCATCATCGAACTGGTCATTTCAGACAAGCTATCTGCCGAGGCGATTTCGAAAATGTTCGTTGTGTTCGAGCGTTTGGTGTTGGCTCCACCGGATGTCAGGTAATTGATCACCAGCAGTTGACGCTCAAGGCCAAAGTGGCGCGCGAGCGTATAGAGCATGAACCAGGTGGTGATGTCGGCCTTACCATCGCAGAAGATCCCGCCGCTGCCCTGGGCCATCAGCTGCGCAATCATGCCGAGAATGGCCTGAGTCTTACCGGAGCCAGTGGTGCCGATAAGCAAAATGTGGCGAACCAGCAGATCCATGGATGTCCATATCTGCGCGCCGCCGTTATCCATATCCGAGCCGAGATAGAGGATGCCGTCCCCCATCATCTCGGTAGGATCTTTGAGGAAAAGCAGGCTGCCGACGACGGGGATCGTCTTCATCATATTCACCTTTCTAACGACGCCCAGGGCGTCCTTCACCAGCGGCGCCTGCTGGACCTTGAACAGCTTCCTGTGGAGAGGGGAAGCCTTGCAGACGTAGGACGGCGTACAGAGAGGCCACTGATGAGGCTGTTTCGTCGCCACAAACGCACCATAGGCAGCTGCGCCTACCCCTGCAGTGACCTCGAACAATCCAGGAGCGGCCAGCGAGATGAGGCCAGCGCCCATCATCAGGGGCGGAGCGTATTCCTGGATGGCATAGTTCATCCGCTCCGCGGCGGTGAGGTTCTCGCGGATGTAGCGGTTGTAGTCGAGCTCTTTGGCCGTTTCGCTGTAGCGATTGTTCGGCTTGCGTGCAATAGCCATTGTTCGTCCTTACAGCCAAGGATCAAAGGAAGCCCAGATGTCGTCGCTCTCGACCCAGGGGCGCTCGTAGGGATCAGTTTTGAGAGCTTCTTCCAGCCAGTCTGCGGCCCACTTCCCGCCCGCATCCTTCTCCGGTTTCATGGTCCCCTTCGAGGCGTTGAAAATTTCAACCTCATGACGGAACTGCCCCATGATTCCGGAGCCAGCCACGAAGCTCGTGCGTCGGCCGCAAGAACTGACGGCATCAAAGAAGGCGACATCCTGATAGCGAAGGAAAGCGAGTGGACCGTAGTCGACGATCATGACCCGCCCCATCATTCGGATAAGGCCAATGATCACGGTCTTCTCATAAAGGTGGCCCTTGGTTGCGGCCTGAGAGGCGGCTTTGCGATCCTGGGCTGGGAGCTGGTTGATAAGTGCTTTCCAAACTCGGCCGTACTTACCCTTCTCCAGGGCTTCGACCGTCGTGAACTCTTGGCCAAGGGTCTGATTGAAAATAGCCGCGGCCTTCTCAGTGTCGAAGCGTTTGATTTTCTTCTGATCGTCAAGCTCGAACAGCTGATAGATCTCGGCCATGCGCCAAGGTGTCAACGGCGCCTGAAGAGCAATCTTCCCGTTGAACAGATCGAGCTTGCTCGCATCAATAATGTCGTTCATCCACTCACGACCCGGAATGCGCTTCAGCGTGTGCACGATCGCTGGGATCCCTTTGATCACACGAAACATTTCGGGGTCTTCCATTCGAGAGTGCCTGAAGCAGCGAAACCCGAGATAGATGAAGAGAGGGCCCGCGATAGCGGTCGTCAACCGATGCACGTAGTCGCCGTAACGCTTCGCCTCGGCGTAGCCCAGCGACTTCAGTTGCTCGGGCGAGAGGCTTTCCAGGTAGGCCGGGATCTTGGCAATGATCTGAGGGTCGCGCTTGAACATCGGCATCAGCTGTTGGCCGAGATCAGTTGTGGCGAGCCAGGCCCAACCGTGGCTGACCGGAACTATGAGCGCTTGCCAGACTGAAAGAATCCGATCCGAAAAGTGGAAGATGAGGAACAAGACCGCCGCGAGGGTGATCATGATCGAGATCGCGCCGGCGTCATCGCTGCCACTATTACCGTTCATAGGATGGTCTCTCGGTGAGCGCTTATGGGTTCAGTGTGCTGTCGAGCTCTGACTGAGAGTCGAGTAGCTGCTGCATATTGGCGGCCATGCCAATGCAGAGGCTCACCGCCTCCTCCACACGCTTAAAGAAGGCTTCCAGCGGCCAGGTGCGCAGACGCTCAGCTTCAGAGCGGAATTTCGCGGGATCCGAACTCAGCGACGCGAAAAGCTTCGTTGCTGCGGTTATCTCGGAGTCCCAAAGGATGGGGTAGTAGTCAGAACATACGCGGATAAGCGTCTTGATTGCGGGGGTGTGGTTCTGCACCCGCAAGCGAGCGGCTTGTTCGCCGACCACCTTGGCCAGGTGATTGGTCATCTCGCGGCACAAAGCCACCGTCTGGTGACCAAGAGACGCTTTTTCGCGCATCGCCAGCATGATGCCGGTTGTTGCTGCCACCGCATTGTTCAGTCGCTCAGATTGATCTTCGCCTTGGGTGAACGGTTCGGCGTTCAAGGCATCCATCAACTGTAGGCCGCCGGCGACTGCATGTTCGGCCAGGGCTGCCATATCCGCGGCCGAAAGGTCACTTCCATGCCGCCAGTGCATCGCTACGAGCCCTACGATCTCCCGGGCTACCAGGTAGCGGTTCGTTGGCGTGAGCGGCGCTTCGACATTCAGGTTTTTCAGTATCCGGTCAGCGAGATCGAGAGTCCTGAACAGCAGCTTGGATTGCGCCTTGACGATTTCCTCACCGGATACGTCCTCGCCCAGGCCAGGCCTGATCAACGAAGCTAGCATCAGAGGCTCGACCAGCTTCAAACTGGCGACACACTTCTGCAGGTTGGCTTCGCTCAGCTGTTCATTTGCCTGACCGGCATAGTCATCGCGCTGGAGCATAAGCTGCCTCCGGTGCCACTTCGCGCTCGACTTGCGCCGACTTCAGCCAGGCATCACTCATCAGAGGCATAGCCCAGTGAGCTGCAGCTTCGGGCTCAATCATCTGCCCTACTTCGGCTTTTGCTACCTCGGGGCAGCAAGCCATGACAACCTCGCGTGCATCTGCTCGCCACTGGCCGCCATCAATCAGTTTGCTCTTGGCGTAACGCAGGGCGAGCAACACAAGCGGAGCGGGTGCAAGTGGCTGCGCCGCACCGTCGCCCTGGACAACCGTGAGCCCCTGGTCCACTCGCTTGAAACCGTCGGAGATCGCATTCGATTCCACCAGTAGATTGCAGATGCTGTTGACCAGGTACGCCAGCAGTGCGGGATTACCCGATCGCGTGCGCATATCGAGAGCCCATGGCTGACCTGCGCTGGTCATCATGCACAGGTCTGCGAACGACGAATATTTTCGATCCATCATGCTGGACTCCCTAGACGTTGTTTCATGACAGAAACCCAGTATTTGCGGCGCTCAAGCTCATGTGCCTCGGCCGCGTTCGCCGGATTGAGGTCTTGCATTCGACGATGAATGAGTCGTACGCCCCCAATGAGGTCGCCGCGCTTGGCGTACTCCTCGTTGTTCATGGAGGCGAGTATCTCGGCCATATCGCTCAACTCAGACGAGCCAAAGACTCGCTCAGCAGTTGCGATGCAGTTGGTCAGGTACTCTTCGAAGTTGTATGCCCACTGTATGAAGTGGGGCTTGGCGTTAGCTCCATGCGCAGTCACCCAGTCATAGAAACGGGTGGCCTGATTCAGGAAGGCCTGTGGCGGCATCGGTTTGGATCGATCTGTCGATATCCCGGCGTAGCCGAGCTCATAGACGCCCGCGAGGCCTATGTGATGTGAGCGGTGGCACCACGCACACAGGGTGATGATGTTGGCCGGATCGTTGTTGGTATGGTCATCGTCTTTGTGATGACCTTCCTGGAAGCGATCAGCCTGCCAAGCGCACTCCTGGCAAGTGGAGTGATCCCTGGAAATGGCCTTGCTCCGGGCGTCGAGATACACCTTGTCGTTGTGAATCTCTTCTTCACGCCAGTTGCCTCGTTTTACGCCCAAGAGCAAAGCCATCGCCATCGCTCCTCACACGCCCGGGAGCAGGGTCGCGCCACCCATGCCGAGGAACGACGGCAGGAAGTAAGCGCCCACACCGGCGATCCCCCAGCCAAACGACTTGGCCGGCTTTGCTTCCGGATCGTTACCCTTCTGCACCTTGGACCAGTTGTCCCAGGCCTTGTAGGCGAAGAAGATGCCTGCGATCTGAGAGAAGTTCAGCAGCAGCAGGGGAAGACCGGAGATGTTCTGGTTCACGTTGCTAACGCTGTCGCCGAACTGTTGGCTGGTGTTGACACCGATGGGGTTCGAGCTAGCTGCCGCCATGGCGCTCATCATCATGGAGCCGGCGGCCACTTGGGTTTTCCAGTACAGCTTGATGGAAATGTCTTTCAGTTTTTTCATGGTGAAGCTCCTGGGGGGGTTAGGACATCAAGCCCATCATCAACTCAGCGTCATAAACGAGCCGGCCGAAGTCGGGGATCATCGGGATGGTGTTGTGGACCATGCTGAAGAAGTAGCGGGAGTGGTAAGCAACGACCCCCGCGACGAAATGGGAGGCCACGCTTCCCATGTTTTCTTGCTGGCCAGCTCCTCGACCCGAGACCACCCGCGAATAGATGAGTACCGACTTCAGGGCGTAGTAAATACCGAAGATCAGGACGAGAGATTCGAAGAGGCGGCCCAAATCAGCAGCCATGCGTGCAGCGCTTGCGGAGGAGCCAGAGCTGCCTCCGCCCATGGACCCACCGTTCAGCACATCGTCCATTCCTGCGATGGCATACAGAGGCATCAGCGCAAGAAAGACAGCACCAAGCAGGGCTGAGTAGCTGTTTACGACCGCTTGCTTAACGGAATTCATGGCCATTGATCTTCACTCCGGTGGCAGTGACGCTATCGACGCGCAGACCGGCAATGCGCTGGCCTGGGCTTAGTTCATACACGATGCCGGCGATGATCGCGTGCGCATGCCAGGCATTGCCGACCATGAAGGAGCCGAGCCATTGAACTTCAGGCTTGCTGGTCACAGTCGCTTTGGGTTGAGACGGCTGCGCCGCAGGGCGCGAAGATACGACCCGCGCTTGCTGAGTGCGAACAGGCTCCTTCCGAGGAGCGGCGGCCGGCTTTTGTGCCTGGGCAGTTTGAGTGGGTTTGTCACTCCCTTCGGCCTTGAGCGCACGAGCTTTCCAGTCGTCACGCTCTTTCTCTAGCGAAGCGACCTTGGCCTTCAGCTCGTCAACGACTGGTTGCAGATCCTGCGAAGCTGAAACCACCGGAGCCGGTTCGGCTGCAGGGGTAACGGGCGGCTCGACCGCCTCAACAGGTGCTGCAGCTGTTTGCTGCTGAGCCTCCGGCTGTTGCTGGACAGGATCGATTGCAGGCTGCGCGACTTCGGGAGTTGAGGTAGAACCGAACGGATCTTCAGCCCCGCCAAACGGGTCGACAGCGGGGGCGGCAACGTCGGCTGCCGGCTCCTGCATATCGAATGGCAGCGCCGAATTCGGATCCAGGTGCGAAATATTCTGGTCGCCCTGCTGCATCTGCTGGATGGCAGCTTCGTAGGGGGCAACCGGCTGGCTGATTGCGGCCCGGGAAGCCTCCAGTTCCGCTGCTTTCTGCTTCTTGTGGTAGTTCCACCCGGCGACCACCGCCAGGAGAACAACCAAAACGATCTTCGCTTTGTGCTTCTGGAAGAACGAATCAGCCTTTTCCTGCTCCGGTGCTACAGCAGCGGACGCCCCCATCGCAGCGTCTGCTGTCGATCCATGCGTCAGAGGATCCGCGTCGGCAATGCTCAGGCCCCCACCGAAACCATCGATATCACGAACAGGCTCCAGGGGTGGCACCGATGGCTGGCTCTGGGCGAAAGATTCGGCTGGGAGTTCAACCAGGTCCATGTTGAGCACATCAGCTTGGGGTGCTGGCTCACTCGGAGTTGTGGCTGCTGCGCTTGCCTGCGGCTCGACTTGTTCAACTGGCGGAGGCGTGAGGCCGGCCAAGAGCTCATCAACATTGAGGGCTTCAGCAGAAGGAGGAAGAACGAAATCATCCATGCCGCTTGGCGCGGCAGTTTCAGCATCATCGGATTTATCGCGACGGGTGCTGACCGGCAGATCATCGAAGAAGTTGTCGTTACCGCTCATATTAAATGTCCTCGGCGAGCATCAGACCGATCAGCTGCATCGGTGGGATTTTGGCCTGCGGCTTGATCTCGCCAGCGATGGCCTGTGCCTCTTTCATAAGCGGCTCAGTCGCCTTGCCCGCGGCATAGATCGCGAGGTCAGCACCGCTCAATTTGTCTTGGGTGGAGGTGGTGCCTCCATTGGTAACCACGGTCGTGCCGCCGCGGCCAAGACCTTCTGCGTAGGCAGCCGGGAAGGCGACCAGGAATTGAGAGCCGAGACGCTGGATGTACCGACCGTTGTACTCGGCCTTCAGGTTCGGCATTTCGTCAGGGCCAACGGCGACCATCTTGATAGGTAGCGACTCTTTATCGAGTCGGATGGCGAAGCATTCGAGGTTGATGTACTCGCGGGTCGGCCAGGTGAAATTGCACAGCGCTGTGCGCCCGGCGAACGGACCCTGCTCGATGATTGCTTGCACGGTGCCTGGACGATCGGTGTCTGCCCCGGTCTTTAAGGTTGCCGTCCAGACAGTACCCATCGGGTAGCCAAGACGGGTTTCGTTGCTGCCGCCGGCAGCAGCTGCAGACCGCCCAGTGCCGGTCAGCGATTTGCTCAGACCGTCAAGATCAAGAGTGACAGCCGTGGACTCAATCTTGCCCGCCCCATCCACCCGCGCAGAGAGCGCTTCGAGCTGGATGGTAATGGCCTTCTCGATCGCCTCGGCTTCTTTCTGGGCACGCTGTGCCTGCTGGTTGTTGGCTTGGTTGTTCGCCGGCGAACTCACCTCCGGAGCAACCGGCGGCGGCGGCGCCCGGTCAACCTTCGGAGGCTCAGGCGGTGCGAGTGGCGCGAGCGGTGGCACGTAGGTGCCACTAGTTTTCTCGGCCTCGGCCAGTGCGGCGTCCTCGACCTTCGACTCCAGGCCCTGCACCCGAATGTCACTCGACGTGCGCCCCTCTGCCGGGGCCGGCGGAGTAATAGCGATCGCCGTATTGGTATCAGTGACCGGCACTACAGCATTCTTGCGATAGGCCCAGGTTCCAACAGCCAGCGCGATTGCCGCGAGGATCACCAGGGCCGGCCTGTTCTGACCCAGCGCAGAGGCCACCCCACCCCAAGAGCGCTTGGTACGCACGCCCTCCTCGGCCGGAGCGTGAGCCCGGTCGAGATCTTCCAGGGATTGGCTTTCCCCAAGCTGGCCGATGGTTGGCTCTGCTTTATCCGCCATGAAAGACACCTCAAAAAAGATAACCAGAAATATATCAGCGCAATTCCTTTAGCACAAGAAATGCACTCTTCCTGCCCTGCTGTTGACGCCTTTCCAGTCCTCAGGTAGCCTCCGCCCCAACAGGCTCGGTTGGCTTATACTATTATTTTATTGTCATACTATACAAAGTATATTTGGTTTACCATTGTATTGTCATAGTATGATAGTCTCGAAAGCATCACTTTAGCCGTTTTCCAAAGCGGTTTGAGAATCATCGAAGACCGGTTATGCGTTGCTCGTGATTGACTCGCATAGATATGCAAAGCCGCGCTTAGTCGGTTTTGCCTTGTCGTGGGCAGCGGTGCGCCTGGACACGCTCGGTGCCCGTCAGGCCTTGCCGGGAGAGGGGTTCTCTGGGTGAGAAGGCGAGGGAATGCTCGGAATGGCGCGAATGTGCGCGGAATAAACAATCAATGCATAACTATGCGATTTAAGGAGAACCTATGCCAATCCCTGCGCTGGGCGTCGTCATCCTGGATGAAAACCGCTATCCCGCGACCTCGGCTGGGTACGCAGTAACGGCAGAGGGTGGTCGGCGGATCAACCGCCTTTCTGATCTCGCCTCCGGTGTCGTTTGGTACACCAGCGTGGGTTACAAAGAGTTCAAAAGCGGCCAGCTGTACAAGCAGTCGAATCTTCGTGGCGATCAGCTGCTCCGGTGCAGCATGTCCAGCATCATTCATGAGATCGGGCTGCAGTACGCCCCTATTCCGGATCAGGCCATGGCGGTGTTCCAGATCTTTCAGGAGATTGCGCGCTACCTCGAAGGGAATCTAGGCTGGAACGGGAGGGTCTTTGGTCGGCTTGACTGGTATCTGAACAACTTCCTGGGCGTGGCCAGTCGACAGCCTGCGGGTTCTCCCTTGATTCTTGCTGCGCGCAATGCGCACGAGTACATGACGCCCGCGATGGTCCAATCCAATCCAGATGCAACCTCTCGAACCTATATTGCGCCGCGCATCCCTTATCTCCAGGCCTTGATGGAGCTGCCTGTACCTCATCTGCGTGCTGACTGGACCTTCCACCCTCTCTCAGGGCAAGCGGATAGCAATCGGCTGATGGCCGAAGGCGGGCTCGGTTCGCTGTTCGAGGTGAGCATCAGCGACCTCGACCCAGATTTGGCTGTGGTCGCGCCATTTGCAGCGCGGCAGTCCGCAGACTCGGATCCGCGTGTTTGGTGCGCCCTGCCTGAGGCGATGTTCTACGCAGACCGATCCAACCTAGTCGTCCGTGGTGTGTGGAGGCCAAGTCGCGTAGAGAGCCTAGGCGACCAACTCTCCGGGCCTTCGACGGGTGGAGTGCGCCTCGTGCCTGATCGTGACTACTCATACTCAGCTGCGCTGGTCGCCGAGTCCCTTCTTTACGCGCTTCTGGGTACGACTTCTGGCGATAAGCCGGCAACTGGCCGGGAGCCAGTTGCCGCATTTGTGGCCGCTTACGATCGGCTAATGATGATTCGCCACGCGCAGAAGGTTTACGACGCGGGATACACGCCCATGTCGAGCGCATGCGGCGGACGCCTCGTGGTTTCTCTGCCGGCGATGGCGATCGCTGACCTGGACAGCTTGTGTCAGGAGATGGGCCTTGAGCCCCCGATGACGGGCTCCTAACTCGTCATGCGAGGTTGGTTTCGTCATGCGAGGTGGGAATTGTCCCGTTCGGTGCGGCGCCTGAAAGGCTACATGGGCGTCATTTGCAGAGGTTTGGGCGCTTTTATTGGCGTAAGGGCGCATAGGTATGCGGGAGGCGCGGGTTTCGTCATGCGAGGTTGGATTCGCTTTTGTGAGCGTTCCGGTGCATTTGGTCCCGTTTTTCGGCGTAACGAAGCGTTATCTGTATCGGTTCATCTTTGGTTGCCATTGAAAGGCAAAGAGAAAAATAGATTTGCATAGTTATGCAAATCGAAGATTTAAAAGGCATTCGCGGACTTAGTTTAGGAGCCCAATTATGGCTGTTGCTTCGGAAGCCGCCCCTACAGCGGGGCTTGAACGAGCGATGAGGGAGTGGATTTCGGCTACCTCGCTGCAGGCCAACTTTCTGTTGAAGGTAAAAGGCATGCGCGACCACCAGCTACTCCTGCGTTTCAATGCGCTCACCAACGAGCCAGCAGATGTGGCTCTCGCGAAGACTGAGCAGATCGTCCAGGAGGTGGAGGGATGACCCTTTTCTACTCGCTGAATGAGCTCTTCGGGAAGTTCAGTTCTTCTCGCCTCCCGATTATCTCGGTGATAGATCCCCGTACGATCCAGCTGCAGGCTGGGTTGGGATATATGAGTGGGCTGAGGATGTCGGGCGCTTACCGTATGTTCGGCAATGCTGAGCGTGGAGCGGCGTTGAAAGCGCTCTTCACGCTGCTATCGAGTCAGCTTCAGCAGCCGGGCTGTCAGATTCAGTGGGTGACCGAGGTTAACCCTGACCAGGCGAAACAAGACCTCCACCTCCTTACCGATGTTTCGCGCGAAACATGGCGCCGTTTGAACGTGGACATGGCGACGGTAGAGGCCCTTATCACCTCCCGTGAGGATATGCTCGCTAAGAAGGCGGTAAGGGAAAACAACATCGCGACGGTTACCACGTCCATGCAATCCTTGGGGGACCCCAAGCAGGTTGCGTTGGACGCCCAGGGCGCTCAACGCCTGCTTGGTGGCCTTCCGCGAAGCCTCAGTGCGTACACGCAGATCCTGGGCAGTAAGATGCAGACGCTATATCAGCGTCATCACAGCAACACGGATGCCTTCGCAAAGGCCATGCGATCCCCGGACGTGACCCAGATCTGCGAGCCGATCGAAAGCGAGGCGTTGATTCGAGAAATTCGGCGCCTGTACCTTCCGGACGCGACGCCGGCCAATTGGGTCCCTGCTGTGCAGGGCGATCGCCGCTATTTCAACGTCAACAGCGCTGCCGACGACCACACCCGCCTCCCCCACCTCCGTGATCAAATACTTCCCGAGCCTCTAACCGTTTACGACGATGGCGTCGTGCGGATAGGTAACCGCGGCGGTCGCTTCTTCGCTGTGGCCTACATGTACGTCCACCCCCTCACCTGGCTGGACTCGGACCAATTGGTTAACACGATGCCGCGTGATTTCCACTGGTGGACATCGATGTGCTTCCTTTCGGGGGCGGAGAAGTGGCGCAACTACGTCAATACCCATAAGGGCGTCGCCCAGTCCGTGAAGATCCTGTCGAGCCGTAACGCGGACATCTCCAGTCACGCGGAGGCTCTTCTGGAAATTGCCAAGACCGAGAACCTTTGTGGCTTCCGGATGCAGGTGTGCACTGAGGCAAAGACCCAGGAGCAGGCCCGCCACCAGATCTATACGCTGATTAGCCAGCTGCAGGCATGGGGTGGCAGCCAGTGGCGTCAGGACGCAGATGATCCGGACGAGTTGCTCAAGCACGCTGTTCCTGGTTGTGATCGAGCTACAACCTATGCCGCTACGACTTTCGCGGTCCCCGTCAAGGATGCAATGATCGCCCTGCCCTTCTCTCGACCAGGTTCGATCTGGCAGCGGCACATGCAGGGTGCGCTGTTGATGCTCACAGAAGCGAAGCGTCTATACCCTTTCAAGCATCAGGCCGCCGGCATCCAGAAATTCGTTTCTGACGTGCTCATCGCGCCCATGGGCGGCGGTAAGTCTGTGCTCCTCCAGGCCATCAGGGCCGCTTACATCGAGGCATACGCGTCAGACAATTTGCTGCCGAGGATGGTTACGCTCGACATCGGTCCTTCTTCCAGCGGCGTGATCCTTCTCTTGGAATCGATCCTGCCGAAAGAGCATCAGTGGCAGGTCAGCTATCGTCGGATCACCGAGTCGCCCGACTGTTGCATGAACCCATTCGATACTCAGCTGGGTGTCTGGCATCCCACCACGGTCGAGCGGATGTTCCTGACGAACTTCCTCACTCAGCTGTTCACGTCGGCCGGTAAAGATGCTCCTCCGGAGGGTGTTACGACCATCGTGCCGATGCTGATCGAGAACGCCTACAAGCTGTATCTGTCCGACACCAGCTCGCGACTGAAGGTGTATACGCCAGGCCTGTCAGGCTACGAAGAGATCGATGAGATCGTCACCCGCGAGCGTTGGAACGACGCAGGTGATCTGAGCTGGAAGGCCTTGACCATGAAGCTCTTCCGTCAGCGCAAGATCATTCTTGCAGAGCTCGCGCAATGGCGTGCCATGCCTTCGATACCAGACCTTGCTGACGTGCTGGCCTCCAGCCAGGAGATCCATGATTTCTATGGTTCGCAGCAGGTGCCAGGCTTGGGTATCTCCCTGGTCCAGTACCTGAAAAGCGTTCTGCAGAGCTGGACGCGGCAGCAGATCTTCAGTGGCCCTACCACTTTCAAGACGAACGCCCGGGTATTGGCGCTGAACCTAGAAGACGTGGTTAAAGGGGGCGGGGTTTCCGGCGAGCAGCAGGGTGCACTGATCATGCTGCTCGCGCGGCATGCGACCACGCGAAAGTGGTGGATCAACAACGATGTCCTCGACGAGCTGGCGTGCGATCCGGATGTAAAAGAGTTCCATCGCCGGGTAATGGATCGGGAAAAGAGCATGCCCTCTCGATTGGACGTTGACGAATATCACCGCACCAAGCCCTTCCCGGCCGTCAGGGCGCAGTTCGCTCAGGATCGTCGCGAGATCCGTAAGTTCAACATCCATTACGGAATGGCTTCTCAGAGTGATGAGGACTTCGGCCCTGATGATATCGAGCTGGCGAGTTCGATCTTCTTCCTGGGTTCACCAGGTGAGCAAGGCATCGTTCGCTGCCAGAAGCGCTTTGGCTTACCACCTTCTGCAGTCGATGCTCTTCGGAGTAAGGTTCGAGGGGCAGACTCTGAAGGCGCGCACATGCTGTTGATCGCCGAAACCTCCAAAGGCCGGTTGATCCAGTATCTGACCTATCCTCTTCCGAGCATGTATCTGTGGGCCTTCTCGTCGACGCCCAATGACGTTTCAGTGCGTCGTAAGGTGTCGCTCGAACTGGGCTATCTCTCGGCGTTGAAGATTCTTGTGAAACTCTTCCCTGGAGGTTCGATCGAGAAGCGAATTGATGAGTTGAAGCAGGTTCGCCCTGATCTGCCGTTGGATGGCGTTGTGAATCTTCTGGTGCAGGAGATCGTTGAGGCCGCGAAGACCTGATCTGCTCGTAGGGGAAGAGGCCGCCGTAAGGCGGCCTTTTTGTTCGTGACTATGCCAATCGCTCAATACATTGGCGTAGGTTCTGATAGGAAGGCGGAAACAGGCATAGAGCAAACAAAAAAAGCATAGATAAGCAAACTAATTGCGGCTGGCAAAAAAAACCGCATCTGAGCAAGACGCGGCTGTGGAAATGGCATGCAATTTATCTGTTTCACATGCGAGCCCTATATTACTATTGAGACTACCTTGACACAACAGAGTTGGTGACTCCCATGCGAAAGCCCGAAACCGCTTCCCAGCAAAGTGCAGCGCCTGCGCCTCTCTGGGCCCAAACTGATGATGATATCTCCGCGTTGCTGCTGCAGGGTGCCAATGCCGGCGTACAGGACATCCCAGCGCCTGCAGAGCAGCTAGAAGTGGTCGATGAGGCAACGGTTGCCCCTTCAGTTGAAGAAGCACTTTTTGAGGCCGGTGGCGTCCCGCTTTCGGATGAAGTGATTGAGCAGGTGTTCGAGGCTGGCGGCGTTGCTGATGAAATGGCGGTGAGCCAGTCAACTCAAGTACAGCGCTCAGAGTCTGAAGCGCGTAAGCGGGCAGAGAAGCTCAAGGCCTTGTTGGCAGAGGCGTTCTGGGATGATGCTCAGGCGCTTCTGCTCCGACCAGAATCCAAGGGTGGTCTTCGCGCAGTGTTCATCTCTTCTGGTGACGAAATCACCTTCAAGAGCAAGGGCGGGCTCCTTCGTTCCAGCGTAGTGACCATGAACATTGCGACCGGCAATCTCTCGTGCAAGATGCGTGGCACCTCGATGAATGAAGTGGCCGCTGCTTTTATTGAGTGCGGCAAGGCTGCGGGTTGGTCTCAGATGTGGTTCAACGGTTCGCCCGAATTCATGCAGATCGTCACCGCACTGGCGAAAGCTGAAGGCATCCAGGTGGTGAGCAAGAGCGACATCTCGAAACTCAAGAAGAATGCCGAGCCATCGTTGCTCAGCGGGATTACCGAAGGTCTTACCTCGTTCTTCCGGCGCGGTGGAGAGCCGGCGGCGCCACGCCAAGAGCCTTCTGTTCAGCAAGCCCCTGAGCCTGATGATCTCTCCGATGGTCCAGGGTTCTACAACCGGTAGGTGACAACATGCGTGTTTTGATTTGCACGGTACTCTTCATCCTGGCCGGCGCTGCAAATGCTGCCGGCACTGGCTCCATGAACGAGGTACAGACAAAGCCGGAGGGGTTCAATGGGCCTGACGGCGTTATGTCAGAATTGCTTTCCGATGGAGGCGCCTCCGGTGGTCATTCGGGATCAGCATCTGATCAGAAGGTAGAGCGGTTGAAGGCTCAACTCTCCAAAGAGCTGAACGCCGATCCTGCCGCTGAGAAGCTTGGCTCCTACCTCTGGAAAGAGTGACTCTGAGCAAATAGGTGGACGGATCCTCGGATCGGTTCACCGCTCCATTCCTAGCTTCCCTCCTCGCTCTCTACTCCCCCAGTTGGGGCTTCATATATGTGGACAGATTCTCGGCCGATAGCCTTAAAGGCATCAGCTTAGGGCTCTTCTTGTCCTGACTTCTTCTGTTCAAGCCGAGAATCAGTCCACCTATGCCGCTCATTCAGCCAATTTTCAGCTCCGAGAATCTGTCCACATATCAGCAGGCTGTAACGCCCGTGTTATAGGGGCTTCGAGCCAGTTCCGAGGAACTGTCCACCTGTCATGATGCGAGGCCTGCTGAGTTCGGTCGTTTCTTCGCTTGCCGAGGATTTGTCCACCTATTTGGTGAGCCGTTTGAGCATGCGACTTCTAGAAGAGCATCCTAAGTCATTACCGCATAAGTGATTCTTGGCTCGCTGGCAGAGAATCTGTCCACCAATTCCTGCTTTAAGTTGCCGAGGATTTGTCCACTTATCGGAGAGATTGTGCTTCGCCGAGGATCTGTCCACCTGTCATGCGGCTGCTGAGTTCTCCCGCGCCCGAGGATCTGTCCACCTATTGGTTCTAGCGAGCCAGAATAGGCGTGGGCGCCGCCGAGAATCTGTCCACATATACTGTTGGCTTCCGCTGCACGCCTGGCCTGGAGGTAGCTGCTTTGGGCGATGGTCTTGATCACTGTGGTGCTGCGAATGCCTCGGTGGTTCAGGCTGCCCGCATCCCTGATTACCCGCTTTTGCCCTTTCCGAGCAAGCGTCCACCTTTCTCTGTGGCTGCAGCCAGTTTGGTGTGTACCGGTTGGACTTTGCGAGTATCTCGCGCGGCGTTTTTATAAGAAAAGCCTTTAAATATTTTTATTCTTGTTTTTAAAGGGGGGGCAGATGCTCTGAAGCCCTTGCGGCACTAGGGCTCTAGCTTGGTCGGAAAGATCATGAAGTGGACGTTTGCTCGGAATGCGTGGGCGTCTGCTCGGATTGATGTGCCAATTTGTCGGTAAGCGTGGGCATATCCTCGGAACTGGTGGGCGTTTCCTCGGCGTTATCCACAGGCTGTGAGGCAAGCGTGCTTCGCTCGAATCCCAATAGGTGGACAGATTCTCGGACATCTGGACGGATTGCGTAATTTCCCCTGTATGCTTTGGCTGCACGCGAGGGGATTTTAGATGACTGATTCAGCTAGGGCCAACAAGAGCCTTCACGATACAGACGATGAGTTGCCAGCGATCGATATGGTGATCGATGGCGTTCCCATCAATCCTCAGGATCTGCTGGGCGATGATCTTGGTGACGACTATCCAAGCACATGGAATCGTGTGATTGGCCAGTCAAACGCTTTGGTCACATCGTCCTATCACCTATCGCTTTCTGAGATTCGGCTTCTGCGTCTCTGCATGTCGGCTATCGACTCCAGGCGCCCTCTGCGGCCGAAGGTGTTCGTGATTCGGGCCTCTGACTACGCGGAGACCTTCAACGTTACCCTCGATGCCGCGTATCTCGCGTTGCGTGACGCGAGCAATACCCTGTTCGATCGAGAGATACGGATCGGCACGCGCAAGAGTGGCCGGAGAATCCGGTGGGTCAGCGAGGTCAAGTATCATCAGGGCATGGGGGAGGTAGAGGTTCACTTCACGGACCAGGTAATGCCACAGCTCACCGCGCTTGAGCGTCAGTACACGGCTTATCGTGCCGGTGAGATCGTTAATCTCAACAGCGTTTACAGCGTCAGGATCTATGAGTGGCTCTGCCAGTTTCGCTCAACCGGTTGGATGAAGATCACTGTGCAGGAGTTGCGTGATCGTCTCCAGCTCCAGGAGACCTACAGTCAGTTCAGAGATCTGCGCCGGCGCGTAATTGAGCACGCGGTGGAGGAGATCAACCGCACTGCTGATCTCGATGTGAAGGTCACCTACCAGAAGAAGGGGCGCTCGGTCGAAATGATCAGCTTCACGTTCTCTGTGAAGCCGCAGGTGCAGCAGCCGCTGGATCTGGAGCCATCCCTTGAGGACCTTCAGGCTGACTTACCTGCATCTCAACCAGTCAATGAGGGTCATTGACTATCGATATAGGGTATTCAGGCAAAAAGCACGCAAAAACCGTATAAACGACTTGCGGTCTTCTGCTTTTGGTATATGGTTACGCATACAGTTAACCTGAGGAGCGTGGCCATGGCCGATGCGCAAGCGCAAGAAAGCTATCCGTATACCGATTTCGATTCCCTCTACCTCCCCCCGCAATTTGCAGCTGATGCTTTGGGTATCAGTCTCCAGACACTGAAGGCTGCTGAGCCCGATCTGGGCGTCGATATTCGCCGTGTGCCGCGTGGCACAGTGTCTGCGCGTGTTTATACGTTGGGTGACATCTTCAAGATCGCGGCGCTACGTCGGGAGAAGGGGCTGACGAAGAGCCTCCCCAGGCCAATCACTATGTCGGTTTACGTTCAGAAGGGTGGCACTGGGAAAACCACCTGCACTGTCAATCTGGGGCTCTCCTTTGCTTTTGCGGGCTACCGCACTCTGATCATTGATAATGACCCTCAGGCCGACGCTTCGAGCATGTTGGGGTATGACCCAGATCTAACCCCTGCTGAACTCGAAGAGATTGGGGTGCCCGCTGATCGTGCAGTCAATGGCCACCTCGGCAATCTTCTTGGTCTTGGCAATATGTTCCCTCCTCTGTCCCTAGATAAGGTGGTCAAAAAGCCTTTCGGCGAGTATGGCCCCCATTTGATTCCAGCCTGGGAGTCCCTGGAGGATTTGGAGGTCGCGCTTAACTCTGCAAATAATCCGGATTTTCGTTACGCGTCCCACATCGTGAAAGCCCGCGCCGGACAGTTGCCAGGCTGCGACTTTAGTGCGTATGACGTCATCATCTTCGACAATGCGCCGTCTGGTTCGCGGCTTACCCGCAATAGCATGGTGGCAAGTGACTTTCTGGTCTGCCCCATCCGGATGGACAAGTTTTCTTTTCGGGCGCTCACTCGCCTTTCCGTTAAGCTCGCCGCCTTCCAGGAAGACTTCCAGCGATCTCCGGAGATCATCGCGATCCCGACGATGTTCATCAAGAATCGGCCGCGGGCCATGGCCGACCTGGCCCTGCTCTCGGAGCTTTTCCCTGGGAAAGTTACTGATAGCAAGCTTTTCTTCAACGAGGATTACTCGAAGGCCCTGGGCGACGGTGTGCCTATTATTGCCTGGAAAGGAGGGTCGGATAACTCGCTCGGCGCGATGAGGCAGGTTTTCGCAGAGTCGCTTCAGCGGATTCGCGAAACCCTTCAGGGACCTATGCACCGTGCATAGTTGAGCAAAAAATGACCTATGCACCGTGCATAGGGGTGGATCGAGAAATGACCTATGCACCGTGCATAGGTGCTAATGAAGAGGTGTCTCATGCCAAAAGAAACAAGGCGCCTGGGCAGCAACCCCACTCCGCCGCTCTCGCCGGGCGCTCACGCCCGACCGGCTCAGATTCAAGGCGTGCGCGCTCCGGAGCGCGTCCCGGAATCAAACCTTGAAGTCTCCCTGGAGGAAATTTTGGCTCGACAGGAGGCTTCGGCCACTCCTTCGTTGATCGAACTGCCTCGCGGAGATTCCGAGGCAGAGATCAGAAAGATTCCGGTGGACATGATTGATGTCTCTCCTTATCAGCCGCGTCTGGTTATTGGCGAAGAGGCGCTCAGCCTTTTGGCAGATGCTATTCAGGCGGCGGGCGGGCTGCTCAAGCCAATCCTGGTTAGGCCCAAGAGCGATGGTCGGTATGAGCTTGTAGGGGGCGAGCGGCGCTGGAGAGCGCATCGCCTGCTCCACTGGAAAGAGATTGAGGCCCGAGTCCGTTTAATGACGGACGAAGAAGCCGAGCTCAACGCTGTCGCCGACAATCAGGGCGACGAGGCTCTTTCTGACTTTGAGCTTGCCAAGGCGTACAGCAAGATCATTGAAAAGGGTATTGAGCCTTCCATGAGCGCTCTCGCGCGTCGGGTTGGCGTGAATCAATCAACGATCAGTCGCTGTCTTGGTTATCTGAAGTTGCCGCAAAGCGTTCAGGCCCTGCTTGAGAAGAGCCCGAGCCTGATCGGAACCAAGCAAGTCCTGAAGTTCGTGGAGCTCTCCCAGGGGCATGAGGATCTTGTCATCCAGGCTGTTACGGGCATCGGCGAAGGTAGGTTCACGCAGGAGGGCGCTGTTCGTTGGGTACAGTCTGCAATCAATGGCTCCCGAGGGGCTGGGTCCGAGAGCCGGACGCTGTTCTCCAAGGGTAGGCCCCTTGGCAGCATCAAAGTGTCCGGCAGCAAAGTCGAGGTTTCGTGCGTTAAGGGCGTTGACTCGGTGAAACTGGCTGAGTTGGTTTCTAGTTACTTAGAGACGGTCGAGTTGAACTAGATAGCGCCGATGACAAATGCCCGGCTGTGCCGGGCTTTTTGTTTTCTGCATGAACTTTAAGCAGATCGCCTGTTATACTATCGACATCATGTAAGAAAAGTGAGGTCGATATGTCGACGGTCGTTCTCTGTGAAAAGCCGGATCAGTCCAAGGCTCATGCCTCGCTTTTCGGCATCGCTGAAAGCGGCAGAGGGTTTTACAAGGCCAAGAACGGCTGGGTCTTCACCCATTCGATTGGGCACATGGTCGAAATGCTCGAACCGAGCAAGCTGGATCCGCGCTGGGAAAAGTGGTCTCTCGAAGATCTACCGGTTATTCCTCCGGCCTGGAAGGTCGCAGCAGTCAGTGGCAAAACGGATCAGCTGCGCACCGTGCTCGGGTTCTTAAAAACGGCGGATGAGATCATTATCGCTACCGACTGCGGGCGCGAAGGTGAGTTGATCGGTCGTGAGTTGATTGAGTTGTCTGGGAACCGCAAGCACCGGCTTATGCGGTTCTGGTCGTCTGCCCTGGACGAGGCCAGCCTCCGTAACGCCTGGAAGTCCCTCAAGGACGGGCGTGATTTCGATACGCTCTACGCGGCTGCGCTGATTCGTCAGCGATTCGACTACATGTGGGGGATGACCAACAGCCGCGGCGCGACGCTCACGCTTGCGCCGCCCAACGTTGTGTTTCCAGTCGGGCGCGTCCAGACCCCGGTTCTTAACCTGGTGGTGATGCGACACTTGGCCATCGTCAATTTCACCCCGAAGATTTTCTTCACCTTGGCTGCAGACGTTTCGACAGCTGTTGGCAATCTGACGATGACCTTTGCGCCTAAGGGTGATGAGCACCGCCTGTGGGAAAAAACCAAGGCCGATGCTTTAGCAGCAGCTGTGAACGGCGCACGAGGTCCACTGGTCGTCAAATCGGCCGACCAAAAGGAGTCCCCTCCGAAGTTTCCAAGTCTTTCTGATCTGCAGAAAGACTGCAGTAAGCGTTGGAAATGGACGCTCGATCAGACGCTGGAAGTCTGCCAGGCGCTGTACGACGCCAAGTATGTCTCCTATCCCCGCACCTCCTGCAACATCATGCCGGAGGAGCAGATCCCGGAGGTCCCAGGGATTTTGTCTGCCCTGGAGGCGGCCGGTTGGGCGCCTTCCTTGGCGGTCTGTGGAAACGGGCAGCCCGTGTTCAGAAAGGATCGCATCAAGCCTGAGGCTGAGATCCAGAAGGATTTCGATCACCACGCCATTCTGCCCACCGCATCAGTGCCGAGCGGGCTTGCGGGAGACGAGAAGAAGCTCTATCAGCTAATCGTTCTGTACTACATGCGCGCTTTTGCGCCGGACTATGAGTTCAACCAGGTCGATGTGACCATGCCTGCAGGCGGCATTCTCCTGAAAGCCACCGGTATCACGCCGTTGAAGCAAGGCTTCAAAGCGCTTGAAGCGAAGCCAGAAGAAGCGGATGACGACGAGCCTGCTGAGAAGAACGATGGGAAACAAAAACTTCCCCCGGTTACCGATGGCATGGAGGCTTTGGTCGAGAAGGTCGATGTGAAGCAAGGCCAAACCCAGGCGCCTCCTTACTACACCGAAGGTACGCTGCTGGAAGACATGATCAGCGTCCACAAGTTCGTGACCAACCAGGATCAGCGAGCTCGCCTGAAGGAAACGTCCGGTCTTGGGACCGAAGCGACTCGCGCATCGATCATCAAAGAGTTGCGCAACCGAAAGCTGATCGTCCCAGGGCCGGGGAAAGGCAAGATCGATTGTTCAGACAATGCGATCATGCTCATCCAGTCTCTGCCGGATATCTTGCGTGATCCAGGGCAAACCGCCATCTGGGAAGACTACATGGATCACGTACGGCATAAGCGCATCACCTTCGAGGCCGCCATGAAGGCTGCCGAAGATGCAGTGCGCAAATGCGCAGCTTATTTTCAGCAGCGAGGCGTGAATCAGGAGCGAGCAGAGGCATCCAAGCCGATCTTGGAGTTCAACGGGCATGCAGCCAATTGCCCTGCCTGCGCGAAGCCCATGGCCTACATCAAGACTGGCCGCTTTGGTCCGTATTGGGGCTGCACGGACAGAGATTCTTGCAAGACAAGCCTTCGAGCTGCGGCTGATGGAAAACCCATTCCCAAAGCGGAGGTCGTCAAAGGCGACATCTGTCCCAAGTGCCAGAAGAGCCACCTGGTTATCCGCCAGGGAGCAAAGGGGCCGTTCTGGGCCTGCTCGGGATTCCCGAAGTGCAAGCACACGGTGAACATCGAAAACCCGGCGTAAGCGGCTTGACGCTATGCATTCATATACACTAATGTAAATACGGAGTAAGCGAGATGAGTCAGCGAAGCCGAGAGGTCCTGGTCAACATCTTGTGTGGCTCGATGTCCGGCATGCGTCCGGCTACCGAGCAGGAGCGCGAGCAGTATCAGCGCAACACGCAAACGAATTTTGACCTGCTGGTTGTAGGTAATACGCCAGCGCTGCAGGATGCGCATGTGTCGCGAGCTGGGCATGCGGGCGCTTTCGATTTTGATCGCGTCAAGCGCTACGAGTCTGCTTGGCACGAGATGAAAGGACGTGACCTGCAAGGCGGCACGTCGCTCAGCGAGCTGTACCCGGGGCGCGCAGTTAGTGATCCGTTCGTTGCGAAAGCTGTTGATGTCATTCGCCAGCATGCTCCGCAGTACGCCGGCAAGCTGATGCTCCACGGTTCGGCGTTTCCTTCGATGGCCATCGACATGGCCTCGGACTACATCGATCGAGCGACCTTCGATGACAAGACGCTCTCGGTCGAGGCGGCTAAGAACATTCAGATGTTCCTGACCGCCATGAGTGTGAGCAATGAGCAGGAGCATGTGCGCGATTTCGTGGCATCGTCTCCGACTCAGCTGCGTGAGATGCGATCCGCATTGGATCGCGAGTTTTCAGCCTTTGAGTCGACTACGATTCAAACGCTGGTGGAAGAAATCGATCTGTCTCAGACTCCCTTGCCAGGCTAGGGAGCCTGGCAAGGGGTAGGGGATGAGTAACGCGAAGCTCGGAAGGATGATGGACCGAATAGCCCTCGGCGGCCTCGCCGGGGCTTACGCCCATTGTTACGCGCATTATGGCGATCACCGCCGGGCGATGCAGATGACGTGTAAGGCTGCTATCCGTGCGGGTTACCGCCCAGCCGCTTGCTGGGTCAGCGCCGCGATGCTGGCCGCGGGGCGGCCGACTCATACGGTTGCATTCACAAAAGGCTCTTCCCCATCCTTCTTGATCGTCATGGCCGGTAGCGTCGGGATCGACTACGAACTCGATGTCATGTTTGACCCTGAGACCGGTGCTCCAGGTTGGAGGCTTATTGAGGGCGAGGCCGAGGATCTCTATCGAAGCTGGGCGCAGACTAAAGAAGCCGATGATATCGACTACGCCATCGCTTGCTGACCACTACCCTCCCTTAGAATTTTTTTTCTCAAACCCCTTGAACTTCTTTTCTGTTATGCTTTCATATATACAAAGGCACAACGGAAGGCGATAGCCGCCGAGCCTACGGATCAAGGAGAACGATGATGAAAAAGATGAAGCTGATCGCGCTGGTAGGGGCTCTGGTCGTGTCTGTCGCCGCTGTGCTGGGTTGCACCGGTCAGAAAACTAATGAGGTCTGGCCTGAGAAGTGGGATGCCGAGGCTACCGCTTACTTCAATGCGAATGTGCCTCCGCTGAAGAACCTGCCTGGCAAGGTCTACCACTTCCAGGTCGTGAAGTACGAGAAAGGGAAAGGCGAGTTCTTCGCCAACTCGCTCTACATCGATGGCAAGCTCGTTGAAAACGATCTGCCGAACGCCAGCCACAAAGTGGGTGGTGTTTCTGCCGATCAGCTCGAAGGCGTACACATAGTCTTTACCGCAGAAGAGGGCTACAAGGTGGCTACCAAGTACGAGTTTGCCGACTCGATACACAAGGCC
>VFQO010011076.1_pt1 | contig 31699 bp, 31 predicted proteins | sample 3512331 | NCBI WGS metagenome assembly VFQO01 (sample SAMN10412371, study PRJNA504923) | tailings metagenome | isolation source: Replicate 3 from Balatoc abandoned mine | place: Philippines: Itogon, Benguet | collected 2017-08-28 | reverse complement strand
TTGGGAGAGCCGGATGCGGTAGTTCCGCCTGTCCGGTTCGGTGGGAGGCGGCGGTCTTATCCCGCCGCCTACCCAATCGGGATAGTTGCCTCGCTCCGCGCTCCGGCCGGTGGGATTTGCGAGCCAGCTCCCGGACCGCAGGCGGCGGCCGACGGGACGCTGAGGCTTTGGTCGGACCGTTCCTTGTGCGCCTTCTGCGCCTCTTTGTGGCCAAACGCAAAAAAAGGGGGTGGCGCTCAGCGCCACCCCCGCTCGGGAGAATCGAAACGATTGAGGACCTTACTTCCGGCGGCGGCCGACCCAGGCGATGCCGGCGAGGCTGGCGCCAACGAGCAGTAGCGTCGCGCCGGTGTCCGGCACGGTCACGCGCGGTTCCGCCCCGTAGAGGCGCACCGAGGACAGGCCGCCGAAGCCGTTGGGCCCGAGGCCATCCTTTGGCAGCGTGATCAGGCCGATCACGTCATGAATGTAGTAGGCGACGATGCCGCCGCCAGAGCCCTTGGTTCCGTCCTTGCCGACACCGTAGTGAAGGACGGCGTAGCTGTATCCCGTAACGTCGACTGTGGAGCTCTTTCCGGCGTCGACGTAGTCGGTGAAGATCGGCACCGGGAGGCTCGCGCCGGCGATCGCGTTGTAGCCGGCCACGATGCCCTTGCCTGCGAAGGCGCCCTGTCCCGCCAGCCAGTCGAAACTGGTCGAGGGGTTGTTGTTGCCCAGATCGTGCATCGCCACGTCGCCGACGAGGGCGCCGTTCTTGTTCGTGATGTTGATCAACGCGGCCTGGGCGGGCGCGGCGGCAAGGATCAGCGAGACGAGGGCGGTGAGCAGGAAAGCGACGGAGCGCGAGGTCATGCTCCAGAGGAAAAGCCTCTTTGGCGTTCGCGCCACCGGGGAGATTACGTAGCGGGATCTACGGATTCCTCCAATCCGCACCGAACAACCTTGACCCAACTTGATTGCGCCCGGAGGTAATAGGAAATGGCCACAAAAAGGCTCAAAAAGCGCAAAAGAAGCGATCAGGCCCCGGGGATTTGTTTGTGCCTTTTGTGCCGCTTTGTGGCCCAATCCTTTTGATTGAGTTGAGGTTGCGGCGGTCCCGAGCGAGTTGCGGAGGCCGTGCTCTCGTGAGGCCTGTCGCGTTCGCTCTTGTGGTGAAATCTGCAGGTATTCCGCTCGTTTGGCTTTCGCGTCGCCGGGCTACGAAGTCTCCCGGTCTTCAGAGGGTGAGCGGATCGCGTCGGTCGCCGGGGAGGGCAGGGCGGCTTCCATGCGCACGCCGGCCGCTTCCAGCTCGGCGCGCAGGCCTGGGCGGAGCTGGTCCGCGAGGCGCTCGACGCGGAAGGTGTGCGCGGTGGGCTGCCGGTCTTCGCAGACGAAGGCGAGCAGGTCGGCCAGTTCGGCGAGGTCTTCGTCGAGGAAGTGCTCTTCGAGACGGGACTCGGCGATTTCGTCCGAGGTGAATTCCGGCAGGAGGCGGTCGACCGAGGGATCGGCCGGGTGGAGCGTGGCGGTGCCCCGCAAATCCGCCCGCTCGATGCGGGCGCCAAAGTCTTCCAGGCGCGCGTAGGCGTAGGCGACGTTGGCGAGACGGGTCTGCCGGAGCAGCTGGCTGCGTTGCTGAAGGAGGTGGCGGATGTTCATGGGAGGTTTTCGGGTGGGGCGACGCGCGCCTGCGTGCCCGGGTGGGATCGCGACCGCAGGGCCGCAAATCCGGCGTCCCGGCCTCGCAGCCGTGCGTCGCGCGGGTGGCGCGGACACGTGCCGGACCGGCGAATGCCGGCGCGGCGGTACGAAGCTGACCTGAACCGAATCCTGACTTCCGGACTTCGCCGCGAAGCGGCGAACGCTGACTCAGTAACGGACGTTTTTCTCTGCCTGACTCAAATCACGATCTCGACCGTGCATCTGACCTTGCATCGAACGCAGGGATCTTGCGCGGTTCCGCAGGGAAGCGCAAGCCGGGGGACGTATTTTTCCAGATATTCCTGCCGGAGGGATCAGGCATTTTGCATCAGGGGCAGGGGACGCGCGGATGGGGATGCGGATAGATACGAATAAGGGTGAGACACCCGTCGCTACATGCAGCCCCCCATGTCCCCATGGGCGCGGTTTTCGTGTCGGACGAGAGTCGTGTCCGGCACACACGGTTTCTCATCGCGGGAGCAGGATGCTCCCGCCACTTTGGGGTCGGTGGCGGAAATTAAAAGCGGCGACCCGCAGGTCGCCGCTGTTGGGATACGGACAAAGGTTGAGGGAGGACGTCAGTTGCGTCCGGACTTGCCGGGCTTGGCGCTGCGGGCCTCGATGAACTCGCGGATGACTTCCATGCGCTTGCGCTGAACCTCGGCCTGCTCGATTTCCTCGAGCGAGAGCTGGGCTTCGTTGCGGGCGATGGCCTTGCGCATCTTGGAGAGGGCGATGTTTTGCAGCTGGCGGATGCGTTCGCGGGTGACCTTGAACTTGCGGCCGACCTCTTCGAGGGTGAGCTCGTCGTAACCGTCGAGTCCGAACCGGTAGCGGATGATCTCGGCCTCGCGCGGTTCGAGGGAGTCGATCATGGCGTGAAGGTCAGAGGTACGCGTGCGTTCGCTGAGCGACTCGAAGGGGCTGGTGGCATTCTCGTCGCCGACGATGTCGCCGAAGGTACCCGAGTCGCCGTCTTCGCCAATGGGCGCGTCGAGCGAGGTCGGGCGCACGCTGACGGACTTCAGATGCGCGACCTTGTTGGTCGGGATCTGGAGTTCGATCGCGAGCTCTTCGTCGGTGGGTTCGCGGCCCAGTTCCTCGGTGAGGGCCATCGCGGTGCGCCGCATCTTGGCGATCTTGTCGACGAGATGGACGGGCAGGCGAATGGTCTTCGACTGGTTCGCGAGCGCGCGTTTGATGGATTGCTTGATCCACCAGGCGGCATAAGTGGAGAGCTTGCCGCCCTTGCGTGGGTCGAAGCGTTCGACCGCCTTGATGAGGCCGATGTTGCCCTCGCTGATGAGGTCGAGGAGCGGCAGGCCGAAATCCTTGTAGTCCATCGCGATCTTCACGACGAGCCGGAGGTTGGCCGAGATCATGTGATCGCGCGCAGCCTTGTCGCCCTTGCGGATGCGCTTGGCGAGGGCGACCTCCTCGGAGGGCGTCAGGAGGGCGGTCTTGCCGATCTCCTGAAGGTAGAGCTGCAGGTTGCTCCGTTCGAGGTGGGCGGGCTCGCGGGCAGAGGGTTCGCTCTTCTCGAGGAAGGAGGGGGGGGCGTCCGGGGCCGCGCTTGCGAGAGCGGTGGTCGGCTCCGTGGAGTCAACCTCGTCGGCATCGGCGTACTTGCGGGAAGTGGTCGTGATGGAAGCCATGACGTTGGGGGGCCTTTATCGTTGGAGGTGGACGGTCGGAGAAAAATTCCCGGACGTTTGTCGTTTGACAGGATTCAAGCGTATCTCGTTCCAAGTGCCTTCTCCGCCTACCACCTATGGACGCGGAAGACCGAGTCGGCGTTCAATGGGCCACGATGGCTCATGGGGGCCGTACCGAAGGTCCGGGATGACCCATTCGCGTCGTTTCATGAGAGAAACGAGTCGCGGGGGCAGGCGGATGCGTGCGGATGCGAAAAATCGTACGGCTTTCCGATCGCGACAATCCCGCCCGGTCGGGGACCGGGCCTACAGGTTCGTGGGCCCGGTCGAGGAGGCCCCGGCCAACCGGTGTAGGGCGCGCGCCGATACGGGGATGGGTGTGATGCCTATGCGCCGAGGGCTTGAGCCGGGCGAAGGCGAGCCGGGGTTCGCCGTCGAAAGCGGCGGCGCGTCACCGCACTCCAAAAAGTGGGCGGTTTTATAACTGCTCCGCCATGGCCGCGGCTTTGAAGAGGGCGGAGGCCTTGTTAATCGTCTCCTGATATTCCGAAACAGGAACGCTGTCGGCGACGATGCCGGCGCCGGCCTGGATGTGCAGGCGTCCGTCTTTCAGTAGCGACGTGCGCAGCATGATGCAGGAGTCGAGGTTGCCGTCGTAGCCGAAGTAGCCGAGGGCGCCGGCGTAGAAGCCGCGTTGGGAGGGCTCGTTGGCGGCGATGATCTGCATGGCGCGGACCTTGGGCGCGCCGCTGACGGTGCCGGCGGGGAAGGTGGCGCGCATGAGGTCGTAGGCGGTGCGGTCGGGGGCGATGCGGCCCTCGACCTGCGAGACGATGTGCATGACGTGCGAGTAGCGCTCGATGACCATCATCTCGGGCACGTGCACGGTGCCGTAGGCGCAGACGCGGCCGATGTCGTTGCGCGCGAGGTCGACGAGCATGAGGTGTTCGGCGCGTTCCTTTTCGTCGGCGAGCAGGTCCTTCTCAAGGGCGAGGTCCTCGGCCGGGGTGGCGCCGCGCTTGCGCGTGCCGGCGATGGGGCGGATCTCGACGTGGCCGTCGGTGAGGCGCACGTGCACCTCGGGCGAGGCGCCGACGATGGCGTAGTCGCCGGTTTCGAGAATGAAGGTGTAGGGCGACGGGTTGACCGTGCGCAGGGCGCGGTAGAGATCGAGGGCCGGGCGTTTGAAGGGCTTGGAGAAACGCTGCGACGGCACGACCTGGATGATGTCGCCGGCGCGGATGAACTCCTTGGTGTCCTCCACGACCTGCTCGAAGCGCTCCTGGGTGAAGTTGCCCGGCGGGACCTTGAGGCCGGCCACCTCGACGAGCGGCGCGGGCGCGAGGGCGCGGGGCTGGCGGAGGAGGTTGAAGAGGTGCTTGAGCTCGGCGACGGCGCGGTCGTAGGCGGCGTCGGGATCGTTGCCCAGGTGGGCGTTGACGCAGAGGCGCAGGGTTTGTTTCGCGCGATCGAAGATCAGCAGCGAATCGGAGACCATGAAGTAGAGCAGGGGCAGGCCGAGTTCGTCCTTGGGGGCGACGGGCACGGTGGGCTCGATGCGCGTGACGTATTCGTAGCCGATGAAACCGACGGCGCCGCCGGTGAAGCGCGGCAGGCCCGGGAGGCGTACGGGCTGGTGACCGCGCATTTCGTCCTCGATGAGCGTGAGCGGATCGGCGGGCGTCGCCATCGTGCGGGCCGGCTTGCCGGGCTCGCGGATCTCCGTGGTCGCGGGGCCGCAGGCGAAGACCTTGCGGGGACGGCAGCCGATGAAGCTGTAGCGGGAGAGGTTTTCTCCGCCCTCGACGGACTCGAGCAGGTAGGAAGGCCCCTCCTCGCGCAGCTTGGCGTAGGCGGAGACGGGGGTCTCGAAGTCCGCCATGAGGTCGGTGTAGACCGGGATGACGTTGCCTTGCCGGCTCAGGGCGAGGAAGGCCTCGCGGGACGGGAAGATGGTCATGCGCGGGAGAGTAGCGAGGTGCGGGTAGCGGGTAGCGAGTAGAAAAAAGGCAACCCCGACCTGCGAGGGCGAGGTGGGGGCGGGTCTGCGTATGCGCGGCGGTATGCTCGCTACTCGCTACCCGCTACTCGCTACTGCCAATCCCCTCACTCCACGGTGACGGACTTGGCGAGGTTGCGCGGCTTGTCGACGTCGCAGCCGCGGGCGACGGCGATGTAGTAGCTGAGCAGCTGCACGGGGATCGTGGCGATGATCGGGAGCACGGCCTCGTGGCAGTCGGGGATCGGAATGATCTCGTCGGCGAGGCCGGGCGGGAGTTCGCAGCCCTCGGTGACGATGGCGATGATCTTGCCCTTGCGCGCCTTGATCTCCTGCATGGAGGAGACGAGCTTGTTGAAGATCTCGCCCTTGGGGACGAAGAAGACCGACGGGCACTCCTCGCTGATGAGGGCGATGGGGCCGTGCTTCATCTCGGCGGCCGGGTAGCCCTCGGCGTGGATGTAGGAGATCTCCTTGAGCTTGAGGGCGCCCTCGAGGGCGATGGGGAAGAGGGAGAGGCGGCCGAGGAAGAGGAAGTCGTCGTAGCCGGCGTAGCGCTGGGCGATCTCCTTGATGCGCGGGGCCTGCTCGAGGGTGTGGCGCACGAGGTCGGGGACGGCCTTCAGTGCATTCACATACTGGATACCGTCGCTGAAGCTCATGTCGCGCATGCGCGAGACGTAGAGCGCGAACATGGCGGAGATGAGCAGCTGGGAGGTGAAGGCCTTGGTCGAGGCGACGCCGATCTCGGGGCCGGCGTGCTGGTAGATGCCGCCGTCGGCCTCGCGGGCGATGGTCGAGCCGACGCCGTTGCAGATGGCCATGACCTTGTAACCCTTGCGCTTGGCCTCGCGCAGGGCGGCGAGGGTGTCGATGGTCTCGCCCGACTGGCTGATGACGAAGAAGAGGGAGTGCGGGTCGAGCGGGGAGTTGCGGTAGCGGAACTCGGAGGCGTAGTCGACCTCGACGGGCACGCGGGCGAAGCGCTCGATGAGGTGCTCGGCGACGAGGCAGGCGTGCCAGGCGGAGCCGCAGGAGCAGAAGACGAAGCGGTCGATGGCGCGGAAGTCGGCGGCGTTGAGGTTGAGTCCGCCGAAGTTGGCCGTGCTGCCGTCCTCGGAGAAGCGGCCGCGCATGGCGTTCTCGAGCGCGGCGGGCTGCTCGAAGATCTCCTTCTCCATGAAGTGCTCGTGGATGCCCTTCTCGGCCGCGTCGATCGACCAGGTGACCTTGTCGATGACGGGGGAGACGTCGGCCTGGTCGAGGGTGGAGATGGAGAAGGCCTTTGCGGTGACGTGCACGATCTCGCCGTCCTTGAGATAGACGACGTTCTGGGTGCGGCTGACGATGGCGGAGACGTCGGAGGCGATGATGTTCTCCTCCTCACCGAGGCCGAGGATGAGCGGGGAGCCCTTGCGGGCGGCCACGATCTCGCCGGGCCGGTCGATGCAGAGCACGGCGATGCCGTAGGTGCCCTCGACGTGGTAGAGGGTCTTGCGGACGGATTCGAGGAAGCGGCTGCCCTCGGTCGCCTCGGGCTCCTTCGCGTAGTGGTAGGCGACGAGGTTGGCGAGGACCTCCGTGTCGGTCTCGGACTGGAAGGTGTAGCCCTTCGTCAGGAGGAAGCGCTTGATGGCGTCGTAATTCTCGATGACGCCGTTGTGCACGAGGGCGATCGCGCCGTCGCTGCTCACGTGTGGATGGGCGTTGGCATCGCTGACGCCGCCGTGGGTGGCCCAGCGGGTGTGGCTGATGCCCGTGGTGCCGGCGAAGGCGTGGCGGGCGGCCTCCTTCGCGAGGTTGGCCACGCGCCCGGCCTTCTTGGCGACGTCGATGCGACCGTTTTGCTGGATGGCGACTCCTGCCGAGTCGTAGCCGCGGTATTCAAGCCGCTTGAGGCCCTCGATGAGGATGCCCACCGCCTTTTGTTTGCCGACGTATCCGATGATTCCGCACATAGTTTTACTCGTTTAAGCTCGCGACATTAGGTCGCGTGGGAAAAGTGGAGCAAGGCAATAGACCCCTTGTCTTCATGAGCACACAGAAAAAGGTGATGGCGGTAATCATGGGTGGTGGACGCGGCACGCGCCTGCACCCGCTGACGATGGAGCGATGCAAGCCCGCGGTGCCGCTGGCCGGCAAGTACCGGCTGGTCGACATCCCGATCAGCAACTGCATCAACTCCGAGATCAACCGGATCTTCCTGCTGACGCAGTTCCACACGGCGTCGCTGCATCGGCACATCCAGTCGACTTACCATTTCGACCCCTTCGGCGGGGGCTTCGTCGACATCCTTTCGGCGGAGCAGACGGAGAAGAACGCCGACTGGTACCAGGGCACGGCCGACGCGGTGCGGCGCAACCTGCAGCATTTCCGCAATTTCCCGCACGACTACGTGCTCATCCTCTCGGGCGACCAGTTGTACCGGATGGACTTCCGCAAGATCATCGAAGAGCACGCCGCGAGCGGCGCGGACGTGACGATCGCGGCGATTCCGTTCCCGGTTTCGAAGGTCGAGGGTCTCGGTCTCATGAAGGTCGATGACAGCCTTTCGATCCGCGAGTTCGTCGAAAAACCGAAGGATCCCGAGATCATCAACAGCCTCGCGATCAGCCCGAAGCTCGAAGCCACGCTCCAGTCGAAGACCGGCGAAAAGCACTGTCTGGCCTCGATGGGCATCTACGTCTTCAACCGTGCGGCGCTCGCCGAGGCGCTCGCCAACAGCATGACGGACTTCGGCAAGGAAGTCATCCCGAGCCTGCTGGGGAAGAAGAAGCTTCAGGCGCATGTGTTCGAGGGCTACTGGGAGGACATCGGAACGGTGCGAGCGTTCTTCGACGCGAATCTCGCGCTCGCCCAGCCGCTGCCGCCCTTCAATTTCTTCGATGCGCGGGCGCCCATCTATACACAAGACCGCTACCTTCCGGCCTCGAAGATCAACAAGTGCTCGGTCGACTACGTGGTGATCGGCGACGGCTCGATTGTGGAGGATTCCTTCCTCAAGCACAGCCTGCTCGGAATCCGTTCGTTCGTCCGCGCGGGCTGCCACCTCGAGGATGTCGTCATGATGGGGGCAGACTATTATGAGATGGAGGACCAACTCGCGGCGAACGCGGCCGCCGGCGTGCCCAATCTCGGTCTCGGCAACAACTGCCGGATCCGCGGAGCGATCATCGACAAGAACGCGCGCATCGGCGACAACGTCACGCTTTCTCCCGACGGCAAGGCCGACGGCACCTACGACCACGGCGTGGTCGTGCGCGACGGCGTGCTCGTGGTGCCGAAGGGCGTATCCATCCCCAGCGGGACCACGATTTAGGCTGCAAATTTCACCCGCCCGAACGTCGCGTGTCGCAAGCGTTGCGTAGGAGCGGCTTCACGCCGCGATGGCTGGCGGATGGTGTCCATCGCGGCGTAAAGCCGCTCCTACGGCCGATCTTGCCGGCGGTGGAAGATTCGGGCCAGCATCCCGGCGGCGCGGCCACCGCGCCGTCGCTCACGTTTACGCGGCCCCGCCGCGTAAACGTCGTCAGTTGTTGAAGCGGAACAGCGCGACGTCGCCGTCGGCGAAGACGTACTCCTTGCCTTCGAGGCGGTACTTCCCGGCTTCGCGGGCGGCGGCGACGCTGCCGAGGCGGGAGAGGTCGTCGTAGGAAACGACCTCCGCCTTGATGAAGCCCTTCTCGAAATCGGTGTGAATGACGCCCGCGGCCTGCGGGGCCTTCCAGCCCTTCTTGATCGTCCAGGCGCGCACTTCCTTTTCGCCGGCGGTGAAGTAGGTCTGGAGTCCGAGCAAGGCGTAGGTTCCCCGGATCAGGGAGGAAACGCCGGAGTCCTCGACGCCGAGGTCCTTGAGGAAGGCCTTGGCTTCCTCCGGCTCGAGGTCGATCAGCTCCGACTCGATGCGGGCGCTGATCGGAACGTAGGCGGCGTCGTGGTGGGTGCGCACGTACTCGGCGACTTTCTGCACGTACGGGTTCTGCTCGGCGGTGGCCAGTTCCCCCTCGGCGACATTGCAGGCGAAGAGCACGGGCTTGGCGGTGAGCAGCTGGAAGATTTTCATGAGCGCCTTCTCGTCGTCGGTGGCGGCGAGCGTGTTGGCGGTGCGGCCCTCGTTGAGGTGGGGCGCGAGCTTTTCGAGCAGGGCGAGTTCGGCCTGGGCCTCCTTGTCGCCGGACTTTGCCTTCTTCTGGGTCTTCTCGATGCGCTTGGTCACGGCATCGAGGTCGGCGAGCACAAGTTCGGTGGTGATCACCTCGATGTCGCGCACGGGGTCGACGTTGCCCATGGTGTGAATGACATCGGGATCCTCAAAGCAGCGGACGACCTGGACGATGGCGTCGACCTCGCGGATGTTGGCGAGGAACTGGTTGCCGAGGCCCTCGCCCTTGCTGGCGCCGGCGACAAGGCCGGCGATGTCGACGAACTCGATCGCGGCCGGGATGACGACGTTGGTCTTGGCGATCTTCTGCAGCACTTGCAGGCGGGCGTCGGGCACGGTGACGACGCCGACGTTCGGGTCGATCGTGCAGAACGGGTAGTTGGCCGCCTCCGCCTTGCGGGAGCGGGTGAGGGCGTTGAAGAGAGTGGACTTGCCCACGTTGGGCAGACCGACGATGCCGGCTTTGAGCATAAGGACGGGGAACGTCTGCGCGGGGCGGGGGACGGTCAACGGCAAATCCCGGCGCTCGCAAGGGGATGAGGGCGCAATTCCTCCCGGCTGCTGGCTTGACAAGGCGGACGTTGTCTCGTGCAGTCTCGACCTTTTTCCAAGAAATCCAGTCGTCCGCACCGTTCATCACGCACCTCCATGTCGCTTAAAATCCGCCTTTCCCGCATCGGTTCCACGCACAACCCCGTGTATCACGTGGTCGTCGCCGAAACCCGTTCCCGTCGCGATGGCCGTGCGGTCGAGATCCTCGGCACCTATTCGCCCCGCGCCAAGAACAACGCTCTCACGCTCGATGTCGGCCGCGTGGACTACTGGGTGAGCAAGGGTGCGACCCCGACCGACACCGCCAAGTCCTTGGTCAAGAAGGCCAAGAAGGCTTCCGCCCCCGCGGAAGCCTGAGTTTCAGCGCCCGCGCTGCGCGCGCCGCCAGCGAGCAGGATGATGCAGGCCTCGGGTTCACCCGGGGCCTTTTTTGTTTCGCGGAACTCTTGCGCCTTTTGTGCCTCTTCTTGGCCAAATTTATTGATCGAGTTTTGGTTGCAGCGGTGCCGCGCTGTGAAACTGGCCTGATTTATCCGCGAATTTTGGATTACATTCTAGAACCTGCTTATGCCCTTGCACATCGATGTCCTTACCTTGTTTCCGCGGATGCTCGAGGGCTTCCTGACGGAGAGCATTCTGGGCAAGGGGATCGAGGCCGGGTTGCTTTCGGTGAAGGTCCATGACGTGCGGCAATGGACGACGGATCGCCATCGCACGGCGGACGACCGACCCTTCGGCGGCGGCGCGGGCATGGTCATGAAACCCGAGCCGGTCTTCGCGGCCATGGAGACCTTGCAGACCCCGGGCTGCCGGCGGGTCTACCTGACGCCTGACGGCGTGCCCTATTCGGAGCCGCTCGCGAAGGAGCTCGCGGGCCTTTCGCATCTGATTCTGCTCAGCGGACATTACGAAGGGATCGACCAGCGCATCCGCGATCGCGTCATCGACCAGGAGATCAGCATCGGCGACTACGTGCTCACCAACGGCACGTTGCCGGCCGCCGTCGTGATCGATGCGCTGGCGCGCTTCATACCGGGCGTGCTCGGGGAAGAAAAGTCATTGACGCACGAATCCTTCACCGGCAAGTTGCTCGACTTTCCTCAATACACGCGTCCCGCCGAATTTCGAGGCATGTCCGTGCCGGAGGTCCTCCTCTCGGGCAACCACGGCGAGATCGAAAAGTGGCGCCAAGCGCAGCGTATCGAGAAAACCCGCCAAGTCCGACCCGATTTATTCGAGAAACATCGTCATGAATCCCATCCTTAAAGAGATCACTGCGCACCAGTTGAAACAGGACCTCCCGCCCTTCAAGGTCGGCGACGGGGTCCGCGTGCACACGAAGGTGCGCGAAGGTGACAAGGAGCGCATCCAGGTTTTCGCCGGCGTGGTCATCGCCCGCAAGGGACATGGCATCCATGAGACCTTCACCGTCCGCCGCATCAGCTACGGCGAGGGCGTCGAGCGCGTCTTCCCCGTCAATTCGCCGAACGTCGACAAGATCGAGATCGAGCGCGTCTCCGAGCCGATGCGCGCCCGCCTGTACTACCTGCGCACCCGCCAGGGCAAGGCCGCCATGGCCGTCAAGGAGCGCAAGTACGACGCCGCGGCCTCCGCCACTTCCTGAGCGCCCCGTTCAGCGTGAACATTCACCAAAGCGAGCCCTTCCCGGCTCGCTTTTTTTTGCGTCGGAATTTGGGCTTTCGTCGCGGTGCTGTCGCCGTCCATGCTGAACGCTCCGTCCTTTCACCCTTTCCTCCATGAAGTTGAATACCGAAATCCTCGCCAAAGCTAGCAACCAGGCTCGCGGGCTGGCCATCGATGCCGTCCACAAGTGCTCCTCCGGCCACCTCGGCCTGCCGCTCGGCGCCGCCGAGATTGGCGCCGTGCTCTACGGCAATGCCCTCGTCCACAACCCGGACGCGCCGCGCTGGCTCAACCGCGACCGCTTCGTCCTCTCCGCCGGCCACGGATCGATGTTCCTCTACGGCTGGCTGCACCTGAGCGGCTACGATCTGTCCCTCGACGAGCTGAAGAACTTCCGCCAGTTCCACAGCAAGACGCCCGGCCATCCCGAATACCATGAGACCCCCGGGGTCGAGTGCACCACCGGCCCGCTCGGCCAGGGCATCGGCAACGCCGTCGGTATGGCCATGGCCGGCAAGATGGCCGAGGCGCGCTTCAACACCGCCGAGCATCCGATCTTCGACTACCACGTCGTCTGCCTCGCCGGCGACGGCTGCATGCAGGAAGGCGTCGCCATGGAGGCCGCCTCCTTCGCCGGCCACCAGGGCCTCGACAACCTCATCCTCATCTACGACGCCAACGACGTCACGCTCGACGCCATGGCCGACAAGTCGCAGAGCGAGAACACCGCGCTGCGTTTCAAGGCCATGGGCTGGGACGTGCAGACGCTCGCCGACGGCCACGATCTCGCCGCCATCCTGAAGGCGATCAACAAGGCCAAGAAGGCCAAGTCCGGCCGCCCGCAGCTCATCGTTGCCAAGACGGTCATCGCCAAGGGCATTCCCGAAGTCGCCGGCACCGCCAAGGGCCACGGCGAGGGCGGCGCCAAGTTCGCCGACGGCGCCCGCGCCGGCCTCGGCCTGCCCGCCGACCAACACTTCTTCGTCAGCGACGACGTCCGCGCCTACTTCGCCGACCACAAGAAGCGCCTCGTCCGCGCCTACAAGAAATGGACCAAGACCTACGAGGCTTGGAAGGCCGCCAATCCCGAGAAGGCCGCCCTGCTCGAGAGCCACTCGGCCAAGCCCGAGGCGGCCCAATTGCTCGCCAAGATCCCGGCCTTCCCCGCCGACGCCAAGCTCGCGACGCGCGCGGCCGGCAAGGACGTGCTCCAGCCCATCGCCGCGGAGCTCCCGCTCGCGATCTCCGGCAGCGCCGACCTCTACGGCTCGACGCTCAACTACATCGCCGCCGAAAAGGATTTCGACCGCACCAACCGCTCCGGCCGCAACATCCGCTACGGTATCCGCGAGCACGGCATGGCCGCGATCAACAACGGCGTGGCCTACGACGGCGTCTTCCGCACCTCGTGCGCCACCTTCCTCGTCTTCGCCGACTACTCGCGCCCGTCGATGCGCCTGGCCGCGCTCTCGAAGCTCCCGGTCGTCTACATCTACACGCATGACTCCGTTGGCGTGGGCGAGGACGGCCCGACCCACCAGCCCGTCGAGACCGTATCCGGCCTGCGGGTGATTCCGAACCTCGACGTGATCCGCCCGGCCGATCCGGAGGAGACCGCCGGCGCCTTCGCCGCCGCCTTCGAGCGCACGGACGGGCCGACCCTGCTCGCCCTGACGCGCCAGGCCGTACCGATGCTCAACGACATTCCGGTCGAGCAGCGTCGCAACGGCGTTCTCCTCGGCGGCTACGTGGCGATCCGCGAAACCTCGGCCCTCACGCACATCCTGCTCGCCGCGGGCAGCGAACTTCAGCACGCCGTCGCGGCCGCGAAGATCCTCGGGCCTGGTGCGCGCGTCGTCTCGATGCCCTCGTTCGAGCGCTTCAACCGCCAGTCCGCGGAGTACCGCGAGTCCGTCCTGCCGACCTCGTGCCGCAAGCGCGTCTCGATCGAGGCGGGCGTCACCGGTCTCTGGAGCCAGTACGTCGGTCTCGACGGCAAGGCCATCGGCATCGACCGCTTCGGCATCAGCGCTCCGGGCGGCACGGTCATGAAGGAACTCGGCATCACCGCCGACGCCGTCGTGGCGGCTGCAAACAGCCTGTGATTTTTCCCGTACCGGGAGAAATCGAGAAAAAGGCGGGCCGAAAGGCCCGCCTTTTTTGTGGGGGGGCAGGCGAACGGGCTCAGGCCGAGCAACGTTACAACGAGGCGGGGATTCTGAGAAAATGAGAATGCTCGACCGACAGGCTGGGAACGCCGACGTCCTCGTCGGCATCCGGACCGAAGCCGGCGGGGACGCCGGCGTTCCCGGGATGATCTCCGTCGGATTGAGCTTTCGCTACGGGCCGAAGAGGACGCAGACCGGCTGGGGGACGGAGAGCGTGTGTTCTGTGCGCGTGAGGCGGCCGGTGGCGGGGTTGACGCGGAAGACGTAGCCGTCGTGCGTGTCCTCATGCAGGCTCACCAGCCAGGCGCCGTCGGGGGAGAGGTCGAAGTGGCGGGGGGAACGACCGCCGCTGGGCACGGTTTCGACGTGGGTGAGGCGGCCGGTGCGCTCGTCCCGCGCGTAGACGACGAGGCTGTCATGGCCGCGGTTCGAGCCGTAGACGTATCGACCATTTGGATGCACGACGATCTCGGCGGTCTTGTTGGCACCCGTGAAGTCCGCGGGCAGCGTGGGCACGGTCTCGACGGGCGCGAGCGTGCCGGCAGCGGCATCGCAGGCGAAGACGGAGACGGTGCCGCCCATCTCGTTGATGACGTAGGCGTGGCGGCCGTCGGGGGCGAAGGCCAGGTGGCGCGGACCCGAGCCCGGCGGGACGGCGGCTGAGGGCGTGGTGTGCGGCCGGAAGGTGGCGGTGGCCGGGTCGATCGCGTAGACCATCACCCGGTCGATGCCGAGGTCGGGCACGAAGGCGAAGCGCTGGTCGGGCGAGAGCGTCACGCCGTGGGCGTGCGGCTCCTTCTGGCGCTCGGGGTTGACGCTGGAGCCCGTGTGTTGCGCAAGACCGGAGCGTTCGCCGAGGGAGCCGTCGGGCTGGATCGGCCAGGCGGTGACGGTGCCGCTGCCGTAATTGGCCGAGATCAACATGCGGCCGGAGGCGTCGACGGCGAGGTGGGTCGGGTGACCAGCACCGGACGGGCGATGGTTGCGCAGGTGAAGGGAGCCGTCGGCCGGGTCAACCGCGTAGGCGCGCACACCCTCGAGGCCGGCGTCAGTTGCGAAGAGCGTGCGGCGGTCGGGCGACCAGGCGAGCCAGGTGGGGTTTTTCGCCTCGGCGACGAGTTCGGGTTGCCCCAGCGCGCCCGTGCGGGCGTCGAAGGCGACGCGGTAGAGGCCGCGGCTGGTGGTGCGGGTGTAGGTGCCGAGGTAGAGGTGCGTGGGCGTGCTCATGACGGAGAGGCTCCGATTTGGCAGATGAGGGCGTCACCGCAAGCCTATGGGGAGAACGGCGGGAAAACCGTTGCGACCTTGAGGGAACGAAAAACACTGCGAGGCGTCATGCGCCTTCTGTGGATTTTCCTCGTTCTGGCCGTGCTGGTGCTGGTGCCCTTCGCCCTCTGGGGCGGCGATCTGGAGCGCAGTTTTTCGGCGGAAGGGGCGGTCGAATGGCTGCGGGCTTTCGGGGCCTGGGGCTGGCTGGCGGGGATTGCGTTGCTGATGTCGGACCTGGTGCTGCCGATCCCCAGCACGGTGGTGATGTCGGCCTTGGGCTTTGTGTATGGTCCCTGGTGGGGCGGGGCGCTGGCAGCGGGTGGGTCGTGGCTGGCCGGCCTGCTCGCTTATGGACTTTGCCGAGGGCTCGGTCCGCGGATCGCGCTGCGCCTGGTCGGCGAGAAGGATCTCGAACGCGGCGAGCGACTCTTTTCCCGCGTGGGTGGGTGGCTGGTGGCGTGGTCGCGGTGGCTGCCGGTGTTGCAGGAAACCATTGCCTGCATGGCGGGATTGACGCGGATGCCGTTTGCGACCTTTGCGCTGGCGCTGGCCTGCGGGTCTGTGCCGATGGGGTTCGCGTTTGCGGCGATCGGGCATGCCGGCGTGGAGAATCCGGCGCTGGCGATCGGTCTCAGCGCCGCGTTGCCTCCGGTGCTTTGGCTGATCTCGCGCCGCATCTGGAAGCGGGCGGGAGCGGAGGTCAGTTCGCCGGGAGGCGCTGGATCATCTTGATTGCGTAGTAGTAGGCGCGCTCGCGGACGACATCGATCTGCACGGCATCCTCGAGGCCGAGTTCGTGCACGCGGGCGATGGCGGACGTGTCGCCGTCGAGCGGGGTCAACACGATCCAGCCGAGAATGCGCACGAGATCCTCGCGGGGCAGGGAGGTTTGGAGACGGTCGAAGATCACTTGAGGGACGTAGCGTTCGATCGGCTGCTGCACGGCGTCGGGGACGGCCGCGACGTAGAGCAGGTTGCGCACGCGCTGCACGGGATCCGCCACGAGACCCGGACCCCAGTGGGGGAGGAGTTCGCGCACGCCGTCGAGTTCGTCGGCGACGAAGTCATCCAGCGTCTCGCGAGGGTCGGCCCAGGGCGCGACGACGCCGTGGTCGGGCGGGACCCGGAAGTGGCGGATGGCGTTGAGGTGCCCCGCGTTGACCTCGCGCCACGAGCGCGGCTCGGCGGAGGCCGCAGGGGCCGGCTCGGTCGCGGGTTCGGCCGCGGGTTCCGGGCTCGCGGGGGCGGTGGGGGCTGGGGATGCGGTCGCCGGTTCGGCGGGCGGCTCCGTCGGTGGGGCGGACTTTGGCGTTTCGGGAACGGTGGGCGTGTCCGCGGGAGCCGTCGGTGGGGCGGATTCCTCGGGCGGCGCGGGCGTCGTCGCGGCGGGGGGCGGCGGCAGGCGGGGCGGCACGCGTTCGAGCCACTCGGCGGTGGCGCCAACGGCGAGCCAGGCGGTCAGCACGAGGGCGGTCCAGCCCTTGCCGGGGAGGGAGCGGAAACGCTGCTGCGGATCCCAGCGAAAGAGGCGGGCGCCGGCGAGGCAGCCGGAGGCGCCGATGACAAAGAGGGCGAGGACGGCGAACCGTTCGGAGGAAAGACCCTGGCCGGTGGCGGTGGACTGCAACGCTTCGACGGCGTAGCGGCCGGGGAAAAAGGCCGAGACGTGCTGAGCCCAGTCGGGCAGGGCCGTGAGCGGCACGGCGACGCCGCCGATGATGAGCATGGGCAGGAAGATGCATTGCCCGAGGGCCTGGACGGCGGGGACGTTGTCGGCGAGGGTGGCGATGACGAGGCCGAGTCCGATGAAGGCGAAGGTTGCCGCGGTGAAGGCGAGGAAAAGGTCCGCGGGATGCGTCGGCGCGGGCATGCCGAGGGCGAAGGCGAGTGCGAGCTGCAGCAGGCCGGCGAGCAGGATGAGCACGTAGCGCGCGAGCAAGGTTCCGCCGAGGAGCCAGGCGGGGGAGATGGGGGTGAGGCGATAGCGGCGCCAGACCCCGCGCTCGCGTTCGCCGACGAGGGTGGTGGGCAGGCCGAAGCAGGCTCCGCCGAGGATGGAGACGGTCAGGAACTCGCCGAGGTGGCGGATGAGGGTGACGCGCTCGTGCCGGTAGAGCACCCAGAAGGCGACGAGGAAGATGAGCGGGAACAGGAAGCCGTAGAGCAGCGCCATCCGATTCCGGAAATGCAGGCGCAGGGAGACGGTGAGGTAGGAGAGAAAGCCCGTCATGGCCGCGGGCCCCCCTGGGGGTGGGCGTCGTTGCGCGTTAGGCGAAGGAAGACCTCCTCAAGCGAACCGCGCGTCACGTGAAGTTGGCCGAGGGCGTTGCCGGTGCGCGCGAGCAGGGCGAGGGCGCCCGCGACCGTTTCCTCGGGGCGGGACGAACGCACGCGGAGGCGGCGGCCGTCGACCGAGGTTTCGAGGGTGCCGGGGAGCGCTTCCCACTCAGCGGGCGAGAGAGGATGCAGCGCCTCGAGCGAGATGGTGTGCGCATCGCCCTGGCCGGCGATCAGCTCGGCGGGCGGTCCGCAGGCGATGACCTCTCCGCGGTCGACGATGGCGACGGTATCGCAGAGACGCTCGGCCTCGTCGAGCTGGTGGGTCGTGAGCAGGACGGTGTGGCCGTCGCGCTTCATTTGGAGGATGTCGGCCTGCAGCGCGTGGCGCGCCTCGGGGTCGAGTCCGGTGGTGGGTTCGTCGAGGACGACGACCTGGGGCCGGTTGACGAAGGCAAGGGCCAGGGCGAGGCGCTGGCGTTGTCCGCCCGAGAGGGAATCGAAGGAGGCGTCGGCCTTTTCCTGCAGGGCGAAACGCGAAAGCAGCTCCGCGGGCGTGTGGCGGACGGCGTAGAAGGAACCGAAGAGAGCGAGGGCCTCACGCGGGGTGATCTTGTCCTGGAGAGCGGTCGTCTGGAGGGCGGCGCCGAGACGTTGTTTGACGGCGGCCGAGTGGCGCCGGGAGTCGAGGCCGCACACCTCGACGCTGCCCTCGTCGGCCTCGCGCAACCCGAGCAGGCATTCGACCGTGGTGGTCTTGCCGGCGCCGTTGGGGCCGAGCAGTCCGAAGATGGATCCCTCCGCCACCTCGAAGCTGACTCCGCGCAGGGCCTCAAGCGCGCCGTAGCGCTTGCGAAGGTTACGGACAGCGACGATGGCGGCCATGGTAGAAAGGGAAGGCAACGCACCCGCCCTCTCAAGACAAGCCCGCCGCCCGCGGCCCTCTTGCAAGGGGGTCAGGCCGTTGTTTGTTGATTTTCACAACGAGATTGCCGAAACGGGCGAGGTCGGATTCGTAGCTGCTACTATGGCAAGGAGATTGCGAATTCAGTATCCGGGCGCATTGTATCACGTTATAAATCGAGGGAACTACCGGCGGGACGTGTTTGCGGAAGGTGGCGCGGCCGAAGCCTTGGAGAGAACGCTCTTCGAAGCCGCTGAGCAGTACGGGTGGCGAGTCCATGCCTACGTGGTGATGAGAAACCACTATCACGTGGCACTCGAGACCCCTGAACCGACTTTGGTTGAAGGAATGCAATGGTTTCAGGGCACGTTCGCGAATCGATTCAACCGATTCCGAAACGAGCAGGGACATCTGTTTCAAGGTCGCTACAAGGCGCAAATCTTGGAGGACTTCGCCGTACTCGGGCGAGTGGTCGACTACATCCACCTAAATCCCGTGCGAGCAAAGATCGTCGGTCCGGAGGAAGTTGGGCTCTACCGCTGGAGCAGCCTTTTTCGTTATCTTCGGGCCGAGACGAATGTGTGCATGGTCGCGGCGTGCTGGCTGAAGGCAAGGGGAGGATGGCACGACGATGCCGAAGGACGGTGCAAGTATGCCGATTACCTTTCGCAGATCGCGCGTGACGAGGCTGCGTGGGAGAGGGAAGGGCTGGTGGGGTTGTCGGCCGGATGGGCGCTCGGGACTGACGCTTGGAGGAAAGCGCTCGCGCGTGACCACGCGAGACTGGCCTTGGATCCGAATTTGTCTCGCCAAGAAGTCGCTGAAATCCGGCAGGCGGCGTGGAATGCGAGCCTCGCGCGGGCGTTGTCCGCTGCAGGCAAATCGGAAGCGGACTTGGTCACACGACCTCGGTGGCAACCTTGGAAGATCGCAGTGGCCGACCGAATCAGGCGGGATTCAGGAGCGCCAATTTCCTGGATGGCCGAGAGACTCAAGCTTGGCAAAGCGTCATCCGTCCGAAGTTACCTTTCGCGAGAGCGAGACTGAGAAAATCAACAAACAACGGCCTGACCCCTTTGAAGTGGGTCAGGCGGGTTTGAGGGGGGGCTTACTCCTTGGCGGCGAGGGCGAGGAGTTCCTCGTCTGTCCAGGGTTGGGTGCGGCGGCTGGAGTCCTCGCGGACCTTTTTCACGGCTTCGGGAGTGACCGCGGAGGCGGTATGGCCCCAGGAGCGGCGCAGGTAGGTCATGACGCCGGCAATGGCTTCGTCGTCGAGGCTGCCGAGCGGGGGCATCATGAGGCCGCCGCCTTCCTTGCCGTTGAGAATGATGCGGGCGAGGTTGTCCTCGGATCCCACCACGTAGCGGGAGTTGACGAGTTGCGGTGCGAGGCCGGGCATGCCTTGGCCGTTGGGCTGGTGGCAGGCGGCGCAGAGCATGGTGTATTGGGCCTGACCTTTCTCGAAAAGAGCACGTTGGTCGCGGGTCAGGCGCGCGGCCACGGCCGGTGCCGCGAAGCCCTCCTTGCCTGACCATTGGAGCGACGGGAGGAGCGCGGCGGCGCGTTCGGAGGCGGGATGGCTCTTGGCGGCGGCGAGGGCCACCAGACCCTTGGGCTCGGCGGGCAGCGTGGTGGCGACGGCGACCGTGCGTCCGCGTCCGCCGCCCCGCGGCAGGAATTGTTGCACGCCGTCGAGGATGGCTCCACGCACCCAGTCAGGCGAAGCGGAGGCGGGATCGAGGCGGGCGAAGAGGGCCGAGGATTGCTCGACATTCTTCGAGCGAAGGACGGCGCCGGCCGCCAGCGCGACCGTGGACGCGGCCTTGAATGCGGCCGCATCCGCGCCGACAAGGTCGATGAAGGCCGACTCGCGTCCGGCCAGGCCGCTGACGAGGGCGCCGGCGAGGTAGGGCTTGTCGCCGTGCAGGCGGGCAACCTTCGCCAAGGTTTCGAGGGAAGCCGGTCCTGTCGAGGAGCCGAGCACGAGCGCGGCGTGCAAGGCGACGCGCGGATGGGCGGAGTTATCGGTGGCGAGGGCGATCACGCGTTCTGCAAGGACAGTGTCGCCGGCGTGGACGAGGAGGGGCTCCGCGAGACGGACGGCGTCGGCGCGGACGTGGGCATCGGTCGCGTCGAGGGCGGAGAGCAGCGTTTCGCGGTCAATCTGGCTGATTCCTTCGAGAGTCCAGAGTGCGTGCAGGCGGCCGAGCGGATCCGCGTCGGGGTCGCGCGCCAAGGCGCGCAGGGCCGGCGTGGCGGCGGGATCGCGACGTTCGACCAGCAGGCGCTGAGCGGTGTCGCGCCACCAGCCGCCGGGAGCGCTCAAGCGGGCGACGAGGCGCGCACTGCTTTCCTTGGAAAGGTCGAAGGCTTCGCGCGAGGGGAGGGTGTTCTCCGGAACGATCCGATAGATGCGGCCGAGACCGATGCCCTCGTCGAGCCCGCGCTCCTCGATCTGCCGGCGGAGGAAGGTCGTGAGGAAGATGCGGTGCTGAAGGATGCCGCGGTACATGTCCACGACGTAGATGCCGCCGTCGGGGCCTTCGTACACGTTGACGGGACGGAAGCGTTCGTCGGTCGAAACCAGAAATTCGGCTCCGTCGTAGACGTTGCGGCCGATGCGCGTGCCGTCGGCGCGGTCCTCGATGGCGATGCGTTTGACCAAGTTGCCGGATGGCTCGGGCACGAAGGCGTTGTCGCGAAACCCGGCCGGGAAGAGGGCGCCGCGGTAGATCAGTGGTCCGGAGGCGGCGGTCATGGCGTCGATTTTGCCTTCTTCGTTGAGGATCTGGTAGCCGCGGTTGACGCCCGGAGTGACGCGGCCTGGCCAGATTTGCAGGTTGGCCGGGACCACGCGCTCGCGGACGCCCTCGGGCAGGGCGAGGTTGGGGTTGCGCAGCAGAAACTCCGCGGGGACAAGGTCGGCCTGGAGCGGGTCGCTGTTCGTGTTGTGGTGGAGCCGGCCGTAGCTGTCCTGCGCGATGCCCCACTGGCCGCGGGCGACAGTGTTTTCGCGGGCAAATTTGCCGTCGCCGAGATAGCGAAAGCGCACGTCGTGTTTCGCGCTGTAGATCCAGTTGTCGAGGGCCCGCAGGAGTCCGTTGGCGGTGTGTTCGGGGTTGCCGGCCTGTCCGTAATCCGAGGCGACCTCGACCTTGGTGTCGGCCTTGCCGTCGCCGTTGGTGTCTCGCAGGTACCACAGATGCGGCGGTTCGGCCACGAGCAGCCCGCCGTCGACGAGGGCGAGGGCGCGCGGCATCACGAGGCCCTCGGCGAAGACGGTGCGCTGGTCCATGCGGCCGTCGCCGTCAGTGTCGGCGAGCACGGCGATCGTGCCGATCTTTGCATCCTCGCCGGTACCGTCGGCGTTGAGCATGTAGCCCCGCATTTCGGCCACCCAGATGCGACCGTCGGGTCCGAAGGTCATGGCCACGGGATCGTGGATCAGGGGGTCGGCGGCGACGAGTTCGACACGGTAGCCGGGCGCGACCTTGAGCGTGGCGAGGGCCTCCTCCGGCGCGAGAATCGGAGCGGGCGGGATGACGATGTGCGCCGGGACGGGCTGCTGGACCTCGCCCTGGCGATCGCCCTGCTGGGCAAGAAGGGCGGAAGCGGAAACGGCGAGAACGAGAGGCAGGAGGCGGCGCATGGGAAACTTTGTTAACGAGATCACTAGCGAAGGGTTTTCAACGCCGAAGCGGGGAATTCGGCGGGAACGGGTCAGGAAAGGCGCATGGGGCGGCCGGCGCGGGCCGACGCATAAAGGGCGTTGACAAGCGAGACGGCCTTGCGGGCTTCGCGGCCGTCGACGGCGAGAGGAGTGCCGTTGCGGATGGCATCGACGAGGTTGCGGATCTGGCGGAGGTGTCCCTCGTGGGAAATCGCGTTGGCGGCGCCGGCGCCCGAGCGGAGGGCTTCGTCGGGCTTGGCTTTGCGGATGGCTTCGTCCTCCGGCCGGGCTTCGGCGAAGTCCCAGCGGGCGATGCGGTCGTCCTCGAGCAGAATGGAGCCCTTTTCGCCGCAGAGTTCGATCCGGCGGGACCAGCCCGGCCAGGCGGCGGTGGTGGCCTCGATGGTGCCGAGGGCCCCGCCCGGGTAGCGGAGGGTCGCCGCAGCCGTATCCTCGGCTTCGATACCGGTGTGGACGCGGCGTGTGGCGAAGGCGAAGACCTCCTCGGGCAGGCCGACGAACCATTGCAGCAGGTCGAGGCCGTGGATGGACTGGTTGATGACGACGCCGCCGCCGTCGAGGTCGAGCGTACCCTTCCAGCCGGTGTAATAGCTGGCGGGGCGGTGCCATTTCACGAAGACAGAGGCGAGGACCAGGCGGCCGAGGCGGCCGTGGTCGAGGGCGGCCTTGACGGTTTGTGCGCCCTGGCCGAAGCGGCTCTGGAAGATCGGGGCCACGAGCACGCCGGCCTTTTCGGCGGCGTCGAGGATGCGATCGGCGCGTTCAGTGGTGATCTCGATGGGTTTTTCGATGACGACGTGTTTGCCGGCGGCGATCGCGGCGAGGGCGGGTTCGAGGTGTGCGCCGCTCGGTGTCGTCACGCAGATCACCTGCACATCGGGGTGCGAGACCAGCTCCTCGATCCGATTGGTGGCGAAACTGGCGCCGTGCCTGACGGCAAGGCTTTGGGCGCTCTCGGACGAACGGCTGGCGATGCCGACGAGACGGGCTCCTTCGATCTCTCCGATCGCCCTCGCGTGGAAGTCGGCAATCATGCCGGCACCGATCAAACCGAATCCGAGAGGGGTGGGAGAAGAAGCCATGAGTTTCGAAACGGCAAAGCGTCAAGCAGACGCCGACGTCCTCCTTGGGGCAAAGCGAAAGGCGGTAAAGTTGTTAACTGTTAAGCATGCCACCGGGCGGAGAGCGTTCCCTCACCTGACGAAAAACGGAGTCTCGGGGTTACGCACCTGCTCCTCAGTCAACGGAGCCCGCTCGTTGCGGGCGGTCTGGCCGGCATTTTGCAGGACGCCGCGCCTTCAGAACATGGTACGGTCGCTGGGAATCGAACCCAGATCACCGGCTTCGGAGACCAGTGCACTATCCATTGTGCTACGACCGCAAAATTCAGGGAAGAGATCAATCCGCCTCGCGCCGCTGTCGAGAGCAAAACCGCCGGAGGCCCCGACCGTGCGTCAGGTCGGGACGCGGTCCGAAGGCGGGGCGACGCGGCTCAGGAGGAGGACGACGGCGGCGCCGGCGAGCAGCAGCAGGGCGGCGGTGAGGATCGCGGAGCCGTCCGAAGGGAAGACGTTGACCTGCATGAGCGGGACCTCCTCGCCCTTGCTGTTGATGCGCGTGGAGAGGGTTTCCTTCCACGGCCAGACGGTGCGGAGCGCGCCGGCCATGATTCCTGTGAGAGCGACGAGGGTGGTGCGCCGGTAGGTGTGGAGGAGCCAGCTGACGACGCGCACGAAGGAGAGCACGCCGGTGGCGATGCCGGCGACGAACACGCCGAGCGTGAGGAAGTCGCGATGGTTCACCGCCTCGAGGATCTGGTGATACTTGCCGAGGATCACGAGCAGGTAGGAGCCGGAGATGCCCGGGAGGATCATGGCGCAGATGGCGATGGCGCCAGAGAGAAAGATGAACGGCAGGGTCGGCGGCGTCTGCGTGACGGGCAGGCCGACGAGCCAGTAGGTGCCGACAGCGGCGGCGACGAAGGCGATCCACTCGACCGGACGCCACCGCCAGGTGACGCGGGCGAGCAGCAGGATCGAGCCGGCAACCAGGCCGAAGAAAAACGACCACAGTTCGACGGGATGGTGGGTGAACAGGGTGGAAAGAACGCGCGAAAGCGTGAAGACGGCGATCAGCAGGCCGGAGCCCAGGCAAATGAAGAAGACGAGGGGGAGTTTCGCGTTGAGTCCCTTCCAGTCGAGCCGCAGCGCGAGCCGCAGCGCCTTAAGGTCGAAGGCCTTGATGCCGTCGATGAAGCGGTCGTAGATTCCGCAGACGAAGGCGATGGTGCCGCCGGAGACGCCGGGGACGAGGTCGGCGGCGCCCATCAGGAAGCCGACGGCCATGAGGCGGAGGTGATGCAGGAGGGCCATGAAAAAGGGGAGGGCGGGAGGAAGGTGCGGTCAGCGCGGACGCCGCGGATCGAGTGCGCTGGGTGCAAAAAAGGGCAGGCCGACGAAGATCGGGCCTGCCCGGAAATTGCCTGCGGAGGCGGGGCTCAGACGTCGGGCTTGGTCTTGCGCAGACCGAGGACGCGGTCGCCTTCCTTCCACTGCCCGCGCTTCTTGAGCACGGCCACGCGCTCGAAGCGCTTCAGGACGTTGCGTTTGACGACGATGCCTTTGGCACCTTGGAGACTGTTATGCTGGGACATGGCGGAAAAGCGAGGGTTGCGACGAGTTAAAGGGGCGCAGAGGTAGAGTTCGCATGTGCCCATGACAAGTATTTTTCTGAGACGCGGTCCGCCCGCACCACAATCCATTCCGGAGTCTCGTACGGGTGCCGGTGAAGGAGCCAGGCCTCGAGCTCGACCTGACGGCTGGCGAGAAACTTGATGGAGAGGCGGTGCTCCGTGGCGGTTTCGACGCGGTTTTGCCAGCGATAGACGGAAGTGATCGGGCCATCGATTTGCACACAGGCCGCCAGGCGGGCCTCGACGAGGCCTCGGGCGAGGGTTTCGGCCTGCTCGCGCGTTTCGACCGTGGTCCAACCGATCAGCATGGTGTTAACAAGACGCCGGGTCGCGTGCGGCGCAAGCCCGGGCAAGATTGCCCTTGACGGTCGGGGACGCTGGCCTTGGCGTAACCGGTTTACGACGACGACCTCAATCGAGCCATGCGAGACGACTACATCAAAGACGCGCTGAAGATCATTCCCGATCCCAACATTCTCATCAACGTGGTGTCCCGCCGCGTGAAGCAGCTCAAGCGCGGCAGCCGCCCGCTCGTCGAGTCGCTCGAGAAGCTTTCGCCGGAGGATGTCGCCCTGCGCGAGATCATCGACGGCAAGATCAGCTTCGAACTCGCCAACAACTGAGGCCCCGGTTAGGGTCCGCATCATCGACCGGCGGCTCCGCGAACGCGGCGCCGCCTTTTTTGTCCCGTCCCACCGCCCATGTGCGCCAAGAAGAAATCCGCCGGCGAACGCTTCACCGAGATCCGCAGCTCCAAAGCGCTGCGCGACTATACGGTCGAAGAGCGGTTCGAAGCCGGCATCGCCCTGCGCGGCACGGAAGTGAAGTCGATCCGGGCGGGCAAGGCGCAGATCAACGACGCCTTCGGCCGCGTGCACAAGGGGGAGGTCTGGCTGATGAACGCGCACATCGACGAGTATGCGTTCGGCACGATCCACAATCATGAGCTGAAGCGAAACCGGAAGCTGCTGCTGAAAAAGGCCCAGATCCGCAAGATCGTGGAGGCCCTCGAGACCGGCGGCCGGTCGCTGGTGCCGCTGCGCCTCTACTTCAAGGGGGCTCTCGTGAAGGTGGAACTCGCCCTCGGCACCGGCAAAAAACTTTACGACAAACGCGAGGATCTCAAAAAGAAGGCCGTCATGCGCGAAGTCGACCGAGCCCTCAAATCCCGCCGTTGATGCCTCCCGTCTCCTCGATCACGGTCCGGGTGCCGGGCAGCACGTCCAATTGCGGCGCGGGCTTCGACACGCTCGGCCTGGCCCTCACGGTCTACAACCGCGTGGTCCTCGAGCGCGCCGCCGACGGCGCCATCGCAGGCGCCACTCCGGCCGACCGGCGCGCGCAGGCCATGGTGGCGGCGGCCGCGGGCAGGTTCTTCGACGCCGCACACCGCGCGCCCTTCGGCTTCGTGTATCGGATTTCCGGCGACGTGCCGCCCGCGCGCGGGCTCGGCTCCAGCGTGACCGTGCTCGCCGGCGTCGTCGCGGGGCTCAATGCGCTTTGCGACGCGGGCCTTTCCCCGCATGTGCTGACGGCGCTTGTCACCGATCTCGAAGGCCATCCGGACAACGCCTCGGCCGGCATCCTCGGCGGCTTCTGCGTCTCGCGCTGCGATCCGGCGACGGGGGCCTACCTCGGCACGCTGCGCTTTGCGGTGCCGGACTCGATTGCGTTCGTGGTGGCGTCCCCGTCGGTGGAGATTGCGACGAAGGAATCGCGCGGCGCCCTGCCGGCCGTGCTGCCCTACCTCGATGCGGTGCGCAGCATCAACAGCGCGACGTACCTCACGGCGGCCTTCGCCTCTGGCGACTTCGAACGCCTGCGCGGAGCCGTTTCCGACTTCATGCACGAGCCCTACCGCCTGCCGCGCATCCCGGGCGGGAGCGAGGCGATCGCGGCGGGTGTCGACGCCGGCGCCTACACGGGCTGGTTGAGCGGCAGCGGCTCCAGCGTGCTTTGCGTGGCGTCGCGCGAGACATCCGACGCGGTGGCGACGGCGATGCAGGCGGCCTTTGCGAAGCGGCGGGTGGAAGCCGGCGTACGCGTACTCGCCGCAGACAACAATGGCCTGCGGCTAGAGTGAGGCGGAGCCGGCCTTGGCGAGTCCCGCTTCGGGCCAATGGCGGATGATTTCGTCGGCGAGCAGCCGCCAGCTGAAGGGTTTCGCCACGATGGCCTTGAGCGCGGGCAGATCGGAATAGTCCGTCTCGGCGAGCTCCATCATGTGGCCGGTGATCATGACGACCGGCAGGCCGGGCACTGCGGACGAGAGGCGCCGCACGAACTCGAGCCCGTTGATGCCCGGCATGTAGTAATCCGTGACGACGAGGCCGGCGTTGAGCTGCGGGATCTCCTTGAGCGCTTCGAGCGGGCGCGTGAAGGCCTTGATCGGGCATTTCAGCGAGTCGGCGAGCAACCGGGCGAGCAGGTCGCCGTAGGACTTCTCGTCGTCCACGATGACCAGGGCTTTGTCGGAGGTGAGACTCACGGGGCGGGTTTCGGGGAGAAGGCGGATTGGCTCGCGGTCGGAGGACCGCGTCACTTCAAGGGTTATGTGCTGCACCTTGTCCTTTTTCAACCCGAGATCCCGCAAAACTCCGGGAACATCGGTCGCATGTGCGCGCTGACGCGCAGCCGGCTGCATCTGATCCATCCGCTGGGTTTCGAGATCAGCGACCGGCATCTGCGCCGGGCCGGCATGGATTACTGGCGTTCGCTGGATGTGCACGAGCACGCCGACTGGGCGGCCTTCAAGGCGAGCCCGCTTGCGCCGCGCCGCCTCTGGCTCCTTACCACGAAGGCGACGCGGTCCTTCTGGGAGGTGACCTATGCGGACGAGGACGGCCTCGTCTTCGGCAACGAGAGCTCGGGGGCCCCCGCGTGGTTGCACGACGAGTTGGGCGCCGATCGCCGCATCACGATCCCGCAGGCCAACCCGGAGCTCCGCTCGCTCAACCTGAGCACGGCGGCCGGCATCGCCTGCTACGAGGCGCTGCGGCAGTTGGGCCTGCCGCCGGCGAGGTAGCCACCTTCGGAGGACGGTCACTCCTGTCCGTCCGGTTTGGATTGATCGGACCGATCCGTCGGATCCGTCTGATCCGACGAAGCGGTGGATTCGAGAACGATTACGAGAACGAGAATGAATCGATCCGGGACGGACAGGAGTGTCCGTCCTCCCAACGCACTGCTTACTTCGCCTGCTGGCGCAGGCGAAGGGCCGCTTTCACGCCCTTCCTTGCCGGGTGGCGGACGGCATGGCGGATGAGCCAGCGGCGGTTCGCATCCGCGCCGTCGAGCCAGCGGGCGCAGAGGTCGAAGACGAGCTCGGGGTGGTCCTTGGCGATGTCGCCGAGGTGATTGGCGACGCTGCGGCGCACGTAGAGGTTGGGATCGTCCTTCAGGGTTTCGAGCAACGGCAGCACCGGGCGGGGATCGCGGATGAAGGCGGTCAGGCGGCTGGCCCAAGGGAGGCGTGGGCGCGTGCCTTCGGAACACAGGCGACGCACGTGCGGATCGGGATCGCGCGTCCACGCGGCGAGACGGGCGAGCGTTCGGTCCGGCCAGCGTTCGAGGAAGGGGCGGATCGAGAATTCGGCGCTGAAACGGCGGGTCAGTTCGTACTGTGCCTGCATCGAAGCCTCGAAGGGATCGCGGCCGCGGTTGTTCCCGGGATCGAGCCCGTAGGTGGCCACGAACATCACGTGCGGCAGGTAGAAAAACCCCGCGAGCCCGAAGTCTTCGGTGCGCGTGAGGGGAGGAGTGAGCGAGCGTACCAATACATTGGCAGCGGCGGCGTAGTCGGCGGGCAAATGGGACCGAAGCGCGCCGGCCAGATGATGTGCGCGGTCCATCAGGCCGAGTGGCGCGAGTCCCTCCTGTGCACGTTGGCGGAAGCTGCGGGTATCGAAGTCGGAATGCGCCAGCCGCAGGTTGTGCGCGAGGCAGTCGATGGCCTCGCGATCGAGCAAGGTGGCGAGGGAGCTGCCCTTGACGATGGAGCGCGGGGCGGGCGGCAGGCGCGGGGCGGCGGACGGGCGGGTGGAGGAGCGGGTGCGCATGGGATTTGGAACAGGGGACAGTCGCAGGTTGCAGGTCGGAAAGTCGCAGGTCGTCACCGGCCCGCTGGAGCGGTCCACAGGGGAGACGGCTCCGCAAGGCGGAGCGGGTGGCGACCTTCGACTTGCGACCTTAGACCGGCGACGTTTGCCCTGTTTCAGGATCCTAGCAGGTGCTCCTGACAAGGGTGTGTCAGGAGCCTTTCGCGACGCGGACGGCCCGTCCTTCAGAGGCGTTCCATCCTGACGGCGGCGGGATGGGCGTAGCCGTTCCAGAACGCGTCGAAGAGGGCGGCGTCCGGTTCGCCGTCGATCGCGATGAAACGAAAGCGGGCGGTGTAGGCCTGGCCGGGTTCGATGGAAAACTCGCCGAGCTGCTGCGGAACGAAGCTGAAGTAGGGCATGTTCGGATGCAGGCGGACGGGCTGGGGCGCGCGGAAGTTGTCCGGGTGGCCCAGCGTGACCGTACCCGCGGAGGCGCCGCCCTCGAACGCGCCGCCGACGTAGCACCAGCGGGCGCGGGTATTGTTACCTTGGATACGGTCGGCGATTCCTTCCGAGGTGAGAAAGCGCGCCGCGTCGCCCGGGCCGTTCCAGCCGGCGGCTCCGCGGAAGCCGAAGCCGCCGTAGTGATACTCGGGCAGCACGAGCGGATCGGCCGTGGCGGCGGTGTGAGCGAGTTCGAGGTCGAACATCCGCACCGGTCGCGGCGTGCCTCCGACGGCGTAGGCCGTGACTGTCCAGGCGGCGTCGAGCGCCTTCACCGGCTCCGGTCCGGAAAGCGCGATCATCTCGTGGCGCGCCGCGAAGCCGCCGTGGACGGGGCCTTCCCAGGTGCGATCGAGGCCGACGAAGTGTTCGGCCCCGCTTTTCTGGTGCATGTTCCAGAAGTCGGTCGGGCGGTCGCGAAAGCTCGTACGCGTCCAAGGCGCCCAGATGCCGTGGTGATGGGGGTGATTGTCAGGGTAGTCGTCGGTGACCATCCGCCCGTCGGGGGAGAACACCGGGTGGATATAGCCGGCGCGGACGATCTCGGGCGCGAGGCCTTTGCGCGGCAGGCGCGAGCGGTCCATGCGGTAATGGAAGACCGGTTGCGAATCCACGCGCACGACGAGATCGCCCTGTTCGGGTCGCAAGGAGACCGCCGCCGGGCGGGCCGGACCCTCGGCGAGCGTGTAAACCGGACGGGCTCCCGCCGCCTGCCACGGGATCAAGACGTGCGCGCTGGCGTTGGCGATGCGTTGCACGGGCAGAACCCGTCCTTGGGCGTCCTTCAGCACGGGCGAGGCCGGGCCGTCGGCAGGCAGTTGCAGTTCGATCACCTGACCGGCGCGGTCGAAGCCGGCGGGTTCGAGCGTGAGGCGGTATTCGCGCGTTGCGGCTGGAGCGGAAAGCGCGGAAGCGAGCAGGAAGGCCAGGCCGAGGCCGGGGCGGACAAGCGGGGCGGGCATGGCGTCAATCAAAACAGGGACGCGGCGTTTGGCAACCGCCCTGCATTCGCCGCCGCGGCGTATTCGCGGTTGCGCGACAGGCGCACGGCCCTATCACGATGCGCACATGGAACCCGCCCCCGACCTCGCGCCGCCCCCGCCGGACGAGTCCGATCGCGACCGGTTGTTTCGCATGTCGCTGGACCTGTTGTGCGTGGCCGGGCTGGACGGATATTTTCGCCAGGTGAACCCCTCCTGGACGCGCGTGCTCGGCTGGAGCCGCGAAGAGTTGCTGGCCCGGCCGGTGGTCGACTTCGTGCATCCCGAGGACCGCGAGCGCACGCTCGAATCGCGGCGTCGCCTGGCGCAGACCGGGATGCTGAGCGGGTTCGAGAATCGCTATCGTTGCAAGGACGGTTCGTACCGCTGGCTTTCGTGGCAGACTTCGGTCGAGCCCGGCCAGCCCACCGTGTTCGGGGTGGCGCGCGACGTGACCGAGCGCCGCCGGCAGGACGAGGAACGCTTTGTGGCGGACAAGCTCGAATCGGCCTCCGTGCTCGCCGCCGGCCTGGCCCACGACTTCAACAACCTGCTCGCCGGCATGCTGCTCAACCTCGAAATGGTTTCGTTGAGCGGTCCGGTGGAGGAGCGGCAGCGCCGCCACCTGCAGCAGGCCCTGGAGTCGATCCACGCGGCACGCGGACTCACGGAGCAGCTGGTGACGTTCGCCCGGGGCCGCTCGTCGACGCGCCGGCTTGCGGACCTGCGGGAGACGATCCGCGAGGCGGTCGCGCGCGCGCTGGACGGGGCGGCGGTCCGGGCGGAGTGTGCGTTTGCCGAGGATCTCCGTCCCGTGACGATCGATCCGGCGCAGGTGGCGCAGGCGTTGGGCAATCTGCTGGCCAACGCGCGCGAGGCGATGCCGGAGGGAGGGGTCGTGGCGGTGCGGGCTCGCAACCGGACCTTGGCGCCGGCGCCATCGTATCCGGAAGGCGACTACGTAGAGGTGACGATCGCGGACCGCGGCCCGGGCATCCCCTCCGGGGTGCGGGCGAAAGTGTTCGATCCCTATTTCTCGACCAAGCGGCGGGCCGACCAGAAAGGCATGGGCCTGGGACTCACGATCGCCCGGGCGGTGCTCCGCCGGCACGGCGGTTTCGTCGACCTCGAGTGTCGCCCCGGTGGAGGCACGATCGCGCGCTGTCTCCTGCCCGCGACGCGCGAAGAAGGCGAGATCGGCGGCTCGGGCGTTTGAGCGGTGGCTGCGCGCACCCGGTTTGGAGTGCGGAATCTCGATTCCGCATTCGACGGGCTTGTGCGTCGGTCGGCGAGATCCGCGCGAACCGGTCGATCCCACCGCGCCAACCGACCTGTTTCACCAGCCCGAACGTCGCATGTCGCAAGGGTTCTGTAGGAGCGGCTTCACGCCGCGATGGCTCGCGGACGGTGTACATCGCGGCGTGAAGCCGCTCCTAGTGCGTCATCAACTACATGAACTCAGAACGTGAAAGTCGTAAC
>VFQO010011075.1_pt1 | contig 31711 bp, 54 predicted proteins | sample 3512331 | NCBI WGS metagenome assembly VFQO01 (sample SAMN10412371, study PRJNA504923) | tailings metagenome | isolation source: Replicate 3 from Balatoc abandoned mine | place: Philippines: Itogon, Benguet | collected 2017-08-28 | reverse complement strand
AGTCATCACCCAGAGCTAGCCCCGCCCCGCCCACCTGGGAGAAGATGAGCACGCGGCTGCCGCGCGACTGCAGCTTGGGCAGCAGCTTGTCCAGCAGCACCATCTTGCCTGCAGGAGCGGGGGCAGGGGTAAGGGGCAGGGTGCGGATGGGAGGAGGGTGATTGGGGAGCAACGCAGGGCAGAGGGCTCACAACGTGCATATGCCAGAGACTAGCCATGCGAGGGGTGGCTGCTCCAGCACGCCAGCGCATGCAAGCACCATATCCCATGCAAATCCAGCAGCCCCAGTGCCACCCTGCTGCCCCGCCCCGCCGCACCCACCCGCGTTCTCCACCAGGTGGTCGCCGGTGATGTAGGGCGGGCCGGGCTCAGCGCCCTGGAACAGGTAGCTGCGCAATGAGGTGGGGTGGAGGGAGGATGCCGGCAGGTATGAGAGAACACGACATTTTGCGCGAGTGTCGTGGCCAGTGCCTCGCTCGCTGCCCGAGGTCGCCACAGCTGCAACTGCACTTGCCGACCACACATCACCATCCCCCTCCCCACACTGCACAGCCCCGCCCCGCCCCCGCGCTCACGGGTGGTTGCAGCACTTGCGCAGCTGCATGACGATGTTGAGCAGGCGGGAGCGGTCGGCGCCGCCCGTCACCGCGTCCATGTCCTTCTGCAGCAGGGCCGCGTAGTACTTGCGCTGCGGGAGGGAAGTGGGAGGACGAGGAGGCGACGGAAGGTTATAGTCGAGCCAGAACACCGCAGCGCATGGTAAAAGCTCGCGCCGACCTGCCCCTGCTCCTGCCCTGCCCCGACCTGCCTTTCACATTCCACCTCGCACCCCTCCAACCCCCACCCCCGCACACCTGCATCTCGCTCATGCCAATCTTCAGGATGGTCTCCTTCTTGGGCGGCAGGCTCTTCTCCACGTCGCTCTTCAGGCGGCGCAGCAGGAAGGGGCGCAGCACCTGCAGAGTGCATGGAAAGGGCCAGAGCGTTGAGCATGCCCTGCTGCTTCTGCGAAAAGCAGGTACAACAACGCAGACGCTGCGACTGCTGCTCCTGTACAGTCCCCGCCACCAGCTTGCCCAGCTCCCCAGACCCACCTTGTGCAGCTGCTGCACCACCTCCGCCTCTCCCTCCTTGTTCTCGCTGATCTGGAACCACTCATCAAATCGTTCAGCTGCAGGGAAGGCAGAGTGAGGCGGAAGCCGTTGGCGGGCGGTTTGGGGCGCGTTTTTTGGCCCCGGCGAGGAGAAGACAGTTGCACGCTACCAGCCCGGCAGTTGCAGGGCAAGGCGCACCAGAGGAGAAGACCTCCGGCAGCAGGAAGTTGAGCAGCGCCCACAGCTCGTGCAGGTTGTTCTGTTGAGGGAGACGAGATTGGCTGATCGATTGATTGCTAGATTTGAAGGGTAGGCTTGTGTGAGGAGGCTGCGGGGGCCCGGACTAGCCATAGCAAGCTTGCAAAGCCTGGCCAGCCACCCAAAGGGGCCCTTCCCCGCAGGCAGCAATGTGGAAGGCCAGCCAGCAGCATGCAAGCCAAGCCGACAGCAGCCGCTGCTGGGCCCTCGCGCTGCTGGCCCCACACCCACCTGCAGCGGCGTGCCGGTGATGAGCATGCGGTAGTTGGTCTTCAGCAGGCGCACCACCTGCAAGGGAGGGAGGAGGAAGTGGGACAAAGTGTTGTCAGGGCCAGCATAGGCGGCTGCTAACAGTGTCCAGCAGCCCCGAACCAACACCCAAATGCAGCTGGGTGCGCTCCAGGTAGCACACCAGTCCTCAGAGCCCAAAGTGCATTCACAGCAGCCCTGCAAGCAGACCTGCCAGCTCAGAAAACCATTCGTGCACCCAACCAGCACCCGCCTGCGACAGGCGCGAGTTCTCGTTCTTGATGCGGTGCGCCTCGTCGATGATGATGTAGCGCCAGTGGAACTTCCGCCAGTGATTTTTCTCCTGGGGCAGCGAGATTGGGGCGGGGAGGGTGAGGAGGAGTGAAACTGAGCCCTGCCAGACCCGTAGCCAGCCGCCCACCTTGATGACCATCTCGCACAAGCTTCAACTTACTGCACCACCGAACAAGCTTCCCCTTCACAAATTGTGACACTGCCCACCTTGATGACCATCTCGTACGAGGTGACCACCACGTCAAACTTGCCGGGCGCGCAAAGCTCGGCCTTCTGGTGCTCCTGCAGTGCAGCAACGGGTGCGCAGCGCGGTGCGGCGGGCGGTAGTCAGACCAGGGGGCAACACGGGTAGGGCTCGGTGGTGGCACAGAGCCCCGAGCAGGCAGCGAGAGTAGGCAGCGAGAGTAGAGTGCGCCACTCCGCAGGCCACCAAGCTAGCCTCCACAGATGGCGGTGAACACAGCAGGGCGGGCGCGTCAAGCTCACCCGCTCCTCTCGGTTGCCGTGGAACTTGACGGCCTTGATGCAGGGGCACCAGCGACGGAACTCGTTCAGCCAGTTGTGCAGCGTGGACTTGGGCACAATGACCTGTGGAGCAGTGGAGGGAGGGAGGGGGGTATGTATAATGGCGGGGTGAGCAGCAGCGGCAGTCATGCATGGGCCGGGGCTGAAGCGATGCCCAGCAGGGCAATGCCCTGCAATCCAAGCACACGTGCAAGCCGGCTCCCATTGCGCACACATGTTACTTGCAAGCCTCCAGCACCCCCATCGCAGGCCGGGGCGCCATTCCAGCCAAGTGCCCACCACAAGCCACGTGAAGCGCACCATGTGTGGGCCAGAGATGCCGCGGAACTCGCGCAGGTAGCCCAGCAGCGAGATGGTCTGCAGCGTCTTGCCCAGGCCCTGTGGGCAGCAGAGGGGAGTGGCGGGGCAGCAGTGGCGTAGTGAGCAAAGTAAACGCAGGTGGGCGGGCTGTAATGTGGATGCCCTGTGCCCCGTTTTGCACATGGCAGGTACTTTGCTACCTCACCAGAACACAGACAGGATGCAGGCATGCTTTGCATCTCAGCTTCATTCCTGCCGCCTAGGACGCGACAACAGTGCCACACGCCCCTGCCTCCGGTTGCCCAGCAAAACACCCAGGCGCACCATCTCGTCTGCCAGGATGCCGTTGATGCCGTTGTCGTACAGGTGGATGAGCCAGTTCAGGCCCTGCATCTGGTACTCGCGCAGCTTGCCGCCGGTGATGACCGAGGGCTGCACCTGCAGGCGGTGCCCCGCCTGCTCCGCGCCGCCCTCCTCATCGCGCAGCAGCTCCTCGTCCTCCTGCTCCTCGGTGCGGCCTGCGGGGGAAGGAAAAAGAAGAGGGGGGCCCAGGCAAGGGGCAGGGAAGCGAGCGGATCGTTAGTCCCTGGGAGAAATGTGGTGGCACGGTTGGGTGGGCGGGGTTCTGGTGGGCGGTTTGGGTGGGCGGGGATTTGGGTGGGCTGCAGCAGGCGTGCAGGCAGGGGAATAGCATGCAATGCAACAGTGCAGCATGGTGCAGCAGCTTGCCTCCGTCGCCTGCATGAGTGGGGTGGCGGCTGGCACATGTGAGGATGCTTGACAGCTGGCCAACAGCAGCAATGACAACATGCTTTGGCCGGCTGGTCAAGGCAGCACAGGTGTGGCCATGCCGGCTGTTGGTTGGGCATGGCACCTGCACCCGTGCGGCAGCATCTGCTGCCCGCCTTCCTCACCCGCCGCGTGCCGCCCGCGCTTCTTCTTCTCCGCCGACTGCGCCGCCGCCACAGGGGCAAAGTGCTGGAACACCTCGGCCTGCTTCAGCAGGAAGTTGAGGCGCTTGCGGCCGCGCTCCGCCTGCGGGCAGAGTGTGGGGGTGGGGGGTTGGAGAAGGCGCGAAGGGTCATCGGTCATTTGGCAGCTCTGGGATATGTGAATGGGTGCAGCGGAGGCATACCACTGGCGGCAACCTTGCTCAATTGGGCGTGCGCAAGCGATCAGGCTCGGGCCAGCCACAACCCTTCCAGCGCACCTCGCCCCGGCTCGCGTCCTGGTTCTGCTGCAGGCGCATGCGCTCCAGCTGCTCGCGGCGCTGCTTGTCCTGCTGCTTCAGGCGCTCGCGCTCCTTGCGTGCCACCTCCCGCGCCGCGTGGTCCAGCACCTGGGGCAGGCAAGGGAGGGAGGTGGAGCCGTTGTGGGCGGCGCCGCCGGCGGCAAATGTCATCGCCGCCGCCTGCTGCTTGCAGGGGCGCGGCTTTTGAATCCCGGGCTGCGCGCCCCCTGAATTCCGGGCTGCGCACCTCCTCGGGCGCCTCCACGTCGGTGTCATACTCCTCGCCGCCCTCCTCCTCGCCCTCTGCCAGCTCCGTCGACGCATCGGCGTCCGCCTCAAGGAAGTCTTCATCAGGAGCGAATCCCTCGCTCTCTGTGCCACTGTTGGGGTCCTCCTGGGCGCTCATGGCGCCGAGCGCAGTTGAACTGGCGGCTGGAGGCCCTGCGCCGGCTGCTGGGCAGTGCTGGCTGATTGGATCGCCGATCGCGATGGCTGCAAGCGAAGAGCGGGCACTTGAGCGGTGCACATCAGCACCATGCCGCCCATGCAGCTCTCCTGCTTCTCGTTCGCCCTGCCGCTCCTCCAGCACACTGTGCGGCGCATTTCAGGATTGGTGGCAGGCCCCGCCCGCCCGCTTGGCGTCCATGGCAGGCGTTTAGTTCAAGTCTTGTTGCGTTAACTCCCGCGCCGCCCATGGCCCTTCCCGGCTAGCCCGGGGCCCTCCTGTCCCCCACATCACTCTTACACCCAGCCGGCGCGGCCCCAGGCGGCATGGCCCAGGCCGCGCCCGCTGCCGCGCCGCCGCTTGCGCCGCCACCACCGGGAGACGTGTTTGATCACCACGGTTTCCTGGTCAAGCCCGAGTTCAGCAGCCTGTACACCCGCTTTGCGCCCATCTACGCTGCCGAGGAGCGGGAGCGCAGCGAGAAATGGGCCGAGCTCATGGGCGAACTGGCGGCGCTGGTCGGCAGGTGGGCAACATTGATAACACTTGCGTGCTGAGGTTGGCACTGTCGCCGGTTGAGGGCGATGCACTGACCAGCTGTTGCTTCAGCGATGCATTCATGGCCGGCAGCTCTCCGCTCACAGTCACACACGCTACCACAATCATGCTGCATCTACCTCTTCCTGCACCTCTCCCAACCCAGCCTGCCTGGTTGCCCACTTGTTTCCCGCCCGCAGGCAGCCCGAAGAGGGCGACGCCGCACTGCTGCAGCGTGCGCTGGCCCACCTGACGGCCACCACCGCCAGCGGCGCGCCGCCGCCGCAGGCCGCGGCGCTGCTGCAGCGCCTGGCCAGCCTCGTGCAGGCGGGCCTGCCCATGCGCACGCGGGGCGACTTCTGGTGAGCGCCCGCTGGCCTGGCTATGCAGTGCTGCTGCTGCGCCCTGCGGGGGCATGCCTGACTGCTCTTTGGCTGTGCTAGGCAGCGGTGCAGCTTGGCTTGTCAGCATTGTGACTAAGTATCTCCTAACCATCCCTTGCAGGCGCCTGTTCCTGAATGTTGACGCCAAGCGGCAAGGCAGGGAGGCCGAGTACGGGCGTCTGTGCGCTGAGGTAGAGCAGCTGGAGGCACTGGCAGCCGCCAGCGCCCGGGAGGCTGCGCCTGCCATCCCGCTGCTGCCGGGTGCTGCCAAGATGGCAGCTGCGGCGGCCGCCGAGGGAGGGCCGTACTCGCTGGTGGCAGACGGCACAGCGGCGGCAGCGGCAGCGGCGGCGGCAGCCCGGCTGCACCGCATTGACGTCTTCCAAATCACAGCGCTGGATGAGTCGCCAGAGGTTACACCTGCCAAGCAACCAGGTGGCAGCAAGTGCGGTGATGGGGCCGCGGCTGAGGCGGGGGCACCGGGCACGGGCGCAGCTGCCCAGCCGGTGGTCACCCCAGCCTCCACGCTGCAGACCCCTCAGGCCTACTCAACAGCCAGCAGCAGCAGCTGCCTAGGGGGAAGCGGTAGCCTGGCCATGTCTGCCACACCACGCACCAGCGGCAGCGTGGCAGGTGCAGGCGGCGACGCCGAGTGTGCAACCTCCGGCAGCATGCCCGGCGGCGCTGCTGGGGTGGCGGGCAGCAGCCCCAGCAGCATCGCTCGCACGGCAGAGCGCTGGCGGCAAGGGGAGATTCTGTCGCAGATCGATAAGGACCTGGCAAGTGCACAAGGGGTGATATGCCATGGCCTTGCTGCTGAGCAAGAAAGAAGGCTTTGAGTTGCATGCATGCGGTTGTTGGGTTTTAGTGCAATGCTGTTCATTGGTCACCATTTGTCGTTGCACAACAGCTTTCGTGCATTCAACCCTGCCTGCAGCACCGCACGTTCCCTGGCCACCCGGCACTGGACCAGGGAGGGCGCGCCATGCTGCGCCGCATCCTGGGCGCTTACGCGCGGCGCAACCCAGCTGTGGGCTACTGCCAGGTGGGCAGCAGGAGGGCTAGACGATAGGGTGCAGGCCACATGGCTAGCTTGCCCCCAGCTGGTTGGCATTGCTACTCCTTAACGCCTGGCTGCCGAATCGTGCATTGCTCAGCTGCACCTTGCTAACCCTTGTCGCAGGGCCTGAACTTCCTGGCCGCCACGCTCATGCTGTGGATGCCCGAGGAGGACGCGTTCTGGTGCCTCTGCGCCGTCATCGAAGACATCCTGGGCTGCTCATACTTTGACGAGCGCATGGTGCTGCCGCAGGCGCGCTGACCAAGGCAATACCTGCTGTTGGAGCTGCAATTAGCCTTGAAGCCTGGTCAGCACGGTTTGGCAGCACGCGTGCCACTCCGTCTGGGCTGGCGCAGGGGTGGCCCTGAACAGTGGCCAGCCCTAGCACCATGTGCCTTTCAATCACGCACCTGATCTCCTGCTGCTCCCTTTCTCCCATGCAGGTGGATGTGCTGGTGTTTGGGCACCTGCTGCAGGGGCGCTTCCCCACGCTGTGGCGCCACCTCCAGGCGCTGGAGGTCGACGCCGGCAGCGTCACCATGCACTGGTGTGTTTGCCACGAGTTGTCGGAGGGCTGCATGCGCTTGGCTTGCAGTTCCATTTTCCATGACAGCCTAATATGTCTGCAACCTTGCGCTGTAGCATGCTCAGGGGTCCTGATGTGCAGCGGTTGCCTCCCTCACATTTGCCCAATACAACCAGCCCCATGCCCCCCGCCCTCTCGTTCTCTCCTCGTGCAGGTTCCTGTGCTGCTTCCTCAACTCCCTGCCGCTGGACAGCGCCCTGCGCGTGTGGGACCTGCTGTTTTTCGAGGGCTCCGCCGTGGTGCTGTTCCGCGTGGCGCTGGCGCTCATCGAGGTGTATGAGCAGGTGTGTGGCGCCGGGCAGCATTTTGATTAATTGCTGGAGAGGCACGTGAATCCAGCTTGTCGTGCTTGGATGGCTGGTCGCCTGGGTGTCCTTGATGCCTGCCGCGTGTAAAAGCACAGCAGAGGGCTCACGGCCCTGCAATCGCGTTACTCGCTGCCACAGGCGCTCATGTGCTGCCGCGAGTCCTCTGACGGCTACATGCTGCTCCAGAGTGAGTGACAGCTGGGAAGCAGCTGCTGGGCGTCTTTCCTCGCTTGGTAAATCAGGAAGGCAGCCCGTTTGATTTGCAAGTTGCATTTTCCCAGGTCCTTCTCTGCCCAACTGCCCCTCCGCCGCAGGCTGCGCCCAGATGACGTACGACAGCAGCCGGCTGGTGGACACGGCCTGCATCGGCTACTCGCACCTGCAGCCGGCCGGGCTGTCGGTGCTGCGCCAGCGCTACCGCCCTGCGGTGCTGCAGAACCTGCGGGTGAGGCGGCAGGGCTGGAGACTGCATGCTCACAACTTTGTGACGCTGCGCAGCCCTTACATGTCTGCATGGGCTTGACTATATGCAGCGCCTCTGCACTGCTTCCGCTGTTCCTCAATGCTTCCATCCCCTCTTCCCTCAGGGCGCATTTGCCGCGGATGATGAGTACGACGAGTATGTGCGGTCGCAGCAGAGCTCCCCCGACAGCGTGGGAGCAGCAGCGCCGCCCACTTTTGCCGATGCGTTCCAGCGTGTCAGCTCTGCTGTTCTGGAGGCGGAGGAGGCGGCTGCACGGGCTGCGCAGCAAGCGGCTGCTGATGGCGGCCACCTGGCGCTGCGTGGCCGTGGCGGCGGCCAGCGCGGCAGCCTGGGCGGCGGCAGCGGCAGCCAGCCGGCCAGCCCGCTGGCGCGGGTGCGGCAGGCCATGAGCGGGCTCACCTCCCGCCTGGTGCCGTCCTCGCTGCCGCAGCTGCTGCCCGCTGGGGCCATGGACGCCAGCGGGCAGGAGCTGTCCCCAATGAGCAGCGGCAGCAGCGTGGGCCCTTCGCCGCTGCGGGCGCACCATGCCCGCCGCAGCAGCGCAGAAGCGCCGCCTGCTGGTGAGCAGCAGGGCGCTCTCCAGCTGCGCCGCATCAGCGTGGGGGAGCGCAGCGGGTGTGCAGCAGACAGCGGCAGCAGCCCTGGCTCTTCGGGTTCAGCCGGCAGTGGTGCCGTGCTGCGCAGGCAGCCACCAGGCCTGACCCCCTTTGCCAGCACGGACGTGCTGCTGGCAGGTGGCGGAGCCGAGGGCGGCTCGCAGCAGCAGGGGGCTCAGCCAGCAGCGGCGGCTGCAGCACAACAGCAGCAGCGGCAGGGGCCTGAGCCACATGGTGCCGGCCCTGCACTGGCCTGGACACCGCCGCGCCCTGGTGCGGCGCGAGACGCGCTGCCGAGGGGCAATGGCCGTGCACCTGTGGCGCAGTCGCAGCCGGCAACGCCCTCGGCACTGCTGCCGCCGGCGCAGCCGCCGGGCAGCCAGCGGCGGGCAATGACGTTTGGCGCCACCGGGAGTGGGCACACGCGCCGGCGCCGGCGCCTCACAATCGACCTCCTCTCGCTGGCCAACCTGCGGCCAGACGTACACCAGCCGGGAGTTGCCGCGGCGCTGGCCATTGCAGCTAACCCCTCACCGCATGCAGCCAGAGCAGCGGGGGCAGCGGGGGCAGGCATCCCAGCCGGCAGCTTGGCGGGCAGCCTGCAGCCCTCCCCACTTGGTGTCCCTCATGGGGGCGGCAACAGCGGTGCTGTTGCTCCTGAGGGTGCAGCCCGCAGCGATGGGGATGCTGCAGAGGAGCTGCTGCTCCCCATCCGCGCTCTGCGCTTCGACGACGCCGACGGCATTGCAGAAGGGGACGAGGATGGCGCCGGTGAGCGGGGCCTGAGCCGGCAGGGTTTGCTATGTCTGGTCATGTGGGCGTTGGCAAGGCAACGCTGCTTAGCATTGTTTGCTTGCCTGCTGTCAATCCAATGCTGTACTGCCTTGCTACTTTGTTCCTTTGCAGAGGACGGGGAGGGCACCCCAACCTTGGCGGGGCCGGTGCGCCGTGCCGTCACGGCGCCCATGTGGCTTCCGGCTGCGCCCGCCAGGCCACCGGCTGTGCAGCCGTCCATTGACGAGGAGCTGCCTGTGTCGAGCTCAGCGCAGCGCCTCAGCTCCAGCGGCGACTCTTTGACCAGCGGGGAGGAGGCGGGCGTGATGGCAACCAGCGAGGCCGCAGTGAAGCTGCCACAGGGAGCAGCGGCGGCAGCAGCAGCGGCAGCGGCAGCGTCTTCATTTGCACAGGAGGGCCAGGATTCATCCTCTAGTGCTGCCTCCAGCAGCCTGACCAGCGCCGACAGCAGCAGTCCCAGCAGCTGTGGCGTCATCCCCGCCGCCTGGAGCCCCGGGGCTGGCGGCGGCGGCAGTGCAGCGCGTCCACCGCTGCCCAGCCCAGTGCGAGGCGGCGGTCAGTCACGGCAGGCGCTTTTGGACGTAGTGGCGCAGCTTCAGGCGGAGGTGGCGGTGGCGGAGAGCCGGCGGCACGAGGCGAAGCAGGCAGCAGAGGAGGCGGTGCAGACGGTGCAGGATTTGAGGCGGCAAGTGGACAAGGTGGAGGCGCTGGCCGCGTCCAAGGTAAGCCGCTTTTGCCACTGCTGCTGCTGTATGTCCTTGGCGCTAATGGGAGTGGTCAGATTTGTGTGCCAAATGAGTGTGTGCAGCCGGTGGTCAGGAAGGCGTGCTGCATCCAGCCTTCCCTTCCTTGCTAGCCTGGCTCAGGCACGCCTGTGTATCGTGCCTGCCATCAGCCTCACCCTGTGCTCTGATTTCGCAGTCTGCTCTTCCACCACACAAGTCAACACCGCTCAGCTGCTGCCCTCAATGCCACATCCTCAACCCCGTGCAGGAGGCGCTGATCGCCGAGCTGTCCGCCAAGCTGCAGGCCAGCTCTGCCGCCTCTGCTGAGCTGGACGGCGAGGTGGCAGCGGCCCGCATGGCTGTGCAGGGCGAGGAGGCTGAGCTGGAGCGGACCCGCCGCCAGCTGGCCACCGCAGATGCGCTGGTGCAGCGCCTGATGGGCGCCATTGCTGAGCGCGGCCGCACCAGCCCCAGCAAGCGCCCCGGCGCCGCTGCTGCAGTAGCGGTGACAGCTGAGGCTGCGCACAGCAGCGCCACCACCAGCAGCTGCGGCAGCCCGCAGTCCTCCATTGGCAGCGTGGCGCCACGCAATGCCAGGTAGTGCAGCCGGCAACATAAAGCGCTGCCGCTGGTGCAGTGATGGTTCTCAACACGACTGACCAGTAGCTCCGCTGTTCTTGTAGCAACGAGTGCTTGCTTGTATTTGGCACTGTCAACATTTGCCGTCCAACAATAACGCAAACTTTGTCCTTCCCTCGATTTGTATTTCTCAGTGTGTTATTTGTTTTGTACTGGGCCTGCGCTGCGATTGTGAACACACCTTGTGTAATGTTGTCAGCGGCTGCGGCATGCGGTGACGCAGCGCCGGGGAGTGTGGGCATGATTGCCCTGCTGCCCTTGGCTCTGCTCACCAACACTTGGCAGCCTGATCTCAATCAAAAGCGCCAGGCCTGTTGCTGCAGGCCGCACTTGTTGCGTAGGGTGGGGTTGGGCATCGGTGCTTTCCGACCAGGCACGCTGTCTCCAGCGCACCAGCAGGCAGCAGGGCGCACCTGTTGTGCAACAACGGCACAACAGGAGCAGCTGAGGCGTGCGGCAGCCGCAGGTCCGCGCCGATGCCGCAGGTCTGCGTGCCCACCCAGCTACCCTTCCCTGTCTGCAGGTGATGGCAAACGGCCCTGCTGCAGGCAGCATGAGGCCCCAGGGCCATCAAGACGTCGCTCCTGTGGAGGCGCTGCAGCCTGCTGGGCCGCAGCCAACGGAAGAGCCGGCGGCGGCAGCGGCGCAGCCCGCACCCGACGTCGGCCGCCCGTCATGGCGGCGCTTCGACGAGGAGCAGCAGGAGTGGCGGTGCAAGGGAGACAAGCTGGCCGCGTCTGTCATGCTGGTCCTGCTGGTGGTTGCGCGTAGCAGGACGGGTGTGCACGATACGGTGTCCGCTGTGAGCTGCTAGCACTCTGCTGCTGGCGGTGGCCGTGCTCTCTTGGGCAATTGAGCGGGTGCCTCCTCGCCTTCACAGAAGCTGCCTCCCTGTCCCCACGGCGGCATGCTGCCATGCTCACCTGCCCCTCTGAATGAGCATCTGCTGTCCGATATTCTCAACACCAACTCCTTGCAACCGTATGACCTACCTGCCCCTGCAGGAGGTGCACAGCGCCAGCGCGCTGGTGCTCTGCATCTTAGTGCTGCTAGGGGCGGAGGAGCTGGGGGCGGCCGGCTGGCATGGCCTGAGGGAGCTGCTTGTCATCGCCCTGAAGCTGGCTGCCGCATGCATGCCACGTACACGCTGGGGGTGAGGCGGCTGCATGTGCAGTTTTGGGCTGCGCAGGTGCCTAGTGTGAACCATGCTGCAGCCTGTCCCTGGCGCCTATGCTGCCTGCTACACGCACATGGGTCCAGCATGTGCTAAGCGTGGCTTCAGTTCCTGTTCGGTTCAATGCAGGGAACTGCTCATGGCAGTGGCGCCGCAGCGGACGGCGGAGCGCTGCTGCGCATCAGCCTTGCTGACCACAGCGCGCTGCTGGCGTTCACCGGCATTGTGAGCCTGCTTGGGAGGGGTGGCAGGCACAGCGCCCCATGCACCTCCGTTATGCTCGGTCTGTCATACAGCAGTGCCGCGCCCCTCCTCCGCAGGCCATGCCCGCAAGCATCCTTGCCACCGTGCTGTCCCAGCTGGTGTTCCTGTACGCTGTGGCTGCACAAACGCCGGAGATCTGTGGCACGCCGGTGCGCTGTATGATGGCTGGATTGAGCTATGATGGGCCTGTACCGCAGAATGGGCCTGTCCGCAGACAAGTGTGTGACTCGCACATGCCCTCCCTCCCTGTGCACAGTACATGCGGACGGCGGGCGTGATGTCCGGCCTGCTGTCACACCACTGGGTGAGGACCATGTGTGCCGCCATGTCAGCGGAGCTCATGGCCAGAGCTGCCGGATGTTTGGTGCTTGGCATTCCCTCGCTCAGCCTTGGGGTTTTGCGTAACGACCAGCCAGCCTTGCGCCGCTCCTGCAGACCTGCTACGCCTTTGTGTCAGTCAGCCAAATCATGCTGGGCGTGGTGCTGCCCCTGCTGCTCGTCTGGCGTCGCGAAGTGATAGGAGCTCTCCAGTACGCCCGCCAGGCTGGCATCCCTCCCGCCGACCGCCGGCTGCGCGCCTATCGCTGGCTTGGCCGCCTGATGTTGGCTGATGTCGGGCTGTGCAGTGCAACGCCCACCCGGTTGCGCCTGAAGACCTCGAGTTTGTGTGCTTGCATTGTTGGAGACGACTTTTTTTGTGTACAGCACATCTCAGGCTGTTGATCGCCTTGCAAATCAAGTGAAAGTGTGCACACGGTGGCAGGGCGCTGGCGCCCCCCGCTGGCGCCAAATGCGATTCAAACTTCCAGCTCTGCAGCCGCCCCGCCTGCACGGTTCTTGCGATCAAAATCTTCCTCCACCAAGGCCACAGAATGATGACCCGGCGAGCAGCGAGGGCTGCAGCAGGCGCAGGGGGCGAGCTGTCCGCCCTGCCCGACCACCTGCTGGAGCTGTGCATGCCCTGCACGCGAGATTCGACCTGGTGAGCGTCCGCCCGACACTGGTTTCAAGTAGCTGTCGCGCTCTGGCGGTCGCGTGCACCTGCAAGCGGGACCTGCTTCCCACAGTTTGCAGCAGCGAGGACATCAACGTCAACCATGCCCTGCCGTGGCCACAGCTGCAGCCCGCCGCTTGCCGCCGCCCGCCTCTCCCACCGCGCTTCCGCCAGCCGCCCCCCTCAGCTGTTTGCCCCCTCCTCTCCAGGCCCCTGAGCACCCTGCGCCTAGTGTGCAAGCGCTGGAAGCGTGTCTTTGACAGCAGCGCCCGGCTGACGCCTCGGCGTTGGTTTGTGCAGCCGGCGCGCCTCCTGGGCAGGGGCCAAGGCGCCAGCGCCACAGCCGCAGACGGCTCGGCGCTGGTGCGCCTGGCGGCCTGCCGTGCTGGCGTGGTGCGGGACGCTTTCGTTGAGGAAGCGCACAAGCAGTGGCGGCTGGAGGCGGTGCAGCAGCTGACCTCCCTCGCCTGCCTCACACTGCGGGCCGACGGCGACGAGGAATACCCGTGCGAACGGCCAGGGCAGGCGCTGGCACAGCAGCAGCTGGGGCTGGCGGCGCTGCCGCGGCTGTGCCGGCTGTCGCTCAATGCGGCTGGCCTGCTGGAGCCCAGCTGCCAGCAGCTGGCGGCGGCCGCCCACCTGACCTCTTTGAACCTGGGCACATTCCTGTATGATGTGCGCATTTGTTTGCCCTTGCTGGCTGCTTGTAGGGCTTGCTGTGATGCCTGATGGTTTGCGGCAGCTGGGGCTCACATTGCTGCAGATTTCGGCAGGTCCGGCTCCCCCTGTCCTGGTTGATATGCAGCGGTTGCCCGGCAGGATTGGTCGTCCTATTCACGTGCCGGTCCTCCCCACCCTTCCTGCAGGTACCAGACGGGCTGTGGGACGCGCTGGCCTGCATGCGCTCGCTTGTCGAGCTTCAGATCACAGTGCATGCCACCGATGAGACAACCACCATCAGCAGCCACGCCTGGCGGTGCCTGGCGGCCTGCACCCAGCTGTCCTGTTTGAGGCTTCTGGATGGCAGCGTGTGCGGTGGCATTGACGAGGAGGGTAAGCGCCCGTGGGGCAACCCTGCTGCTCTACATCTGTTCGACCTCTCAGCTCGTTATGTACCAGGCCCACAAACCGTGAGATGTGCATGCATGCATCTAGGCACTTCGCTCCTGCTCTCATATTGGCAATCTCACAGCCTGCAACATCTGCCCCATTACCTCCAGGTATCTTTGAGCTGCAGGCGGGCATCACACAGCTCACTGCACTGCGCAATTTTGCACTGCACGGCAACATTGCCAGCCTGGGAGATCTGTGGCAGCACACGGGCCTGACACAGCTGGCGCTGATGAACAGCCACATTCCGTTTCCCGAGCCTCCGCGCGGCAGCGCCAGCCTGCCGGCCCTGCGCACAGCAGAAGTGGGCAGCATTTGGCGGGAGCTGCCGCTGTTCTGGGATGGGCTGCTGTCCAGCGCGCTGCGCCACGTGACCCGACTGGTAGGTGCAAGCCCGCTATGCACATTGCTGCTGCATGGTCTGTGGAAGTGGAACGGGCGATGTCCAGGCAAGTGCAGTGGCAGCACTGCAGGGTGCACCAGCTGAAGGCTGCCATGCAGCAACGGGCTCTCTGGACCTGACTGGCCACTTGGTGAAGCTGGACCTGTGCTCGCCCCCTTCTGTGTGCACAGGTGCTGCACTCTTTCCAATCGGAGAGCGACGAGGAAGAGGAGGAGGAAACCGACGATGCGGCATTTGAGCAGATGGGCAGCCTGGTGCAGGCACGCGTTCTCCTTCGGGCTGGGCTTCTTGCAGCTGCAAGCTGGGGATGCTGACATAATGCACTGGCCGTGTGATGGCGGCAAGCGCGCATGTCAAGACTGATGTATTTCCTCTAAACCCCTATTTTCATGCAACAGCTGAAGAAGCTGCACACTCTGCAGCTGGATGGCGTGCTGCACAGCATCCCGGATACTGTGCAGGACTTGACCAGCCTCAAACTGCTGGACGTCTCCAACTGCAAGCTCAGGCAAGCGGCAGCTAGAGCTGCACCGGGCTGCGGCGGCTCTGTACTGCAACTGCGGCAGGGTGTGCATTGCTTCAGCGATTGTTGCTCCTGCTTTTGCAACATGCCCCTCCTCCAAAGCCGTCGCTTTCATCATCTCGTTCCACCCACCCCGCCACAGGGAGCTGCCGGAGGGGCGCTACCTGCTGGGCCTGCGCACGCTGCTGATGCCGGGGCACCGCATGCGGCGGCTGCCGCCAGCGCTGGCCACCGCCCGCAGCCTGGAGGTGCGCGTGTGGTTGGTGGGGACGCTGCTTGGTTCGGTTGACGATGTTTGAGGTATTGCTTGTGGCACTTCACGGCTGTGAAACAATCCACTACTGCCCCGCTGCAGGTGCTGGATGTGATGCCGGATTACAAGTCTGGGCTGCCTGCAGAGCAGCAGAGGGCGGAGAGCACGCTGCTGCTGCTGCAGCCGAGCGACCTGTCGGTGCTGGCTGCCATGCCCGCGCTGCGCCTGCTGTGCCTGCCGTTGAGCCACGAGATGTTCGAGGCGGACAACCCCGGTCTGCGGAACGCCCAAGGCTGGCAGTGGCTGCTGTCCGTGGCATTCAGCGCTCTGCTGCCACACCTGGTCTTCATGACAGATGGCGCAGCGCAGCTGCCGGGGGTGTTCCGGGGCGCTGCCTTTGAGGGCGGCCTCCACCCCGAGCGGCTGTCACAGCTGCAGGCCTGGATGGAGTCCAACTGGGCGGCGCTGAGTGATGAGGGCAAGCAGGCGGCATTTGCCTGGCTGTGCCGCGCGGCTGAGTCCAACCAGCTGAGCCCTCGTGCGGCAGCCCTGCTGGCGGCCTTTGCGCCAACGCCCGCCAGCCCAAGCAGCTGAGCTGGCCATGCCGCACACTTGAGCACTAGGCTTTCGCGTAGGCGTCTCAGGACATCCAACGCTCGCGCCACTGCCTGTACATTAGACTCCTCCTGTACATTAGAGCTGCCTGCCTGTATAATAGACTCCTCGCTGTAGAGCCTGTAGAATAGACTGTTGATTCTGACCAGATTAGTTGTTGCTCCCCTCCTTGATCACCCATCACAGGCCAGGTGCCATGCTGGCAGCGTTTTTTTTGTTGGGACTTGCTGGTCTCCTAGATTAGCTGCACTTCAACATCATGCTCCCGCTGCACCAACCATCACCGATAGATTGCTTGCCCAACAGCGTCTAACATCCATGCCTTCAAGAACAGCATGCCCCTTTGCACCACCACCATGGCCTTGTCAAACCCACGGCCTCGTTGTATGGCTGTACAAACATTGCAGCCACTTGTAAATCAACTCCGCTTCTTTGTGCCATGAGCACCATATCTCGAAGCGGATGATAAGTACAGAGGGGGCTGCACCACCGCAGAACTGAACGCCGCTGTTGATCGCACGGTGGGCGGCATGCCGCGGCCGCATGCACTCGCATGGGCACCTGTGCTGGTGTCATGGTGGGCCAGGCGCGTTTCCAACCTCGACGGCTTCTTCTAGTGATCCTCAAGGACTCCCAGCCAGCGGCGATGAAGACCCGGCGAGCAGCCAGGGCTGCAGGCGCAGGGGCCGAGCTGTCCGCCCTGCCCGACCACCTGCTGGAGCTGTGCATGCCCTGCACGCGAGATACGACCTGGTGAGCGTCAGCCCGACACGGGTTTCGAGCAGCTGTCGCGCTCTGGCGGTCGCTGCGCGTGTTCTGTTGCGCCACAGTTGCGGAAACGAGGCGGTCAATGTCGGACATGCCCAGCGGTGGCCACCGCTGCGGCTGCAGCGCGCCGCCGCCCGCCTCCCACCACCTCCGCCCTGCCCCTCCTGCCAGGCCCCTGAGCACCCTGCGCCTGGTGTGCAAGCGCTGGAAGCGCATCTTTGATGGCAGCACACGGCTGGCAGGGGGGCGCTTGGTGCTCCAGGCAGAGTACGACGCTCCCAGCAGTGCCGTGACATGGGATGTCGCAGCCCTCGTGCGCCTGGCGGCCTGCCGAACTGGCGTGGTGCAAGATGCCCAGGTCAGGCAGGCACACAGGCCGGGGCGGCTGGAAGCAGTGCGGCAGCTTACCGCCCTCACCTCGCTCGTGCTGACTGCTCAGAGCGAGCAGGAGTGCCGGTTTCACCAGCCAGGGCAGGAGCTGGCGCAGCGGCAGCTGGGGCTGGGCACTCTGCCGCAGCTGCGCCGGCTGATGCTCGATGCGGCAGGCCTGCTGGAGCCCAGCTGCCAGCAGCTGTCAGCAGCCCGCCACCTGACGTCTCTGGTGCTGGGCGACTTCCTGCACGAGGTGAGCATGCTTGCGCAGCTGGGATACCAGGTGCGCGCCTCGCCTTGAAGGTGTGCCGGAGCTCACCAGCTTGCGCCAGCTAGCTTGCGCCAGCTCGCTGAGCAACGTCAGCCTGCAGAATGGCGCCCCCCTCTTGATGCGACTTCAGAGTTACGATAACATTCCCCGTTGTTTGCAGGTGCCCGATGCGTTGTGGGAGGCAGCCGCGTGCATGCCCGCGCTAGCTGAGCTCAGCATCAGCGTGCACACGCCTGCAGAGACCGTGGTGGCCGTTGGCAGCCATGTGTGGCAGCGCCTGGCGGCTTGCACCCAGCTGGCGCGCCTAAAGCTGGCCGAGGGCTTTGTGGACGGAGCTCCCGACGAATCTGGTAAGATTGCTAAGCTGCCCAGCTATGGTCTTGCCTTGCCGTCCGCATGCCGTTCATCCTGCATCTCCCGTGCCCGCTACTCTGGCGCCTGTACGCAGCCTCGCTTGCACTCTCATGCCAGTGAAACGGCAAGCCCACAGCCTGCAACAGCTGCCCCACCCCCCTGTGCAGGCGCGTTTGAGCTGCACCCCGGCATCACGCAGCTCACCGCACTGCGCCGATTTGGGTTGCACGGCAACATTGCCAGCCTGGGAGACCTGTGGCACCACACCGGCCTCACGCGCCTGATGCTGCTTGACAGTGAGCAGCCCATTCCGGCACCCGCACACCGCGGTCCCAGCCTGCCGGCGCTGCTGGAAGCCGACTTGGGCGCTGATAATTGGCAGATGGAGCCACCCCAGCATGGCGTCATCTCTCAGGGCCTGTGCAACGTGACGCGCCTGGTGAGACCCAGTTGTGGATACCAGCAGTCTTATTCCAGCAGCTGTCTGCCGCAATTCAGATGATAGCAATAAGCCATGCGCTCGCATGGCAGGCCCGGCTGCGAATGGTTGCATCTCTGCTCAGTCTGCTCCTGCAACCCTGCCGTTCGCTTTGCCCTTTTTCCGGACAGCGCTTGCGGTCTGCTACGGTTTGGCAGGATGCGTTTGATGACGGCGCTTTTGAGCTACTGGAGGGCTTGGCCCAGGTGCGCCGCCTGCCCCAGAGTCCCCATGTAGCATTGAGTCAACATCTTTGAACTATTTTAAGACAGCTGGGTTGGGCAGCTGGGTTCGAATGTGAGGTGAATCAGCTAGCAGCAGCAGCAGCAGCAGCAGCAGCAGGGAGGCCTGCATGCCATCAGTTGGACTGCTGTGGTCACCTGGAGACCCATGCCCTGGTGCATCAATGTCCGTGCTGCCCTGCCTCCCACCTTGCAGCTGGAGCGCCTGCAGACTCTGAAGCTGACTGGCAGTCTGTTCTCCATTCCAGACACCGTTTGGGGCTTAACCAGCCTCAAACTGCTGGACGTCTCCAAGTGCAAGCTCAGGCAAGCCACTGCCCAGCGTCTACTGCAATTGCGGGTGCAGCGTCAGAGTGGCACAAGTGCGCCAGCGTTGAGTCACAATCTGCTATGATTCACAACCGTTGAATGACCAGCACCCATGATTGCCACCGCAGGGAGCTGCCAGAAGGCCCTTACCTGCTGGGCCTGCGCACACTGCTGATGCCGGGACACCGCATGCAGCGGCTGCCGCCAGCGCTGGCCACCGCCCGCAGCCTGGAGGTGGGCCGTTAGTTGCTGGGGAAGCCTGGAGTAGTTGACAAATATTGACCATGCCTTCACCATGATTGGCCACGCTTGTAATATGTGACCGCTGTTGGGCCGTTCCCTGTGCTCGGCTCCTGCAGGTGCTGGATGTTATGCCCTTGACGACCCTTGGGGTGCCGGAACCCAACATGCCCCTGCCGCTGCTGCAGCCGGGCGACCTGTCGGCACTTGTGGCCATGCCCGCGCTGCGCTTGCTGTGCGTGCCGCTGAGCGATTTCCCGCAGCCAGAGGGTGATGTGTATCCGTCTGTCAGCGTGCAGCAGTGCCTGCTGTGCAGGGTCCTTTGCGCCCTGCTGCCGCGGCTGGTCACGCTGAGCTACAGCGCAGCGCAAATACCGTGCCTGTTCCAAGGCGGCGCTGTTGAGGGCGGCTTGGATCCAGCCAAGCATGCAGAGCTGCAGGCCTGCCTGCAGGCCGGCTGGGAGGCAGTGACCCCGGAGGTGCGGTGGGTAGCGCTTGAAATGATGCGCGGTGAGGCCGCTCAGCGTGAGCTGAGCGCCCAAGCTGCCGCTCTGGTGGAGGCGTTTCCAGCGGTGCCGACACCAGGCAAGCCTGCGGCCGCACCGGAGCCCAGCTAGTGTGCACATGCTGTAAGCTTCTTTGCATGCACCCCTGGCGCCCAAGCAATGTTCCACTGACATGCTGTGCTGTTCACGCTCTTCTTTGCCCATTTTTTGCGCCCCCGTCTCCATGGTGCATTCATTTCTGCAACAGCCGGCCATCCACTACTGCCCGCCTCCGCTGTGCCTTTCCTTGGAGTCTCTACTCAATCATTTTGCCGCCCACTGCTGTAAACCGTGGCTGCGTGAATGTGAACCTGTCGGCTGCCGGCGGGGCCCAAGAAATCGAGTCGAGGCATGAGTGGCTTTGCTGGCGGCACCGCTGCTCACCGCTGGGCATCATCCAGAGGAGCTCCTCTCAGCGGCGGCCACTCCTACAGCACAATTTTGCACCTCCCAAGCGCCACGACATCCAGATTACGGTGGGCCAAAGCGAGCTGTCAGCTAGAATGGCCAACCTGCACGGCAAGGTGGCCATCGTGGCTGGAGGGAGCAGAGGTGCAGGTGCGGACTCTCTGCAGGGACGTGCGCCTGGTTTGATAGGCCGATCAGCACACGCGGTTGCAACCCTGCCTGCCGCCACCGCCGCCGCCGCCGTGGTGCCACGGCGATCAGCAGCCACCCATCCTGCCCACTTCTCTCGCCTCAGGAGCCGGAGTAGCTCGAGCCCTAGGCAGCGTAGGGGCTACTGTATATGTCACTGGGCGCACAGTGCGAGGCGGCCCTCCCCCCCGGGATGGCGCTGCCGGCACCGTCGACGGCACTGCCGCCGAGGTGACGCGGCGTGGCGGCAGGGGAATCGCCGTGCGCTGCGACCACACAGACGATTCCCAGGCGAGTACTGCACACAGGATACAACAGCTGGCGTTCCCAGCATGCATGGCATCTGGGAGAAACAAAGCAGTCAAACATAGGAGGCAGGCTGCTTGGCCTGGGCTGGCTTGGCAGCAGCATCTTCACCTGCCCGCACCCTTGCTGTTGGGGCTTTGTGCTTGCATGTACTGTTGCCTGCAGCAGTCAGCAAGCACGGCCGATCAAACACGCCCACCCACTCGATCCACTGATGCAGCTACGGCGGCTGCTTCAACCTGCCGCAGGTGGAGGCGCTGTTTGCACGAGTGCAGCAGGAGCAGGGGCGGCTGGACTTGCTGGTCAATGCGGTGTGGGGCGGCAACGAGCTGCCCTCCCTGCAATCGGATTGGGGCTGCCCCTGCTGGCAGCAGCAGGAGGGGCCGGCGGCCGGCTGGGAGGCCATGTTCACCACTGGCGTGCGCCCTGCCCTGATAGGTGGGGCGGCAGGTGCCGGCATGTGCTGGGATGCAGCAGCCGAGTGCGCTGAGTTGCAATATACAAGGCAGGTCTTCCTCAGGAAGACGAGGCTCGTGGAGATGGTGGTGAGCTGCCACACTCAACGCCACCCTGTGGCTGCCTTGCTCCCACCTGTATGTGCCCCACGGCAGCCTCGCACCACGCGGCGCGGTTGATGGCGGCGCAAGGCAGCGGCCTGATTGTCAATGTGACGTATGCTTTCCCACACGAGCAAGGCAATCGGTACTTGGGCCACCTGCTGTACGACCTTGCCAAAGCTTCCTTGTCCAGGTGGGTGGGAGGGGGGGGTGGGGGTGCAGACTGGTGCTTGCGTGCTGGTCTGGTGAGGTCGGGTGGGAAGAAAGAAAGACTACGCCCTTAGGCGTGGGTTGAGGGAGCCGGCCGGGTATTAAGCCCTTAGGGGCACCGGCCGGCTACCATGTGGGGGGTCGGGGCCCTGACCAGCCAGCGGCTAGCCTACCCCAGTTTTGCGCTCTTCGCGCTCAAGCTGCCGCCTTGTGGCGATAATGCCCTGCAGCGCCAGCACCACATCAATGTGCAACTTCTGCAGCAATTGCCGTGCCACATCAGCTGGCATCCCTAAAGCTTGCAGTGTCCGCAGCGACTGCCGATAAACTGTCCCCGCCGTTCCGAGGAGAACGATATATTCCTGGTCGTCCACTTGCCAGCCAGCAATTCTCAGCAGCCGTTTCAGCTCTGCATGTTGCTGCTGCTTTTCCTCCAGCTTTTCTGTCCACCTTGTGTCATTGCAGTATCCCACTTCCAGCACTTGCACTGTGTAAGAACCTTTGTTCAGCATGGCATGTTGCCATTCTGCCTCAGTTGGGTTTGTGGGCAGCCCAAGGATGCGCAGCAGGTCAGGCCGCAGCTTGCGTCTGATGTCAGCAGCCGTCGGGTGGGAAGATGCTGAGCTCTCTTGAGCGGGCGGTCAGTATGACAACTGGATTGTTGTGGTGTTTTACGGCGGCAAACATGGTCTGTGCCAGTCTTAACTGCAAACCTGACCTCCTGATCCGCTTCCCCCAACCTCTCAGCAGGCTGGCGTTTGGTCTGGCTGAAGAGCTGCGGCCGCACGGCGCTGCCGCCTTAGCGCTCTCACCCGGCCACATGCGCACCGAACGTGTGCTGCAGCACTTTGGCACGGGTGGGTGGAGGGGCTGCTTCGCTGTCTGATGCCATCCGCAAGGATCCCCACTTGCATTGCCCTTCAGCTCTCGACCCAGCCTTTGTTATTACAAGCCTGCTCCCACTGCACAGGCACATGTCTGCCCGCACATCCTTGCATCATGCAGATGAGCAGCACTGGCAGCAGGAGCCTGGGCTGGCGGGCAGCGAGTCGCCAGAATACTTGGGCAGGGCGGTTGCAGCGCTGGCTGCCGACCCTCAAGTGCTGCAGCGCAGCGGGCAGGTGCGGACGGGCTCCTGACCTGTTATCTTGGTAGTTTCAGTGGGGGTGATTCTGACAATTCAGCCAGCTGGTGGAGTGGAGTGATTGTTGGGCTTCATCGCATGTCAGGGGGTGCCCCAGCTGCTGCCTGCCTGCGCATTGGCGGCAACCTGCAGGGCAGCGGAGGTGCTGCCACAGCCCGTGCTGTGCAGCAGCAGTTGGATCCCAGCAGGCGCACCATGCTACCAATTTCACTCCCACTCCACTCTGCAGGTTCTGCTGGTTGCCGATCTGGCACGTGGCTATGGTTTCACCGACATTGACGGCACGCAGCCGCCGCCCTTTGTGCCGCCGGCCTGAGGCGCAGCGCCTGCCCAAACTGCCTCAAAATTGTTGTGCATACCTGTTTTGTATCAGTGTCTGCAATATGTATCTGGTAACATACATTGCTGAGGCGAGCGCAGAGTGGTTCGTGGCGTCGTGATGTGAGCAGGTTCGTGGCGTCGTGATGTGAGCAGGCCGGTTGGCGCACTACCGCACTAGCGCGCTGCAGCGCGTCGCACGGCCGCCACCCCGCCTGGCGCAACTCAAATCCGACACGTAGCAGCCGGCTCATGGCAGTGACCTCGCTCGTTCTCAACCCAGACGTCTCGAAATAGAGTGCCGCGATGAGGACCCGGCGAGCAGCCAGGGCCGTGGCCGGCAGGGACTGTGGACTGTCCGCCCTGCCCGACCACCTGCTGGAGCTGTGCATGCCACGCACAAGTTACACGACCTGGTGAAGCTCCGCCCGACAGCCAGCGGCAGCCGGGGCTCGTCGCCCACCCGCCGCTCGCCGCTGCCGCACTCTTTCCACGCCGATGTGCCCTGCCCCTCCTGCCCTCAACCCCAGGCACCTGGGCAACCTGCGTCTAATGTGCAAGCGCTGGAAGCGCATCTTTGACGGCAGCACCCGGCTGACGGGCGGGCGCTTGCGGGTGTGGGGCAACCACATCCGCAAGCGCATTACAGCCGACGATGAGCTGCCGCCGATTGACCTTGACCCTGCTGCGCTGTGTCGCCTGGCGGCCTGCCAAGCCGCGGTGCTGCAGCATGCCGAGTTTTGGGAGGCTCACAAGCCGGGGCAGCTGGAGGCGATGCAGCAGCTGACCTCCCTCACCTCGCTGGACCTGTGCGCCGACGTAGAAAAGTCCTATTTCGAAGAGCGGCCTGACGAGGCGCTGGCACAGCGGCAGCTGGGCCTGGGCGCTCTGCCGCAACTGCGGCGGCTGTGGCTGCGAGCCGCCAACCTGCTGCCCCCAACCTGCGTGCAGCTGGCAGCCGCCAGCCGCCTGACCTCCCTGACAGTGGAAACATTCCTGGAGGAGGTGAGCATTGTCTGCTGTGCGCCACCCACTGCCCACACTGCTTGGTGCAGCACACTGGCCGACCTCCTCTTGCCTCTTCCCATAAAATGTCCCATTTAACGTCGCTGTCGCCCTGCTGTGACCACTCCCCTCCCCCTGCAGGTGCCGGATGAGCTGTGGGACTCGCTGGCCTGCCTGCCCTCTCTAGCCTACCTGGAGATTGCTGTGCACCTGTGGCCCGGCAACCCTGTGGTGCTTGACAGCCGTGTGTGGCAGCGCCTGGCGGCCTGCACCCAGCTGGATCGCCTGAGGCTGGCCAAGGGCTTCGTAGACAGCTTGGAGGGTACATATGGAGATGAGAGCAAAAGGAATGCGGCGACACATGTGGCAGGAGTTTGCACATGTTGGGCGGCGGCAAACTTGCAGCTGCCAAGTACGGAACGGTTACCTTTGCGCTGTTGTTATGCTGTGCTCATTCCACTGGAATGCAGGCGAGTTTGAGCTGCAGCCTGGCATCACGCAGCTGACCCCGCTGCGTGAGCTGGAGGTGCACGGCAACGTTGCCAGCCTGGGCGACCTGTGGCAGCACACGGGCCTCACTCGCCTGGCGCTGGTGGAGTGTGATCGCCCCATACTGGGGCCCACACACAGCGGCCCAAGCCTGCCGGCGCTGCTGGAGGCCAGCTTGGGCACAGACATGCGGGAGATGGTGCCACCTGAGCATGGCTTCTTCCAAGCCCTCAGCAATGTGACATACCTGGTGCGTCATCTGCTGAGGGATTGACACTATTAGCAGCCATGATGGCAGGCCCTGCTGCGATGGCATTTACAGAGTTTCCTCTTTTGCTCCAGCTCGCCCATGCGCCCTCGCTGCCTCGCGTCTCCCGCTTTCGCCCAGTGCTTGTCATCCGGTTCAGAGTGGCCCAATCGATATGACGATGACATATTTGAGCAGCTGGAGGGCTTGAGCCAGGTGCGCCGCATCAGGAAGGGAGGGGAGCTGGAGTGCACTGCAAGAAAGATGGGATGACACGGCAGCAGCAGCATGGATCTCGCAGCCAGCAGCCAGCCAGTGTTGTGGCCTGCCACGTAGCCCTGGTGCGTTGACATGCCTTCCTCCCTGCCTCCCGTGTTGCAGCTGGAGCGGCTGCACACCTTGGAATTGAACGCACGTTTAAGGTCCATCCCAGACACCATGCGGGGCCTGACCAGCCTCAAACTGCTGGACGTCTCTGATTGCGAGCTCAGGCAAGCCCTGCCTAAGGACCCTGCCTAAGGAGCAATAGCAGCCGTTCAGCAGTTGCGGCAGTGGTGCGTTTGCCCTGCATTGTGTCAGCAGTCGCCTGTCGCGCTGCTGCACAAAGTCAACATGCGCTACCAACCCCGACGCAAACCCATCACCACCCATCTTAATGCAGGGAGCTGCCGGAGGGCCCTTACCTGCTGGGCCTGCGCACGCTGCTGATGCCGGGACACCGCATGCGGCGGCTGCCGCCCGCGCTGGCCACCGCTGGCAGCCTGGAGGTGAGGCAGTGGGCAGGCCAGCTGGTATTGCTGCTGGGCCGTGCGGCTACTTAGCAGTTACGCTTGGAGTGCTGGGCAGCTTGCATGGCCAAGTAGGCTGTGCTTGGGCCGCTGTGTGCTCCTCGCAAGTGCCATGCATGGCAAGGGCCATCTCACACCATGCGCTACCTCTGCCCCTCCCTGCTGTGCAGCTGCTGGATGCCGCTCAGTGTGGCTACCGGCCCAAGCCCAGCAAGCCCCTGCCGGAGCTGCAGCCGGATGACCTGACGCTGCTGGCTGCCATGCCCGCGCTGCGCCTGCTGTGCGTGCCATACCTCTACGAGCCGCCCATTGGGCGCAACGCAGCGGTACTGGAGGACCCTGCCCTCCAGCGGGCCTACCTGGAGCAGCACATGCTGGCGCAGGCCTTCTGTGCTCTGCTGCCGCGGCTGGTTGTGGTCCCCCTGGACATGCAGCGCATGCCGGGCCTGCTGAGGGGAGGGGAGTATGAAGGCGGCTTGGATGCAGAGATGCTGGGCAAGGTGCGCAACGTTGTGCGCTCTTGCTGGACGGACATCACCCAGGCGCTCCCCCAGCCAGTGCGGGAGGCCTTCCAGCGCGCAGCGGACGCAGGCGAGCTCAGCCCGCTGACCGTGGCACTGTTGCCGCCGCCGCCGCTTGCAGACTCGCCTGCCGTGGCAGCCGAGCCGGCCGCATGAGCGCTGCTCCCTGCGAGCCTGGTACTGGTGTTGGCATGCACTGCCCTATGCCCATTAGTTGTTCCCGGCCCCCATCGCTCGATCTCCCAGCAAATATCCTGGGTGTTTTGTTGCAACCTTTTAACCGTCCATTTCTGGCCGCCTGCCTTTGTGCATCTGATCACATGGGCAGGAGTCTGCCTACAATCGTAAGTTATGCAGTGATGTGCAATAGGAGGCAGAGCAAGAGGCCAAGGGGGGAGGGCTGTCTGAGGGGCGGCGGCAGGCCGCCTGCACAAGCAATGACCACAGAGGGCTGGAGGCAGCGGGAACTGGAAAAGAGACTGGGCAGTTTGAGCCAGAGCAGGACAGAGGGGTGGGGGGTAAGCAAGAGGTAAGCGTGACATCGAAACGGCGTGCTGTACAACAGGCATTCGTTGCGAACAGCTTAAGCTGAGGAAACTGAGTGGGAGTGCCAGCCAGGCTGGCGGCCAGGCTCAAGAGCTGCAGTTGCTGGGGGCTGGCTGAGGCAGCAGCCGCAGCTACTGCGCCCATTCACACAGCACCAGCCAGCAGTGAAGCAGCGGGTTCAACCAGCTGCGGGTGTTGCCCGGTACTACACGTCCGCCCGCAGCTCAAATTTGGCAATCTCCACGAGGAAGGACTTGGTCCACCGGCCCGATGCAGCATCCTGCATAAATGCACAAGGGTTCCGGCAGCAGGCCAGGTAGGTGGCGCAACAGGGTGGGTGGGGTCAAGAAGGGCAACAAGGCAGTCAGCATGCCTGAACTGCTCCAGGGCAACACGCAACCCCAGAGCCAGCAACCACCACTGTCTAGACGTTTCAGCTGCCTGTTATGAGGAGCCCACCTTGCTGTAGAACTCGTAGTTGCCTTGCATGGAGCCACGGGGCGTGGGCAGCGGGCAGGCTGCAAGTAAAGGGGCCAGGTCAGAAGCGCTCACGCGTCAGTCCACTGCCATTTGCAGGACGGCAGCCACTGGCAACGCAACATCACATAACTGCACGATGCTCGGCAGCAGAGCCAGTGAAGGTGCGCAGCAGCGCCAATCAGGCCAGCAGCCCCCTTCAAAGCAGCTGCTCTTTGGCGCAGTGCAAACTGCGCACTCCAGCTAGCATGTGCACGAAAACATGCTGTGCCAATCGCCACATGGCCTCGCAAGGCGCACCCCTCACCCGACTGATATGTGAAGCTCTCTCCAGGTGCCAGCTCCGGGTGCTGGCCCACTACGCCCAGACCCCGCACTTCCTGGCTCTGGCCCTGGCCATTGGTGATGTTCCAGTACCTGTTCATGCACAAGGGAAGGAGGCAGGCAGGCAGCAGGGAGGCATTGAGGCGAGGTGCCGGGTGGGGCATGGAGGCGCAGGCAAGGGGCGAAAGCCCAGCAAGGGCACACAACACACAAGGAACATACCGCAGTTCACTTGCCCCAGCACTGCTCGGCTGGCTGCGGCTCCTAAAGCACTGTGCTTCTCAACGCAGCTCCGCCCCTTCCCTGCACCGCCCTGCCCAGCTGCTCACCGCTCCATGAGCTTGATTGTCAGGGGCCCCTCGTTCTTGATTGTGATCTGGTAGCTGCACACACAAGAGAGGCAGGGGGAGAAGCATGGACAGCTGGGAGGATGAATGTAGGGCGCCGTGGAGCAGGCAGGAGGGCGGCACCTAGCAGTGCATTCCACGCCAAATTCCATGCAGCTGACTGGCTGCATTGACCGCCTGCACAACCGCTGGCATAGCTTCAGTGCTCACAGCCCGCTACTCCCATTGACGTCCAGAGCAGCCACCATAGCTCACCCAAACAGGAAGAGCGGCGGGCTGGCGGCGGGCCGGCTCTCGCTGGGCACGAAGAAGGAGCGGCAGGTGACGCGGATGCCGTCTGTCACCTTGTCGCTCACAGTGACGGCCGTGGGGTCAAAACCAGGCTGCTCAATGGCAGGCGGCGGCGGGGGTGGCGGCGGCGGCTGCAGCTGTTTCACGCGGTCTCGCAGCCGCGCCGCGTCCTGCAGCACAAGCAGTGATATACACAATATCAGCAGCTGCAGTGGCTTGAACACGCTACGGCTGCGGCGGCCAGCTGTAGTTGAGGACGGCAGCATATGCATCGCAGCTCCGCCTGCAGCCAGGTAGAGCCAGCTTGCCAAAGCCTTGAACTGGCGTTTCCGCACCCTTCCGCTCCATCACTGTGCACCATAACACCCCTGCACCTGTGCTCCACCAAAAAACAAAGGCTGCGCACCTCGAAGCGCTCCTCCCGCACAGCAGCCTCCAGCTCAGCTTGAGCTGCCAGCAGCGGGTCGCGCTGCTCCAGCTCAGCAATGCGGTCCCGCAGCTGGGCGGCGGCTGCATAGTCCTCCGACTGCATGTGGCAGCAGCCAGCAAAGGTAGTAAGAGATCGGGACACGGTGCCGCTAGAAGAGGCAGGCAGGCAAGGCAAGAGCAGGGACTGCAGCGATCGAGGCCAAAAACGCAGCCTATCCCAACCATCTCTCTTTTCTTCTCTTCCCCACCTGAATTGCCACCTGCAGGTCCCTACGCAGGTCAGCCACATCTGCGGCAGCCGAAGCCGTGCTGCCGGCGGCTCCGCCCGGCGGCGCCACCCTAGCGGCCACTCGGCGAGCTTGCAGGCTGGCTGGCCGGCTTCCTGGTGCCGCTGTGCCGCGGAAGGCTGCCCGCTGAGGGGCGGCAGGGGCCGCAGGGAGGCGGCAGACGCTGCTGGCCATTTTCGAGCCCTCGGCCGCCCCGGCTGCGCCCTACTGCCGGCTCACACTATCGAGTCGAGCTCCTGATGAGGCCTAGCGCGCCGATCCGCTGCCCTCCTGCTGCGTGCTGTGGCCACATTTGCTCGCTGGACGCCGCGAGGAGAAAAAGGGCGCTAGGCAATGTAATCGTGCACTACAAGCTGTGGCAATCGCTGGGCAATCGCTAGGCCAGCTTGATCGCTGCTGAGCGCGCCGTTCCTTTCCAGGCCGGCCTGTGGTGCTGTTTCCTGGCGCTGTGTAACCCCTGACTTGATCCAACAACACTGCATATTGCAAACCCAGCACACCCCTAGTTGCTGCCCCTGCCGCCGCTGCCGCCGCCACTTCCGCCCTCCCCCGCCATGCCCGCCGACGCGTCTCAAGCAGTCCTGCAAAAGTTGCTTCTCTCGGCGGCGGCTGCCAGCGTGGCGGAGAGCGCCACCTTTCCCCTAGATCTGCTCAAGACGCGGCTGCAGCTGGCGGGGCAGCACGCAGCGGCGCATGGAGCAGCAGCGCGGCCCGCCGGCCTGCTGGCCACCGCCCGGGCAATCATCCAGCTCGAGGGGTGGGTGGACTGCATGGGTTGGGCAGGATTCAACCAGTGCTGCCAAGTCTAGGGTTTGCTGGTGTTGTGCTGTGGCCATCTCCAAACAATGCACCGCTGCCGCACATGAAACTGCTTGGGAAGGAGCGGCCACTGGCTGCTGCTCTTTGCCATTCCCCCTCCCCCTCCTCTCCCCCCGCCCATAATGCCGCAGCGTGGGCGGCCTGTATGCAGGCCTTGCACCCGCTGTGCTGCGCCACGTGCCCTACACCGGCATCCGAGTGCTTGCATTCGAGCAGCTGCGCAGCCTGGCACAGCGGCACTGGGCGCCGGCAGAAGCGGCTGCAGAGGCAGGCCAGCCGGGCTCAGCACGTGCCCAGCAGCTGCCGCTGCCGGTGCGGCTGGCGATCGGTCTGACAGCAGGCGGCGTGGCACAGCTTGTGGCCGTGCCGGCCGACCTGATCAAAGTGCGGATGCAGGCAGACGGGCGGCTGGTGGCAGCGGGGCTGCAGCCTGCGCCCAGGTGAAGCGTGGGGACAGGTGCCTCTGCGGCTGCTGCTCTTTGCTTGGGTTGAGTCACTTGTGTGCTGCTGCGAGTGTGATGCTTCGCCCAATGCTGCCGCTGTTGTACTCTGACGCATTCCTCAACTGACTGCAGGTACAAAGGCGTGGTGCATGCGTTCAGCGTTGTGCTGGCACAGGATGGGGTGCAGGGGCTGTGGCGCGGCTCTCTGCCCGCCGTCCAGCGTGCCGCCCTTGTCAATCTGGGCGAGCTGACCACGTGAGGCAGCCCTGTGGAAGTCTTTGCTGTGTGCATCGTGTGGTCGGGGCATTTGAAGCTCATAATTGCATGCACATGCTGGGCAGGTGCTGCTGCCTCGGGGGCTGCTGTGCCGCTGCGCTCTACATTCCAGCGCTACCTCCAGTGCCCAGCTTCATTGCAATTCACCCAGACCTGCAGGTACGATGCCGCCAAGCAGCAGGTGCTGCGCAGCGGCATCACCGGCGGCGACAACGTGTGGGCGCATGCACTGTCGTCCGCCTGCAGCGGCTTCGTAGCGTCTGGTACGTGAAGGCGTCTGTTGACTTGGAGCATGCTGTGCATGAGCATGCTGTGCATCCTGCCGCCAACCTTGCACTCTGGGTTGCTGAAATCCAGCAACGCATCTGCCGTTGACATTGACGTGTGGTCCTTGCTTGCCTACCCTGGCTGCCGCTCCTGACACTGTGCGTGCAGTCGTCAGCACGCCGGCGGATGTCGTCAAGACGCGGCTCATGAATCAGGACCCCCTGCACCCCACCTACCGAGGAATGCTGCACTGCTTCACCGCCACGCTGCGAGCCGGTGGGTTTGGAAGAGGCAGGGAGTGGAGGCAAGGAATGGGGAGTTGATTTGTGCAGCTGCACATGTCTCCTTGCTGTGCCATTGCATGCCAAATGGACCGGCGTTCTTCTTTCGAGCGTCAGCAGGGCTCAAGGCCAGCGCTCCGCCTACCCTGGCCTCCCCCGCATGAGCAGAGGGTGTGCGTGGCTTGTACGCCGGCTTTTTTCCGACCTGGAGTCGGCTAGCGCCATGGCAGCTGTGCTTCTGGGTCAGTTACGAGCAACTGCGGCGGATGGCAGGCCTGGCCGGCTTTTGAGCGGTCCACATCTTTGCTCATGGCAGCTCGATGCCAAGCTGTTGGGCGCCACGTAATTGCACCGAACGAGCACCCGCTGTACATCGTTCGAACTGTTGAAATATAAATTGATGTTGGGCGTTTAGCGCATGTCCAGCTCATTGCACATGCGCAGCTCATGTACACAAGCCCTGCCATGAGCGTGATGATTTGGGTAGGCATGCCGAGCGCAGCAGGGCTGGCAGATGGCAGTGCGCCGGCAGGTGGGTTGTGAGGTGCTCAACTTGACCTGTGGACAGCAGGGATGCAGGTTGAGTGGTCCAGGGTTAACTCTAGAGCCCGGAAACTCTCGGCAGGTTGACCGCCGCTCCCCGCCTGCCGCGTGCGCTTTGCGACAGGCTCGGCGCCCCGCCGCTGGGGATAACCCTTTCGCCCGAGGGCTTGCTCGCGCTCGCTGCCTTCCGGCTGATTACTCTGTGTGAAGGACAGTTCGCTAAAACCCCTGCGAGCTCTGCAGCAGCAATGCAGTTGACGTGCACCGCCACCCGCGTGCTGGGGCAGCCGGCCTCGACGCGCCGCGCCGCATCGCAGCAGGTGTGATGCGCAATGCCTGAAGGGCATCCTAGATGAAGGGGGCCGGCAAGCCACAGGTCTCCCGCGCCGGCCTTCGCGGCTGGCCGGCCGCTTTACGCTGCTCACAATACTGTTAAAGTTTTGAGAAAGCGCGATCTCGCGTTGCGCACATCCCTACAGTTGCGCTGCTGCTGCCGTCGCCGTTGCAGCGCTGCCGCCGCTCGCCATTTCCCTGCTCATGCTTGTCGCTGCTGCCACTTCTGCTGCAGCGCCGCGTGGCTGCCACCGCGGAGCCACAGAAGGCGCCAGCAGGTTAGAAAGCCTGTGGGCATTGCCTGCCACGGATTTTAACCGCAATCCGTGGGGGGCAAGTGGGTTGGCGCTGGATAGCAAGCTGAACCGCCATCCCCTCTCGACTGCACTGCAGGCGTCAATCGCTGGGCCGACTTCAGCCTGGGGCATCCTAATTCCGCCAA
>VFQO010000721.1_pt1 | contig 31719 bp, 25 predicted proteins | sample 3512331 | NCBI WGS metagenome assembly VFQO01 (sample SAMN10412371, study PRJNA504923) | tailings metagenome | isolation source: Replicate 3 from Balatoc abandoned mine | place: Philippines: Itogon, Benguet | collected 2017-08-28 | reverse complement strand
CGGTGGAAAATGGAGCGGGCGAAGGGATTCGAACCCTCGACCCCAACCTTGGCAAGGTTGTGCTCTACCCCTGAGCTACGCCCGCTCACTGGCGCTGACAGAAACCGCTGATTGCGCAGGTTCCTGCCGGAGAGGCGGCGCGATTAGCAGCGCCTTTGCGACCCTGCAAGCGCAAAATTCGCGAAGCCGCCAAGCGGCGAAACCGGTGCGATTGGGGCTTGATCGGACGGGGGCGAGCGGCCAGCACATTCGGGCGCTTCACAAGCGCGCAAGGGCATCCCACATGGGGACCGGACGGGCGCAATTCGCGCGCCCCTCGCAGCAGGAGCAGATATCTTGGCCAGCATGGGACTGAGCATCGAGGAACAAAAGGCGGTGGACCGCTTCCGCAAGACGGTGGTGGAACCCTCGCAAAGCAAGCTCGTGATCCTCGACTTCTGGGCCGAGTGGTGCGGGCCGTGCAAGGCGCTCACCCCCGTCCTCGAGAAGGTCGCCGCCGACTATGCCGACAAGGGCGTGGTTCTCGCCAAGATCAATGTCGACGAGGAACAGTTCATCGCCGCGCAGTTCCAGGTGCGCTCGATCCCGACGGTCTATGCCATGTTCCAGGGCCAGCCGGTCGCCGACCTGACCAGCGCCCGCAGCGAATCGCAGTTGAAGGCGATTCTCGACCAGCTGCTCTCCCAGCTTCCGGTCGAGGCGGGCGCTGGCGGCGAGCCGGGCGCAGCACAAGGCCCCTCGCCCGAGGAGCTCGCGCAGTTCGTGAAGATGGGAGAGGAGGCGCTCGCCGGCGGCGATCCGCAGCGTGCGGCGGGCATCTTCGCCCAGATCACCGAATTCGCCGAAGGCAATGCGCCCGCCCATGCGGGTCTCGTGCGCGCGCTGGTGCAGCTTGGCGAGATCGAACAGGCGCAGCAGGTGATGGCAGTGATCGACGCCGATCCGCGCCTCGCCGCTGATCCTGCCATCGCCCCTGCCCGCAGCGCGCTGGAACTCGCCGGCACCCGCGTCGATGACAGCGAGCTGGCCGGTCTTCGCGCCGCCGCCGAGGCCGCACCGGCCGACATGGATGCCCAGTTCGCCTATGCCGAGGCCGCCTTCGCCGCGGGCCAGCGCGATGCCGCTGCCGACACCCTGCTCGCCATGATTGCCGCCGACCGCGAATGGAACGAGGGCGCGGCACGCACCAAGCTGCTCAAGATCTTCGAGGCCACCGGCCTCGAGGACGAATGGGTGGTCGGCGTCCGCCGCCGCCTGTCGCGCGTATTGTTCGGATGACCAAGAGGCTTGCCATCTTCCCCCTGACGGGCGCGGTGCTGTTTCCCGGGATGCAGCTGCCGCTCCACATCTTCGAGCCGCGCTACCGGGCGATGGTCGGAGATGCGCTGATCCGCGACCGGCTGATCGGCATGATCCAGCCGCAACGCTCGGTCGAGGGCGCGCCGCTCTATGCGGTCGGCTGCGTCGGGCGCATCGGCGAGATCCAGGCGATGGATGACGGGCGCTACAACCTCATCCTCGAGGGCACGGCGCGCTTCCGCATCGTGCGCGAACTCGATGTCACGACCGCCTATCGCCAGGTCGAGGCGGAGATCCTCGACGAGGACGAGGACGAGACCCTGACCCACGCCCAGCGTGGCGGGTTCGAGCGCGAGGCGCGGCACTTTGCGGATTCGCAGGGCTATGCGGTCGACTGGGATTCGGTCGAGCGGCTCGACGACCGCTCGCTGATCAACGGCGTCTCCCAGATCGCGCCCTTCGATCCGGCCAGCAAACAGGGGCTGCTAGAGGCGCAGAACCTCGCCGAGCGGTGCGAGCTGCTGGTGCAGCTCATGCAGTTCTACGGCCGCCACGACGGCGGCGAGGAGATCGTGACGCTGCAATAGCGCCCGCTGCGCGGCATCAAGCCGGGCGGCAGGGCCACCGTGCAGCGCATTATTGCGGCGTCAGGCGGATGGCGAGGCCCCCGCCCGGTGCCAGCCAGAAGGCCGGTTTGTCGCCCGCGCTCACGATGCGGGTCTCGTATTCGATCTCGTGACGGGTCTCGGTGCGGTAATCGGCAGTTCGCGTGTCGCGGTAAATCGTCGCGACATAGCGGCGTCCGGGCTCGAGGAAGCCGTAATCGAGCGTAACCTCGCGCCCCGTCCCGTCATTGACCCCGCCGACATACCAGTCCGCGCTGTTGCGGTCCTTGCGGGCGAAGATCGCATAGTCGCCGACCTCGCCGGCCAGCAGCCGGCTGTCCTCCCAGTCGGCCGGAACCCTGGCGATGAACGCGAGCTCGCGCGGGTATCGGGCGAGGTTCTCGATCAGGTCGGCGGCCATCTGGATCGGCGAATAGATCGCAAGGTAGAGGCCGAGCTGCTTCGCCCGGGTCGAGGCAAGGACATTGCCGCTCGGGCTGGCGAGCGAGAGGACGCCGGGGGTGAAGTCCATCGGTCCGGCGAGCATCCGGGTGTAGACCAGCGTCGGCTCGTGGTCCGGCCCGTTGGCGAACTGGCCCCAGGCGTTGTATTCCATTCCGCGCGCACCCTCGCGGGCGACCCAGTTGGGCCAGGTGCGACGGATTCCGGTGTCCTTGACCGGCTCGTGCGGATTGACCGCGATGCGGTGCCTTGCCGCGGCCTCGATGACCTTCTGGTGGTGCTGCACCTGGCGCTGGCCGTCGTGCCACTCCATGCGGATCTCGCCCGGCGCATCGCCCGGAGCGATGATCCCGCCGGCATCGGCGACATAGCCGGTCTTTACCACCCGGATGCCGAGCCGGTCATAGAGCGCCATCGCGTCCTCGAGTTGCGCCTCGTAGCGGGCGATATTGCCTCCGGTCTCGTGGTGCCCGATCAGCGCGACGCCCCGCGACCGGGCATAGGCGGAAAGGCCCTCGAGGTCGAAATCCGGGGTCGGCTCGGTGAAGCTGAACTCGTCGCCATGCCCGAACCAGATGCCGTTCCAGCCCTTGTTCCAGCCCTCCACCAGCACGCCCGAAAAGCCGTGGCGGGCGGCGAAATCGATATGCTCGCGGGTGCGTGCGGTGGTGGCGCCGTGGTCCGGACCTTCGGCCCAGCTCCATTTGCCCCCGATCATCCCCCACCAGATGCCGATATATTTCTGCGGCTTGAACCAGCTCACATCATCGAGCTTGGCAGGCTCGTTCAGATTGAGCTCGAGATCGCTCTCGACGAGGGCGGCGGGCGTGCCGGTGATACGGATCGTGCGCCAGGGCGTGACGAAAGGCGTGTCGCGCTCCACCCGCCCCCCGCGCGAGGAGGGCGCGAGGGTGGTGCGGAACACCTGCCCGTCGATGCGCTTCAGCCAATAGGCCGCATAATCGACGAGCGCCGCCTCGTGAAAGGCGAGGTGCGTGCCGTCCTCCAGCCGCATGGTGATCGGCGTGTAGGCGGTGGCGACGGCGTCGATCGGGGTCTTCTGGTAGACCTGTTCGGTCGGGTTGAACTCGCCGCCGGTGACCCACCACGCCGTGCCGGCCGGAACGATCGCGAACTCGGTCCACTCCTCGGCGATGCGCATGGTGGGCAGGCGGTCCTGCACGGGGATCTCGTAGCGCAGGCCGATACCGTCCTCGAACAGGCGGATGCGCACATCCATCCTGCGGCTGCCTTCGACCGGGCTCTGCTGGAAATGGACGAGCAGCTCGGCATGGCGGTCACGGACCTCGCGCCGCTCGCCCCAGGGCAGTTCCCAGCGGGTGTCGGCGGTCGCGGTCCGGGCGCCGGTGATCGTGAAGCCGCGGATCATTGGCAGACCGTCGGTGAGCAGGAAGCCGAGCCGCGACGGCCCGATCAGCGGCTTGCCGCCACGCGTCAGCGACCACACCGGCCGCCCGTCGGAATCGGTGGAGACCGCCACTTCCATCGACCCGTCGGGCGAAAGCAGGGTCTGTGCGGCGGGGCTGTCCTGCGCGATCGCCGGATAGCCGGTCACGACCGCCAGCATCACCAGCACCCGCCAAAGCCATTGGACCATCGCCATCTCTCCCACCCCGATGCTGCGGCTCGCGCCAATTTATGCGACGCACCGGATTAGACCAGACCCGAGGCCATTGCAATCGATTGCAGATTGGCATAGGCCCTGTGCCGGGAGAGAGAAAATGGACACAACCGGCAAGCCGACACTGACCTTCGGGCAGATCCTGAGCATGAATCTGGGGTTCCTCGGGCTCCAGTTCAGCTTCGGACTACAACAGGGCAACATGGGGCCGATCTACTCGTTTCTCGGTGCCAGCGAGAGCGAGCTGCCGCTGCTGCAACTGGCCGGGCCGATCACCGGACTGCTGATCCAGCCCATCGTCGGCGCGCTGAGCGACCGCACCCTGTCGCGCTTCGGCCGGCGCACGCCCTATTTCCTGATCGGCGCGATCATGTGCGCGGTGGGCCTGTTCTTCATGCCGCTGTCGGCCTCGATCACGGCGGCGGTGGCGTGGCTGTGGATCCTCGATGCGGGCAACAACACCACGATGGAGCCCTATCGCGCCTATGTGGCGGACCGGCTCAATCCGCAGCAATGCCAGACCGGCTTTCTCACCCAGAGCGCCTTCACCGGCCTTGCCCAGATGCTTGCCTTCCTCACCCCCTCTCTGCTGGTCCTGCTCGGCATGGACCGCGACTGGGTGGACGAGCACAATATCCCCTACACTGTGCGGACCGTGTTCTGGGTGGGTGCGGCGCTGTCGCTGGCGACCATCGCGTGGTCGGTGCTGAAAGTGCCGGAACTGCCGCTCACCCCCGAGGAGCGCGCGCGGATCGCCAGGGCGCCGAGGGGCGTCGGCGCGACCTTTGCCGAGATCGGCACCGCGATTGCCGAGATGCCCGCCCCGATGCGTAAGCTGGGAGTGATGATGCTGTTCCAGTGGTTCGCCATGTCGGGCTACTGGGGCTATGTGATCTACGCCATCGGCCGCAGCGTCTACAACACCGCCGACCCCTCGAGCGCCGCCTTCCGCCAGGCCTTGCTGACCAATGGCGAAATGGCGGCCTTCTACAATGGCGTCGCCTTTGTCGCCGCCTTCGCGATGGTGCCGGTCGCGCGGCGGATCGGCGCGGGGCCGCTCCATGCGCTGGCTCTGGCCGCGGGCGGGGTCAGCATGCTGGTGCTCCCGGGGATCACCGACAAGGCGATGCTGTTTGCCGCCGTTGTGGGGATCGGGATTGCATGGGGCAGCATCATGGGCAATCCCTACATCATCCTCGCCAATGCCATCCCGCCGGTACGGGTGGGGGTCTACATGGGTATCTTCAACATGATGATCGTGCTGCCGATGCTGCTCTTCGCCTTCGTCATGAGTTCGGTGAACCTCGGCTTCGCGCAGTTCGGCCTCGGCATCTATGACGGCGTGCTCGGCGGCGATCCGCGCAATGTGCTGCGGGTGTCGGGGGCCTGCATGTTCGCCGCCGCGCTCTCCGTGCTGTGGGTGCGCGAGGGCTGGCGCGCCCGCGACCCCGGCAAGACCGAAGCGGCGGCAGGAGCCTAGGCGCTTTGCAACCGATCTGCCTGCACAGCGATGAAGCGAGCCTCGTGCTCGAGCGCGACCCGCTCCGCGGGGTCGTGTGGCGGCATTGCGGCGCGCGGGTCGTCCCCGGCGACCTGCCCCCGCTGGCTGAGGCACGCGGGCCGGCGAGCTTCGCGATGGATGCCGATGTCTCGCTGGCGGTGGTGCCGCCGGCCGGGCTCGGCTGGTTCGGCCCTCCGGTCCTGACCGCGCGCAGCGCGGCGGGCGAGCCGGTGATCTTCGCGCCGGGCGAATGCGATGTGACTGCGGCAGCGGACCGGATCGGCATCACCACCCGCGATGCACTGGCGGGCCTGGAATATCGCCTCGCCATCACGCTGGCCGAGGGCGGCGCCTTCCGCTTCGCCGCGCAGGTCACCAATCGCGGCAGCGCGCCGGTGGCGATCGATGCCGCCGCCAGCCTGCAACTGCCCCTGCCTGCCACCTGCGACCGGATCGTCGCCTGGCGGGGCCGCCACAATGCCGAGCTTGCCGAATGCATCGAGCCGATGCCCGCGCACATCTGGCAGCGCGTCTCGCGGCGGGGCATTTCGGGGCATGGCGGCCCCCCCGGGGTCTATGTGCTCGGCCGCGAGGCCGGCTGGCACGCCGGGCTGGTCTACGCGATGCAGCTCGCATGGTCGGGCGACAGCGCGATCACCATCGAGCGCGATGACGAAGGCTACTGGACCCTCGCTGCCGGAGCCGCCCTCGCGCCCGGCGAGATCGTGCTGGCACCGGGCGAGACCTGGGACGCGCCGCCGGCCTTCCTCGCGATCTCGGTGCAGGGGCGGAGCGGGGCGATGCGGCAGCACCACGCCGCGGTGCGGAGCCTGCTGCAATGGCCCGGCGCCGCGATGCGCCCGCGCCCGGTGCATCTCAACAGCTGGGAAGCCTGCTATTTCGATCACGACGTCACCCGGATCGAGCGCCTCGCCCGCGCCGCCGCCGCAGTCGGGATCGAACGCTTCGTGCTCGACGACGGCTGGTTCAAGGGCCGCCGGGACGACACCTCGGCGCTCGGCGACTGGGAGCCTGATCCGCTGACCTACCCCGAGGGCCTTGCGCCGCTCGCACAGGCGGTCGAGGCTCTGGGGATGGAGTTCGGCCTGTGGGTCGAGCCCGAGATGATCAGCCCCGACAGCGATCTCTACCGCGCCTGTCCGGACTGGGCGCTGGCCCTGCCCGGCCGCGACCGCCCGACCGCGCGCCACCAGCTCGTGATCGACATGCGGCGCGCGGAGGTGCGCGACCATCTCTTCGCACGGCTCGATGCGCTGCTCGCCGCGACGCCGATTGCCTATCTCAAGTGGGACCAGAACCGCGATCATGCCCCCTCGGGCGGGAGCGCGCAGACACGCGGCACCTATGACCTGCTCGCCCGCCTGCGCGCGGCGCATCCGGCGGTCGAGATCGAGGGCTGCGCGGGCGGCGGCGGACGCTCGGACGCCGGCCTTGCGCCTTTCGTCCACCGCTTCTGGGCAAGCGACAATATCGATGCGGTCGCACGGGTCGGAATGCAGCGCGGGTTCCTCGCTTTCCTGCCGCCGGAAATCATGGGCTCGCACATCGGAGCGAGCCCCGCCCATGCGACCGGGCGCGGGCAGAGCATGGCGTTCCGCGCCGCGGTTGCCCTGACGGGGCATCTCGGGGTCGAGCTTGACCCCGACACCCTCACCGAGGCCGGGCGCGCCGAGCTGGCGGAGTGGATCGCCTTCTACAAGCGCTGGCGCCATGTGCTCCACGGCACGCCTGTCGATCTGGGCGAGGGGCCGGATGGTCTGGTGTGGCAGGCGCAGGGCAGTGCCCGGGAAAAGCTCCTGTTCGCGATCCGCACCGCGCCGGCACAGGACCGCCGCCCGCAGCCGCTGCGCCTGCCCTTTGCCGCCGCCAGCGAACACTGGAACGTCAGCCTGCTCGCGCTCGCCGAGCACCCCGAGCACGGCCTTCCGCGCGCAGCCCTGTTCGGCCGCATGGCGCAGGAGCCGGTCGGCTTTGCCGGTAGCTGGCTGGCCCATGCCGGCCTGCCCATGCCGGTCCAGAAGGCGGAGAGCGTCGCCATTTTCCGGCTCGAGGCGGCAGGCGCATGACCGGCGGCGGCTCCGGCCGGGCAGCCGGCGAAGTTACAAGGGTTCGACATTGAGCAAGATGATGACCATGACCGATCAGGATGCCACACTCGCACAGGTCTCGCACTGGCAGGGCGGGGCCGGCTGGCTGGCCGCCGAGCTGCCGCTGATCGGGGCCGCGGACGTGGCGCCGATCCTGCCCGATCTCGACCTGTGGGACTGCTGGCCCTTGCAGCACGAGGACGGCACGACCGCCGTGATCGGCGGCGCGCAATACTGGTTCTTCCTCTCCTCGCCCAAGTTCCCCGATCCGGCGCAGCGCCATGTCCATGCCCGCATCCGGCTGCTGAAGCTGGCGGACGGGGTGTGGAGCGACCTCGGCCCGGCGCTGCCCGACGGCCTCTCGCCCGGCCATGCCGAATGGGCGGGGTCCTGCATCCTGCATGACGACGGCGCCAGTGTGACGCTGTTCTACACCGTCAGCGGCCGGCGCGGCGGCGGCCCGAGCTTCGAGCAGCGCATCTTCGCCACCAGAGGCACGCTTTGCGCGGGCGGCGCGCCGGGCGGCTGGCAGGCGCCGGAGGAACTCTTCGCCGCCGACGGCAAGCTGTTCCAGCCCGCCGACAGCGCCCATGGCGAACCCGGCACGATCAAGGCCTTCCGCGATCCTGCATGGTTCCGCGATCCGGCCGACGGCACCTGCTATCTGCTGTTCACCGGCAGCGCGGGTTGGAGCGATGATCCCCATAACGGCCTCGTCGGCTATGCCGTGCGGGCCGGCGACAAGTGGGAACTTGGCCGTCCGCTGGTCCATGCCGTGGGCACCAACAACGAGATGGAGCGCCCGCACATCATCTGCCGCGGCGGCGCCTATTACCTGTTCTGGTCGACCCAGCGGCACACCTTCTCGCCCCGGGTCGCGGCCGGGCCGAACGGCCTTTACGGCGCGGTCGCCGATGCCCTGTCCGGGCCGTGGCGCATGGCCAATGGCAGCGGCCTCGTCGCCGCCAACCCGCGGGCCGAACCCACTCAGGCCTATAGCTGGTGGGTCACCGGCGAGGGCGAGGCGTGGAGCTTCATCGATTACTGGGGGATGGAGGGCCGCAAGCTGGCCGACCATCCCGAACTGCTTCGCAGCCACTTCGGCGGAACGCCCGCGCCGCGGTTCACGATCCTGTTCGACGGCGACCGGGTTACGCCTGCGTAAACGGGCTGACAGGGTTCAGGCGCTGGCCCTGACCACCAGTTGCGGCGGCATCACCAGCGAGGCCGCGCGCTCGCCTCCCAGCCGCACCATCAGCCTTGCGACCATCTCGTGCGCGCCGGTCGCGATGTCCTGCCGGACCGTGGTCAGCTGCGGGACGGTGTGACGGGCGAGCGGGAGATCGTCGAAGCCGACCACGGCGATATCCTCGGGCACCCTGATGCCCTTGCTGTCGAGCTGGCGGATCGTCGCCATGGCGATGGTGTCCGAGGCCGCCACCACCCCCTCGACGGCCGCGCCCGGCGCGATCAGGGCCTGCGCGATCTCGTCGGTCATCTCGTCGACCGAGAGGTGGACCGGCAGATGGCGCAGCGCCGCTCCCCCGCCGCAAGCGGCAACCGCAGCGCAGGCGCCGCGATAGCGCTCGGCGATCTCGATCCCGGTCGTGTCGCCGAGGAACGCGAGCGAGCGCAGCCCCCGGTCGAGCAGGTATTGTGCCGCCAGCCGGCCGCCTTCGTGATTGTCCGTCCCGACCGCGCAATGGGTCTGCCCCGGCTTGTGGCTGCCCCACACCACCAGCGGCGCATAGTCCTGCGCGACCTTCTCGATCGTCGCGGTCTGGTCGGATTGCCCGATCATCAGCACGCCGTCGACCATGCCGGAATTGACGATCCGGTCGAGCCAGAGAGGATCGTCCTGCGGGATCGCGCGGCTCAGCATCAGTTGATAGCCGCTCTCGGTCAGCTCGTCCGCCAGCGCGCCGAGGAGAGTCATGAAGAAGGGATCGGAGATGTGCTGGCGCCGGTCGTGGCCGAGCGGGATGACGACCGCGATCACCCCGGTCTTCTGCCGCCGCAGCTTGCTCGCCATCTGGTTGATCTGGAACCCGTGCGCGCGCGCGAGTTCCTGGATTCGCTCGCGCGTCTTCGGGTTGACCAGCGACTTGTTGGCCAGCGCCCGCGACACTGTTCCGGGCGACACCCCGGCCAGTTTCGCCAGTTCCACGATATTCCGCACGCGCCGCGGCGGCGTGTCGGCGGCGCTGGTGTCGTCAGGTTCAGCCATGGTTGGCATCTATCGGGTTCGGGCGCGGAAAGCACCCCTCAAGTTGCAATCGATTGTAAATGCTTTAACACGCTCGCCACTTACCCGGCAACCATGCCGCCAAGAAGGAGAGCCGGGGTGCGGCCTGCCTATCATTACACGCCCCGCCGCAACTGGCTGAGCGATCCCAACGGGCTGGTCCACGACGGGCGGCGCTGGCACATGTTCTACCAGTATAATCCTAAAGGCGAAGACTGGGGGCACATGTCCTGGGGCCATGCCGTCAGCCACGACCTTGCGCGCTGGGAAGAGCTTGCGCCGGCGCTGCTCGACACCCCCGGAGAGATGGTCTTTTCGGGCAGCGCGGTGATCGATCATGGCGACAGCGCCGGGTTCGGGGCGGGGGCGATGGTGGCGATCTACACAGCCGCGCGCCCCGGGCCGCCGCCGGTGCAGGCCCAGGCGCTCGCCTTCAGCCGCGACGGGGAGAGCGGCTGGACCCGCTATTCCGGCAACCCCGTGCTCGACCTGAACATGGCCGATTTCCGCGATCCCTATGTCTTCCGCCACGAGGCGAGCGATGCGTGGATCATGGTGGTGGTCCGCTCCGACGAGCAGACCGCGCAGATCTATCGCTCGGCCGACCTCGTCGCCTGGCAGCTTGCCTCTGAACTGCCGGCCGGAACAGCGCCGGGGCGGGTGTGGGAATGCCCGACACTGGTCGAACTGCCGGTCCTGAACGGCGCCGGCCCGCGCTGGCTGTTCAAGGTCGACGCCCTGCACGATGCCCCCGGCGCAGGGGCGCTCTACCTGACTGGCGACTTCGACGGCTTCCGCTTCCGCCCCGACGGCGACTGGCAGATCGCCGACGAGGGCCGCGATTTCTACGCCGCGATCGCGTGGAACGGCCCGCGCGATGCCGCCGGACGGCCGGCTTGGATCGGGTGGATGGGCAACCATGCCTACCAGCACGATTTCCCCCGCCGGGGCTGGCGCGGCGTGATGAGCCTGCCGCGCCGCATGGGCCTTGTCGAGGGCAGCGCCGGCTTGCAGCTCGCCCAGCAGATCGAGCCTGCCGTCACCCGCCTGTTCGCCGCCCCCGCCCCGCTCGGCACCGCCGAAATCCCGGTCGCGAGCCGGATCGCCATCGACGCAGGCTTCACCGGCACGCTGAATCTCCATGACGGCGCCGGAAGCCGCTTCACCCTGCGCGCCGGAGATGACCGCTGGCGCCTCGGGCGGCATGATGCCGCGCTCGCCTTCCTCGAAGCCGAAGCCAGCCTCGTGCGGGCGCCGGACGAGGGGCTGGAATTGTGGATCGACAGCGAGACCATCGAGGTGCTGACCGGCACGGGCACGGGCACAGGCACGGGCAGGGGCACCGGCACGGGCACGGGCACGGGCACCGGCAGCGCCAGCTTCCAGCACCGCCCCGCCAGCGGAACGCTCAGGCTCGAGACCGACCAGCCCCGCGCCGTCTCAACCGCGACCCTCGCGTAAGGCGCGCTGGCCGAGCGCGATTGCCCCGGTGATCCCCGCATCGTCGCCCAGCGCGGGCGCGGTGATGTAGGTCGCCAGCCCGGGATCGAGCCGCGGGTGCACGACATAGCCCGCCAGCCGCGCCTCGGTGCGGGCGCGCAGGCTCTCCAGCAGCCCGGGGGTCTTCATCACCCCGCCGCCGAAGATCAGCCGGTCGGGCATGTGCAGCAGCACCAGCGTGACGGCGAGATCGGCAAGATAGGAGGCGACCAGCGGGATCGCGTCGGGGTGGGACTTGGCCGCCTCGTCGAGCGGCACGCCCCAGCGGTCGATGATCGCAGGCCCGCTCGCCAGCCCCTCGAGGCAATCGCCGTGGAACGGGCAGCGCCCGGCAAAGGGGTCCCGCTGCGGATCGCGCGCGGGGCGGATATGCCCCGCCTCGAGATGGCCGATCCCGCCGCGCGAAAGACCCTGGTGGAGCACGCCCGTGCCGATCCCGGTGCCGACGGTGGTATAGGCCAGCGTCTCGCACCCCTTGCCCGCGCCCGCCAGCCATTCGCCCAGCGCCGCGCCGTTCACATCGGTATCGACGAGGATCGGCGCGCCGAGCCCGGCAAGGGCATCGTGGAAGCGCGCGCCGCTCCAGCCCGGCTTGGGCGTGGTCGTGAAGGTGCCATAGCCGGGCGAGGCCGGGTTGATGTCGATCGGCCCGAAGGAGGCGATCCCGATCCCGGCGAGCGGCGCGTGGCGCGCGAAGAAGGCGGCCATCTCGGGAAAGGTCTCGGCCGGCGTGCGCGTGTCGATCCGCGCGCGGTCGATGATCTGCCCGCCCGCATCGGCCACCGCGAGCACGAATTTGGTGCCGCCGGCCTCGACCGCCCCGATCCGCTGTTCAGCCATGATGTGTCACTTTCCCTTGTCCTGAGGTGCAATGTCGAAGGCGATGGTCAGACGCTCCTCGCCCGCGAAGGGGATGGTGCCGTGCCATGTGGTCGACGCAAAGATCGCCAGCCGTCCCGGTCGCGGCGCGATGTGGCGCAGCGGGGCGAGACCGAGGCCGAGTTCGGGCGGGGCCATGCCGAGCGCAAGCTGCCCGGCATGGCCCTCGCCCGGATCGTCCGGCACGGCGAGATAAAGCGCGGTGCTGGCCCAGCCCTGCGGATGGGTGTGGGCGCTGTGGAAGCCGCCGCCTGCCAGCCGCACCGACCAGCTTCCGGCAAAGGCGATGTCCTGCGGCTTGCGCGCCAGCAGCGGATGCGCCCCATCCCCCTCGGGCAGGCGGTCGCGCCAGCCGGCGACCACCGCGACGAGGCGCTCGCGCAGGTCGCGGATCAGGGACGCATGGTGGAGCAGGAGGTTGCGGTCGGTCTGCACGCCGCCGCGCACCGATTGTTCGGGATAGGGCGCGCTCATGCGGTGGAGCCCGCGCACGAATTGCGCGAGTTCCGCCAGCCGCGCGGGCGCAAGGTCGAGGTCGATCGCCTCGGCAAAGCCGGGATCGCCTTCGAGCCACGCCGCCCGGGGATCGCCCGTCAGCCGCCACGCGAGGCTGCAATAGGGCCAGAACTGCCCGGCATGCGGCGTGTCCAGTTGCCCCTGCGCGAGCGTGAGGGCGCGGTCCGGATCGCCGTGGCGCAGGGCGTGGCGCACTTGCAGCAGGCAGAGCCCGGGATCGCCCGAACCGGCAAAGGGCGCGAAAATCGCCGGATCGGCAGGGGCAGTGCCGCTCTCGCAGGCGAGGTATAGCCGCAGCAGCGCCAGCGTGCCCCCGGCCCCGCCCTGCCGTCCCGCCAGATCGAGCACCGCCGCCGCCCCTGCCCAGTCCTTTGCCGCCGCCAGCCGCTGGAACCATGCGGCATAAAGCGCCGCCGGGGCCGCCGCGCGCGGCGCCGCCGCGGCGTAACTGCGCCAGGGATCGGCATCGCCCGCCGTCACCCGCAGGCTCGCCAGCGCGGCATGCCCCTCCAGCCAGTCCGGCATCCGCGCGAGCACGCCCTCGAGCAAGCGCTCGGCCCGGGCGCCCTCCCCCTCCGAGGCGAGCGCGAGGGCGAGATTGCGGACCACCTCGGGATTGCGCGGATTGGCGAGCGCCGCCCGCTCGAACAGCGCTGCGGCGGGATACCAGCCCTCGTAGGCGAACTGCGCCTGCATGAAGGCGATCGCGGGATGATCGGGCGCGGCGCGGGCGGCCGCCGCGATCGCGGCGCAGGCGGCGGGCATATCCTGCGCGGCGCGGGCGCGCCGGGCCTCGGCCACCAGCGCACCGGCATCGCCGCTCGCGGCAGGGCCGCTCACACGGGCGGAGCCTTGCAATGCTGGTCGATGAACTGCCGGTGCGTCGGCTGCTGCCCGGCTTCGTGCGCCATCGCCGCGCGCAGGCGGCCGAGCCATTCGCCCGGCGGCTGCTCGCGATAGCCCGCGACCGGATCGCAGGCCTCGGGGATGTGCCCCTGCCCGATATGGACCGCGTGCCAGCTCGGAGGGCCGAACAGGTCCATGTCGCGGGCGATATGGCGGCCGTAGCGGCGGAAATGCGCCATCTTGAAGGCCAGCGTCTCGGGCACCTCCATGTCGCGGCAATAGCGCCACAGCGGCGTGTCGTCGCGGGTGGTGAGCTTGTAGTGCAGCACCAGGAAGTCGCGGATGCGTTCGAATTCGGTGCGGGCGATGTGGTTGTATTCGTCGCGCACCAGCGGGTCGAAATCGCGGTCGGGGAAGAGCGCGAGCAGCTTGGAGATGCCGGCCTGGATCAGGTGCAGGCTGGTCGATTCGAGCGGCTCGAGGAACCCGCTCGACAGGCCGATGGCGACAACGTTGCGGTCCCAGAACTTGCGCCGCATGCCCGTGACGAAGCGCAGGCGGTTGGGGGCGGCGAGCGGCGCGCCGTCAAGGTTGGCGAGCAGGGTCGCCTCGGCCTCGGCATCGTCGATGAAGCGGCTGCAATAGACATAGCCGTTGCCGATGCGGTGTTGCAGCGGGATGCGCCATTGCCAGCCCGCCTCGCGCGCGGTCGAGCGGGTGTAGGGGGTGAACTCGCCGCCGTGGGCGCAGGGGATCGCCACGGCGCGGTCGCAGGGGAGCCAGTGGCTCCAGTCCTCGTATCCGGCCTGAAGCGCGCCCTCGATCAGGAGCCCGCGGAAGCCCGAGCAGTCGATGAACAGTTCGGCCTCGAGGCTGCGGCCGTCCTCGAGCGTGACGGCGGCCACGAAGCCGGTCTCGCCGTCCTGCGCGACCGCGGCGATCTTGCCCTCGACCCGCGTGACGCCGCGCGCTTCGGAATAGCGGCGCAGGTAGCGGGCATAGCGGCCCGCATCGAAGTGGAAGGCGTAGTCGAAGGTCGACAGGACATTGCGCCCGTCGGGGCTGGGGATGGTGAAGCGCCCGGCCTTGGCCAGTTGCCAGGCCATCGACAGCTCGTCGAAGTCGCCCGCCTCCTCGCCCGAGAGCCGCTGCTGGAGCCACAACTGGTGGACATCGCGGATGTCCATCGGCTTGCCGTGCGGGCCGAAGGGGTGGAAGTAGCGCGTGCCCCTGGCGCCCCAGTCGACGAATTCGATGCCGAGCTTGAAGCTCCCTTGCGTCTCGCGCACGAATTCGCGCTCGTCGATGCCGAGCATCGCGTTGAAGGTGCGGATCGGCGGGATGGTCGCCTCGCCCACGCCGACGGTGCCGATCTCCTCGGATTCGACCAGCGTGATGGCGCAGCCCCGCGGCAGGGCATTGGCGAGCGCCGCCGCGGTCATCCAGCCCGCCGAGCCGCCGCCTGCGATCAATATCGAGCGGATCGCCCGATCCTCCGATCCCTCTGTCATCCTCTCACCTTACAAAGAATCCGGACGTGCAAAAGGGGCGATCGCACGAACGATCGCCCCCCGGTTTGCACGGGCGCGGCTGCACGGGAGATAGCGCAGCCGCACCCGGCGGCATCAGAACGTGATGCGGGCCGTTGCCGTGACCGCCCGGCCCGGGACCGGCGTGCCGCTGATCACCGCCGGGTTCGCCCCGCCGTTCACGATCGTCGCGCCATTGCCGCGCAGATCGTAGACGTTGAACAGGTTGTAGACGTTGAGGCCCACTTCCAGGTTATCGAGCGGACGCACCCGGAGCGTGGCGTTGATCGTGGTATCGCCCTCGAACTCGTTGAGCGCATCGTCCACCACGCTGGTCTGCCCGGTCGCCGACAGGCCGACCGTCGCCACCTCGCCGATGTCGTAGGTCGCCGAGACCGAGTAGCTCAGATCGGGGATGAACGGCGCGCGGGTGAAGTTGGCCGCGCCGGCCAGCTTGCGCTCGGAGTCCGAATAGGTCGCATTGGTGACCACCATCAGCCCGCTGTTGCGGTAGGTGCCGAAGAATTCGAAGCCCTTGGACTTGAACTCGCTGTCGAGCACGCAGCCGCCGCTGCCCGGGGGACAACGCGTGGCCGAGAGCTCGAAGGTGCTCTGGCTGAAGTCGCCCTTGAGCAGGGTCAGCTCGGCCGTCCAGTCGCCGCCGACCGCTTCGCCGCGCGCCTTCACGCCCAGTTCGTACTGGTTGACGAAGTCGACCGAGGGGGTGACCCCGTCGGCGGTGCAGCCATTGGTGCGGGCCAGTGCCTGCGCGCCGGTGCACAGCGAGCCGTCGGCCGCGATCTTGCCGCCCAGCGTCTGCCGGTCGGAGTTGAAGCGCCCGCCGCGCGAGGCCCGGCCGAACAGCGACAGGTCGCTGGTGGCCTTGAACAGGGCACCGACCGACCAGCTGGTGTAGCTGCGGGTGTAATCGAGGTTCTCGCGCACGCCGTTGGCGGTGATCGCCTCGACGCGCAGGCCCGGACGGCTCGGATCCGGGGTGGTCAGGAAGGTCCCGCCACCGGCAATCGCGAAGCCGCTCGCCGCCACCCGCTCGAGACGGATCGAGGCGTCGAGGTTGAACCGCTCGTGATCCAGCACCAGCTGCGCATAGGGCGCGGTGTTGGTGTAGCTCAGATCATAGTCGCGCGAGCAGCAGGTGCCCCAGTTGTTGTTGTAGCCCGAGATGCCCTGGAAGGTCAGCTGGTTGCCGGCGGCATCGAACAGGTCGAGCTGGGCCGGGTTGTCGCCGCTCAGCTCGCGGGTCGAGCGGTTCACATGCCAGTCCATCGCGATGGTCTGGTCCATGTAGAAGAAGCCGCCGCGGGCCGTCAGGGTCATCGCGCCGACATCGAACTCGCCGGCCACCACCAGGTCGTTCACGAAGGCGCCGAGGTCACGCATGTTGGTGGTGACGTTGACGTTGTTGTCGAGCAGCGCGCCGGTGAAGAGCTGTCCGGCGCGGGGGCCGTTGGCATAGCGGATCGAGGCGACAGTCGCGCCGTTGACCTGCGATCCGATCACGCTCTGGCGGGTCGCGACGTTGAGGAAGGGCGAGGAGAACTGGCCCGACACGTTCGAATAGCGGGCGCGGTTGTCGACGGTGATATTGTCGCCGAATTCCCAGTGAAGGTGCGCGCCGAAATATTGCTGGTCGGTGGAGATGCCGTTCAGCCCGACCCGCTCGAAATTGCCCTCGCGGTTGAGGATCAGCTGCTCCTGGTTGTAGATCGAGTAGTTGCTCTGGCTGCGCCCGTCGAAGCCCGGGAAGGGGCGGATATTGGTGACCTGGCGGCCCCGGACGTCGGCCAGCGCGGGCGCGCCGGTGTAGTTGATGCCCTGGGTGTCGGCGACCTTGAAGAACAGGCGCAGGAACGAGGCCCCGTCGTCGAATTCCTTGGTGACGTTACCCTTGATCTGGATCGCCTCGTTGATCGCGTAATCGACATCGAGGATGTCGTTGCCGCGCTGGAGGAAGCCGCCGAGGTGGAACTTCAGCCCCTCGCCGAGCGCACCGCCATAGCGGAAATCGACGCGGGTGTCGTTGTAGTCGAGCCCGCGGTTGAGCTGGACAAAGCCGCCCTCGCGGTCGCCGGTGTGGCTGATGTAGTTGATGACCGCGCCCGGCGCCTGGCTGGCGAGCGTGGCGGACGAGCCGCCGCGCACGGCTTCAACGGTCGCCGTGGTGGCATCGAAGCGGGTCCAGTAGTCGTTGTTGCCGAACTGGATGTCGCCGAACAGGACCATCGGCAGGCCGTCTTCCTGAAGCTGCACGAAGGGCGAGCCGCCGGTCGCCACGGGCAGACCGCGCACCGCGATATTGGCGTTACCGCCCGGGCCCGAGGTGCCCGGCGTCTGGATACCCGGCAGCAGGCGGAAGATTTCCGCTTCCGAGGCGGGCTGGAAGTTCTGGATGATCGAATCGTCGACCGAAGTGACCGAGATCGAGCTCTCGATCTGGGTGCGATTGCCGGCAGCGGCGGTCACGACAATGGTGTCGAGACCCTGATCTTCTTCTGCGGCCACCGCATCGCCGGCCGCATCCTGGGCCTGCGCGACCGAAGCCAGCGGGAGCACCACGCCCAGGGCGAGCGCCGAGGCGCAGGTGCGATAAATCGATTTCCTCATTTTCCTCTCCTAGGCAGACTAAGGCTGGATTCAGCTCGTCGGAATTCTGCCACGTCTGAATGCGGCGTTTCACAATCGATTGCAATGGCAAAATGCAATCGATTGTTATGGTGGCTTTGGCGTGGCAAAAATGTCTCAGTCATGGCTCGGGCGGGAGGGAAAGCGCCCGATCTTCAGGGCATGGCACAGCCGCCGGCCCGCCGCCGTGGCGGGCGCACGGGCCAGCCGGTCAGGGGCAGCGGGCGCTGGACGCGGTCAGGAGCGGCAGGCGGCAAGCCACAAGGGCCGGAGCGCGCTTGCACGCCCCGCCCTCTCCGGTTCAGCCCGTCTGCCGCGCGGGCTCAGCTCTTGTGCAGCTTGGCCCGCTCGTTGGCCGCGCCGAAGCGGCCGTGCTTGCGGTAGCGCAGCATCCACTTGTCGAGGAACAGGCCGAGCGGCTTGGCCTCGATGCCCAGATCGGCAAGCCCGGGGGCGCCCGGCGCGACGGTGCTGCCGGGCTTGAGCAGAGTCCACTGGTCGCGGCTCATCGGGGTGCCGGGGAGCGCGGCGAAAGTGGCCGAGAGCGCATCCGGCACGGCGAGGAAGGTGCGCTTGCGCCCTTGCGCTGCGGCGATGCGCCGGTGAATTTCCATCATCGAGAGCTGCTCCGGTCCGCCCAGCTCATAGGTGCGCCCGCCGTGGGTCTCGGGGTGCTCCAGCGCGACCGCGACCGCCTCGGCGACATCGTCGGCATAGACCAGTTGCAGCTTCGCCTCCGCCCCGAACACGGGGAGGACGGGGAGCATCTCGATCATGCCGGCGAAGAGGTTGATGAACTGGTCGTCCTTGCCGAACACGATCGAGGGGCGAAGGATGGTGGCCTTGGGGAAGGCGGCGAGGACATTGGCCTCGCCCTGCGCCTTGCCGCGGGCATAGGCAGTCGGCGAGGCGGCGTCGGCGCCGATCGCGCTGACATGGACGAGAGCCTCGATCCCGCGCGCCGCGGCGAGGCGGGCGATGGTGCCGGGCGCTTCGCCCATCAGCTTTTCCAGGTTGCCGGTGAAGGCGCCGACGAGGTTGACGACATGATCGGCCCCCTCGAGCGCGGCGGCGACGTGCTCCTCGCGGGTGATGTCGCAGGGCATGAGCTGGAGCTGGCCGAGATTGGCGAGGGGCTTGAGGCTCTGGGCCTTGGCCGGAGCGCGGCTGGCAAGGCGGATGCGCGCCGCGCGGCTCAGGAGAGCCTGCGCGACGTAATTGCCGATGTAGCCGGTGCCGCCGAAGATCGTGACCAGCCGGCCGGCAAGCGGGGAGGGATTGGGGGAAGCGGGAGCGGATGGCATTGTGGGGGTGCTCGTTCCTGGTGATGCCTCGAATAGAGCGAGGCGCTTTGCGGCAAGCGGCGCGGCGAGGCAAGAGGGCGCGAGCCCTGCCGCGCCACAGCGCGCCGCCCGTGCGGGGCGGGTGCGGGACCAGTGCGGGGCGGGTTTGGGGCGGGTCTGGGTCCAGTGCCGGGCCAGCATCGGGCTTGGGCCGGTCCAGAGCGGGCCAGACCCCCGCATCCGCCCCGGATTCGCCCCGATCTCGCAATGTTTCACGTGAAACAGCCGGCAAGGGGAGGTTTGCATTGACAGCCCCCCGAACCCTTCGCTAATGGCCCGCGCCTACCCGGCCTCCGGCAGCAATGACCGAAGGCCTCCGTGCCCAGATGGCGGAATTGGTAGACGCACCGTCTTCAGGTGGCGGCGCTCGCAAGGGCGTGGAGGTTCGAGTCCTCTTCTGGGCACCATTTGTTCTTCTCAGAACATCCCGAAAAATGTATAAAAGCCGCAGAAATCCAAGGGAATTGGCCCTTGGATGGTCTCGGATCGTCCCAGCAAATCCCGGGCTTTCCGAACGGTTTTGCGGGCCTTTTGCGGGCTCATGTGAAAACCACATTGAGGAAAAGGCCCACACATGGCTCTGACCGAAAACAGGCTTCGGACGCTAAAGCCAAAGGACAAGTCGTACAAGGTCGCCGACCACCGCGGTCTCTATATCGAGGTCACCCCGTCAGGCGGCAAGCTGTGGCGATTCCGCTACCGGATCGGCAACGTCGAGAAGAAGCTTGCGATCGGCCCCTACCCCGAGATCAATCTCAAGCAGGCGCGCAATGCCGCCGATGCGGCAAGGCATTCGGTTGCAGAGGGCGGTGACCCCGCCTTCGAGAAGCGCAAGAAGAAGATCCGCGATGAGTTCCTCTCGGCCCAGACCTTCGAGGCGGTAGCGCGGGAGTACATCGAGCAGATGATGGTCAAGAACGGGCTTGCCCAAGCGACCCTCGTCAAGGCGAACTACTTCCTCGAGCAGCTCACGCCCGCCATCGGCAATCGGCCGATCCATGAGATCGAGCCGTTTGAGGTGCTGGCGCCCCTCAAGCGCCTCGAGGCGACGGGCAAGCACGAGACTGCAAAGAAGTGCCGATCATTCGCCGGGCGCGTGTTTCGCTACGGCGTTGCTACCACCCGCTGCAAATCCGATCCCACCGCCATGCTGAAGGGCGCGCTCGTGACACCGCGCGCGCAGCACTATGCTGCGATCCTCGAGCCCAAGGAGCTCGGCGGTCTCTTGCGCGCCATCGATGACTACACCGGCTACCTGGTCACCAAATACGCCCTCCAAATCGCGCCGCATGTCTTCGTGCGGCCGGGCGAGCTACGCCACGCCGAGTGGCGCGAGATCGATCTCGAGGATGGCGTCTGGAAGATCCCCGCTGGGAAGATGAAGGCTCGCCGGCCGCATGCGGTGCCGCTCTCCAAGCAGGTAGTCGGCTACCTCACCGAGCTTGCCACCATGCTGGGGACCGAAGGCTATGTCTTTCCCTCTGCTCGCAGCGGTATCCGCCCGATGAGCGAGAACACGCTCAATGCAGCGTTCCGGCGCATGGGCTATTCGAAGGAGGAGCTGACCGCACATGGCCTCAGGGCCACTGCCTCCACCTTCCTCAACGAATCGGGCCTGTGGAACCCTGATGCAATCGAACGGGCGCTCGCACATGGCGACAGCAACGTCGTCCGCGGCATCTACCACCGCGGCAAGCATTGGGACGAGCGGGTTCGCATGGCGCAGTGGTGGAGCGACTACCTTGATGAGCTGCGCGCTGGCAAAAAGCGGCAGGCGGCATAAGCTACGCGGAGGGCGTCACGCAACGCAGGAGTAGAGGCTGAGAGCCAGGGTGACCAAGGTCGCCGAGGCAATCAGCGTAACTTCGATCCTGATTGCCCACCGGGCGAGCCATTCCCGCATGCTGCTATCGCCTTAGTTCGCGCGCGTCTTAGCACGCAGTTGCCTAAAGCGATCAGCGATGGCTTCCCAAGTCGCAACCCCTGCCTCGTCACCTTCGGCAGCGAGGCGCTCAACTTCGCGCGCGATGTGATCCAATCCGCTGTCGCCGTGATTGCGCTCGACCCAAAGCGCCGCCGCCCATAGTTCCTGGTCGCGGGTCAGCACCACGGCTCACGCCGCCCCGACCAGGTTCGCGCAAGGCCTTCACTGACGAGCTGGTCTCCCAGCGATCGGCCGCCACGGATCACCACCCGAAGCTTCCGACCAAACCGGTCTTCATCGCGCTCGCCAATCGTCCGAAGCTCGAAGGGCCCGGCATTGAGCAATTCGACCAAGCGATAGGTTGCCTTCATCCCGAGCTGATACTCGCGGTCGCACTGGGGCTGTCCAATCTCAGGCGTGTCGATGTCGGCGATGCGGATCTTGACCCCATCGAGCCAAAAGGTGTCGCCATCCACCACGCAGGTCCGCCTGACCGAGCCGCATATGCTGAATTGCGCAGAAGCCCCCGCCTTGATGAGCGTTGGGCGCGCGTCCGACGCCTGGAAGGTCAGCGAATCTGTCTCAACGACGGGGCCGAACGAAGTTATCGTCAAAGCGCCCGCGGCGGCGAGGATCGAAAACAAGCCGAAACCCAAGAGCATTCCCTTTCGCAGTTTGACTAGCCCCCGATGTGATCGGCGCTTCGCATCAGGAAGCAGGCCGCGAGACTTCACCCGCCAATCTGAGGTTTATCGCAAACCAGCGGCAGGGAAAGCGAGTAGGCAAAAAATACCCATGAGTGTCAACGCAATGCGGCAATGGCGCGCCATCTGTCCAAGACCGCGCGGACATACTCGGGTGTCTCGCCGTTCCTCGGTATCCCGCGCGCTTTGGATACCGCGCCGGGCCCAGCATTATAGGCGGCAAGCGCAAGATGGACGGCCTCAAACCGGTCCAGCATTTGCCGCAAGTATCGCGCTCCGCCATCGATCGAAGCCATAGGGTCATGACGGTTCATGACACCGAGTTCGCGCGCGGTCCCTGGCATCAGCTGCGCGAGCCCTGCTGCGCCAGCGCCGCTGACCGCCATCGGATCAAACCGCGACTCCGCCCAGATCAAAGCGCGCAGCAGGTGAGCAGGAAGCTGATAGCGACGCTCAGCGTCAGAGATCGCCCGCGCATAAAGGTTCTCGCGATACGATACATCGCTCCGAGCGAGAACTCGTGCCGGTGACAGCGCAATCGGGGGCAGGCCAGGTGGCGGAGCGGTCAGCTCGGGCTCAATCCTAGGCGCGGCATGTTGGTAGAGAACGAACTCATTTGCCAAGGCCTGCGCCGACAATGAGCCTGTCGCTCCAAGGCACACGATGATCGCCTTGATGTGAGGTACGCCTTTGATCACCGGATGTGTCCTCTTGCCACGACTCGCATGAGAACATATGATGAACATATGGCTGTAGGAAAGCGTGCGCTGTACTGCAGGTAGAGGAGAGGATCGCAATCGAGGGGGCAACTTGGCGTGCTTAGGAGCCTATCTTGTCCATCCCCTCGCAAACCGATCAGGGCCGCTCTCTTGCCGACACCGCTCGCCGCATCTGTGAAAGCCGCGGCGGCAAATGGTCCGGCACAAAGGGCATGGCATGTTGTCCGGCCCATGATGATCGCACCCCCTCGCTCGGGGTGACGCTCGGCCGGACGGCAATCCTGTTCCACTGCTTCGCCGGCTGTGACCAGCAGAGCGTGCTCGCGGCTCTCGCAAGGGAAGGCATTGATGCACCAGCCCTGTTCGCAGGAGGGTCAGAGCCAGTTGCGCCTCCCGCGAGCAGCGCGCGCCGATCATCGGCCGCAGCGCTCAAGATTTGGCGGGAGGCCGCGCCTCTGACTGGAAGCCCTGCCAAGACCTACCTTGAAGGTCGCGGCATTCTAGCTGCTTCGCCGGCGCTGCGGTTTCATTCGCGCACACCGCTTGGCCCGAAGGGCCATACGCGGTTCGTGCCGGCCCTTATCGCTGCGGTTAGTCTCGACGAAGGCCCAATCGCGATCCACCGCACATTTCTCGCACAGGATCTGAGCGGCAAAGCCGCCTTCGCCAAACCCAAGCGAGCGCTCGGAACATTGGGTGAGGCCGCAGTGCGACTGTTCGCTCCGATCACCGGCCAATTGGGGCTCGCGGAGGGCATCGAGAGCGCGATGTCGGCTTATGCTCTGACCGGCGTCCCGACCTGGGCGACCCTCGGGAACGAGCGCTTTGGCCTCGTTGCCATTCCAGAGAGCGTGACCGAATTACACCTCTTCGTTGACCACGACGATGGCGGAAACCTCGCCAGAGAACGTGGCGTGGCTGCATACGCCGCCGAAGGGCGGATCATTCGTGTTCGAAAGCCTTCAGCTATCGGCAGCGATTGGAATGATGCTCTTCAAGACTGGCTGCGCCGCAAAGCGGCGCAGTGAGAGGAGAGAGGGCTCCTTGATGTGCGGCTCACAGGCCCGTGAGCTTTGAACCGCATCAGGAGACTACCCATGATCCAGTCTATCCCGCTCAAGAAGCTCGCCGCCAGTCCGAACAACGTTCGCAAATCAAGCGATCCCGCAGCCGATGCACAGCTCAAGGCTGACATCGCGGCGCGCGGCTTGCTGCAAAACCTCGTCGTTCGGAAGGCAGCGCGTGGCAAATTCGAAGTTGAGGCCGGCGGGCGCCGTCTGGCAGCGCTGCAAGCGCTCGCCGCTGATGGGGCCATCACTCTCGATCAGGAAATCACATGCCTGGTGATCGAAGGCGAAGAGAGCGAAGTGCGCGAAGCCAGCCTCGCGGAGAACTTCCAGCGGCTCGCCATGAACCCGGCAGACGAAGCGCAGGCGTTCGCGGCTATTATCGAAGCGGGTGCCAGCGTCGAAGAGGTTGCGCGGCGCTTCGGCCTCACCATCCGCTTTGTCGAAGGTCGGCTCCGGCTTGCTGCGCTCGCCCCGTGCGTCTTCGAGGCGCTCGCAGCCGGCCAGATCACACTCGACATGGCCAAGGCCTACGGCGCGATCTCCGACACCGATCGTCAGGCGCAGGTGTTCGCCGAGCTACAGAACGCCTGGTATCGCATCACGCCGGATACGATCCGCCGCATGGTGCTCGACGCTTCGGTTCGTGGTTCCGATCCGCGTGCCATCCTGGTCGGCCGTGACACCTACATGACCGCCGGGGGCCGTATCGAGCGTGAACTCTTCGATGATGATGCCAGCGAAAGCTGGATCGACGTCGGCCTGCTCGAGAACCTGGCTCACGCCGCCATGGAGGAAGCAGCAGCTCAGACTGTGGCTGAACTCGGAATTGGCTGGGTTCGACCGACGCTCACCAACTACGTCGGCCACGATCTTATCGGAAGCTTGCGCAGATTACCCTCCGAGCCGGCCCCGATGACCGAGCAGGAAACACAGGAATTGACCGCGCTCGAAGCCGACTACGATCGCGTCGCCGCCATCCTGGAGGATGAGGAGAGCGACGAAGACGAAATCGCGAAGGCCGAGAAGGAACTCGTGGTGATCGATCAGGCCATACGTGCGCTCAACGAACGCACTCCTGTGCTGGCCGAGGATCTGAAGCCCGAAGCCGGCGCCTTTCTCATCCTCTCCCGCAACGGGGAGCCGCAACTCGTCCCGCAGTTCTACACCGATGTCGTGCTTTCGAATGAGGGCGAAGGGGCGATCGAAGCGGTCGCTGAGGAGGGACAAACGAAGCCCAAGAGCAACGCACTTTCGCAGCGGCTGCTCGACGAACTTGCCATGCAGCGGCGGGACATTCTGACGGTCCACCTCGCCAAGGACCCTGCTCTTGCCTTGGACTTCATGGTCTTCACGCTCGCCGATGCCGACCAGCATGACTGGCGCGCAAAGAGAGCTTCAACGCTTCTCGGATCCGTCGCGGCGGGTCCCGTGAGTGGCTTCGAAGCCAAGGATGTACCTGCGACCGTAGCAATGGCCGAATTCGTCGGGTCTCTCGATGAAACATGGCGCTGTGGCGAAACCGAGGTCGATCGCTTCACGCAATTTCGCGCGCTGTCGGATGAAGCGCGGTCAGCTTGGCTTGGCCATGTCGTATCGCGGACAGTTGTCGCAAGCCTCGCCTTCGGACGCGAGCGTTCCGTACCGCTCCACGAGACCCTGGCTTCCCTGCTCGAAATCGATACTGCGCATTGGTGGCGGCCGACGGCAGCAAACTATTTTGACCGGGTGCCGAAGGCACGCATCCTCGAGGCTCTTGACGCTGTCGGCGGTCCAGATTTGGTGAGCCGATATGCGACGTCGAAAAAGTCCGAACTCGCAAGCGCGGCCGAGCGGATCTTCTCGGGGAACTTCATCGCTGAGGCGGGGAGCAAGGAGCGTGCTCTCGCTTGGGTCCCGGACCTGATGAGGTTCGCTTCTCAAACTGAACCGGCGACTATGGCCCATGCCGACATGTCGAATGCGGCGGTGTATGAAGAAATCGAAGAGGCCGCCTGACCCTCCTGACAGGTAGTGCTCACTCGGCTGGCGGCCTGTTCCTCTTGGACAGGCCGCCTTCCTTCAGTTTGTTTGTGGAAAAGATGATCGGAAATAGCTCTTGAATGGCGAAGCGCTCAAGGCCGTCGTCTGATCCTATTCATGGCATTCGTCTGCTGGCCGACTACGACGGATGATGATTGTGCCGGATGTGTTGAGGCCGTTATCACCCTTGCGGTTTGTCCAATATTCGCCGCGAAACTCGCCGTTCGACGTGAATTCGACAATTCCCGCGCCAGAATGAGTTCGCGTGTCTGTCGGCGCCACCGGCATTGGGTCAACCTGCGTATAAACGTAGCTGAGCTTTGGCCTCTTGGGCTTTGCCCAGCTTGGGCGAACATAATCGGTCGTGCTGCATTTCTCGGTGTTGTCAGGCACAATCTCGATCTCAATTTCGAACAGGCCAACTTTGATCGTAACATCAGCGCCAGTGACTTTTTCATCGGCGCCGGTAATTGGTTCGGTCAAAGCGTCGAACGACGGGGAAATGCCCTTCGCGGCCTCATATAGGCGCTCGACTTGTGGCCAATTCGAGCGGATTTCGGCTCGCCACTTCCCTTCTATCCAAGGAAACCACCAAAGGCGCCCGAACGTCGCCCAGTGGACGAAGCGCAAGGCCGGGGTCCAGTTGAGGAGTAGGCTGAGGCAGGTCAAAAAGGTAATGATGCGGCTCGACCACTTAAGGAGGTCGGAGGGCGATCGAACGATGTCGAAACCGATCAGAACCGCGACGGGCCCGAGAACGAGAATGACCAAGATCGTCAGCATGACCGAGCGATGCAGCGCAAGGATCATGAGGCGCCCGCCTTTCCAGCCGTTGCCTCGGCGAAATTGGCGCGCAGGTATCTAATCTCCCTGCCGTCGCGAAACACTGCGATCCCAAAATCGCGGCTTGCGACCCCCGTGGCAAGGACTCCCGGAAGTGCCGAGCCAAACAGAGCGGCCAGGTAACGCCCACCGAAACGCTTCGAGCGATCGATGGCTGCGCTGGGCACGATTGGCGGCGAGAAGTATTGCGCAAGGCGTACCAGGCGCAAGTTTGGACTCAGCACATGAAATCCGTCATGATGCTCGTGCGCAGGGTTTGAGATTTCGGCGAGCTTATCCGCAACATCTGTCGCCTCTTCGGGGTCACTGATGGGGCGTAATGCAAGGATTGGTAGGTCATCGGGCCGTTCGCTGACAATCAGGCCTGTCCCGGAGAAGTCGGGGCCGGCGCGCGCATCGACCCGTATGAGAAGCTTAAACAAAGCATCGGTCGATCCAGAATCCGCTGAGCCCATACAGGACTGAGTGAACCGCGTTGCTAAAAAGTGCAACCCGCAGCTTCGAAGCCGACTCTAACCTCTGGACGTGACTGCAGCCAGTTGGTTTCAACCGCCATGACCTGCAGGCCATCTTTGGACGCAGCGCAAGAGTTGCGCAGGCCTCAGTACTGCCGCAAGATGCCACTACTCCGGGTCAATGGTTGGATCCGTATCGGCCGGGGTGAGCAGATATCCCGATGTTCCGTCGTGAACGACGACGGTTAGGCCTCCCGGCGGCGGAAGCTGACCAACGATGACAAACAGGAAAGCCGCAAGACGATGCCGGGACAGGCGGACCCGGCTTGCCATGGTGAGATAATCTCGGGCGGAGGGTGTTGGACTACGTTCGGGATGCGTGTGCCAGTCGCCTACATAATGCAAGTCGCGCGCAAACATGGCATCGATATCGGCCTGCTCGCTCCGCCGGTCCGGCTCGAAGAAGGTGCGCCCGCGCTTGTCTTCAGGCCTCGGGCCCGTCGCTTCGCTCACGATAATGCGGTGCCCGACGATCCGGGCGAAAAGCTGTCCGCCAGCTTCACGGTGCCAGAAGTGAAGCTGACGGTTCTGGTCGAAATGGTCGAGGACGCCAGTCTCGAACTGGATCACCTCGCCCGAGGCGCCGACGGGATAGTATAGCATTAGCGATTGCAGTGGCTGCAAGCGGGACAGACTGGGTCGTGCCGCCAGACGCGCTCGACCAGAGTACCCGAGGGCCGGTTTTGTGTTGCTGCCCGCCAGTCCTCGGTCCAGGTGCCGCCAGCCCGAGCAATCACCGGCTCGCGTCCACTCGCAATCCGATAGGCGCCATCGTGCGCGCGGCCGAGCAGACGGTCGATCGCCAAGTCGGCGGCCATGCTCGCGATCGCGGTGATTTCAGGTGCGCCGTAGGGCTGAAAATAGTTACCGCAAGCCGCCTCGCGTTGAAGCGTGGGCGCGGGAAACTCCGCCGCGCGGAACTGCGCCTGCCCGGTCGGCGAGAGGCCGCAGGCGAGGCAGCCGCCGCGATTGCCGATGAGGACCGCGTGGCCGGCGACCGCGTGCGGTTCGACCCAGGCATAGAGGGTCGTCGCTGGGTTCTCGGTCTCGAGCTGACGAACATTGAGTTCAGCTTCGTGCGACCAACTCCCGATTGTAGAGATCACCAGATCCGCCTGCGCGAAAATGTCGGGCCTCTCCGCGGCGAGCTTCTGCCAGCCGGAGGTATGGCCGGTCGTGCGCGAATGGGGAAAGTCGCGTTGGAGACGCGTCGCGAGCGCAGATGCCTTGTTCTGCCCGTACGTATCCGCACCAAGCAAATGACGGCTGATGTTCTCGAGCCTAATTTGCTCGGGATCGACAAGGTCAATCTCGCCCACACCCGCCTGGGCCAGTAACCGGGCAATCGGCGACCCGAGCGAGCCGCAGCCGACCATCAATACACGCGAAACTCGCAGGGTCGTGAGATCGGCATTGCCATCGCGCCCGTGAATCCACCAGGGGTCTGCGCGTTCGACGCGATGGCGAGCGAGGATGCCGCGGCGCGCCTTCTCCAGAATTACGGGGGGTGGTGCCTTACCCTTGCGAAACCCTTTGGTCCCTTTCTGCGCGTTGCGGCCTCGATGCTTGCTAGATTTGATGGTGACTGCCGCAAAGCATGGTCCATTCTCGGCCTCGGCGCCGACCAAGATGACCCAATCTTGCTGCTCGTGCCCGAGAAAGGCATCAAGAGTAGCCGCCACCGGCAAACCGAGCCCCGCGGCCAATGCGCGCAAATCTTCGGGTGTGTCCGGGTATTCGGAAGGAAGTAGCGGCTGGTCGAGCCACAAGAGCAGCGCGGACGGGCATTCGACATCGCGTGGCAATCCCTTCCCTGTCCGGTTGACCAGCCAGGCGTTCAATGTCGCGCGATCTTCGGTGATGAAGTAGCCGGCTTTCGAGCGCCACAGCTTGACCCGACGAGTTCCACCGCACGGATCGATGAGACTATGGATCACATCGCCATTCGCGGTCGGGTTCCAATAAGACAGGAATTCGCTCTGGAACTCCGCGTGATTGGTTCCTGCCATCCCTTGCTCGAGAATTTCGACGGCGCCACCGAGCACGGCCTTGAGGATCGCAATCGGCTGGGAATGGTCGAGTTCGTCGCAATCCTCGACGATGCAGAGCCGCCCGTCCTCCTCTACATGCGGATAGCTGGGAAAAACCGGGGGCTCGGCCAGCGCGACCCTTGGCCGGCTGCGTGGAAACCGGGAGTCAATGACGAGATCCAAAGCCGTCTGACGATCGCGTATCGCAACGTCGAGGCGCCACCCGCATCGAGCCCCTTTCATCTTATAGCGCTGCAGCTCGCCTTCCGCGAGCGGACGAGCACCCGTATTGGCCGCGAGCCACTTCCCGACCTTAGTTACGATATCTGTCCAGGTCGCGCCAAGCGCGTCAGCCATAGCGGCCGTCGCCACCCTTCTGAACTGCTTCGCGAGCGCCGGGTTCGTCGGCGAAGTCCTTAAGGATGCCGGACTGGAGGATGGCCGGCGCACCGATCGGTGCTTCTATCAGGACAAGATCTTCATCGTCGGGCAGGTGGTCGCCCAAAGTTGCCCGAAGATGCTCGATCACAGTGCTGGCTTTGTTGGCCGCCAGCGCTGCGCCGAGTTGCATGGCCAAAGCGTGTGCTTTGGCCATGAACTCCGCGCGACAATCACTCGTCCAGGCTTCGTCGAGATATTGGCCATTGACGACGGGGTTCCGAATGCGGCCTTCCAGCAGTCCAGGTAACCGCCTCGCCACCATCTGGAGCGCAAGGTCGTCACGATATTCGGCGATCGCAGCCGTCGCCTCGTCGTATGCGGCCACGACGCAGGCCATCAGCGCGATCGAGCTGAGTCGACAGACGGTCCAGTTATGGTCTCGCCACCCTTTGAGATAGCGGCAGACGCGCCGAAGCTGTTGCCCATGCGTGTCGATCGCTTCCTTAAACCAGTCTTCGAGCTTGCGAGGGTCGGACGGCTTCCAGCCTTCGCGGCGGTGCGCAAGCATTATCTGATCAGTCGGCAGGCGCGGATAGATTTGCTCAGCGAAGGAGATGTTCTCGTCTCGCATCCTGTTGTCGAACTGCATCGACGTTTCGGCTTTTTCGAGGAGAACATCGAACTCTTGGTCAGGGATGGCGTAGAGCGCGAGATCGATATGCGCGCCGCTTTTAATCTTAACGCGCACGCATGAAGGCTTGTCAGTGATGAGCGTCCATCCGTTGCGGGTACACAAGGGTGCGAGGATGCGCTCGACCGCGGTGAAGTAGCCATCACTCGCGACGATGGGATGGGCGCCCCCGTTCTGACTCAGGAACGAAACGGGCAGGAAAACGCCGTCGTCGAGGTCGACCTCCTGCGGCGGGTTATGGGTCGCGCGATTGAGTGTGTGGTAGGCCCAGCTGCCTTGCATCCGGAACTTAGGCCGCAAAGCGAAGTCGCCATCGGTAAGGGCAACAGAAGAGAGCGCCGGCGCTTCGAACAATTGTTTGCGGTCGACGTGGTCGCTCCAATCGCGCAATCCTACACGAATCTGATCCCGGATTTCGTCTCGAGCGGCTTGGAGCGCTTCCTTTTCCGTCGTGTCGACTGTCAGCCCACGCAGATAGGTGTCGTGGTCGCCCGAACTGAACAAGGTCCTGTGAGCGTTTGCCCCCATTTTGATCACTCCTTGATTCCGCGCTTCGCGCCCTCTTTGGACGAACATAGGAGCTCTCGGAGTTAGAACAAGCGGCGAACAGAACTTATCCCGTTGCTAGTAGCCCAAACCAGCCGCTCCCCCAGATCCACATCTGGTGCGATCGGTCTCATGTCGTCCCAAAAAGCTATCGCTCACTGAGATTGTCTGGAATTTGAATCCTTTAGCGCAGAACGGATAGTCGGCTTCCATCTCTGTTTCTGGCGCAATGACAAGCCAGTTTGGCGAGCGCATAATCTCGGCTCCTAGTTCAACCTGTCGTTCGACATGGTGCTAAAGAAGGGCCGCATCATCCTCCCTCGGCTGTAACGTCCAGTTGACGGCTACGTGCGATATCAAGCGACAGAAAGTCGACCAACTATGACCGCCATGACGGCCCAATGAGCACAGAAGGTTAGAGGAGAGGGGGCCCCTTCCTGTTTGCCCCGGGACAATCTCGTCCTGGCGCTCAGGAGACCTCTTATGTCCAAGTTCAAGCGCCCCGCCTCATCGCAATCCCCAGCACAGAGAATAACCGACGCGATCATCGAGAAGCTCGAGCAAGGCACCAGGCCGTGGATCAAGCCATGGCGCGGACATCCTGTCTCGCGCCCGCTTCGCGCTTGCGGGACGCCATACCGGGGCATGAATGTCTTTTGGCTGTGGTTGATGGCCGACGCGGCCGGATACTCATCCCCTTACTGGATGACCTACCATCAGTGCAATAAGCTCGACGGCCAAGTGCGCAAGGGCGAGAAGTCGACCATCGCGATCTTCTACAAGACCTACGAGAAAGAGGTCGATGATGCCGCAGGCGGCACCGACACCGAGACACGCCGTGTCCTCAAGGCCTTCGCGGTCTTCAATGCGGACCAGTGCGATGGTCTGCCGTCAATGTATTATCCCGAGCCTGTGATCGGTGCGGTCGAGCCGGTTGGCCGGGAGGAACGGCTTGACGCGTTCTTTGCAAATATCGGCGCGAGCCTTCGTCACCAAGGTAGCGAGGCATACTATGAGCCCGCTGCGGACAGGATCACGATGCCACCGAGCGAACTGTTCGAAGCCTACGAGCATTACTACGCCACGCTCGCGCACGAATTTTCGCATAATGCCGCGACCGGGATTATGCCGCATGGTCTCCGCCAGGATTTGGTTTTCC
>VFQO010000720.1_pt1 | contig 31787 bp, 35 predicted proteins | sample 3512331 | NCBI WGS metagenome assembly VFQO01 (sample SAMN10412371, study PRJNA504923) | tailings metagenome | isolation source: Replicate 3 from Balatoc abandoned mine | place: Philippines: Itogon, Benguet | collected 2017-08-28 | reverse complement strand
GGCGGCGAGAAGAAGCGCGCCGAGATGGTGCAGATGGGCATTCTCGACCCGGCCTTCGCGGTGCTCGACGAGACCGATTCCGGTCTCGATATCGACGCGCTGCGCATCGTCGGCGCGGGGATCAACGCGATCATGCGCCGCCCCGACAAGGCGGTGCTGCTGATCACCCACTATCAGCGCCTGCTCGACTATGTGCAGCCCGATTTCGTCCACGTCCTCGCGGGCGGCCGCATCGTCAAGTCGGGCGGCCCCGAACTCGCGCTCGAACTCGAACGCGAAGGCTATGCGGAGATCGCCGCGTGATCCTCGCCTTCGCCCTTCTGGCAATTGCGCAAGCGCCCGAGCCGGTGCCGACCGACGAGGAAATCGTCGTGATCGCGCAGAAGCTGAACGGCCTCGCGGTCTATGTCGGCCGCGACGCCGAGGGCCGCTATCATTGCGATCTCAGCGAAAGCAGCGGCAATGCGCGCCTCGACGCCCAGCTTTGCAAGACGAGCGCCACCTGCGTGAAGAAGGGCGCGACGGAGCAGACCGAGATAAAGGCCTGCATCGACAAGCGTAAATCCACGCTGCTCGCGGACTTTCGTCGCGAATGGGCGGAGCGCCGGCCATGACCGCCCTCCCCACCCGGCGCGACGAAGCGTGGCGCTATAGCGATATCGACGCGGTGGCTGCGGCGTGGCCGCTCCCCGCGCCGGAAAGCATCGTCGTGCCCGCGGGCGGCGACTTCCGCCGCGCGATCGTGCAGGACGAAGGCGGCATTCGTCAGATCGAGCTGGTGCTCGGCAAGGGCGCGACCGCCGCGCTGCACATCCTCAACATCGGCGGCGCATATGGCCGTATCGAACTCGCGGTGACGCTGCACGAAGGCGCCGACTTCCATCTCGGCGCGGCACAGATCGGCGGCGCGTTTGAAGCCGTTGGGCAAAATCTGGAGATCGTCACCACCGTTACCCATGCCGAACCCGGCGCGACGTCGCGGCAGGTCGTGCGATCGGTGCTGGGCGGCACCGCCACCGGCACCTATCTGGGCAAGGTTGCGGTCGCCCGCGATGCGCAGCATACCGACAGCGAGCAGGATGTGAAGGCAATGCTGCTCGACCGCAGCGCGACCGCCAACGCTAAGCCCGAACTCGAAATCTTTGCCGACGACGTCAAATGTGCGCACGGCTGTGCGATCGGCGAACTCGACGCCATGGCGCTCTATTATCTCCAGTCGCGCGGCCTGCCGCCCGCCGAGGCGAAGAAGCTGCTGCTGCAGGCGTTCGTCGCGGGCGTGTTCGATGGTGCCGAGGATGAAGAGCGGTTGCAGGCGCTCGCGCTCGCCAAGCTGGGGGAATTGGTGTGAGTATCGTCTCCTCCCCATTCGTCCCGAGCGAAGTCGAGCGACATGAAGTCGGGCGCCAACGTGTCTCGACTACGCTCGACACAAGCGGGATCAGGGGGCAGTTTCCGGGCCTCACCCCCGGCTGGCATTATCTCGACACGGCAGCCACGGCGCAGAAGCCGCAGGCGGTGATCGACGCGACGGTGAACGCGATGGGCCGCGACTATGCGACCGTGCATCGCGGCGTCTATGCGCGCTCGGCCGACATGACGCTCGCCTATGAGGCGGCCCGGCGGCGGATCGCGGCGTTCATCGGCGCAAAGGAAGAGCAGATCGCGTTCGTGCGCGGCGCGACCGAGGCGATCAATCTCGTCGCTTACTCGCATCCCAAGAAGGGTCGCATACTGCTGTCGATGCTCGAGCATCACAGCAATATCGTGCCCTGGCAGCTTGCAGACTGGCAGGTCGACGTCTGCCCGCTGACCGCCGACGGCTGCATCGATCTCGACGCTGCCGAGAAGCTGCTGACCCCCGAACACACGATGGTCGCCTTCGCGCATGTCTCGAACGTGCTCGGCAGCCCGCTCGACGTCGCGCGCGCCGCTGACCTCGCGCACCGCGTCGGCGCCGAACTGCTGATCGACGGCTGCCAGGCGGTGCCGCGCCTGCCCGTCGATGTCGCGGCGCTCGGCTGCGACTATTATGTCTTCTCGGGGCACAAGCTGTACGGGCCGACCGGGATCGGCGCGCTGTGGAGCGACAAGCTCGACCAGTTGCCGCCCTGGCAGGGCGGCGGGTCGATGATCGATCGCGTGACCTTTGCCCAGACGACCTATGCCCCGGCACCCACGCGGTTCGAGGCGGGCACCCCCGCGATCATCGAGGCGATCGGGTTCGCAGCGGCGGTCGATTATGTCGCGGCGCTGGGCGTGGACGCCATCCATGCGCATGAGGTCGCACTGGTCGGCGAACTGCGCGAGGCCCTCGCGCGCCGGAACAGCATCACGCTCTTCGGCCCCGACAGCAGCGCCGGGATCGTCAGTTTTGCGATGGCGGGGGTTCATCCGCACGACATCGGCACTATCTTGGACGAAAGCGGGGTCGCGATCCGCGCCGGGCACCATTGCGCCCAGCCGCTGATGGAGCATCTGGGCGTGTCGGCAACTGCGCGCGCGAGTTTTGGCGTTTACAGCAATAGCGATGACGTGGCGGCGCTGATCGAGGGCCTGTCACGCGTCGAGAGGATTTTCGGATGAGCGAGGATCGGATGATCAAGGTGGAAGAAGTGACGAGCGTCGAGGCGCCGCCGAAGGCGCGCGTGGAGGATGTCGAGACCGCACCCGAGAAGCTGGAGCGCAAGCGCGACTATCTGGAAGGCTTCCTTGCGACCAAGCCCGTGGCGGTCGAGCCCGGCGCGGTTGGCGGCGACCTGTATGAGGCCGTGATCAACGCGCTCAAGGACATCTTCGACCCCGAAATCCCGGTGAACATCTATGATCTGGGCCTCATCTACAATGTCGAGATCGACGAGGGCCATGTCGTCGTCACGATGACGCTGACGACGCCGCACTGCCCGGTCGCCGAGTCGATGCCCGCCGAGGTCGAGCTGCGCGTCGGCGCGGTTCCGGGCGTCGGCGATGCCGAGGTCAACCTTGTCTGGGATCCGCCGTGGAGCCCCGAGAATATGAGCGACGAAGCGCGCCTCGAACTGGGGATGCTGTGAGAATTCCTTCTCCCCTTGCGGGAGAAGGATACGAAGCCTTGTCACGAAGGGACTAGGCGTAGTTGGATGAGGGGTCTGCGAGCCGCGGGCTCGCGCGGTCGCAAGCAACCGCAACCCCTCACCCAGCTCCGACTAGGCAGCAAGCTGCCAAGTCTTCACATCTCTCTCCCGCAAGGGGAAAGGGGAAGGAGTGTAGGATGACGACGTTAAAGACCCGCCGCGCCGCGGTCACGCTGACCGCCAATGCCGAGGCGCGCGTCGCGGCGCTGATGGCGAACGCGCCCGAGGAGGCGATCGGCGTCAAGCTGTCGACCCCGCGCCGCGGATGCTCGGGGCTCGCCTATTCGGTCGACTATGTCACCGAGGAAGCGAAGTTCGACGAGAAGATAGAGACACCCGGCGGCATTTTCTACATCGACGGGGCGTCGGTGCTGTACCTGATCGGCAGCACGATGGACTGGGTCGAGGATGATTTCGCGGCAGGCTTCGTGTTCGAGAATCCGAACGCCAAGGGCGCCTGCGGCTGCGGCGAGAGCTTCACCGTCTAAGCCGGAGCAATTTCGCGCTCTTCATGCTATAATCCCCCGTCAAACGAGGGGGAGCGTCATGGTTCGTGCCTTCTATCTGGTCTATGCGGCCGCCTGCTACGCGATATTCTTCGCGACATTCCTGTACCTTATAGCCTTCGTCGGAAATCTGCCTGTCGCCCCGGCGACGATCGACGCAGCCCGCGCGGGCGCGCCGGGGCTCGCGGTCGCGATCGACCTCGCGCTGATCGCGCTGTTCGGCATCCAGCACAGTGTGATGGCGCGGCGCGGGTTCAAGGCGCGCTGGACGCGGATCATGCCCGAACCGATCGAACGCAGCAGCTATGTCCTGATCGCCAGCCTGGTGCTGATCCTGCTCTTTGCCTTCTGGCACGCCTTGCCCGCGACGATCTGGTCGGTCGAGAGCGGCATCGGCGCGGGCATATTATGGGCGCTGTTCGCGAGCGGCTGGTCGATCGTGCTGCTCAGCACCTTCCTGCTCAACCATTTCGAACTGTTCGGGCTGCAGCAGGCCTGGTTCGCGCTCCGCGATCGCGCTGCGGCGGCGCCCGCCCTGCACCAGCCCCTCTTCTACAAATTCGTCCGCCACCCGCTCTACAGCGGTTTCTTCCTCGCCTTTTGGGCGACGCCGAAGATGAGCGCGGGGCACCTGCTTTTCGCGCTTGGCATGTCGGCCTATATGCTGATCGCGATCCGCTTCGAGGAACGCGACCTAGTAGCGACCTTCGGCGAGGCCTATGTCGCCTATCGGGCGAAGGTCGGCATGCTGGTGCCGCGCCTCTAGCACCTAGCGGCACACTCTCCAGCCCGCCGTCCGCTCCGCCATGTCGAGGTGAAAATGGTCGGCGTGGGCGCTGTTATAGTCGGGCGACAGAACCGTGTTGAAATAGTCGCACGAGCCGTCGCGCACTTCGCGCAGGAATACGCTGCGCGCGTCGCCGTCGTTCCAGTCGTTGATCAGCGCGATGCGCGTCCCGTCGGCGAGGACGAAGGCCGAGATGTCGATGGCGTTGGCGGTCGAATGCTGGCTCTGCGCCTGTTTCCCCGCAATCTTGCGGCAGTTGTAGCTGCCCAGATTTTCGAGTTCGACGACCTGCTGCCCGAAATGCTTGTGCGCCATCGGCTGCACGACGTCGCGCGTCCACAGCGCCATCGCCGCGGTGACCGCGCAGCCGGGGGCGACATTCGCTGGGCGCATCGTCGGCACCAGCCGGTTGCCCGTCAGCACCATGCGCTGGCTCGCGCGGCAGACGCCCTGTCCGACCACCGGGCGGTGTTCATAGCCCGCCTTCGCCCGGTCGAAGGCGGCGAAACAGGCCGTGTCGTCGGCAACGAGCGCGGTCAGCTTGCGCTGCGTCGCCCAGCCGCGGGGTTGCGCGAGTTCAAAGCGCGCGGTCGGATCATGTTGCGGGTGGTTGCGCAGCCATTGCATCGCATAGATGGCGACGACGGCGAGCAGCAGCGCGGCGGAAAACCAGAGCAGATAAGGACGAACACTCTTCACCCCCGACCAATGCCCGCACCGCGCGCAGCGTTCCAGCGGCAAATTACCGCTTGTTGAAAGCGCCGCTCCGCGTGATAGCGTTCCCATGGCGGCGCGCAGGATCTTGATCGTCGGGGGCGGCACCGCAGGCTGGCTGACTGCCGCCTATCTTGCGCGCTTTTTCGACCTCGCGCGCAACCCGCGCCTGTCGATCACGCTGCTCGCGTCGGACGAGATCGGCAGCATCGGAGTCGGCGAAGGCGCCTTTCCGACGATCCGCAACACGCTGCAATATATCGGCATCGACGAGAGCGAGTTCGTTCGCCGCGCGTCGGCGACCTTCAAGCAGGGCATCCGCTTCGATGACTGGGTGCGCACGCCTGCCGAGGGCCAGTCGAGCCATTTCCTCCACCCGTTCGAGGCGCCCTATCATGGCGACGGGCACAGCCTCGTTTCCTATTGGCTGCTCCAGGACGAAGCGACGCGACGCCCCTTCGCCGAGGCAATGACGATCCAGAACCGTGTCGCCGAGGCGCGCCGCGCGCCGAAGCGGCCGGGCGAAGAAGCGTTCGGCGGGCCGCTGAACTATGCCTATCACTTCGACGCGACGCGGCTCGCCGAAGTACTGTCGAACCAGGCGCGCGCGCTGGGGGTACTGCATTTGCAGGGCACGCTGACCGGGGTGGGGCTCGATCCGACAAGCGGCGCGATCGACCATGTCGTCACCGCCGAGCATGGGGTGCTGACCGCGGACCTCTATATCGACTGTTCGGGCTTTCGCGCCGAGCTGATCGGCGCGCTCGGAGCGCCGTTCAGAAGCGTAAGGCACCAGCTGTTCACCGACCGCGCGCTGGCTTGCAAGATTCCCTATGACGACCCCAAGGCCCCGATCGAAAGCTATACGATCGCCGCCGCGCACGAAGGCGGCTGGACATGGGATATCGGGCTTGCCGGCGCGCGCGGGGTCGGCTGCGTCTATTCGAGCGATCATCTGAGCGACGAGCGTGCCGCCGACATCCTCGCGGGATACACCGGCGGGCGCAGCCATGACGTCAGCGTGCGCCGCATCCCGTTCGAGGCGGGCTACCGCCCGACGCCCTGGGTCAAGAATTGCGTCGCGGTCGGGCTGGCGGGCGGCTTCCTCGAACCGCTCGAATCCACGGGGCTGGTGACGATCGAGACCGCGGCGGCGATGATCGCCGAAATGTTCCCGCTCGGCGGCCCGATGCATGCGCCGGCGCGGCGGTTCAACGCGTTGATGAGCGCGCGTTACGACAATATCGTCAACTTCCTGAAGCTCCACTATTGCCTCAGCCGCCGCGACGAGCCCTTCTGGCGCGACAATGCCGACCCGGGATCGATCCCCGACCGGCTCAAGGAATTGCTCGAGGAATGGCGTTATCGCCCGCCCGGACGCTTCGACTTCATCCTCGATCTCGAAAGCTTCGCCTTCTTCAACTACCAGTACATCCTCTACGGCATGGAATATCGGACCGACCTGACCCCGGTGCGCGACGAGTTCCCCGACGTCGCCGCGGCCGAGCGCATCTTTGCCCGCATCCGCAGCTTCGGCGACCAGGCGGCGCACGAACTGCCGTCGCATCGCGCGCTGATCGACCAGATCAACGCCGCGTCGGCATACGCCTGACGCCTAAAGCGCCCATTCGAGCGTCAACCACAGCCGGTCGGTATCGGTCGCGAAATCGTCGGCGCGATAGCGGGCATAGCGCACCGATCCGCCAGTGCGGCCCCGCTTGGCGGTGAGCGCAAGCCCGATCTCGTCGCCATAATGCTGACCCGCGCGGTCGCTGTCGAAACGATGCCACACCGCGTTGACCCCGATCGTGTCGAAGCCAGCGGCCTTTTTCCAGCCATAGCCGAGGCTCGCATACAGGTCGCGCAGCCCATTCGGCGGGGTGGTGACGAATTTGCCCGCCCAACCGTTGAAACGGAAATGCGAGGCGAGCGGGGTCTGGACACTGGTGAGCGGGGTGCCGTCGCTCGCGCCGAGTATCTCGTAACCGCCGGTCGCGGTCAGGCCGCCCGCGACGATGCCCGCTTCGGCGAGCCAATAATCGGCGGCATAATCGTTCGGGTTGCGGCGCCAGTCGCTCTGCTGCGCCCAGCTTGCGACATAGGTCAGCTTCGTATCTTTGGCGACCGGCTGGCTGCCCGCGAAGCGCAGCCCCCAGGTCTGGCTCGACAGGCGATAGCCCTGCACCGCCGCCTCGTCCTGATCGACCAGATAGGCGAAGGCGCTCAGCGTTCCGATGTCGCTACCATAGCCGAGGACCGCGAAGAGATTGTTCCCGCCGATCGCCTGCTGCCGCGCGCCGGTGCCTTTGCGACCGTTCACGGTGCGCACGCTCCAGCTATAGGCGAGGTCGGCGCTCAGGCCTTTGGGCTTTCCCCACTGGATGCGCACCGCATCGTAGGTCTGCTCATTCTGGCGGAAGCCCGCCGATCCGACGAAGCGCTGGTCGGCGAATTCGATGCGCTGGCGTCCGGCGGTGAGCGCAAGACCGTCGGCGCCCGCATAACGGATCTGCGCGCGGTTGAGTTCGAGGTTCGGCGGGTCGGCGATCAACGGGAACCCGGTCTTGCCGTTGGTGCCGTCGTTAAAGTCATCAGCGATCGCGAGATTGGCTTCTCCCTCGACCAGCACCGACCACATGCCCTTGGTGGCCTGTATCCCGGGGCGCACGCGCAGCGTCAGCGCGTCGGCCTGTTCGGGAAGACCGTCCTGCTCGGTCGCTTCATAGCGCAGGCGCGCATCGACCAGCGGCTTGATCGCAACCTCCTGCGCGCACGCGGTTCCACCGAGCAGCGCCAGCGGCGCCGCGATCCATAGTCTCGCCATATCGATAAGCTCCCAAAAATCCTCCCCGCCCCGGCGTTGGCCGGAGGCGGGGGAGGCAGGAGGGATGGGTCAGGCCGGCTTCGCCACCAAGGGCTCGCGGGCGGGATCTTCGTCGGGGACTTCGGTGCCGAGCGCCCCAAGTTCGCCGCTTTCGCGCGCCTTGCGGCCATAGACGATCTCGAACAGCGGCCCGGCCATCACGGTGGTGACGATTGCCATCAGCACCATCATCGCGAACAAGGTCGGACCGATGATACCCTTTTGCAGGCCGATGTTGATGATGATCAGTTCCATCAGCCCGCGCGCGTTCATCAGCGCGCCGATGCCCATCGCGGTGCGGTTGTCCTCGCCAGCCAGCCGCGCGGCGAGCCAGCAGGCGCCGAACTTCGCGGCGATCGAGACGAGCAGGATGCCGAGCGCCACCGCGAGCAGCATCAGGCTGTTGACCGTCGTCAACTGGGTGTTGAGCCCCGAGTAAGTGAAGAACATCGGCAGCAGGAAGACGACCGTCATCGGCTCGATCTTCTTCTTGATCTCCTCGGTGAGCAGGCCGCGCGGCATGCAGACACCGAGCAGGAAGCCACCGAACACCGCGTGGATCCCAACCGCGTCCATGAAGAAGGCCGACATCGCATAGAGCATCAGCACGACCGCGAGGACGCCGTGCGACATCTCGCCCTGCGCCTCGACGATCCGGCCGAGCGGGACGAGCAGCTTGCGGCCGACGAAATACATGAAGAGCGCGAAGCTCAGCCCGCCGACGATCGCGAGCAACGCGATGCCGGGGCCGGCGCCGAAGGTCGCGAGGACGACTGCCAGCACGCACCATGACACGGCGTCGTCAAAGGCGCCTGCGGTGAGCGACAGCGTGCCGAGCGACGTGTTCGCAAGGCCGCGTTCGTTGATAATGCGCGCGAGCATAGGAAAGGCAGTGAGAGCGATGCACGCACCCATGAACAATGTCGCGGGCCCCTGCCCGAGCCCGTCGGTGAACAGGCCGGGGATGTCGAGCAGGAACGGCGTGATCAGCGCCGCGAAGAGGAAAGGTGCGGCAATGCCCGCCGCCGAGACGCCGACCGCACTTTTCGCCTTCGACTGGAAATGGTCGAGGCGCAGCGTCGTGCCGACGAGGAACATGTAGAGTCCGACGCCGAACTGTGCGCCGACGTAGAGGACGTTGCGCGTTTCCTTGGGGAAGAGCGCGGCCTGAAAATCGGGGAAGAACAGCCCGAACAGCGAGGGGCCGAGGATGACCCCCGCGATCATCTCACCCACCACCTGCGGCTGGCCGAAGAAGCGGTTCGCCGCCCAGCCGACGATGCGGCAGACGAGCAGGATCACCGCGATCTGCAGGAAAAAATGGATGCTGTAATCGCTGGGCGCAAAACTCTTCGCCGCCTCGACTGCGGGGCCATGCGCCCCCATGACGTCGCCGATGGCGCGGCCCAGTTCGCCGAACATATCTGATGCCAAAACCCGTCTCCCCTCTCCGCCCGGCTGGCTCTGGTGGCCGCCGATACGTTCCGTTCCTGGCATGAGGAGACATGATTGCATCGTGCGCGCAATGCCTTCGCGGCCGTTGGACACGTCCGTCATTGTCGAATTCCGGTCGACCCGTCATTTCTGTTGCGAGCCGGTAACAGTGTAGTAACATGCCTACATGTGAACGATCACATTATGGCCGAAGTTTTGCATGGAGCGGAAGCAAAATGAAGCGGGTCACCAGCCGAGAATTCAACCAGGACGTGAGTCGGGCAAAGCGATTCGCGATGATAGAGCCGGTGTTCGTCACCGATCGCGGCAAGCCCACGCATGTGCTGATCAGCATCGATGCCTGGCGCCAGTTAAGCGGCGAGCGCGAGACGATCGTCCAGTTGCTCGCCGCACCGGCCGGTGAGGCTCGGCTCGATCCCGGCCTGCTGCAAAAAGCGCTCGCCGGACGGGGACGCGGCTGATGTACCTCCTCGATACCGAGGTCGTGCTCGACCTGCGAGAGACCCGTATCGAGAGCGCCGCGGTGACGGGTTGGGCACAGCGCATCTCGCGCCATGCGATGTTCCTGTCGGCACTGGCGATCGTCGAGCTCGACAACGCCGCCGCGCTTGCGGGCAAGCAGGGCAAGGCGGCGGGCGTGGCGTGGCGGAGCTGGATTGACGACCAGTTGCTCCCCGCGTTCGAGGGCCGCATCGTGCCGGTCGACTTGGCGGTGGCGCGCCGCCGCGCAGCGCTGGCCTTCGATCAGGATCGCGATGCCCTGCTCGCCGCGACCGCCCTCGAGCACGGCCTCGCGCTTGTCACCTATCGCCCGGCGGCATTTCGCACCCCGCGGCTCAAGCTGATCGACCCCAGCCGCGCCGCGCCCGAGGCGGGCGAAGCATCCGACTGGCGCGAAGCGACGCGAGAACGCGCACCATGGCTCAAGAACCTGTTTATCCGCGGCTGACGGTCAGGTGAGCTTTTCGAAGGTCACCAGCAAGCCGTCCTTGGGACGCGGGATCGGCCACATATACCAGTCGGGATCATAGCCGTCGGCGACCTTGATCCGGTGCGTCGTGATCACATGGTGGAAAAAGATCTTCGCCTGCATGTAAGCAAAGTGCAGCCCCAGGCACATATGCGCGCCGCCGCCGAAGGGCACCCAGGCATATTTGTGCCGCCCCTTCGCCCCCTCGGGCGAGAAACGCATCGGATCGAATTTCTCGGGCTCAGGCCAATATTCGGGCATCATATGCGTATAACCGGGATTGACCCCGACGCTGGTGCCGGCGGGGATGGTATAGCCACCGAACTCAAAGTCGCGCAGCGCGCGGCGCGGGATGCTCGGTACCGGCGGAATCATCCGCAGCGCTTCCTTGAATGCCCATTCGGTGAGTTCGAGTTCGCCCAGCGCATTATGGCCGACGCCCTCGCCCGCCGGGGCGACGCGCAGCATTTCCTCGCGTAATTTTTCCTGCCACTCGGGATTCTTGGCGAGCAGCCAGACCATCGAACTGATCGAGCTGGTGATGGTGTCGTGTGCCGCCATCATCAGGAAGTTCATATGATCGACGATCGCCTCGACGCTCAGATAATCGCCATTCTCGTCGCGCGCCTGGCAAATCTGGGTGAACATGTCGTCGCCGGTCGAGCCGCGGCGTTCGGGGACCATCTTGCCGAAATATTCGACCAGATATTTGCGCCCCGCGACGCCGCGCCCCATCGCGGTGAAGGGCAGCGGGCGGCGGACGATGCCGATCGACGCCTGCACCATGTCGACGAAGCTCTTGTTGATCTTCTCCGCCTCAGGCCCCCAGGGGATGCCGAGAAAGCTGGTCGCGGCGAGGTCGAGCGTGAGCTGCTTGATCGCGGGATAGAATTTGAAGCTCTGCCCGCTCCAGCTGCCGACGCGTTCCTTGATCCCGGCGTTGAGGCTGTCGGCATAGAGCCGCATCGGTTCGGGTTTGAACGCGACCGACAAGGTCTTGCGGTCGGCGCGATGCTTTTCGAAATCCATCAGCATCAGCCCGCGCGGGAAAAGCAGGTTGAGCACCGGGCCCCAGCCCTGTTCGGACGAGAAATTCTTTTCGCGGTCGAACATCGCGAGTTCGTTCGCCTCGGGCCCGTGGATCGCGACGCTGCGCCCGCCGAAGCTCTTGGTGCGATAGACCTTGCCATATCTGGCGACCATGCGCCGCGAGAAGCCCTGCGGATCCTTGAGCTGGTCGAGCGTCGTGCCGAGCAAGGGCATGCCGTCCTCGCCCGGGATATGGTCGAGCAGCCGTTCGTCATTGCGCGGCAGCCAGTGGTTCGTGTCGGGGCCGAAGCGCGCTTCGGACCATGCGAATTTGGCCGGGGCGTTCATGGGAGAGATATCCTCGTCAAATGGGCAACTTCGCCTTGGGTATCGCACTACTGACATCGATGCAAGTAACGTGTCGTCGTCGCTGCGACTCTATTCACCGCAAATTCAACTCGACTCGCACAGATTGACAGTCATGATGATCGGCCCGCGCCTGCGGGCCGTAACCAAGGATAAAGGCATGACAATTTTCCTTCGGCGTCCGCTCGGCATCGCGCTCGGCGCCTTGGCGACGACCAGCCTCGGCGGCTGCTATTATGGCGACGTCAATGGTTACGGACCCGCCTATGCCGGCAACGACTGCGCGGCGCGCTATGGCGACGCCTATTATGATTATGACCCTTATTCCTATGGCGATGGCTATGGCTACGACTGCTATGACGGTGGCGACTATGGCGCGGGATTCGTCAACATCGGCTTCGGCGGCGGGTGGTACGACAATTATTATTACCCCGGTTACGGCCTGTGGCTCTTCGACAATTACAACAACCGCTATCCGCTGCGCGGCCAATATCTGAACTATTGGGGCGGGCGCCGCGCCTGGTGGAAACATCATGGCAAGGATCGCGACTGGCGTCCGCGCGGCAACGGTCCCGGTCGCGGCGACGGCCACTGGAACAGCGGCCCGGGACGTGGCGACGGTCCGCACGGCGATGGCCGCCCCGGGGGCGGACGCCCCGGCGGATGGGACGGTCACGGCCGCGGCGACAATGATGGCCCGCGCGGCACCCGCCCGCCGCGCCCCGGCAACGGCAGCGGCACGCCGCCCACGACCAATCCGACCCCGATCGATCCGGGCCGAGGCGATGGCCGGCCCGGCGGCGGGCGTCCCGGTGGCTGGGGCGGTCCCGGCCGCGGCGACAATGACGGCCCGCGCGGCACGCGTCCGCCGCGCCCCGGCGCGGGCGGCACCAACCCCGTCCCGCCGACGAGCACGACGCCCGTCCGCCCCGGTCGTCCCGACCGCGGCCCGGGCAATCCACGGCCGGCGCAGCAGTGGCAGAACCACGGTGGTGGCGGCAATAGTGTCGTAGCGCCGCGCCCGGCGCCGTCGCAGGCCGCACCGCCCCCCCGCTCGGCCCCGCCCGCGACGCGCAGCGCACCGCCGCCGCAGAGCCGGCCCGCCCCTGCCCCGCGCCCGCGCATCGAGCCGCCGAGCAAGGTTCGCGAGCAGTGAACGAGGTCTAGCCGGCGGCGCCCGTCGCCGCGGGCTTGTCCCCTGCGCCTTTCGACACCACCGTCGCGGCGACGAGGTCGCCAACGACGTTGAGCGTCGTGCGGCACATGTCGAGGAAGCGGTCGACGCCGAGGATCAATCCGATCCCCTCGGCCGGCACCCCGATCGACGCAAGGATCAGCGCGATCACCGGCAGCGACCCGGCGGGCACCCCGGCGGTGCCGATGCCGCCGAGGATGCAGATCAGCATCACGAACACTTGCTGCGTCAGCGTGAGGTCGATCCCGAAGAATTGTGCGAGGAAGATCACCGTCACCCCCTCGAACATCGCGGTGCCATTCTGGTTCGCGGTCGCGCCGATCGTCAGCACGAAGCGCGAGATCCGGTCGGGAAGGCGTAGCCGTTCAGACGCGACGCGCAGCGAGGTCGGCAGCGTCGCGTTCGACGAGGCGGTGGCAAAGGCCATCATCGACGCCTCCTGCGTCTCGCGGAAAAAGGCGACCGGCGATTTGCCGGCGAGTGTCTTGAGCAGCACCGGGAAGACGACGAACATCTGCAGCGCGAGGGCGAGCAGCACGACCCCGACAAAGGCCGAGAGCCGGACGATCAGGTCCCAGCCGAACTGCGCCGCGAGGTTGAACATGAAACAGAAGATCGCGATCGGCGCGACCTGGATGACGAGCCCGATCAGCTTCATCACCACCTCGAACACCCCCTCGACCGCAGTCTTGAGCGCCTCGGTACGCGGCGTCTGGACGAGGATCATCCCGATGCCGAAGAAGAGCGCGAAGAACATCACGGCGAGCACATCGTTGGCGCCCATCGCGGCGAAGAGATTGTCGGGAACGATCGCAACCACCGCGTCCATCCCGGTCTTCGCCTCGCCTGCACGGTCGGCGATCGCCTTCGCCCCCTCCGCGCCTTCAGCCATCAGCGTGCGTGCAAGCGCGGGATCGACCCCGGCGCCGGGCTGGAGCAGGTTGACGACGAGCAGGCTGATCGCGACCGAAATCGCCGAGACCACAACCGTATAGACGAGCGTCCGGACCCCGACCGATTTCAGCGCCCGCATCTCGCCCATTTCGGCGACGCCGACGATCAGCGCCGAGACGAGCAGCGGGATCACCAGCATGAACAGCAGGCGCAGGAAAATCTGCCCCAGCGGCCCCGTCACATAGGTGATGACCGCCTCGACCCAGGCGGCGTCGCGCGCGCCATAATGGACCGCGAGCCCGGCAAGCAGCCCCGTGACGAAGCCGATGAGCATCCGCCATTGCAGCCGCCGCGCGCGCGCTTCATCGCGCTCCGCAGCCGATACCGCGTCCACCTGTGCCATGATCCGGCTCCCTTGCGCCCCGCGCAGGGCGGCCGGACGTCAGGCGTCAGACGTCGGCCGCGGGTTTGCCTGTTCCATCCCCATCATCATCACGAAGATCGAGCCCTTGGGTTCCATGGTGCGGCGTATGGCTTGGCGCATGCGGCCGTCCGGCGGTCGCCGATTCGGGCACTTCGAGCATGCCTTCCCACTTGGTGATGACGCTGGTCGCGACCGCATTGCCGACGACGTTGGTCGCAGTGCGGCCCATGTCAAGGAACTGGTCAATCGCGAGGATAATCGCGACACCCTCGACCGGCAGGCCGAACTGCGCCAGCGTGCCGGTGATGACGACCAGGCTGGCGCGCGGAACCGCCGCGATGCCCTTTGAACTGACCATCAGCGTGAGCAGGATCAGCACCTGCGTGCTGATCGAAAGGTCCATGCCATAGGCCTGCGCGATGAAGATCGTCGCAAAGCTCATATACATCATCGAACCGTCGAGGTTGAAGCTGTAGCCCAAGGGCAGCATGAAGCCCGAGATACGGCGCGGCACGCCGAAGCGGTCGAGCTGTTCGAACATCTTGGGCAGCGCGGCCTCCGACGAGGCGGTCGAAAAGGCGATCAGCAGCGGCTCACGGATGTAACGGATGAGCATCCAGATGCGCTGGCGCAGGAAGACCCAGCCCGCCGTCAGCAGGATGATCCAGAGCAGCACCAGCGAGGCATAAAATTCGACCAGCAGCTCAAAATAGGTCGCGAGGATACCGAGCCCGCTCTTCGCGACGACATTGGCGATCGCGCCGAACACCGCAAAGGGCGCGAAACGCATCACATAGCCGGTGATCTGGAGCATCATTTCGGCGAGCGCATCGGCGCCGCGCACCAGCGGCGCACCCTTTTCGCCGATCGCCGACAGCGCGACGCCGCAGAAGACCGAAAAGACGAGGATCTGGAGGATATTGTTCGTCGCCAGCGCCTCGAGCGCATTCTTGGGGAAGATCGACAGTGTGAATTCCCACGCGTCGAGCTTCTTGACCTCGCCCACCAGCTTCGCGGCCTCGGCGGCATCGGGGATCGGCGCACCGACGCCGGGGGTGAAGAGGTTGACCATCAACAGGCCGAGCGCGATCGACACGAAGCTGGCGGTGATGAACCAGATGATCGCGCGCGTGCCGATGCGGCCGAGCGCCGTGCTGTCGCCCATATGCGCGATGCCGACGACGATGGTCGACAGCACGAGCGGCGCGACGAGCAGCTTGATCAGGTTGAGGAAGATGTCGGAGAGCAGCTTGAACGTCTTCGACAGATGCCCGAACCACAGATGATCGGACGGCAATCCGACGTGGACGGCGTAGCCGACGATGACGCCGAGTAGCATGCCGGCGAGAATATACCAGGTCAGTTTACGGTCCATGCGGCCGTCCCCCTTTTGAAATCTTGTCTGTTCGCGCCCGTGATCGCAGCGCGATGATGCCCCCTTTGAGCGGGCGCGGCACGAAGCGTCAAGGGCGCCGGGTCAGGGCGTCCAAAAGGCGAGCGCCGCGCAGCCCGCGATACCGGTCAGGATGTTGAGCGGCACGCCGATACGCACGAAATCCATGAAGCGGTAATCGCCCGCCGCATAGACGAGGGTGTTGGTCTGATAGCCGACCGGGGTCGCGAAACAGGCCGACGCCCCGAGCATCAGCGCGATCAGCAGCGGCTGCGGCGCGACGCCGGTGGCCTCGGCAATCCCGATGACGAGCGGTCCCATCAACGCCGCAACGGCGTTGTTGCTGAGCAGTTCGGAGAGCAGCAGCGCCGAGAAATAGACGATCGCGATCACCGCCCATTGCGGCGCATCGGTCAGTATCGGTTCGAGCGCGCCCACCATCAGCGCGACCGACCCCGCCTGTTCGAGCGCGGCGCCGACCGCGAGCATAGCAAAGATCAGGATCAGCACGTCGCCGTCGATGCTGCCCCATGCCTCCGACGCATCGATGCAGCGGGTGAGCAACACGATGCCGACCCCGATGAATGCGGCGATGCCGATCGACATGACGCCGGTGGCCGACAGCAGCACCGCGCTTGCCATCACCAGCATCGCGATCCACGCGCGCCGCCGCCGGAATGCGGTCGCCGACGCCATGGCGAGGCCGATCAGATTGGGATTGTCGCGCAATTGCGCGATATTCGCCTCGTCGGCATCGACGAGCAGCCGGTCGGCGGCACGGATACGATTCTCGGACAACGTCGGGCCAGGCAAATGACGGAAGCGCGCAACGCCGAGAATGCGGACGCGCTGGCGCTGGAGAAACGGGATTTCGGCGAGCGGCCGGTCGATCGAGCGGTGGCTGGGCGATACGGTCACCTCGACCACCGTCGATTCGGTATCGCTGCCGTCGCCGATGCCGATCGCGAAGCGCCCTTCGCTCCGCAGCGTCATCAACGTCGCGCCGTCGAGCCGCGCGACGATCCGGTTGCCCGCCGCGAGCCGGTGGTTCTGCGCATCGCGGCCGGTAATCAGCCGGCCACCTGCGATCACCCCAACGATCTGGCCCGGCGAGATACCGAGACTGGCCGCCTCGAGCGCCATGTCGACCGCCGGGTCTTCCTCGGCAAGGCCGAGTTCGGTCAGATAGAGCTGCTCGGCGCCGTCGGCTTTTTCGGCGATGCGCGGATAGTCCGACGGCAGGAAGCGCGCCATGACGAGCAGGCCGACGACGCCCGCCGCCGCGACCGCGAGGCCATAGGGGGTGATGCTGAACAGCCCGAAGGGTGCAAGCCCCGCCTGTTCGGCGATCCCCGCGACGACGAGATTGGTCGAGGTGCCGATCAGCGTCAGGCAGCCGCCGAGCACCGCGATCACCGACAGCGGCATCAGCAATTTCTTGGGCGACACCCCCAGCGCCTCGGCGAGGCGGAAACAGACGGGCATCATCACGACGACAAAAGGCGTGCTGTTGATGAAGCCCGAGACGAGCAACCCGCCGCCGAATACCTCGACCACCGCGAGGCGCGGGTGCCGCTTGGCGCGGTCGACGACATAATTGCCGACCTTGTCGATCACCCCGGTGCGGATCAGCGCGCCCGACAGGATGAACATCGCCCCGACGGTGAGCGGCGCGCTGTTCGAAAAGACGCCATAGGCGCCCTTTTCGTCGAGCAGGCCAAGCGCGAGCATGGTGCCAGCGCCCGCGACTGCGACAACCGAGGGCGAGAAACGCTCCCACACGAAGGCCGCGAACATGCCCGCGAGGACCAGCAGGCCGATCGCCGCCTTATACTCCGCAATAGTACCCGCGATAAAATCCACCCGGTCGTCAGCCGTTCTGCGCGCGGTGGAGCAATTTGTGGTCGGCGAGGACGAGCGCCATCATGGCCTCGACAACGGGCGCACCGCGGATGCCGACGCACGGATCGTGGCGGCCCTTGGTGACGATGTCGGCGGCCTCACCCGCCTGGTTGATCGTCGGTACCGGAGTGAGGATCGAGCTGGTCGGTTTGAACGCGACGCGCACAACGACGGGCTGGCCGGTCGAAATGCCGCCGGCGATGCCGCCGGCGTTGTTCGACAGGAAATCGGGGCGGTTGCTGCCGTCGGTCGCGGGGCGCATCGGATCGGCATTTTCCTCGCCGCGCAGCCGGGCGGCGTGAAAGCCCGCGCCGATTTCGACGCCCTTGACGGCGTTGATGCCCATCATCGCGGCGGCAAGATCGCTGTCGAGCTTGGCATAGATCGGCGCGCCCCAACCGGCGGGAACGCCGCTCGCGGCGCATTCGATCACCGCGCCGAGCGAAGACCCCGACTTGCGCGCAGCGTCCATCAGTCCTTCCCAGCGCTGCGCCGCAGCGGGATCGGGACAGAAAAAGGGATTGCGGTCAATCTCTTCGAGGTCGAAGTTCGCGGGGTCGATCGCATCGCCGCCGATCTCGGCGACCCAAGCGTGGATCTGCACTTCGGGGATGATGAGCCGCGCCACGCCGCCCGCCGCGACGCGCGCCGCGGTCTCGCGCGCGCTCGACCGCCCGCCGCCGCGATAGTCGCGAATGCCATATTTGGCGTCATAGGCATAATCGGCGTGGCCGGGGCGATAGGCCTGCGCGATGTCGCCATAATCCTTTGAACGCTGGTCGACATTGTCGATCATCAGGCTGATCGGCGTGCCGGTGGTCTTGCCCTCGAACACCCCCGACAGGATGCGAACCTGGTCGGGTTCCTGCCGCTGCGTCGTGTGACGCGACTGGCCCGGGCGGCGCTTGTCGAGGAAAGGCTGTATGTCGCCTTCGGACAGCGAGAGGCGCGGCGGGCAGCCGTCGACGACCGCGCCGAGCGCGGGGCCATGGCTTTCCCCCCAGGTCGTGAAGCGAAGAACGCGTCCGAAGCTGTTGAAACTCATAGTCCCTACCCCAATCGGCCGAATGCGGGCGCATAGTCGGCGCGGCCGCCTTGCGGCCAAGCGGCGTCCGAGTCCAGCATCATCGCCATGAAATGCGGCCCCGCGAAGGGCGAGGCGAAACGCGCGGCGAGGCCGGGCGAATAGCCGAAGCGCGGATAATAAGCAGTGTGGCCTAGAACGAAGCTCATAGCGACGCGTTGCGTGCGAAGATCGGCGAGCCCGGCGCCGATCAGCGCGTCGCCGATCCCCTGCCCTTGCAGCTCGGGTATGACCGACACCGGCGCCAATCCGGCCGCGGCCATGGCATGACCGTCGGCTTCGACATCCATCCGGCTGAACAGCACATGCCCGACGACCGCGTCGCCGCTTTCGGCGACAAGCGACGCCATGACGTCACCATCGGCATCGAGCATCCGCACGAGGTCGGCCTCGCCCTGATGGCCGAAGCCGGTCGCGGCGAAAGCCGCGCGGATCACCCGATCAATAGCATCGCCATCCTCCGCGCGCGCGGGCCGGATGGCGATGCCGTCAAGCAAGCGCGATGTCCGGGGCGTCTTCCTGTTTCATGCCGATCGTGTGGTATCCCGCGTCGACATGATGCGTTTCGCCGGTGACCCCGCTCGCGAGGTCGCTCAAGAGGTACAGCGCCGAGCCGCCGACATCGTCGATGGTGACGTTGCGGCGCAGCGGGGCGTTGAACTCGTTCCATTTCAGGATCAGGCGGAAGTCGCCGATTCCGCTCGCCGCCAGCGTCTTGATCGGGCCGGCGGAGATCGCGTTCACACGCACGCCCTGCGGGCCATAGTCGTTGGCGAGATATTTGACGCTGGTTTCGAGTGCCGATTTGGCGACGCCCATGACATTGTAATGCGGGATCACCTTTTCGGCGCCATAATAGCTCAAGGTCAGCAGCGAGCCGCCGCCCTTGCCCGTTTCGGGATCGATCGCGGGCATCATCTTCGACGCGCGCTGCGCCACCGCGGTGAAGCTGTAGACGCTGATGTTCATCGTCATCAGAAAGTCTTCGAGGCCGACGTCGGCATAATGGCCGCGCAGCGCTTCCTTGTTGGTATAACCGATCGCATGGACGACGAAGTCGATCGTCGGCCAGCGCGCGGCGAGCGTCGCGAAGGCGGCATCGAGATTGTCCATGTCGGCGACGTCGCAATCGATCAGGAAATCGCAGCCCAGTTCCTCGGCGAGCGGCTTGACGCGCTTGAGCATCACGTCGCCCTGATAGCTGATCGCGAGTTCCGCTCCGGCGCCGTGCAGCGCCCTGGCGATGCCCCAGGCGAGCGATTTGTCGTTGGCGAGCCCCATAATCAGCCCACGTTTGCCAGTCATCAGACCCGTCATTTTTTGTCTCCGGTCTTTTCAATAATCACGTCATCGACGCGCCCAATAGCGTCGTGGCCCAAATCCTCAACCTCGACGAGCGCGGCGTTGAGTTCGGCACCCATCACCATACCCAATCCGACGAGGTAGAAAAAGAAGAGCGCGACCATGACGCCGGCGAGGCTGCCATAGGTCGCATCATAGCTGAGCAGGCTGGCGAGCAGCGGCGGCAGCGCCAGCGTGACGCCGATCCACCACAGGGTGGTGAACAGCGCGCCCGGCCATTTGGGGAATTGCTTGCGGCGGTACTTCGACGGGGTCAGGCTGTAGAAGAGCATGTAGATGGCGAGAAACAGGCCGAAACCCGACACCCCGCGCGAAATCAGGACGATCCCGACCGACTGGAAGCGTTCAGGCAGGACGCGCGTGACGAATTGTTCGACCCCGACGATCAGCACCTGCATGCTGAACGACAGCAGCATCAGTACGACCGCGCCGGTGATGATGCCGATCGACAGCAGCCGGTAGTGGAAGAAACCCTTCGAAAAATGGGTGCCATAGGCGCGGCGGAGGATGTCGCGCACGGTTTCGATCAGGCTGCCCACCGTCCACAACGCGACGAGTGCGCCGAGCCACAGGAAGATGCCGGTGCGCGCGGTCATCACCTCGCGGATCGGGCCCGACAGCGCCTTTGCGACCGTCGGCGGCATCGTCGAGAAGACCGCCTCGATCGCCGCCTCGCCGCCCGAACTGCCGCCGAAGATCGACAGCGCCGCGGCGAGCAGGATGAAGAAGGGGAAGAGCGCGATCAGCGCCAGATAGGCGAGATTGCCCGCATGGATGAAGCCGTCGGTGTAGGTGCCGACGACGACGCGCCGCAAAATCTTGAAAGCGCGGGTACCGGGGCCGAGCGTCTCGCGCCCACGGGTAATCAGCCCTTCGGCGCGGGCGCGCAGCTTGACGCGCTTGGCGCGTTCGGCGCGTGCCTCGGGCGAATGAGGCGAATGGCCCTCGGCGGCGAATTGCTGGGTAACTTCTTCGGCAACCGCGCGCTCGATCGCGGCGACCGCCGCCTTGTCACCCGGATCAGCCACGCATCACACGCCCAGATCGGCGCGGACCGCGCGCGTGTCGGTCCATTTGCCGACTAATTCGGTCAGTGCCGCATCGCCCGCAGGCAGGTCGACGACGAGCCTGATAAGCTGGTCGCCGCGTTCGCCATTCTTCTGGCTGAAGCCTCGTCCTTTCAGGCGCATGACCTTGCCGGAGGTCGACCCGGCGGGGATCGACAACATCACCGGACCGTCGACCGTCGGCACCTTGATCTTGGCGCCCGCGACCGCCTCGTTCAGCGTCACCGGCAGGTCGAGGCGGATGTTCGCGCCTTCGCGGACATAGAAGGGATGGTCCTTGACGCTGATCGTCACGATGCCGTCGCCATGGCCGCCGGGGCCCGGCTGGCCCTTGCCTGCAAGCCGCATCTGCGTGCCGGTCTCGACCCCGGCAGGCAGCTTGAGGTCGATCGTGCCGCCGTCGGCGAGCGTGATCCGCTGCGGCGCCTGCGTCGCGGCGTCGAGGAAGGATACGGCGAGGCGATAGGATACGTTGGCGCCCTTCTGCGGCGGCGCGCTGCGCCCGCCAAAACCGCCGAAGGGACCGCCGCCCCCACCGCCTCGTCCGCCGAACAATTCGTCGAAGATGCCGCCGAAGTCGCTGCTTTCGTTGCCGAAGCCGCTGAATCCGCCGGGACCGCTGCGCTGGTCGCCGCGGAAGCCGCCCGGGCCATAACCGAACGGCATCGCGGGATTGCCCTCGCCGTCGATCTCCCCGCGGTCGAACTGGCCGCGCTTGGTCTTGTCCGACAGGATGTCATAGGCCTTGGTGACGTCGGAAAATTTCTCCGACGCCTTCGGATTGTCCTTGTTCTTGTCGGGGTGCAATTCCTTGGCAAGCTTGCGGTACGCGGATTTGATCTCCGCTTCGCTTGCGCTCTTCGCGACGCCAAGGGTGGAATAGGGATCTGCCATGCTGCTCCAATAGCCCGATAAGATGCTGGCCGGAAAGACCGATATGCGCCTCGATGTGGGAACGGGTATTTCGGCGGTCAAGTTCCCCGAAAAGCGCGCGCCTTTTGCTCGACCGCTTCGCCGCGGCGCATTAGAAGCGCCACGATGACGGACACCCCCTTCCCCCTGTTCGACGCCTGGTTCGCCGAAGCGCGTGCCAGCGAACCCAATGATGCCAATGCGATGGCGATCGCGACGACGACCGCCGACGGCCACCCGTCGCTGCGCATGGTGCTGCTGAAGGGACATGGCCCCGACGGCTTCATCTTCTATACCAATCTCGACAGCCGCAAGGGCGGCGAACTTGCGGAAAACCCGCATGTTGCGCTGCTTTTCCACTGGAAGTCGCTGCGCCGCCAGATCCGTATCGAGGGACCGGTGGCGCCGGTCGATGACGCCACCGCCGACGCCTATTTCGCGACGCGCAGCCGCGACAGCCAGCTTGGCGCCTGGGCCAGCGACCAGTCGCGCCCGCTCGACAGCCGCGAAACCTTCGAGGCGCGCTTCGCCGAGATGCAGGCGCGCTTCGCGGGGCAGGATGTGCCGCGCCCGCCGCGCTGGTCGGGGTGGCGCGTCGCGCCCGAACGCATCGAGTTCTGGCAGGACCGCGAACATCGGCTGCACGAACGCACCTTGTTCGTCCGCGCGGGCGAGGGCTGGTCGAAAGGATTTCTCTACCCATGAGCTGGCGCCGTTTTCCGATCACCCAGGTCGATGCCTTTGCCGACCGTCCCTTCGCGGGCAACCCTGCTGCGGTGATGCCGCTCGACGAATGGCTGTCGGACGAGGTGCTGCAGTCGATCGCCGCCGAGAATAATCTCGCCGAAACCGCTTTCCTGGTGCCCGACGAGAGCGGCGACGCCGATTACGAGCTGCGCTGGTTCACTCCGGGCGTCGAGGTCGCGCTGTGCGGTCATGCGACGCTCGCGAGCGGCCATGTCCTGCTGACGGCGGCGCCGTGGCGCGACGACATGCGCTTTCGCACGCGCAAGGCGGGCATCCTCCGCGTCGCGCGCGACGGCGACGAAGGCTATAAGATGGTGCTGCCCGCCTATCCGCCCGCACCCAAGGCGATGCCCGACATCGCCAAGGCGATGGGCGGCGCCCCGGTCGAAACCTTGTGGCACGACGGCGGCTATGCGCTGATCGTCTATGCCGACGCCGCGAGTGTGCGCGCGCTCGATCCCGACCTGCGCAAGCTCAAGGAAGGCGGCGACATCCTTTATATCGCGACCGCGCGCGGCGCCGGCGATCCGTCGGGGGCCGATATCGTCAGCCGCTGCTTCGCGCCCGGCGCGGGGATCGACGAGGACCCGGTGACCGGATCGGCGCATAGCGTGCTGACGCCCTATTGGGCCGGCGAGCTGCGCCGCGATCGTTTCGCTGCCTATCAGGCGAGCAAGCGCGGCGGGCATGTCGGATGCCGGCTCGATGGCGCGATGGTCGAACTGAGCGGGACCTGCGTGACGACGCTGGTCGGCGAGTTCCTGCTATAAGAGCTCGGTCAGGTCGGCGAGGTGCCGACGCAATTCGGGGAACTGGTCGTCGGTGGTGATGCCGAGCCGCACGATCGTCACCCGCTGCGACGGCGAGACAATGATATATTGCCCCTGATGCCCGATGCAGGCGAACAGGTCGTTCGGGCCGCGGTCGGGCCATAGGGCCGCGTCGCTGCCTGCCGGGCGCGGACGGTTGAGCCAGATATGGCCACCATAGCCGCCATCGCGCGGCGACGGTTTCAGCATGAAGTTCATCCAGCTTTCGGGAAGCAGCCGCTGGCCGTTCACCACGCCATGGTTGCGCAGGAATTCGCCGAACTTTGCATAGTCGCGCGCGGTCGCGTGCATCACCGAACCCCCGATCATCGTGCCCGCGGCGTCGAATTCGGGGGTCAGGCTGGTCATGCCAAGCGGCTCGGCAAGCCGCCCCGCGATAAAGTCGCGCATCGCGTCGCGCCGCGCGTCGGGACTTTTCGACGGAGTGAGCGTGTCGGCGACGATATCGGCCAGGATGACGCTGGTCGCCGAGCTGTAGTTGAATATCTCGTCGGGCTGCGCCGCCGCGGGCTTCGCCTCGGCAAAGGCGGCCATGTCGGGCGCGCCGGTGCCGAACAGCATCGTCACCGTATCGCCGTCCCACACGGGGTCGCCATTTTCGACATGCTCGAGCCCCGACGACATGTGGAGCAGGTGCTTCAAGGTGATCGCGCCGCGCGGGTCGCCGCTGCGCTGCCACGCCGCGACCGGCGCCGGGCCGTCGAGCGACAATTGGCCGTCGGCGACGAGGAAGCCGGCGAGCACCGCGGTGATGCTCTTCGCCATCGACCAGCTAATCAGCTTGCTGTCGGGGCCGAAACCCTCGCCATAGCGTTCGTAGATCGGCTGACCGTCGCGCAGCACATATAGCGCGCGCGTCTCGCCGACCGCATCGGCATCGTCGAACAGCGCGTCGGCCCTGGCCTTGATCGCGGGCGCCAGCGCGGGAAGCGGCGCCGCGGTCTCGATCGCCCCCTTCGGCATCGGCACGCCGATCGCCGGGCCGGGCGCAGCGGGCGCGATCGTTGCGGAACCCGCGACATGGCTCAGCGACCAGACGCCTACCAGCGCGAGCGCGGCACTTGCCAGCATGGCTTTTTTCGTGATCATGCGATGGGTGACTAACACCGATCCGCCCACAGCCGCAACGCCCGAGCCTCCCGCCCCGCCGCCGCCGCTCCCGACGACCCCGGCGCCGGTGGTGCCCGACCGGCTGCGCAAGCCGCGCAAGTCGAGCCGTTGGGGCGGCTGCCTGCCATGGGTGCTGATCCTCGGCGCGATCGCGGCGATTTTGCTGATCTGGAAATTCCCATCGTTCAAGGCGCAGGCCGAACTGGGCTCGTCCTATGCCGCGCGGGTCGGCTGCTCGTGCCGCTATGTCCAGGGCCGCAGCCTCGAAAGCTGCCAGCGCGATTTCGAACCCGGCATGGGACTCGTGTCGATCGCCGAGGATCCGGCGACGAAGACGATCACCGGCAGCGTGCCGTTGCTTGCTTCGCGCAGCGCGCGTTATGCGGGGCCGAGCGGCTGCCTACTCAGGCCCGAGGATTAGGCACGAACAACGCCGCACCGACCGCAACCGCAGCGGGCGTGCCGAACACCAGGATCCAGATCGCCGCCTCTTCGCCCCAGCCATATCCGGCATAGAGGACGCCGACGAGCAGGTTGCCGATCGAAATCACCAGCCATGACAGGATGAACAGCCGCGTCGCGCGGCGGACGTCGCGGATCGCCAATCGCAGCACGACGAGCAACAGAATCCCCGCGACCAGCATGATGGCCGTGTGCGACATGATCAATCCTCCTCCATGACGGCGACGCCGGTATAGCGGCTACGCCATTCGCCCGGCGACAGGCCGAGTTTGTCCCGAAACGCCGCGCACAGATGCGCATGGCTGGAAAAGCCCGTCGCAAAGGCGATTTCGGCGACCGACAGCGGCCGGTTCATCAGATACCAGCAGGCCCGCCGCAACCGCTGGCGCAGCAGATATTGGCGCGGCGTGCGCCCGGTCGCGCGGGCGAAATGGACGATCAGGCTGTTGACCGACATGCCCGCCTCGACCGCCATCTCTTCGACCGTCAGCGGTGTTTCGATCCGCGCCTCGATCAGCGGCAGCAGCGCGTCGATGCGGTGCGCCGTGCGCACCGCCGTCCGGACCGCCGGCGCCCCTTCGATTGCCGCGGCGAGCAGTTCCAGAAGCGGCGCCACCGCCGCGCCGTCGCCGTCGGCCAACGCGCGGACCAGCGCCGCCATGACGGGATCGTCGTGGCCGGCGAGCGGGCGCGCCGATGCTCCGACCGGCAGGAGGTCGGGATCGATCGCGACGCGGACATAGCGCACCGCACCGCCTTCGGCGCGGGCGCGATAGTGATGACCGGCAGGCGCGAGCCACAATTCGCCAGGCAGGGGATCGCCGAGCGAGGTGCGCCGTCCGTCGAGCCAGGTCTGGAGCCGATAATAGCTGCCCGCCTCGTGCAGCATCAGCGCATGGACGTCGGCTTCGATCGCCCAGCTTTCCGGGCCGCCGATCCGGTCGACGATGCGGGCCGCGCTGATCCCCACCCCATCCATGACGCCATCATGCCAAGCTTGGGAAAATCTGAAAGCCTCGATTTTCGGGCGGGCGTAGGTTCGAATCCCCAACCCTTATTTTTCGGACCAACAGACCATGACCGACCACAGCCTCAATGGAAAAACCGTCCTGATCGCGGGGGGCGCCAAGAATCTCGGCGGCCTCATCGCGCGCGACTTCGCCGCACAGGGCGCCGCCGCCGTCGCCGTCCATTACAACAGCGCCGCGGCACGCGCCGACGCCGACGAAACCGTCGCGGCGATCGAGGCGGCGGGAGCGAAGGGCTTCGCCTTCCAGGCGAACCTGACCACCGCGGGTGCGGTCGAGAAACTGTTCGCCGACGCCAAGGCCGCGATGGGCGGCATCGACATCGCGATCAACACCGTCGGCAAGGTGCTGAAAAAGCCGATGGTCGAGATCAGCGAAGCCGAGTTCGACGCAATGAGCGCGGTGAACAGCAAGTCGGCCTTCTTTTTCCTGAAGGAGGCCGGAAAGCATGTGAGCGATGGCGGCAAGATGTGCACGCTCGTGACGTCGCTGCTCGGCGCCTACACACCCTTTTACGCGAGCTATGCCGGCACCAAGGCGCCGGTCGAACATTATACCCGCGCCGCGTCGAAGGAGTTCGGAGAGCGAGGCATTTCGGTGACCGCGATCGGTCCGGGGCCGATGGACACCCCCTTCTTCTACCCTGCCGAAGGGCCTGAGGCGGTCGCCTATCACAAGACCGCGGCGGCCCTCTCGCCCTTCAGCCCGACGGGGCTCACGCACATCGAGGATATCGTGCCGTGGATCCGCTTCCTCGTCACCGACGGCTGGTGGATGACCGGGCAGACGATCCTGGTCAACGGGGGCTATACGACCAAATAGGCTCTCGGGCGGGCGGTCCCACCACCCCTCCCGGAGCCGCCCGCCGTATTTCAGGTAAGGAAGTGGTCCATTGCGGCATTGACCGCATCGGGAGCTTCCCATGTCACGAAATGCCCGCAGTCGGGCACCTTCACGATCGTGAGATCGGGAACCAGCTCTTCCATGCCGTCGAGGTTGCTCGGCGGCAGCGCGACATCGTCGGTCGCCCAGATCACCAAGGTCGGGATTTCCAGTTTTGGAAAGGGCATCGCGGGCGGCTCGACGAAGGGTGCGTCCATCGACGGCACCTCGATCGGCGAGGCGCGATACCAGTTGAGCATCCCGAAACAGGCGTCGCGATCCTCCCACCAGACGAGCGAGCGCGCGGCTTCCTCGGGCAGGGTCGGTACGCCCTCGAGCTTGCCCTCGAACGCCTTGGCGAGCACGCCCGCCAAACCCTGTTCGCGGACAAGCGCGTCGGTCTCGGGATCGCGGAACAGCCGGATATACTGGCTCGCGGCGCGCTGGGCAGGATCGGCCTGGAGCAGGCGACCGAAGATGCCCGGATGCGGCGCATTGGCAATCACGGCCCGCGTCACGCGTCCCGCCCAGCCCGGAAACAGCCCGCCCCGCTGGCCGGCCAGCGCGATGCCCCAGCTGATCGCCCCGCCCCAGTCGTGGCCGACGATAGTGAATTCGCCGACGCCGAGCGCATCGGCGAGCGCGAAGATGTCGGCGAACAGCTTATCGGGCGTATAGTCGGCGACATCCTGCGGCTTCGACGATCCGCAATAGCCGCGCTGGTCGGGCGCAATGCAGCGGAAGCGGGTGGCAAAATGCGGGAGCTGGTTACGCCAGGTCCGGTGCGATTCGGGAAAACCGTGCAGAAAGATCAGAACCGGTGCGTCGCGCGGGCCGATATCGACCACGTCGAGTTCGACGCCGGTCGAAAGCTGTACCCGTTGCTGCTCGAAATCGCCGGTCATCATCCACTCCATCGGTTGCTTTTCGCAACCTGATGACTGGGATCGGCGAGGGTGGCAAGCGCGAAGCTAGAAGCTCGGGGTCAGATTATCCGCGCCAGCAACAGGCTCATGGATAGCTGACCGTCTTCGGCACTTCCGGGATCGGGATAAATTCCTCGCTGTCGCCGGGGACGAGCGGGAATTTGCGCTCTTTCCAGTCGTGCTTCGCCTGGTTGATCCGGTCGCGCGACGAACTGACGAAATTCCACCAGACATGGCGCGGGGTGGTGAACGCCTCGCCGCCGAGCAGCATCACGCGTGCGACGCTGCTCGCGCGCAGCGTCATCGCCTGCCCGGGTTTGAGGATATAGAGGCTGTGCCGCTCGAGCGCCTCGCCGTCGAGGCTGGCGTCGCCGAGCGCCACCAGTATCGCGCGTTCGTCGGCTTCGGCCTCGATCGGGATCGTCGCGCCCGCATTCATCAGGATATCGGCATAGATGGTCGCGCTATGCTGGGTGATCGGCGAGGTCTTGCCCCACAGGCTGCCCATGATGATCCGCGCCGACACGCTGCCATCCTCGATCAGCGGCAGATCGTCCTTCGCGACATGTTCGAACGCCGGGTCGATCTCCTCCTTGCCGTCGGGCAGCGCAAGCCAGGTCTGCATGCCCGAGATCGGCGATCCCGTGGCGCGCTCGGCGGCCGGGGTGCGCTCCGAATGGACGATGCCATGCCCCGCCGTCATCAGGTTGCACGCGCCGGGACGGATCGTCGCCCGGGTGCCGAGGCTGTCGCGATGCTCGATCGCGCCTTCGAACAAATAGGTCACCGTCGACAGGTTGATATGCGGGTGCGGCCGCACGTCCATGCCCTTGCCGATGTCGAAATGCGCCGGACCGAACTGGTCGACGAAGATGAAGGGGCCGACCATCGTGCGCGCCTTGTTCGGCAGCGTGCGCCGCACGTCAAAGGCGCCGATATCGTGGGTCGAGGGGGTGATGACGTCCATCGGTCAGTCCAGCCTTTCCAGCGTCTTTCGTGTTTTTCCGGTTTCGACATTGCCCGTGTTCAGCGTCGAATTGGGTTCGAGCAGCAGCACCGAGCACTCACCATCGAGCGCTTCGGGGCAATGCTCGGTCCCGTGCGGCACGATGATGAACTCGCCGGGTTCGACGATCACATCGCCGGTCCGCAGCCCCATCTTCATCCGCCCCGCGACGACGAGGAAAAGTTCGTCTTCGGCGTCATGATGGTGCCAGTCGAACTGGCCCGCGAATTTCACCAGCTTGACCTGAAAATTGTTGATGTCGCCCGCAACGCGCGGGTTCCAGTGATCGTGGAAGCGCTCGAAAGCCGCCGCCAGATTGACCTTGTCCGCCATCATCCTTGCTCCATGACCTTGCGATCGAGCGCCTCGCGCCAGATGTCGACCAGATTGTCGGGAAACCATACCTCGTCCTGCGCCTGAAGCTCGTCGGGCGTCCACCAGCGATGATCGAGCATCACCCGCCGTTCGAGGTCGGTGTGCCCGCCGATATCGATCTCCGCACGCTCGACGCCGATCTCGAAATATCGTTCTTCGGCATCGACATCGACGCCTTCGAGCGTGACGAAGCGCACGTGACGCACCGCGACAGCCGGCCCCGGGTCGGCGTCGATCCCCGTTTCCTCGCGAAGCTCGCGCCGCGCGGCTTCCTCAAACGTCTCGCCGGGGTCGACCGCGCCGCCGGGCGTGCACCAAAAGGGGGCGCGGTCGTCAGGCGTGAAGCGGAACAGCAGCAACCGGCCGGCCGGGTCGGTAACCAGCAGCCGCGCGGCGGGACGCTTGGGCCGCATCTATTCGCCCGGCGCCGTCGCGCGGATCGCGAGCGCATGGACGCGCTGGCCAGGAAGATCGCCGAGCGCCTTGTTGACCGCGCGCTGGCGCGCAACGCGATTCAGACCCGCGAAGCCCGCCCACTCGATGTTCAGGCTGAAATGCGACTCGCCGCTGCCGTCGTCGCCGCTATGGCCATGATGCTTGGCGCTGTCGTTGCTGAGGGTGAACTGCGCGTCGGGAAAGGCCGCCGTCAGCAGCCCTTCCATCTCAATTTGTACGGGTCCGGGGGTGCTCATGGGTTGACCATAGGGCCATCGTCGCCAAATGATAAGACCTCCCCCGATCGCCGAGAGTGCCTTTTGCCGTCCCCGAACCGTCCGACCCGATTCCATGGCCGCGTGCCCCGCGAAGAGCGCTGCGCCGCGCCCGGATGCCGCGAAGCGGGCGAGTTTCGAGCCCCGATTTCGGGCACCCGCTCGCCCGACGGGCCGCCGCAATATCGCTGGCTGTGCCTCGACCATGTCCGCGAATTCAACAGCGGTTACAATTATTTCGAGGGCATGAGCGCCGACCAGATCATGGCGGCGCAGACGCCGACATCGGGCTGGGAAACCGAGAGCCGCACCTTTCGCCCCGCAGGAAGCGCCGACCTGCCGCCGCGCTGGGCCGATTTCAAGGACCCGATCGACGCGCTGGGCGCGCGCTTTCGCCAGCGGATGGATGAGGCGCGGCGACAGGCCGCAAATCCCGGCCTGTCGCGTGAAGAACATGACGCGATGCAATTGCTCGCGCTGCCCGCCGATGCCGACCGTGCCGCGCTGCGCCGCCGCTACAGCGAGTTGGTGCGCAAATATCATCCCGACCGCAACGGCGGCGACCGCAGTTTTGAAACGAGACTCGGCGAGGTGGTTGCGGCATATCAGTTGCTCAGAAAGGCAAAAGCCTTCGCCTGACGGGAGAGCTGCGATGAACGAACTGGACCAAAAGCGCATCGCGGTGGTCCGCCGCCACATGGCGCTGGAGATCACTCACGAATGGGATGCGGTGATCGAGACCTTCGAGCATCCGCGCTACGAACTCCACGGTCCCGGCGCGATCTTCGACGGTGAGGCGGCGGTGCGCAGCTATTTCACCCAGTCGCGCATCCCCTTTCCCGACCAGGGAAACGAGGTGATCTCGATCGCCGCCGATGCCGCGACCGACACGGTGCTGGTCGAATTCTGGCTGACCGGCACCCACCTCGGCCCGCTCAACCTGGGGCTACGCACCGTCGAACCGACGGGCAAGGCGTTCCGCGTCCGCATGGCGGCGAGCTTCCAGTTCGCGCCGGGCAGCGACAAGATCGTTTGCGAACGCCCCTATTATGACCAGTCGTCGGTATTGCGGGCGCTCGATATCCTCTGAATAAGGCGTTGCATGGCGCAACCCATATCGATACCGCGACGGCGAAGCGCCGCCGCGCGGCGACTCTCTCCTGAATCTGCTGGACTATGACATGACCGATATCCCCAACAGCCTCCCCGACCACCATGGCTCGACGCTGCTCGCGGCGCCCGATACCGAGGTGAGCGCGCGCGAGATGTTCGGGGTCGATATCGACATGATGGTCCCGGCGTTCAGCGAGGCCGACGAGCGCGTCCCCGACCTCGACCCCGCCTATGTCTTCGACGGCGACACGACGCTCGCGATCCTTGCCGGCTTCAAATATAATCGCCGCGTCATGGTGCAGGGCTATCATGGCACCGGCAAGTCGACGCACATCGAACAGGTTGCCGCGCGACTGAAATGGCCGTGCATCCGCGTCAACCTCGACGCGCATATCAGCCGTATCGACCTTGTCGGCCGCGACGCGATCGTGCTGCGCGACGGCCAGCAGGTCACCGAGTTCCGCGAAGGCCTGCTCCCCTGGGCGCTGCAGACCCCGACCGCACTCGTGTTCGACGAATATGATGCGGGCCGTCCCGACGTGATGTTCGTGATCCAGCGCGTGCT
>VFQO010000719.1_pt1 | contig 31790 bp, 36 predicted proteins | sample 3512331 | NCBI WGS metagenome assembly VFQO01 (sample SAMN10412371, study PRJNA504923) | tailings metagenome | isolation source: Replicate 3 from Balatoc abandoned mine | place: Philippines: Itogon, Benguet | collected 2017-08-28 | reverse complement strand
CGGCGGAACTCACCGCCGAGGGCTTCGACGACCGCGCCACCGCGATCTCGACCGCGAGCTGGCATCTTGTCCCCCGTCAGCGCCAATGGCACAGATTTGAGGTTGTGATTTAAGGAGGATTTGGGCTTCGTCGTAGTGACGAAGGAACGAAGATGAAGCCCAAATCCTCAAGCTCCAAAAAGCCCGCCGAACAGGTGGTAAAGGACATCCGCCGCAAGACCCGCCGACACTTCTCAGCGGAAGACAAGATCCGGATCGTGCTCGATGGGCTACGAGGCGATGACTCCATTGCCGAGCTTTGCCGCCGCGAGGGTATCGCCCAGAGCCTGTATTACACCTGGTCCAAAGAGTTCATGGAGGCTGGCAAGCGTCGCCTCGCCGGTGACACGGCCCGCGCTGCGACCACGGACGAGGTGAAGGACCTGCGCCGTGAGGCCCGCGACCTGAAGGAGTGCGTGGCCGACCTCACCCTGGAGAACCGCTTGCTCAAAAAAAGCATGATCGCGGATGGGGGAGGCGACGAATGAGATACCCCGCATCCGAGAAGCTCGAGATCATCCGGATCGTCGAGCAATCGCACCTGCCCGCCAAGCGCACGCTGGACCAGCTCGGCGTTGCTCGCCGGACCTTCTACCGCTGGTATGATCGCTACCTTGAAGGCGGGCCCGAAGCGCTGGCAGACCGGCCATCGACGCCGAGCCGGGTGTGGAACAGGATCGCGCCCGAGGTTCAGGATCAGATCGTCGACATGGCTCTGGAACACAGCGAGCTATCGCCGAGAGAGCTGGCGGTGCGCTTCACCGACGAGAAGCGCTACTTCGTGTCCGAAGCCACGGTCTACCGCCTGCTCAAGGCCCACGACCTCATCACCAGCCCGGCCTATACGGTGATCAAGGCGGCAGAGGCGTTCCACACGAAGACCACGCGCCCGAATGAGATGTGGCAGACAGACTTTACCTACTTCAAGATCATCGGGTGGGGCTGGATGTATCTGTCGACCGTGCTCGACGATTACTCGCGCTACATCATTGCATGGAAGCTCTGCACCACCATGCGAGCCGAGGACGTCACTGACACGCTCGATATGGCGCTGGCAGCCTCAGGCTGCGACCACGCCAATGTGCTGCACAGGCCCCGCCTGCTCAGCGACAATGGCCCCAGCTACATCGCGAGCGAGTTGGCCGAATACATCGAGGCCAACAAGATGAGCCACGTGCGCGGCGCACCCTTCCACCCACAGACCCAAGGCAAGATCGAGCGCTGGCACCAGACCCTGAAGAACCGCGTGCTGCTAGAGAACTACTTCCTGCCCGGCGATCTCCACCAGCAGATCGAGGCCTTCGTCGAGCATTACAACCACTGCCGATACCACGAGAGCCTCGACAATGTGACACCTGCCGATACCTACTTCGGCAGGGCTCCTGCCATCATCAAACGAAGAGAAAGGATCAAGCGAAAGACACTCGAACATCGGCGCTTGCAACACCGCAGGCTCGCCGCCTAACATCAAACCTCAGACGAGGCCCGCACTCCGCAAACCTACGCCGCGAGTTGTGCCAAATGTTCTGACGACGGACAGTGCCTTCCGTGCAACTATCCCCGGCAGCGGCGCCTGTGCTGGCAAGGTAATCAAAGCGAGATTGATCGCCCATGCCCCACCACGCTCAGCTGACTGTGCAGGCCGTGCAGATGCAAAGCGCGGGTCTTCGCGAAGGTTCGTTAGCGCGGTCACGAGGTTGTCCACCGGTGGAGCAGCAATTAGCTGCACTCCAGCCTCTTTGAGCGTGTTCCCAGCATCGATGAGCATTTCATGATCTGCCGAGGTAAATTGGATGTCGTCAGCTCCACGCGCTCTCTGCAATCGCAGTGCGGCCTGACGCAGCGGGCCGTCCCTAGAGGCTAGATAAGCTAGGACTGAGCCTATGCGAGGATCCTCAGTGAGAAGGACGTGGTCCGAATAACGCCACCCTGAGAATAAGGGGCCCGTGTCTCCCGGCCCTGCGTCTCTAATGAAGGCTTTCCACGCCATATCGACCAAGGCGAGATCAACCGCCGCCCTGACTGGATCGGAAAGCAGCGGCATTCGACCGTGCAGTGAGCCAGCGATCCAAAACAGGTCGACATCTTCCATCGCATCATTCTATGCCAGCGATTCTCCAATCACTAGCATAGAAAAATGGGCAATCGCGGCAATTTTCTATAATTGCGGTTTATAGCAAGTGCGCCCTTGCGGAGTGGAGCGTGTTTTTGCGATAGCGGTCCGGCAATCACGAGAAATTCGCACCGATGCCCAAGCGTCCCGCTTCCGAAATCATCGTTCACGACCAGTCGCGCAAGGTGCCGCAACCGCGCGGCAAGGATCAGAAGATCGACCGCGAGCTGCAGGCGGAGCTGCGGATCGCGCAGGCTCTGGCGGCCGGTGCCGACGGCACCCTCGAGAATATCAGCCAGGATCACTTCGAAGCCGAGTTCAAGGCGATGGCGCTAAATAGCAAGATCGCGGCCGCGGCCGACCTCGACTGCTACATCGACTGGTGCCTCGCCGAACGGCGCGCGGCGTTCCCTGCCGACCCAGTGACGCTGGTGCGCTACATCGAGGCGAAGGTGAAGGCCAAGGCGAAGCCCGCAACGATCGTGAGGCGGATATCCAGCATCGCCAAGGCGCATCATATGCTGGGCCTCGCACCGGAAGGCCCGCGCGACCGCATGGTCCGGCAGACCCTGGTCGCGATCGGCAAGAAGAAGAAGCAGCGGCAGGCTGCCGCAATCCGCGTCGGAGAAAGCCGCACCGGCACCAGCTCACCGATCACCATCGAAGCATTGCTCGAGTGCTGCGACAGCACGCTTCCCGGCCTCCGCGATGCAGCCCTTCTCTCGGTCGGCTATTACGGCGGCCTGCGGGTGAGCGAGCTGACAGCGACCGCAGTCGCGGACCTTGAGGTCGACGTTGATGGAACCGGCACGCTGACCGTGCCCTTCTCCAAGACCGATCAGGAAGCGGAAGGCGCGGAAGTGTGGATGCCGGCCGATGCGGTCCGGCGTCTGCGGGCGTGGTTGGAGGCGGCAGAGATCGAGGAAGGGGTGATGTTCAGGCGGATCCATGTCACTCGCAAGAAGGCCAAGGACGCGATCGCCCCTCAGGCGTGGGACAGCATTCCTGGGCACACGCGGCACTATCAGGAACGGCTTGAAGGCCAGGCCGCGACGCAGGCGATCACCGTCTACACGGTCGGCCCCAATCCGCTGACGACGCAAGGGGTCAACGCAATCTACAAGCGCCTGGTCGAGCGCGCGTGGCTCGATGGGCTGATCGAGGTCGGAAAGGATGGCATCGACAAGACGCTGAAGGCAATATCCTCGCATTCGCTCAGGGTCGGCCTGACACACGATCTGATCGCTCTGGGCGCCGACGGGGTCGCGATCACGAATGCGATGCGCTGGACGTCCCCGGGAACCATTTTACGCTACGGAAAGAAGCTGCGCGCGAAATCGAGCGCGACGGCCCGCTTTCTCGGCGGCGAGACAGAATAGAACAGGGGTCTGAAATCGAACAAGAAGTCTCGACACTGACATCTTTTTAAGCAAGGTTCTTCGAGAGAAAGTTCCAAGGGGGCGCATTCCGTGGAGCATTACGCCGATCTGCAGAGGCTGCTCCATGCGGTCCACAAGTATCGTCAGGAAGGCAAACTTCCGGACGATCCTGCAGAGCTGGACAAGGTCTGCGCCCGTGTTCTCGACTACGATCGTTTCGATGAGACGGCAATCGACTGGAAGCGCATAGCCGAATACGAGAAGGAACTTAACGGCGGCACGTGGCCACGGGACGATTGAAGCGCAGGCACAAATTGATATAGTCCCGCGATGGAGCGAGGAGTAAGCCACCTATATCGCGCAGCCATCGAGAAGATGGCAAAAAGCGCAGATCACGAAGTTGAAAAGCTTCGCAGGGCGATCGCGCGTGGGGAACGACCTTCGCCGTTGCCGGATCCAGAAGCTCTAGCCCGCATCACGAACAACTCCAAGGACTGGGGCGAGTATGCTTTCGCGGACCTGCGCGGCGCGGGTTTCGTCCGGAATGAACTGCTGCAATTCGACTGGGTCCAGATCGACCCAAGCCGTGTCGGCGATGAGCTCGCCACCGTTGCCGGCATTGAAGCTCGGAGCATCATTCGCCTGAGTCTCATGAACTGCGCCAATGCGATGCCGGAGATCGAACGTCGGCTGCAGTCGTTTGTCCAGGCAGCAGCTGGCGGAAAGCCGCTCGCTTCGCTGCTCGCTCACCAGAAACTGATGTTCGCCGTCGTCGCCGCGACTGGCGAAGTGAACCTGCTTGAGGAGTACGCTAAGCGGGCGCGCGTGGCACTGGTCTACATCCGTTCGCTTTCACTCGAGCGCAAGGATCTCGAAGGCATGAGTGCCTCTGCACAGGCCATGGTCTCGAAGCTCTGCGACGGGAATGCAAGAGATTGCGCGGCGGATGCCACATCGATGCGACTGCACCCGCGTCGGCCGGCGCTTGTCTGATTTTGCGGCGTTACAGCGCGTAAGTCATCCGATCGATCTCCGTTACCGGTCGCAGCATCGGGATTGTGGCACGGGCACTGCCTGCATAGGTCGGCATCCCGCTGATATGAGGCTCGATCGCCTGAAATCCACCAACCTTGACCTTTTCCGGGTAAGCCCTCGCCTCCATCTTTTCGATCAGGGTGAAGAGCGAGGAAGCCGTGCTATCGAAGAAGAAGCGACACGCCTTTCGGACGCCTTCGAGATCACCCGACCGGGCCGCAGTGAGAAACTTATCGGCAGCCTCGACGAAGAATCCGGTACGATCGGCATAGGCATCGGAGAGCCACAGAAGCCGAAAGAACGCCTGCGGTATGAACTGCTCGACGAGCTGGGCAAGCGTGCTTCTCGGCCCTCCCAGAACGACGGTCGTGAGAGCCATTGCGCCGATGAAAAAAGCCTCGTTGTGGACCTCCACGTCCCTTACTCTGGAATCGAGGAACTGCTCGGCCGGGCGCAGCTTCTCTTCGCCACCGAGCGCGAGGCGCAAGGCTCCGATCTCCACGATCGCACACAAGGCAAGCCGCCACTCCTCGACCTGTTCTTTGGTGAACGTCGATACGACATAGGACCGTCCGCGCCTGGTCAGATAGCCGGTCGACCCAAGCGCGAGAAGAAGCTGCCGCGCCATGCCGACGGTCACCCCCAGGTCGGCGACGACATCTTCCGCGGTCAGCGACGAGCCGCCCGGGATCTCGCCAAAAAGAATGCGCTCCCGCAGGTCGACGAAACCCTGTTCGACTTTAGAATTCATCCCTCTCGATGCGCAGTTGGACTCGCACCGCTCCCTCGTAATTCTCGCGCGCTCCCTACTGCTTAACCAGCCTGCGGATCAACCGCGGCGATCTCCTAGTTTGACCACAGCATTCCGCCAGCAATTGTGTTGGGCGTCCTCAAATGCTATGGTCAAACTAGGAGAAAGCCAGTGCCCGATGATCTTTTCCCGCCCAGCACGATAGATCGCAGCGATCCACTCTATTTCGCGTCGGGTCAGTACCTTGCTGACTCGGAGGTCGACTACGGGGATGGGGTTCCCGAGGCGTGGAAGAAGTTCTTCTTCTATCTGGCAGTCCTCGTCATTTCCGGTTTGGTGTTCTCGTTGATCTAAGCATCATTGAAACCCAAAGCGGCGCGGATCGACTGGACGACCGTCTCTCCACAATTCGTAATGCAGGTGCGGCCCGGTCGAACGCCCGGTGCTGCCCACTTGGCCGATCTGCTGCCCTGCCGACACGCTCTGTCCTTCCTCTAGAGGTGACCGCGATTGCATATGGAAGTACTTGCTTTGCGTGCCGTCCGGATGGTCGATGACGACATAATTGCCAGCTCCGCCAGCCTGGAACTCCACCTTTGACACGACGCCGGCGCCCCTTGCAATGATCGGGGTACCAGCGGCGGCCGGGATGTCGAGGCCGTTGTGCTGGCGGCGCCCACCGGAGATTGGATCGACCCGCGTTCCCAACCCTGAACCTGCAGCGCCGGCGACGGGAAGCAGAGGTTGCTGACCTCTCGGCAATTCCACCAGCGATGACGCGCCCGTCCCGGGCTGACCTCCAGAACCGAAGCTGCCAGTGAACTCATCGATCTTGTCCATCAAGGGCGAGACGATGGGCATGGTACGGCCAAGGCTTGCGTGATGGCGCTCGTCGACGGTCTCACGGAGTGATCCAGCGCCGCGATAAGAGTCGACCCCCTCATTCCTGAGCTCTCGCCCGCCGTCGAGGATGCGCTGGTCGCCGTATTCTATTCGCCCACCAACATCGTCAGCCAAGGCGCCGTCCCGCGAGCTCGGCCGGACATTGACGTCAGGAGCACGACCTTCGAGACGCGCCTGGTTGGCATCGCCCCATGCGCGCACTCCATTGGCTGATGAAATCGCAGGACCCTCGATCCCGAGGTTGGCAGGGGCGTCGGGGACGATGCCCAGCTCGTCGCGCATCCGGTCGATACGAGAGTCCATATAACGGCCAAGCATGATGTCGCGGACGCCTTCCTGCTGAGCGCTGGGAGATACCATGTTGGGTCTCCAACCGATATCGCGAAGAACGGCGTTCTCCGGCTTCTGCAGCTCGTCCTCGGCGTAGCGGACGAACTCCTGAGTCTCGTTGTAGTTGAGGTTGAAGCCGCGGCTTTCTGCGTTGCTGACATCGCGGGAGATACGCCGCCAGGTGTCTTCGGTCTGCGAGGCTTCGAGCGATGCCGAGCGGGAATCGGTGATCGATGCACCAAGCCGCTGAGACAGGCCGCGTGTCTCGGAGTCCTGCGAGGTGCTGGTCTCGCGCATGAAATCTTCCCGCGCCTGACGAGCCTGAACCGAACTCGTTTGCCGCTCGACATAGCCTCGCAATTCGCTCCATGCTTGCTCGGCTGTAATTGCTTGTCCTGTCTGCCGTTGAGCTTGAGCGCTAATTTGAGCAGCAATTCTGGCTTGGGCCGGACTAAGGCGTCCGCCCGGCGTACCAAGTGAGGCATCAACCGACCCGGTCATTAGGGACAGGCGAGAAATTCGATCAGAATCGCTTTGGCTCATGCCGAATCGCGACTGAAGGTCGTTGGACATCGCGTTGCTGGCCTCGTACATATTAGTGAGGCTGTTGTTGAGCCCAGAACCGGTCTGTGTCGAAGAAGAGGCCGAGCGCTCCGCCGAATTGAAAAGCTCAGTCGCGGTACTGGCCGTCGCGCTCCAAGATTCGGCCGCGCTCTGGCGGGCCTGCTCCACCCTGCCCCAACCTTCCGAGAGCACGCCCCGCGCTTCGGCGGCGAATCCTGCGGTCCGCGTGGGCCGGAACGCGAGATTTGAGATTGCATCGCTCGTATCGAAGGCGCTGCTACCGTCGGCAAAACCCTTGGTGACGGCGCCATCGGCCTCTCGATACGACGTGCGCGCCATCCCGCCCTGGTAGTTCGGTGCGGTGTTCCACTGATCCGACTGGCGATTGAACCCGCTCAGGTTCATGAAGTTCTCGTTGCCGTAGGAGTAGTTTCCGGTGGTCCGCTCGACCGCCGCCGCTTCTGCTGCCGATTGCGCCGGTGCCAGCATCGAGGTCGCCTGAGAGGACACAGCCATCGCACCGCGCGCCATGCCGGCGGCAAGGAACGGGATCGACATCATCAGGAAACCGGCGATCGTCGCCGTATCGGCATTGACCGCATCGATGCCGGCCATACCTGCCATCGTGATTCCACCCGGCGAGGTCGCATTCAGCGCATCCGACGCGCGGTCCATGATGAACATATGGAGGACGACGTAGAGCGGTCCCCATGCGGCGAGATAGAAGAAGCCGGTGAAATAGCCCTTCAGCGCGGACACACCGGTTCGCGGAATGAGGAAGAGCGGGAAGATGACCGGAAACATCGCGTAGAACACAACGGTCAGCACGATGTTGAGGAGCGGCACCCAAGTCATCGCCTGTTGGGCGATCGAGGTGTAGGTGTTGCGCGCCTGTTCCTGCGCGCGGAGCATGGCGAAGGTGTCGCCATCGGCCGCCCCGAGATTGGCGCGCGCTTCAAGGAAAGCGCTTACGAGCGAGCGCTGGTGGAAGATCTGTTGGGCCGTCTGCGAGCTGCCGTGGAACTGGTTGGCGATGACCGGCAGGTCCGCGACGAGCTTGGCTCGTGCCGCGGCCGGGGTCAGTCCCGGGAACATCTTGCGGCCCTCTTCCTCGAGCTGGGTGTCGGCGTAAGTGACGAGGCCCGTCTGCAGGTTGGTATAGCCAGCCCGGCAGGTCACGATGGTCGGAGCACCGGCATCGGGGATCCATTTCATCCCTCGCGCGAGCGAGCCAGGCCCCATGTCGGTCAGGATGTCGTTGGAGGTCGCGATCGCGTCGAACGATTCGAACCCGAGCAGGATGTCATAGAACAGACACTGCTTGTAGTATTCCTCGAGATTGGCGCTGATGCGGGGATCCCGGATCTTGAACTCGCGTGTCCGGTCCCACAGGCGCGCGCCGTAGATCATACCGTTGTTGGACATCTGAAGGGAGCCGGGCATCACGAAGACGGTTTCGGCCGTCTCGGTCAGCCAGTCACCCGTCCGCGAGCTGACCGAGGCGATGAGCGCCAGCCCTACAGGCACGTTGGCGACCGTCGCGGGGGCAAGGCCCGGATTTAGGCGGTCGGTCACCTTGACCGTGGTGGTCGGCACGATAAGCGCGCCGTACATAAGCGTCGCGCCGAGGAACCAGTTGAGCCAGGCGCGCCAGTTGAGACTGAAGGCCACGACGAGAAGGCTGTAGATCAGGCCCATCACCATGACGACGCGGATAAGGGAGCGGAAGCCCCCTCCCCCGGTCCACGCACTGACGGCGTTGAACACGTTGACGATGTATTCGCCGCCGCCGATCGTCCAGATCTCCATCATGGCCTTGGGTCCTTACTGAATGCCCTGGTTCGAGAGCGACGTGCTGAAGGACAGCGCCGCCGACATTTGCGGGGAGAGATTGTTGCGCAGCGTCCCTTCGAGGAAGACGGCGCGCTCGACGACATGCTGGGTGCGCTGCAGGCGCAGGTTCATGCCCTGCGAATAGGTGTCGAGGACCTGCCGCACCGAGGCGATTTGCTCGCGCCACTGCGACAGGGCCGCCTCGTTGGCGTTCTGAAAGGTCCCCACCCCGCGCGAGGCGTAGCCGTAGTATTGCTGTGCGATCGCATCGAGGAGATCCATCGCCACAACTTCGGCAAGGTCGTTCATGTCGTTCGACGTCATGCCGCCCAGCGTCGCGGCCGCATTGACCGAGATGATCTTGTAGAGCGGAATCGTGGTCGCGCCGAGCAGACCGATCTCGTCGGTCGAGAGCGCCGCGTTGGTGCGGACCTTGCCGTTCATGCTCTCGATCATCGCGCGCACGCGAGGCTTCAGCGCCTGTGCGCTCGAGATCGACATGGTCTGCGTAGTAGGGTTGAGGCACTTCTCGGACGTGTCGCACTTGAGCATCGTCACGGAGCTCGTCCCATCGAGCAGCGCGGTCAGAAGCGCCCGATCGCCCTGCCCCACGAACTGGAAACCACGTTTCCCGCTGGCGTCGCCGTCCTGGTAGAAGATCACCGTCCCGACGAACGTCATCAGGTATTCGCGGAACTCGGTGGAGAAACTGGGGTAGCTCTGCTTCAGCATATCCCATGTGAAGTTGTAGCTCTCAGCGGGGATCGCGGGATCGCTGTTCGCCGCGATGGTCGACTCGCGCTGACCTCCCGTCCCGCATTCGTGGCGGCCTTTCGCCCAATCCGAGAACAGGCCCTGACTGTTGCCGATCGACTTGCAGATCTCCGAGGACATGCGGTCGGACTTGCCCCACAGTCCGCTGACGAGGTTCTGCGCGGTCTCGCAGCTGTTCATGTTGAACTGGTTCATCTGCTGCGCCTTCTGCGAGATCTCCTCGATGGTCGAGGCAATCTGCGGACTGATCGACTTGATCGCGAGCTGGAAGGCGAAGCCGAGCGCATTGTTCGCCGTCGCCTTGAGCATGGCGATGATCTCGTCGGAATTGACGAACGAGAACGAGCCGGAGAAGACATCAATGCCGCCGCACCCGGCCTTGATAGACGGCAGCTGCAGATTCACCGGATTGACGCTCTTCTGCGGGAAGCGGGTCCAGATGTTGCCTCCCGAATAATACCCCGCTGACTGGCCCTGATAGGCCGTGGGCCCGGTCGCGTTGGCCGAGGCACCCATGTCATTGAAGAAATCGTTGAGTTCCGAACCGACCTGGGCGCTGACAGGCGTTGCCACCATGCAAGCAGCGGCAAGGGCCGATAGCGCGACGCCGGCGCGCTTCAAGAGGCGAGCGGAGCGGTCGCGATGAAATTGCCTGTCCATCAGTAGTCGCTCCCTGGTTCAACCTGCGTGAGGTAGAAGATGCGCTGCATGACCTCGTCGGCGGCCATGACACCGTAGCCGATGGGGATCGGTTGCTTGGTGACGGTGTCGAACAGGACGAGGGCCGGCACGGTCCCGCCCTGCAGACCCATGCGCTGGTACTGCCCGCTGTCGATCACATGATTCGGGAAGGCTTCATTCGGCCCCCCGTCCATCGACACCGCGAGAACCTCGAGTCCGTAATTGTCCGACAGCGCGCGGATGACCGGCGAGAAGATGCGACAAGCACCGCAGGTCGACGAATAGAAGTAGAACAGGCCATAACGCTCGCTGAGCGCAGCCATGGAGCCCTCACGCTGCGACTTGCGCTCCTCGAGCCAGGTCTGCTTGGCCAGCGTGCCCACCGGGCGTTCGAGCGTGTAGTCGAGTTCGGGTGTCTGCCAGATGGCCCTCCCCCACACATCCGCGAAGGTCGAGGCCCGGTCGAGCTGCTCGCGCTGGAAGCGGATATAGTTGACGATATTCTCCTGGGTCGGCTCAAGCACCGCGAGCGCCTTCAGCTCGTCCAGCTGGCGCGTGATCGCTGCCATGCGCTCGACCGCCGGCACGGAAGGAGCCGGCTGCTGCTGCTGCTTGGCGCGTTCGCGCGCCTTCCGCTTGGCTTCCTCCGAATTGCAGTAAAACCAGGTGCCGAGCTTGCGCTCGTCGCAGTAGAACGCATCGCGCGCCGTTGGCTGCTCGCTCTGCGCAAGAACGGGGCCGGTCGCGGCTGCGAGGACCGCGGCAAGGCTCAAGGCGGTGAGCATTTTCATGGGCATTTTCCTTGTGCAAGGTCCAGCGACTGGAGGAGAAAGGAGGTCTGGATCAGGCCGCGGCCGCGATCGATCATGCGGATCATCCCGCCCGATAGCGTCGTCGCGGCTTCCACGCCGGCGTCGGTGAGGCATAAATCGAAATCGTCGTCGTCGCTCGAGCGGTGGATCCATCCCCGGTCGATCAGGCGCGATACCGATGCCTTGAGTTCCGCGCGCGTCGCGGGACGAAGGAACCAGTCCTCGATCCGTTCGAACATCTCGGATTCGCTCGCGGCAAGCTCACGGCCGATCGCCACGCTTACCGCCAGATCGAGCACCTGGGCGGGCGGAAACGGATCGTCTCTCTGCAAAGCCACAATATCTGCGCCCGACATGCTCAGTTCACTCCATTGTTGTAGTAGGTCTCGATTTTCTTCTGGATCTGCAGCGACATCTCGATCTCGTCGGGAAGCTTCGCAGCATCGACGAACTCGGCGTAGACCTCGCTGAAATCCATCCGGCTGAGGTCGAGCTGTTGGAACTGCGCGATCAGGAAACCTTCGCAGTCGGGGGTTTTTGGAGTGCCCCACTGCATCCCGAGCTGCGCTTTGCCCTGCTCGTTGAGGATTCGGACCAGCTTGCTGCCGTAACAACAATACGACTGCTTGCGGGTGACGCAGACCCCGAGGATCTTATCTGAGCAATAGGTGCCAACGTAGTGGCAGAGGCCCGCGTCATCCTTCTTGTCGACGTCACGGTCCTGGCTGTTGCACAGCCACGGCGTCAGGAGCGGAACACCCTTCCCGCTGCAGCAGTTCGACAGGCCGAAGATCTTCTTCGTGCATTTGAGGTTCTCGCCGCTGAAAATCTTCAGTTCGTTGGGATTGAAGCCATCGCGCAGCTCGCCCATCACGTTCATGGCGACCATCGCGTCCTTGAACTCGGTGGACGCCTCGCGCGAGACCGACGTGCATTCGCCGTCGATGCAATAGAGATCGCCGGCGCAGACATAGGCAGGCGGTGGCGGCGGTCCGCTGGACGTTGTCGTACACTTGAACCAGCGATCGTAGACGTTGCAGAGGCCATTTGCGTCGGTGCTCAGACATTCGTCGTGATCGAATGTGCATTCGGGCCTTGCCTCGAGCGCGCTGCAATCATTCGCCGGTGCCACCCCTTGGCACTGATAGGTCCTCGACCATTCCCAGCAGGCACGCGTTACAGACAGGCCATTGATCGTGCGAGTCTCATTCGGTGCGGTGCATGTCTCGGTGTCGAGGGTGCAGGTCGCGCCGGCAACAGCCGATTGGCACTGCGTTTGATCGACCGCCTCTGAAACGATCCGCGGCACGCCTCCAACCTGCCTTCCGCCGGGAAAGGCAATTGTCTGGCTGCAGTTATAGATCTCAGTCGGTACCTCAATAATGTCCGGCTCGGTGCATTTGCCGGGTAGGCCCTGCAGACAGATTTGGACAAATCGAGTTCCATCGCCGACCTTGCGGCAGATTCCGCCTGTCACGTGCGGAGCGATCAGCGAACACAGGCGCCCTGAATTGTTGCCACCACGTCCTACCCGGAACGTATCACATTCATATTGCCATTGCGGCGGTCCGCCGTTGTCCACGACGATGTCCAGCGGTGCGCGGCAGCTACGCGTTTCATCGAAGGGCTGCGAGCCTTGGTTGCAGCTTTCGAGATAGGTAGTCGCACCGCCTCCACCGGGGGGGAGCGGGCTGCAGGTGCCGGTCGCACCCCCAAGACCGGCACCGGGGCCGAGATACGTATCGGGGTCCTTCTCTATGGCGGAAGCGGCCGACAGGTCGATCGTCGCCGGGTCAACCACGGTCCGATATGGATCGACCACCACCTTGTAGTCCTGCTGATACCGCGCCGCCTCGCCTGCGGCGGTCAGCCCGACCGGATCATCAACATAGTCGAGCGTCGGAAAATTCGTGCCGGCGAATGTCGGGACATTCGCTTCGGCACCATTTGACAGGATCGCCCCGTTGGTGCTGTCCCGCACGCCGGTTCCGATCGCCTCGCCCTCGGCGCGGGCGTCCTGCCCTGCCATCTGCGCGTGCGCGAACCCTCCGCTGACAGTGAGCGCAAGGGTTGCAGCGAGAAGACGGAGCCGTCTCACCGACCACCCTTGAGGTTGCGCAGCGCGACGCGCGACACCGGGGCGCCGGGACCGTTTGCGTTAGCGAATGTCTCGAGGACGTAGAAGATGCTCACATTTCCCGCGATGCGGTCGTGCGGGGGAGGCGCGGTCACGCAATCCAGCTGGTCGCACGGTTCGAAGTCACTGGAAAGGGCGACATAGGTCGGCACCCGGTCGATACCGAAGGAACGGAAGAGACGCGGATCGATGGCGACGTTGCTCGCCCCGGTCTGATCGACCACATTGCGAATACCTTGGACGAACGCCTGCGGATTACCGGCAGAAAAGCCCCGGAATACCACGACCCCGCCGGCCTTCGTCGTGTCTTCGATCATCTTGGACAGCGCTTCTTCGGGCATCGAGAGGCTGGCAAAGGCAATGAAGAGAGGCGCGCCTTCCGGATTGGCCATCCCCGCCTTCGCACCCGCGACCATCTCATCGAAATCGAATGGTCCCTGACCGCCAGCGATGTCTGATACGTCGAGACCTTCAATCGCCTTCTGGCCCTGGTCGACGAGGGTCTGCGCTTCTTCGCGGTGGGTCTCGGTGTTTGTGGTTGCGTAATCGAAGAGCGCCTGCGCGTCTTCGCGGAACTGGTCGGCACGTGCTTCGATTGCCTGTGGGTCGAACCCATCGGTGCTCTGGGCGAACACCGCGGTCATACCCCCGATCATCGCTACACCCGCGAGAAGGACTCCGATTTTGCGGTTCATTCCCGTTGCTCCCCTACAGCACGCAGCAGTTGCGCTTGCGCCAAAGGAGGAAACCCACGTCCTCTCCCTTGACCGGATAGACCTGTCCGGATTTCGGCAGGATGGTGGTGGCGCCGATCGGCGAGCAGCTCTCGCGCCCGGTCACCATCGGCGTCGGGTTGACCTGCTGCAGGCGGTACTGGCTCTTCTTGAGGACGGGCATGAGGTACTTGGAGCACAGCGCTTTCGAGCCGCTGGTGCCCCAGGCAAGGCCCTGACGGTGCATCTTGTAGATCATCCGCTCGGCCGCGAGCCGCGCCGACTGCTTGATGCCGATATTGGCGCCGATATTGCCGTTCATCGGATACATCGGGCCCTGGCATCCCGAGCACCAGAACAGCTCGTCGATCGGGAGCTTGGCAGTGGAGGCGATGCAGTCGGCCGAGCAGGCGGCCTGCGCGAGCGGCGAGGTGAACAGCGCCGCTTCGGGGTTGAGCAGCGTGGTGAGCTCATCGTCCTGCCACAGCGGGTCGATCTCGCTCATGTAAGCGACGTCGAACGAGCTCGCCTCGAGACACAGGAAGTCGGTGACGATCTCAAGCCAGTAGAGCAGCGGATAGATGTAGTAGTGAACGTGGTATTTGGCAGTGTTCTGCGACTTCCCGCCGATCTGGGAGGAATCATTCGCATAGCCGTTACCGATGGCAAAGCCGGGATCGAGCTTGATGCCGCCGAGGTTCGGAAAGCACCACGGCTTTGTCGACACATCAATCAGGCGAACCGGCTCCCAAAAGCCCATCGCGAGACCGATACGCGGCACCGGCGTTCCGCAGGCGCAAATCGGAAGATCGGGGTTCTTGGTATCCGCACGCGAGGACGGCCAGATCTTGAGCGAGCCGAGCGAGAGGGGGAACATGCAGCCCCAGCACACATCGGTGACCGGGTTGACGAAACTGCCCGAGCACCGGCCCGGACCCGTGGGGAGCCCTTGCGCGGCGGCGGGAACCGCCAACGCGAAGGCGGCCAGCGCAGCGATCGAGGCGAACAGCCTACGCAACATCGTCGCTGTCCCTGAACAACCAGGCATCGTCGGCTGCGTTCTTCTCCTGGACCCAGAGCCATCCCTGAATGCCGACATAGGTGCCAACCGCCACGACGAGCGCGAGAGCAAGAGAGCCCACCAGCATCCGCAGCGGGCCGAAGAACAGGATCATGATGGCAAGGACCGCGCAGCCAGCGATCACGCGGAACCGTGCGGCACGCCGCTCGCGCGTCTCGGGTGCGGCGAGCGGGGCCGGGATAAGGTCGCGCCACCCGCTCACGAGGCACCGCCGCGGCGAGTGATCGCCTGTTCGGTGACCATCAGGATCTCGCCCCTCTGCTCGACGAGCGCCGGGGTATGGCGGATACCGAAGTGCCCGGTCAGCTTGCCGCCCTGGTCAAAGTAGAAGCGCCGCTGGTGCGTCTTCATCAGCTCGAAGGGCGAACCATCGACGAAGATGATCTTCGCTTTCTGATCGCTGCCGAAGCGCATTGCCCATGCGACTTCCGCGGGATCGTCACCATCGACGAAGACGAGCTTCTTGGAGAGTCCGGAAGCGGCGAGAGGGTTGACCCGCTGTCCTGCCACGGCGATCAGATTGCCCTTGTGATCGCGAATGTCGTTGTCGACGACGATGGCGGGATCGAATTCCCAGCTGCGCGTCTCGAGCGCAGGGCCGATGCCGGCCACGGGAACGGGCCGGTTGACTCGCTGCTTCACCCGGTCGGCGAAGCGCTGGTTCATCTCGTCGAGCTTACCGGTGGCCTTGGCCTCGTCGAGCCGCGCCTTGATGACCGAGAGCAAATCGGGCTCGATGACAGGCCAGGTCTGACCCATCTGTCCATGATCGAACGCGCGGCCAGGATCGACCGCGGGCGCGCTCGAGGCGCCAACGAGGACCGGGAGGGCGGCAAGGAGAGCGACGCGCTTCACAGGATCGCCTGCCCGGTGCCGACAAGCCGGTCGCGGCATACGAACCCGATATGCGCGTAGCGGCTGTCGAAGCCGTCCTTATGGTGAGTGGCAGCGAACACGCAGCCCTCGGGAACGACGCCGAGCGGCCCTTCGGTGAGCGGATCACCCCGCTTTGTGAGCGGCTTGGTCGCGGCGATCCGCGTCCCGTTGACGAAGACGTCGCGACCCTCGCGGGTAACCACATCGCCCGGAAGACCGTAGGCAACCTTGGCGAAAGGCTCAGGCTGGGCGCCGAAGTACTTCTCGGTGACCGCATCATGGCCCGGGTGGAAGATCACATAGTCGCCCCGGGCTGGGAAGCGCCCAGTCTCGACAAGGAACGCCCAGTTGGGAAGCGAATCCGTCGCGTTGACCATGAAGGCGTGGGTCTCGCTCCACTTCTGCAGCGAGGTGACGGCCGTGCCGATCGCGAACATCGCGGCAATGGTAAGCAGCTTGCCCTTCGTGGAGAGCCGCCGGGTCTTAGCGCTGGACACCGCCCTGGCCTCCCCCGTTCGAGGCCAGGAAGGCCTGCATCTCGTTCTGGACACGGACGGCCTGCGACTGCTGCGCGGAAAGCGCAGCCTGCGCCGGCTGCGGCCGGGGAACCTTTGCGTAGACGGCCGCCTTCACACTCTCGGTCACGTCGGGGACATCGCCGCCGATGATCGCCTCGTGAACGACGACGATCTTCCCATCCTTCGACAGCCCGTCGACGGTCTGGTCGAGGGCAGCCATGAACACCGCCGTTTCCTTGGCAGCGGTCTGCTCGTCCGAGGCGGAGCGTGCCTGCGCCTGCAGATAGTCTCCGATGATGCCCTGCAGCTGCAGCTGCACGAGATCCTGTCGTCCGTCGTCACCCGCGACGAGATTCTTCGTGACCCACGCACCCCAGATGAACATCGCGATTGCGGCGACCAGGATGATGAGCTCGCGCGGCGAGAGACCGGCGAAGCCTTTGGCGTGCCGCTGCGCGGCGGCCCTCGACTTGGGTGCGATCGCCACGGCGGCCTGGTCGGCGTTTTCGAACAGATCCGTCATGCGTCATCTCCGGTAAGGCGGAAAGCTGCGCGCAGGGACGAGCGGCGGAAGACGCCGATCAGCGCGAAGGCGATCCCAAGGGTCGAAAAGAGGATAGTTTGAAACTGCGCCTGCCGCGCGCCGTCCGCCGCGACGTAGCGCGAGGTCAGGTTATCGAGCTGGAGCATCGTCCCGTCGATCGTGAAGCTGCCCAGCACAAAGAAGAACAGCGTCACCACACCAAGCGTGGCCATCAGCGTCGTCGCGCTCCAGCCTGCAACCCGGAGACCGATCGCGAGCGCATCCTGTCCGCGCTCGGCCAGTCGCGCAGCGGAGGGATTTGCAGCCAGCGTGCTCATTCCGCCGCCTCCAGGAGCTCGAACTCTTCGGGGAAGGCCACGGCCTCGATTGCATCCTGCATCGGGAAGCCGCGATGCACGTAGCTCTCGATATCGGCGAAGACGCCGGGGCTCGAGGAATAGAGCGTCGCCGAATAGCGATCGAGGACAAGCCGGCCGATACTCTCGGTATCGGGTCCGCGGATGAAGATATCTGAATAGTCCACCCCGTTGCGCTTCAACGAACGGAGCAGCGCCTCGGTCATGTTGTCCATTTCGAACCGGTCCGAATTGCGGAAGTCCGAGATCGTCTCGCCCTTCTGCTGGAGGATCAGGAACCAGTCCGAGTTCTCAAGCGCGGCGCGCGACCCTTCAGACTTGTAGTAGTCGTGGATGGATTGCGTGGCGGTGATGAGCGAGCCGCCGTACTTGCGGCAGGTGCGCGAGTAGGTCTCGACGAAGTCGGCCATCGCCCCGCCCTTCAGCATCTGCCAGGCCTCATCGATGATGAGCGGCTTGGGAATCGAGCGATCCATCCGCCGCATGACCTGCGAAGCGATGAACATGATCGACGTCAGGACGACGCCGCGCAGTTCCTCGCGGGTGGCGAGGTCGGACAGCTCGAAAACGGTCAGGTCGGCCGACAGGTCGAGATTGGCGTCGCCGAGGAAGAAACGACCGAAGGTGCCGCGCGCCGCGAACGGCAGGAGCGAGGTCGCCAGATCGAAGGCGAACGGGTGCTCGGCCTGCTTCAGCGCGTCGATAATGTGGTCGACGGTGCCGTCGCGGCCATGCTCGTTCCACACCGCGTTCACCGCCTGGTCGATCAGGCCGCGCTCGGTATCGTTGAGTCGGGTCTCGTTGCGCGCCATCTGCGAAATGATCGACTTCAGCATGGCAAGGCAGTCGACCAGATAGTCGTCGTCGCCCCCGGCGAGGTCCTCGTCGATCATCCGGAACGGGTTGATCGAGATACCCGAGGAGAGCTTGAACTCGGTGAACGTGCCGCCGAGCGCCTTGGCCATGTGTTCGAAGCTGCGTCCGTCATCGATCACGATCGTCTTGGCGCCGACGCCGGCGAAGCTGGCGGTGAGGTCCTGCAGAAGCACCGACTTGCCCGAACCGGACTTACCGGCGATCGCGACGTTGTGGTTGCCCGCGCCGTTCTGGAACGGCGACCAGAACTGCGGCTGACCGCGGCGTCCGATGAACAACAGGTGAGGGATGTTGCCGCCGACGAATTCGCCCTGGATGGGTGCGATCGCCGCGACATTCGCCGAGCGCATGGTGCGCAGGCGCTTCATGCGCTTGTAATCGGAATCGAGCCCGTCGGCGAGCATCAGGGGGAAATGCGCCATGAAGGCGGGAAGCTGGATGTGGGTCTCGTCGATCAGATCCCACCCGCTAGCCTTGTAGAGCGCCTTCAAAGTCCGTTCGCACGGCTCGCCCCGCCCCTTGGGCGCGATGATCGAGACCGCGTAGTAGCAGGAGACGAGCTTCTCGCCCTGCTTCACCCGGTCCTGCACGAACTCCCATTCGGCGGCCTCGGTGCGAAGCTTGGGGACGAGCTTCACGCCCTTCCCTTCCGCGAGCGAGCTCGTGCGCGCGAACTTGTAGCCCGCCTTGCTTTCCGAGATCTCCTGGCCCGGGATAATGCCGCAGACGGTCTGGAGGACCGGGCACGGCAGGTTCAGCTTGGCGTTGAAGATGTCGCCGATGATCTTCTGCGTATCCCACGGGGCCCAGCGATCGGGGAAATTGCGCACAGCCATCGTGCGGATATCGAAACGCTCGGGGACGAAGTCCTTCATCTCGGGAACGCCCTCGACGCTCGCGCCGGTCGGCCGCAGCGACTGAGCATGGACAATGATCCGGTCCTTCTCGACATGGGTGACGAGATCGCGCCGGACGCATTGCTCGTTGATCGGATCAAAGCGGTTGTAGCCCGGGACCTCGTCGCCGGCGCCGGTCGAGGGCGCGAGAAATTCGTCGAACAAGCGGATGAGATCGGTCGGCTCAAAATCGCGCACCGGCACGTCGATCGACTCGAGCGCGGAAACGATGCCGTCACGCATCGTGACGAGATCGTCGGTCGAGAGTCCCGAGCCCTGCGAAATCCCCACAGCCATCACGACGCGGAAATTGCGCACGAAGAACGGACCATCGCTGGCGAGCGTCGACCAGGCACCGTTGCGAAGCTTGTCGATGCGGTGGCGCGCGAGGGTCTGGAACACGCCCGATGCCTTGTAGCGCGGAAGCGCCCAGTCCTGCAGCTTCTCGGCAACGCGCGGGCTCGAATAGTTCGTCACGCTGAACTTGGTGCCGGGCAGCAGGATATCTGAGAACAGCGACCCGATGACATCGTTCACGCGGTCGTTGGCACCTACCAGAGGCGCAAGCTCGAGGATGAAGCCCTTCGAGCGGACCTGGTGGAAGATGCGCTTGTCCTCGTCGAACGAGCGGTAGCCGAGAAAATGCGAGAGCATCGGCACCGCGGGGGGACGGGATCGCTGCTCGGGCTTGCGGCTATCGCCGACAACGAGATCGACGATATTGCTGAAGGCCTGCCACATCGCGGCTTACTCCTCGACGGTGCCGGGGAAGCTCGCAGCCTGCCGGCGCGCCTTCGGTTGCTGGGCTGCGAGGCGTTCGGACACCTGCGACTGGATCTGGGCGATCGGATTGGGCGCCTGAGCCGCGGCCACCTTTGCCTGCCCCTCGGTGGAGCCGGGAGGAGTGGCATCCATCACACCGGGCGCGATCGCGAGGTAGGGCGGCGCGCTCTCGGCCGCGGCAAGCAGCCCTTGCGAACGGCCGCGCGAAGGTCCGCGCAGCGCGATCGCCTCCATGGCATCCCCACGGCCAGGGAGCAGGGCAGCGGTCCTCACGACCCGGCGCTCATACGAAGCCCCGGTCGCATCGGTGTAACCGGGAAAGACCACGGCGAGCTCGTAGGTCGGCGCGGAGGTAGCGACCGGCGCGGAAGCGACCTGAAGCCCTTGGACCGGAACGCCGATGCCGTCGTCCATCCGGTACGGGCCCGCGGGATTGAGAAGATCGGTCGAGCTCGTTTCCTCGATGCGCGCCAGCGCGCTGTCGTCGATCACGCTGGAGGGCGCGCAGACACCGTCGGGAGCCGAACAGCGGAAGCTTCCGGCGACATTGGTGCCGAGCGTGGTGCAGCCACCGAGCGCCGTGCCGAGCAGGGCGAGAGAGATGAAGGCCTTCTTGTTCATGATGCGCTCCCTTCGAGCCAGCTTTCGAGGAATTCGCGCGGGCGATAGCCGTGGACCACGGCCCCATCCTCACGCACGATCACCGGGGTGCCGCTGAAGCCGTGCTTGCGCGCGAACGCCTCGTTGGCATCGAGGCCGGTGGTATCGCACTTGGCGCCGCTCGTGATCGCGCCGCCGTCATAGGCCTGGTCAACCGCGCGGCGCTTGTCGGGCGCACAGATGACCGCTTCGGAAATCGGCCGAGTGCCAAGAACCGAGATCGGGCGCTCGACCACCTTGACGTTGAGTGTCGCCAGTGTCTCGTGGAGCCGCTTGCAGTAGCCGCAGCGGAAGTCGCTGAAGACCGTGAGCGTCTTCGCGCCACGGCCCATGACGACCGCCCCGCTCTTCGGCAGAGCGGCGAGCGCGGCGGGATCGATCTGGCCGTCGTTACCGGAAGCGTTACCCGGCGACGCGGCACGGGCCTGTTGCGGAGCGTCGTCGCCTTCACTCTGCGTCCCCCCTCCCCCGACCAGCATGTCGGGGTTCATCTCGAGCAGGCGCGCCGCGGTCAGATCCTGCTTGGTCTCCATATCGTAGACGCGGCCGATGATGAGGTAGCGCGCGCCATGATCGATGTAGAACAGGTTCTGCCTCGCCTGGACCTCGCACACGCCTTCGATCTTCTCGCAATCGATCGCGGTGATTTCGGTCTTGGGCAGGCGCTCGGCGAGCGCAGCCTTGACCAGCTCAGGATCGTTCGTTCCGGCTGCCTGTGCGACAGCTGCGATAGCAGCCGCCGAGCTGATGAGGAGGCCCGCACCGAGCGCGACCTGCCAGGATTTCCACTTGAGTTCCATGTCGAGCCTCAGTTCCTGATGAAGGTGCCGTCGAGGAACACGACCTCGACCTGCGCACCGGTGGGCATCTCGACGACCGGCTGATACTGCTCGGCGCGCTCGATGAGATATTCGGAGACCGTCTTGCCGGCCTGTTCGGCGCCGCCGCCAAGGGCCCGAAGGCCCACTTCGCCAGCGTCGGGGTTTTCACGGCCTCCCGAGATAATCGGGGTCTGGAACGACCCGTTCAGTGCGCTGCCGGCGCTGCTCACGAGACCGGCTAGGAACGCCTGCGTGGTGAGCGAGCCTTCGCGGCTGACCACCCTGCCCCGCACGCCGACCTTGCCGCCGAAGGCGATGAAGCCCTTGACCTCGGAAACGGCGAACCGGCCGCCGGGCTGCGCGCAGGTCATGCGCTGCAGCTTGACGTAGACCTTCTCGCTCGAGAGATCGCCGTAGGCTGCGCCGTTGACCATGCAGCCCTGCACGCGGGTGGCGAGCAGCTTGCCGTCGCCATAGACAGAGCGGGCAGGACCCGTGATGCGCAGCAGCACCGGAAGCGGATCGCTCTGGCTGCGGGTGTTGGTGGTCGCATCGACGCCGACCACCACCGTCGCCTTGGCGATCGAGTTGGGCGGCAGGTAGTTCGGCGAGTCGGTATAGACCGCGGGCGAGGTCGACGGATCGATCCGAGAGGCGGTGCCCTGCGCCGTCGAGAACGACACCATTTTGACGTCGTTGCTCCGCCGCGCGGGCTGTGCCGCCGCCGCGCCAGCGCCCTGAGCGGTCCCGGGGGCAGAGGACACGCCCAAAGCCTGCGCAGCGGCGACCGGCCCGGGTGCGCTCGGACGAGCGTTCCCGCGCGACGCCTGCTGGCGAAGCTGCTGGTTCTCGCGTTCGAACGCCTCGAGCACCCGCTGGCCGTCACGGGCCATGGCGGCGTTCTCGTTGCGGAGGGTCTCGATCTCGCTCTGGAGCTGCTGGACCTGTCCGCCCTGGGCTTCGAGACCCTTGAGGCGCTGGTCCTGCGTGTTGATCTGGCCCTCGTACATCGCGACCCATTCCTGGTCGACGCGCTGGCGATTCATGAGAGCATCGGTCGAGACCACGGTCTCGGTTCCGCTACCAGTCGCCTGCTCGATATCCTCGTCGGTGTCGAGGACATACATCGCTCCAACGATCGCGATCGCGCCGCCAAGCCCGAACATGAGCATCTTCTGGCGCTTCTGGGTTTGCGAGTTCTCGGCGATCGTGCCGCTCGCATCGAGCGCGTCGTGCTCGTCCATCTCGGCTGCATCGAGATCCTTGGGTTTGCGCTTGAGGAAATCCATGATGCTTACCTTCCTGCAGGGACGACGACGTAGGCGGCCGTGGCCTGGCCCTTCGCGAGGTCGCGATTGGAGATGCTGACGGCGATCGCGCCGTCACCGGCGATGAGTTCTTCCTGCAGCGAGATAGGCGCATCGCCGGTGTTCTCGATGCGCAGCACCTTCCCGGTCATCGTCGGGCTGCGGTATTCGCTGAGTAGCTGGACCTTGATCGCGCCGACATTGACCGGCGCGCGCGCCGCGTCGCTGATCTCGAAGCCGCTGACCGGGCGCTGTTCGAACATCGCCCTGACGAGGCCAACCGCGCGATCGTCGAGCGAGGCATTCGCCTGCAACGTCTCGGGGCGGGCCTGCGGCCGCTCGACATCGGCGTTGGCGACGAACACCTGCACCGCCGCCTCGACCGCCACCTGGCAGTCGAACTTGTAGACGAAGCCCTTCTGTGTCGTGCCGAAGAACGAGATGTTCGGCTTCGCGTACCCTTGCGGGACCGAAATATAGATGTCGCCGCGGGTCGGCTCGTGCACGATCGAGAAGTCCTCGCTCTCGATACCGCTCTGGACCCGCGAGACCGAGACAAACTGGTCGTCCTTCAGCGAAATGCGCGTCAGGTCCGCCTTGGATGCCTGGCACCGGACTTCCCCGTTATCTGCGACAAGGATGGTCTCGTCGGCGAGAGCCGGGCTGGCCGTCAGGACAAGCCCGCCGGCGATGAGCGCCGCACCGGTCAAACGCGAGAGGTGACACAGGCGCGACGCCAGCACCGATCCCGATGCGAACATGAGCGCGGAAACGAGCGGGTTCATTCGCCGTCCTCCTTCTTGACGACGACGCCGAAGCCTTTGAGGCGGAGCGAAACGCCGGTGTATTTCCAGTTGAACTGGAAGATCTTGTGTTCGCGGCGAACGTCGCGCGAACCGACGATGGTGTGGAGGACCCCGCCGACCTGGCTGGTCAAGGCGTCGGGATCGGTACGGATCCAGTCGATCGTGACGAACTGGGTGACCTGCGAGCCTTCCTGCTCGCCCACGATCTTCATGAGGTCCGCCTTGAGCGCGCCGCGTGCCTCGGGGGCTGCGATCCGCACGATCCCGTCGAGCCAGTATTGCATGGTTTCGGGCGAGCGGTTGAGAGCAAGCTGCGCGGTGTCGCGGGTGACGGCCTCGAGATATTCCGGACTGACCCCGGATGAGCTCAGCGCCATCTCGCTGGGCAGGATGGGCTGGAGGATCACCTCGCGATCGCGCGTCGAGGCAGCGGTAAACATGACGACCACCAGGATGCCGAGCACGATGCAGATAAGCGCCAGCAGATTGCGTTGTTTGAGGGTCCGCTGCGACGCCTCGTGAGCAAGAGAGATTTCCATGTCAGCCCGCCATCACTCGAAGATGAGAAGGCGGAGCGACTTTCAGACCGAAGAATTCACCCGGCAGATGCCAATAGGCAAAATGCAGGATCCAATACATCGAACGCCCGGCCTTCAGTTTGCGATAACCGAACCATGCAGCGATGGCCCCTACGAGGCCGATGACTACGTGCTGCGCGAGAATTCCCCAGGCGAAAGGGATCACCATCACGAGGAATTCATCAAGCGTCCAGAACCCGATGAGCTCGGGGTCGTCGAGATGCTTTGGGATGGAATACTGGTCCAAAAGTCGCCTCCGCCCAATTGGGTGGCGCCTCGAAACTGCAGTGCAGCCTTGGGGTCGCCACCCTTCGGATCAGTCCGATCTTGCGATCAGATCGTACCGGTGACCGTCGAGGTGACGATCGGCACACCGGTGCCGGCACCCACGCCGACGCCGACGGGGATTGCGACCTGGCCGAGGGAGAAACGGCCGGAAGCCAGCGCCACGATGCCGCCGGCGAGCGACAGCACGGTGATGATCTTACCGCCCGAGCCTTCGAGAAAGTCGGTGAATGCGGTGAGCGCGGTATCGAACGTGGTGTCGGTACCGGCCATGGCGGCGTCGATCCCGAGCACGCTCATTCCGGCCACGGCAGCCACCGCGACGGCGAGGCTGCTGCCTGCCTGCTTCAGATTGAGAGCTTTCATGATGTTTCCCTTCTGGTTTCACGAATGACGCTATGCGCCACGACCAAAGGGGCACCGGTGGGAACCTTTTCTCAACCTATGCATTCGATGATGTTGGCGATTCCTGCCCGAATCATGGAAAATCACGACCCTTGTCCCGTTCACAGGACGAGGTTGCCCGCAAACGGGACGGCGTGTCCCGTATGCGGGACGTGCCTGCCTGTATCCGGGACAGGACATCCTGTGAGCGGGCCACCCCGTCCTGTTTTCAGCACCACAGGCTTGCGCTAATCGGTCTCCGCGAGATTCTCGGCAAATCGAAAGGTGACTCGGCGCCCAGGCGACGGAAGCTCATCGGGGAAGAGAGCAATGAGCACCGATCAAACCGTCGTTCACGAACTTCTTGTCAGCGAAGAGGCCTTTGCGATCATCGCCGAAGCGATCCGCGTTTTATCCATAGAAACACTGAAGTTTCAGAAGCTGAGGGACGTAGTCACCCATTGCCTCGAACGACTGCCGGCATTCACCGACGAGGCGGCCGCTCTCTACGAGGAACACCTCCCCTTCGACGGCCGTGTGCGGATCTATCTCAGACTCGATCAGCCTTCCAACCTGAAATTCGACAGGCTGAGAATCGCTCTTTGCGAGCGGATCGGAGATCATTGCGGCGTCCGGGAGGCCGTAATATTTTGTGCATTTGCGGTCTCACGGCCAAAATTATTCTCTTGCGAATAAGAGGCTCCATGATCCACAGTATGCAAATGCATAGGGCGGGATTGTTGGAGGGAATATGGAGACGGGGTCGCAAGCTGTCGCCAAACTGACGTGCGAGCAGCGACAGCAGGAGTTCGCTATCCTCATCAGGGGCCAAATGAAGCGGCAGGGGGTGAGCATCCGCCAGCTTTACTTGGAAGGCCTGATACGCCCCCACCATCGAAATGATTTTTACGTCCGCATTGCCGACGGGAGGCTCACCCAAGCCGAATTCAATCAGGTGACAGATCGCCTCGGGATCGACCCCGTCCGGGCTGCGCTCACCGTTCACTGTTTCGCTAGCGCCTTGGCGTACGACGACCCGTGCTGTGAAACGTCGGCCGAAGTTGCAAAGGCCATCGCGGTGCAACTCCCCGAAGAAATTGCGGCTTGCGAAGGCGAATTCGAACCGATCCGCGAGGCCCTCTGCCGTGGGATTGGCAAACGGACGTCGAATGCGATAGCCCGCTATCATAAGGCTGTAGCCCAGCGCGACGATGCGGCGTTGCTTGATCGCGCGTTCGGCTAAGGCTCATCCAACGCGGTCCACGAACCCAAAACGTTGGAGCAGGCATCGGCTAGAATAAGTAACTCTCATCGATCCTACGAGAACAGGAGCCAGCGCCAACACCACCACCAAGCAATCCTGATTGACCCCATGCGTCCGTCGAAGCAGGGGCACAGAAGCGGCGCAGACTTGGGCACTCCTGCCGATCGGAGAATTGGCAAAGGCAGACGTCGCAGGAGAAAAACTCAGGCTTCGAAAGTTGCCAGGTCGAGAACGGGGAGGGCCTTTCCGGACGGAGCCATCAGGGTTTGCCTCATCGGCTTCCTCTAGCCTCATGCCATTTCTCCCGGGATCGATTGATCTCCCCAAGCGGGCAGGGGCTCGACGACCTTGTCCGATCGCTCCGAAGCGATCACTGGACACATGGAAACGAATGCAATTGCCGGGGTTGCTGCTATGGCAAGAGCGAACCATCAGGCAGGTAACTATGAAGCGTGAAGCCCTCATCGCCTGGACATCGCTCTACATTGCCGTAGGCATTATGGCCTTCATCTGCGCGGTGCTGGCAGTCGCAGTGACCGCTGAAGACTGGCGCACCAAGCGCTGGCGACCAGCGGTTGCGAGCAGGCTCGACAAGGCGCTTTTCGTGCCCAGGATCTGGCTGCGCTGGCAAATCAATTATCTGAAAGGCGCTCCGGTCATATTGGCCATCGCGCTCTACTACGCCTGGAGCGTAGGATTCTCAGTATTCTGGGATTTGTGACGCTGTCGAGAACGAGGCGAGCTGGACGCGCCGGAACGGGTTGGCAGCGAGGCGGACCGTCTGCGCAGGACGCGTACCTGAACCATCGAGCGTCGCCATGATGGTCCGCACGTAGGCCCGGGTTTCGCTGAATGGCGGTATTCCGCCGTGTTTCTGGACGTTGCCCGGACCGGCGTTATAAGCGGCGAGCGCAAGTTCCCAAGATCCGAAGCGGTCAAGCTGCTCCTTTAGATAGCGCGCGCCGCCCCGTAGATTCTCTCGCAGATCCCAGGGATTGCCGACCGCAAGATACCGCGCCGTGCCCGGCATGAGCTGGGCCATGCCCATAGCCCCGGCGCTGCTGCGTGCATATGGTTGGTATCGGCTTTCCTGCGATACGAGAGCGTCGAAAAGGGCGACCGGAACGCCCGCCTCGCAGGCGGCTATCAGGATATCGCTGAAGTACAACCGCCGCCGCGCCTGTGCCTGCTCGCTGATCCCGAAACGGGGAAAGTACCACCTTGTGAGACAGTCCGGGTCGGCAAAGGTGGGAGCGCCGTAACCCGCCTGGGCCACTAACTGAGATCGTCCTCCCCTCATCCAGGCCGGTATACTCGGCAAATCGGAAAACTGGTCGACCACATCCGGCTCGTTTCCTATTGCTTCGAACTCCGCAAGCAGGTCCGTCCGATACTCCACTAGCGGGACTGTTGGCGCACTTACCGCAGTTCCCGGTACTAGAACCGAAAACTTCTCTTCGCGATCGAGGGAAAACTTATCGAGCTTGGCTTGCTGTGCGCTCGCCTGCGAGGCGATTAATGCCAGAACGGCAATGGCAATCTTCTTCATAACCACACCTCATGGCGTGGTTCGGTTATCGCGCGATCAGCATATGCCGATCAAGAAACGAGGGCAAGAGTTTTAGGTCAGTTGCTCGTCGACACTCATATGAGGCAGCCCTATGGTCAGCAGCAGCTCAAATACTTCGACGTTAGCCCTGCCGCCCATTGCATGCCGAAACGCGCAATTGGGTTCGCAGACCTGCAGACGCCAGCATGACGACTAAGCCAAATCCTGACACGCCATTCCGGCTAGATTGCTGGCCCTTTGCATGTTGAGTTCATGGGAGTTAGGCTATGTTCCTTTTTCCGTCGGGTGTTTTCTCGTCCCAATAGGAAGATGGCATCTAACGGCGAATTCTGGGCCGGTGCACGAACCCGCTTCGCGGGAGGGGTGCTGGCGGCGCGGGTGACGCCAGAGCAAGAACGTAGCGAGTAGATCGAACAAGGCCGACCATTCCGGCTCCTTCAACCGAGGAGTCGAGAGATGAACGATCTTGTACCTGTTTCGCCCATCAGCCCGCTGCGCCAGCGGCTGATCGAGGATATGACCATGCGCCGGTTCAGCCCGGAGACGCAGCGCAACTATCTGCGCGATGTCGGGCGGTTCGCGACCTGGCTGGGGCGCTCGCCCCACACCGCGACCGCCGAGGATGTCCGCCGCTTCCAGATCGAACAGCAGGAAGCCGGCGTTCCGGCGCCGACCATGAACAGCATCGTGGCTGCGCTGCGTTTCCTCTTCACCCACACCCTCGACCGGCCCGGGCTTGCCCGCAAGCTGGTCCGCACTGCTCATGCTCGCAAGATCCCGGTAGTGCTGACCCAGAGCGAGGTGAAGCGGCTCCTCGACGCCACGACCTGCCTCAAGCACCAGGCCGCGCTGTCGGTGGCCTACGGTGCGGGGCTGCGGGTCGGCGAGGTCTCGGCGCTCAAGGTGTGCGATATCGACAGCAAGCGCATGCTGCTCAGGATCGAACGCGGCAAGGGTGGAGGCTATCGCAACGCCATGCTGCCCGAAGGTCTGCTTGTGCTGCTGCGGGAGTGGTGGCGCGCGGGGCGGCAACAGGGTGTGCTTCATGCCGATGGCTGGCTCTTCCCAGGTCAGAACGCGACGGTGCCGATCAGCACCCGCCAGCTCTACCGGGTCGTCGTTCAAGCGGCAGAGGCAGCCGATATCGCCAAGCGGGTCGGACCGCACACCCTACGGCACAGTTTTGCGACGCATCTGCTCGAGGACGGCGTCGATATCCGCGTTATCCAGGCACTGCTCGGTTATGCCAAGCTCAACACCACGGCCTTCTACACCAAGGTGGCAACGAAGACGATGCGGGCAGTTGTCAGCCCGCTCGACCGACTGGCCTTGGCGGCACCGGATAACGAGGTGCCGAGCGGCTGAGAGCCGGTGCGCACCTCGCTCGAGGTTGCCGACGTCTTCGGTGCTGCCGGGCCTGCTTATCGGGCCGCCCATGCCGGGCACCTGAGCCTGCATCAGTTCAAGGTCATGTCGGCGATCGAGCACTGTCGCACCGCCGCGCTGGGCGGGCACGTCGAGGCCTGCACCGACTGCGGCCATTGGCGGATCGCCTACAACTCCTGCCGCAACCGCCACTGCCCCAAGTGCCAGGGCGCCGCCGCGCGGACCTGGCTCGCCGCGCGCGAGGCCGACCTGCTGCCGGTCGGCTATTTCCACCTCGTGTTCACGCTGCCCGCCGAGATCGCCGCCATCGCGTTCCACAACAAGGCTCTGCTCTACGACCTGCTGTTCAAGACCGCCTCGCAGACCATGCTGACCATCGCTGCCGATCCCAAGCATCTGGGTGCGCGCATCGGCATCACCGCCGTGCTTCACACCTGGGGCTCGACCATGACCCATCATCCGCACATCCACATGATCGTGCCGGGCGGCGGTATCGCGCTGGACGGGGACCGATGGATATCGTCCCGCCCGGCCTTCCTCCTGCCGGTGCGCGTGCTGGGCGCTTTGTTCCGCCGTCTGTTCCTGATCCGGCTGCTGGCGCTTCACGATGCCGGCAAGCTCGCCTTCTTCGGTAGGCTGGCGGAGTTGGCCGACCGCCGTGCGTTGCTGCGCCATCTGTCACCGGTGAGGAAGAAGTGCTGGGTGGTATATGCCAAGCCGCCGTTCGCCGGGCCCGAGGCCGTGCTCGCCTATCTCTCGCGCTACACCCACCGGGTCGCGATCTCGAACAGTCGGCTCATCTCCTTCGACGAGGATGGCGTAACGTTCCGCTACAAGGATTATCGTCGCTCTGCCCCAGACCGGCAGCAGATCATGACGCTCGGCGCCGACGAGTTCATCCGCCGCTTCCTGCTGCACTGCCTGCCTCGTGGCTTCCACCGCATCCGCCACTATGGCCTCCTCGCCGCCAGCACCCGCAAAGCCCATCTCGAACGCGCCCGTCAGCTGCTAGCGATCGCACCGCCGGCGACGGACGAGCCCTCCATCGAACCGCCCGATCCGCGTCCGGCATGCCCTTGCTGCGGCGGGCACATGGTCATCATCGAGACCTTCCAGCGCTGCCATCCGCCACGCGGTCCGCCGAGCGCAGCCGCTCCATCCGGGCAACCTGCGCCGTGACCCGGCTCGGCATGACACTGTTCCACCCCGCCGCAGCCACGCTTCCGGCGGCGATGACGTCCGCAAATTACCCGCCCAAAAGCAGCAGTCGCATCACCAAAATCGGACGAACCGGCGTCCTACGGCTGCTTTGTCATCGAAAAATCGGACCGGCTGCTATCGGACCCTTCCGCTTATCGGCACCGTCAGCAGCCGTCGGGATCAGTGCAAAGTCGAAATCCCCATAGCGCACCGCGTGCGGCCCGCGGGTTCGGGCACCGTCGACTTTCCGACGCCTCGCGGCGTCCGAAACTCTAAACGGTAGCAGCCTGACCGCTTTCGGTCGGCGCATCCCGAATGCGGACATGGCTGGCCTCGCAATCTGCTCGCTGCCCTAACGGCCTTTCTCACATGGGACGAGCTTCGGCAGAGCGCGCAGACGGTGCATGCCCCACTCTTCGCCTCGCCTCACAGGGTCTGGGATGGAAGGGACAGGACGGCATGCCAGGAGATCTAGAAGTTCCTGTTGTCATCCCCTATTTTGAGTTCGATCGCGAATGGAGGTCAGAATGTCCAAAAAAGGTCAGCATGTCGTCCCCAACAAGGGGGAATGGAGCGTTAAGAAGGCGGGCGCATCCAAGGCCAGCAGCACGCACGCTACACAGGCGGAGGCCATCAAGGCTGCGACCAAGGTCGCACAGAATCAAAAGACCGAACTTTACATCCACGGTCGTGACGGACGGATTCGTGAGCGCAATTCGTACGGGAATGATCCGCATCCGCCGAAAGGTTAGGTGTGCCACTCCCTTTCGAACGATCAGTTTTCATCAACTGTCCTTTCGACGAAGATTACGCGCCTATCCTTCAAGCGATCGCATTTTGCGTGATACTCCTCGGGTATCACCCTCGGCTTGCACCGGAAAATACCGATAATGCCGCCAATCGGCTGGACCGGATCATCGAACTCATCAAAGAATCAAAATACGGCATCCACGACCTGAGCCGCTGCAAGTCCTCTGCAGCTGGCGAATATTCTCGAATGAACATGCCGTTCGAGTTGGGGATCGATCACGGCTTTCGTCGCGCGGGTCAGGGACCGCTGGCGGATAAGGTCATCTTGATCCTTGAGAGCACCCGGTACGATTACCAGAAGGCGCTCTCCGACATCGCCGGCTGGGATATTCAGGTGCACGGTGGCGATTTTCAGAAAGCCGTTCGGCGCGTGCGGGACTGGCTAGTAGATAAGGCAGGGGCGGATCCAATCGGAGCGGCTAGGATCCAAGGCAAGTACATCGCTTTTCAGGAATGGCATTATGAGCAAGAGCTTTCGGCCGGCGCATCCGATGACGACATCAAGGAATATCCGACCAATTTGATCTTGGCTGCGATGCGCCAATGGATGGATGCGGGCCAACCAGTTTGAGAAGCTGAAGACGCTCGGAGGGCGTCACGCGAAGGCTTGAACGACAAGATTTTATTAGGGCGTTCAGCAGACGGGATTTGGGCCGTTAGCTGGCAATCTGGCTCTGTTGCAAAAATCGTGAAGCTTGAGCATGCTTGGCGGAGATTGGACGGAC
>VFQO010000717.1_pt1 | contig 31826 bp, 36 predicted proteins | sample 3512331 | NCBI WGS metagenome assembly VFQO01 (sample SAMN10412371, study PRJNA504923) | tailings metagenome | isolation source: Replicate 3 from Balatoc abandoned mine | place: Philippines: Itogon, Benguet | collected 2017-08-28 | reverse complement strand
AGCCTGAAGCAGTCCTTCAGCCCCTCAATACTTCACCGCTTCACCGTCCCCACCACCAGCGCCACCCCATCTGCGCCGGCCTTCACCCCCAACGGCCCCGCCACCAGGTCCCCCGCTTGTGCGCGGGCTTCGCCGGTCTGGGACACGAGCACTTCCACCTCCAGCGCATCGCCCGCGGCCCAGCGGGCGGTGGGGGTCATGGCGTCGCTGGTGTCGAGGGTGAAGCGCAGGGGCAGTTCGGCCACGCGGTGGCGGCGCACGGCCAGGGGCATGCGGGGGGCGGTGCCTTGGTGGGCGGCGCGCACGATCACGAAGACGGTGGCCTCGGGCCTTGCATTGGCGGCGATGTCGGCGGCCAGTTCGGGGGCGAGTTGCACGGTGCCCGAGATGGCGGTGGCCGGGTTGGCGGCGCGGGCGCCTTCGGCTTCGGCGGCCTTCATGCTGCGGTCGAGTTCCTGGGCGAAGGCGCTGTCGGCGGGCAGCAGCGCGCGGGCGCGGGCCCACAGGCGGTGCGCTTGCGTGGCTTCGCCGCGGTCGAAGGCCAGGCCGCCGGCGATGGCCAGGGCCTTGGGGTGGTTGGGGGCCAGTTGCAGGGCGCGTTTCACCAGGCGTTCGGCTTCGCCGTCTTGGGCGCCGTGGGCCACCAGGTAGAGGTCTGATCGGTCCACCAGCCATTGCGGCACGTCGGGCCGGCGCGCGAGGGCGCGGCCGTAGGCTTGTTCGGCCTCGGCAAAGCGTTGCAGGCCGGCTTGCAGTTGCGCGAGCCAGACCCAGGCTTCGGCGCTGCCGGTGTCGGCTACTGTGCCCGCGGTGGCGCTGTTGTCGGCCAGCGTGAGTTGCGCGGCGAGCTGCGCCACCATGGCTTCGGTCTGGACGCGCGTGCTGTCTTTGGGCGCGGCGGCGGTGTGCGCGCCGGCTGCCATCGGGTTGCCGGTGAGGGCGTACACCAGCACTGCCACCAGGGGCAGCGTCATCAGCAAGGCCATGTGCTGGCCGCGTGCGGGTGCGGTTGTGGTGGTTGGCGCGCGGTGCGGGCGCTGCAGCGTTGCGGGCGCGGGTGTGTCTTCTTCCACCAGGCGCTGCAGCAGTTCCTCGCGCACCGATTGCAGGGCCTCGGTGCTCAGGCGGCCCGCGGCCTGTTCGGCCTGCAGCTCGCGCCACTGTGCGCGCAGCAAATCGCCGCTGCCCGCCGCGGTGGGGGTGGGCGTTGTGGTGATGGCGCGGCGCAGTGCGTGCCACAAGGGCCAGAGCGCGGCGCTCATCAGGGCCGCGCAGGCCAGGGCCAGCAGCGCGAGCGATGCGTTCATGGGTTGTGTCCTTCCACACGTCCTTCGAGCAGCGCCAGTGCGCGCGCACGCCGGGCCGGGTCCATCGCGAGGCCGGCGCCGCTGTCGTCAGCGGGCGCGTGCGCGTCGCGCCGCAGCCGGCGCCACAGCAGCGCACCGCCGATCAGCAGCAGCGCAAACGGCCCCCACCACAGCAGCGCGGTGCGCCAGCCCAGCGGCGGGCGGTAGAGCACGAAGTCGCCGTAGCGCTCGGTCATCCAGGCCATCACCTCGGCCTCGCTGCGGCCTTGGGTGAGTTGCTGGCGGATCTGCGTGCGCAGGTCCACCGCGAGGTCGGCGGTCGATTCAGCCACGGTCTCGTTCTGGCACACCAGGCAGCGCAGCTCTAGCGCGAGCGCCATCGTGCGCGCTTCGATCGCCGGGTCGGCCAGGGTTTCGGGGGTGCGGGCGCTGGCGGTGGCGGTGACGCAGGCCAGCAGCAGGCCGAACAGGCCGGTGAGCCCTGCGCGGAGAACGGCGCGTGTCGGTTCAGCCATCGAGTTGCTCCAGCATGGGCAGCAAGGTGTTGCGCAGCACCTCGGGCGTGAGCGCGCCGGTGTGCTTGTGCCGCACGCGGCCCTGCGCGTCGATCACGTAGGTCTCGGGCACGCCGTACACGCCCAGGTCCAGGCCCAGCGTGCCCTGCGGGTCGAACAGCGAATCGCGGTAGGGGTTGCCGTGCTGCGCGAGCCAGCGCCGCGCGGCCTCGGGCTTGTCCTTGTAGTTCAGGCCGATCAAGGGCACCTTGCCCTCGCGCGCCAGCGCCACCAGCAGCGGGTGCTCGGCCTGGCAGGCCACGCACCACGAGGCCCATACATTGAGCAGGTGCGCCTGTCGCGGCAGGTCACTCGGGCCAAGCACGCGCGCGGGGTCGGCCAGCGTGGCCAGGCCGAAGGCGGGCAGTGGCCGATCGATCAGGGGCGAGGGCACCTCGCGCGGTTTGAGGCCGAGGCCCGCGCCGAGCAGCGCGAGCAGCAGCACGAACAGGGCCAGTGGCCACCAGGCACGTTTCATGTGGATCCCAGTGGCGGCAGCGGCCGCGCGATCGTTGGGTCGGGCGCCACCGCGGCCACTGCCAATGGCACCGCACCGGCGGCGGCGGGCAAGGGCGCTGCCGCGCGCACAGCCACCACACGGTGCCGCCGCGAGGCCACCGCCAGCAGGCCGCCCGCGGCCATCAGCAGACAACCGAACCAGATCGCGTTCACCAGCGGCTTGTGGTGCACGCGCAGGCCCCAGCTGCCATCGCCCAGCGGTTCACCGAGCGCCACGTACAGGTCACCACTCGGGCGGCGGTGGATGGCGACCTCGCTCATGGTGGAGCCGCTCGCGTCGTACACGCGCCGTTGCGGGCGCAGCGTGGTCACGGGCACGCCGTCGCGCGTCACGTCCACCGTGGCCTGCAGCGCGCGGTGGTTGGGGCCGCGCACGGCTTCCAGCGTGCTCAGCGTGAAGCGGTGGCCCGCCAGTTCGATGTGTTCACCAGGTGCCAAGCGCACGTCCCGCTCGCTCTGCAGCGCGCTCACCACCGTGACGCCGGCAATGAACACCGCAATCCCCAGGTGCGCAAGCAGCATGCCGTAGTAGCTGCCGCTCTGTGCGTGCGCACGCGCCCACCAGCCCGGGGCCGGGTGCTGGCGCAGGCGCTGTACCAACTGCCACGCGGTACTGAAGCCGATCCACGCGGACAAGCCGATGCCGAGCGCGAACATCGGGCTCAGGTGGCCCAGCCACACCGGCAGCAGCACCGCGGCGCCCAGCGCCAGCAAGGCCACGCCGCGCAACTGCAGGCCAAGGTCGATCAGCCGGTCGCTGTGCCAGCGCGCGAGCGGCCCCACGCCCATCAGCAGCAGGGCGGGCACCATCAGCGGCACGAACACGGCGTTGAAGTAGGGCGGCCCAACCGAAAGCTTGCCCATGCCCAGCGCATCCACCACCAGCGGGTAGAGCGTGCCCAGCATCACCGCGGCCGTGGCCACCAGCAGCAGCAGGTTGTTCACCAGCAGCATCGCCTCGCGCGAGACCGGGCCGAAGCCGGGCGCGCGCGCAGCGCCGGGCGCACGCCACGCGAAGAGCGCCAGCGAGCCGCCCACCACGCAGGCCAGCAACACCAGGATGAACAGGCCGCGCGTGGCGTCGGTGGCGAAGGCGTGCACCGAACTCAGCACGCCCGAACGCACGATGAAGGTGCCCAGCAGCGAGAGCGAGAACGCCGCGATGGCCAGCAGCACCGTCCAGGCCTTGAAGGCGCCGCGCTTTTCCGTGACGGCCAGCGAGTGCATCAACGCCGTGGCCACCAGCCAGGGCATGAAGGAGGCGTTCTCCACCGGGTCCCAGAACCACCAGCCGCCCCAGCCGAGTTCGTAGTAGGCCCAGAAGCTGCCGAGCGCGATGCCCAGCGTGAGGAAGCTCCAGGCCACGCCCGTCCAGGGCCGTGACCAGCGCGCCCACGCGGTGTCGAGCCGGCCCGCGAGCAGCGCCGCGATGGCGAACGCAAACGCCACCACCAGGCCCACATAGCCCATGTAGAGCAGGGGCGGGTGCAGCACCATGCCCGGGTCCTGCAGCAGGGGGTTGAGGTCCAGCCCTTCGGCGGGGGGCGTGCCCAGGCGCGCGAAGGGGTTGGAGGTGAACAGTGTGAACAGCAGGAAGCCGACGCTGACGAGGCCCATCACGCCGAGCACGCGCGCGCGGGTCGCGGCGTCCAGGCCCTTCGAGCGCCATGCGAAGGCGGCTGTCCAGCCCGCGAGCATCAGGCACCACAGCAGGATCGAGCCCTCGTGGTTGCCCCACACGGCGGTGATGCGGTAGACCAGCGGCAGCCGCGTGTTGGAGTGTTCGGCCACCAGCTGCACGCTGAAGTCGCTCTGGATGAAGGCGGCGGTGAGGCAGCCGTAGGCCAGCAGCAGCGCCGCGCCCTGCGCGTACGCGGCCGGGCGGTCAAGCGCCATCCAGTCGGCACGGCCTTTCGCGGCACCGGCCAGCGGCCAGATGGCCTGCACCAGGGCGAGGGCCAGCGCCAGGGCGAGGGCGAAGTGCCCGATCTCGGCGGTCATTGCGGGCGTGCCTCTTTCAATGCCGCAGCGGCTTCGGGCGGCATGTAGTTCTCGTCGTGCTTGGCCAGCACCTGCTCGGCCACGAACACGCCGTCGGCGCCCAGGCGGCCTTGCGCCACCACGCCTTTGCCCTCGCGGAACAGGTCGGGCAGCAGGCCGGTGTAGACCACGGGTACGTGGTTCACCTCGTCGGTGATCACAAAGCGCATCTGCAGGCTGCCGCCATCGCGCGCCACGCTGGCCGGTTGCACCAGGCCACCGACGCGAAACGCCCGGTCGGCCGGCGCCGCGCGTGCCGCCACCTGCGTGGGGCTGTAGAAGAACACCATGTTGCTGCCGAAGGCCTTGAGTACCAGCGCGCTGGCGCTGCCGAGCGCGCCCAGGCCGAACAGCACCACCAGCAGGCGTTGGTGGCGGCGCTTCATGTCGGGTCTCCCATGCCAGCGACATGGCGCAGCGCACGTCGGCGGCGTTCGAGCAGCAGCGCCTCGACCGCGATCACCAGCGCGCACATGCCGACCGAGCCCCAGACGTAGAGGCCGTGCCCGTTCAGGTGCAGGAGTTCGAGCAATGTGTTCATGTGGCCTCCGTTTCGCGCTGCGCCCAGGCGGTGTGCGCCTCGCGCTCGCGCAGCAGCACGCGCAGGCGCAGCAGCGCCACCGCAATGGCGTAGCACCAGAACGCCGCCACCATCAGCAGCATGCCCAGCAGCATCGGCGTGGCCATGCTGGGCGCCTTGTCGATCGTGATCGTGGCGCCTTGGTGCAGCGTGTTCCACCACTTCACCGAGAAATAGATGATGGGAATGTTGACCACGCCCACCAGCGCGAGCAGGGCGCTGGCGCGGTCGGCGCGGCGGGGGTCGTCGATGGCGGCGTGCAGCGAGATCACGCCGAGGTAGAGGAACAGCAGCACCAGCTCTGACGTGAGCCGCGCGTCCCACACCCACCAGGTGCCCCAGGTGGGTTTGCCCCAGAGCGCGCCGGTGAACAGCGCGAGGAAGGTCATGAGCGCGCCGGTGGGCGCGAGCGCGTGGGCCATCATGGCCGAGATGCGCGACTGGAACACCAGGCCCACCGCGGCCCACATGGCCATCGCAACGTAGATCAGCATCGACATCCAGGCCGCAGGCACGTGCACGTAGATGATTCGGTAGGCCTCGCCCTGCTGGGCGTCGGTGGGCGCCACCACGAAGCCGACGTAGAGGCCGGCCAATGCGGTGAGCACGGCGGCCAGCGCGAACGCCGGCCACAGGTGCCCGGCCAGCCGGTAGGCGTTGGGCGGTGACGCAAAGCGCCACCAGATGGGGGTGGCGGCGGTCAGTGTGGACATGGCTTGATTCCTTCAATCGTTGGCGATGCGCAGCGCGAGCGCCGCGGCCCAGGGGCCCAGCGGCAGCGCCAGCAGCAACAGCGCGCCCAGCACGCTCAGGTGGGGGGTGGCGTCCATGCCGGCCTGCGTGGCTTCCACCGCACCGGCGCCGAACACCAGCACCGGCACACACAGCGGCAGCACCAGCAGCGTGATCAACGTGCCGCCGCCGCGCAGCCCCACGGTGAGCGCGCTGCCGATGGCGCCCACCAGGCTGAGCACCGGCGTGCCGATCAGCAGCGAGAGGCACAGGGTGGCTGTGGCGGCGGGGCCCAGGCCGAACTGCAGCGCGAGCACCGGCGTGGCCAGCACCAGCAGCAGGCCCGAGCCGGCCCAGTGCGCCAGCGCCTTCACCAGCACCAGCGCGCCCAGCGGGTGCGGCGCGATCAGCATCAGCTCCAGGCTGCCGTCCTGGTGGTCGCTCGCAAACAGGCGCGGCAGCGAGAGCATGGAGGCGAGCAGGGCCGCGATCCAGATCGCGCCCGGCGCGAGCTTTTCCAGCAGCGCCGGCGAGGGGCCCACGGCCAGTGGCAGCAGGCTGGCCACCAGCACGAAGAACATCAGCACGCCCGCCGAGTCGCTGCGGCGTCGCAGCGTGAGGCGCCATTCGCGGCGCCACAAGGCGCGCAGCGCGGGCAGCAGGGGGGCGGTGTCGGCCTCGTCGCGCGCGCTGGGCGGCAAGGCCCGCACGGCAGGAAGCGACCACGCGTCGGGTTTCACAGGCTCACGGTGCGCATGGACGCACCCTCGAAAAGGTGCGACTGGTGGTCGCTCAAGGCCACCAGGCCGCCTTGCTGGCGGTGCGCCTCGATGCGGGCCAGCAGCCAGCTGCGCGCCTGCGCGTCGAGAGCGTTGAAGGGTTCGTCGAGCACCCACAGGGTGCGGCGCGCCGGCAGCGCCAGCCGGGCCAGGGCCGCACGCTGCCGCTGGCCTTGAGAGAGTTCGCGCACCGGTCGGTGTTCGGCCGGGCCCAGGCCGGTCTCTTGCAGCGCTGCGTGCAGCTCCCGCTCGTCGCACGGGTGGCCGGCCATGGCCTGTGCCCAGGCCAGGTTCTCCAGCGGCGTGAGTTCAGCCGCCAGCGCCGCCTGGTGTGCGAGGTAGATCTGTTCGCGACCGAGCGCTTCGCGCGCGCGGGGCAGCGCCTGGCCGCGCCAGCGCACCTCGCCGCGGTCGGGCGAGAGCAGGCCGCAGATGAGGCGCAGCAGCGAAGTCTTGCCACTGCCATTGGCGCCGCGCACCACCAGCAGTTCACCCGCCTGCAGCGCCATCGTGAGGCCCTGGAACAGGCGACGGCCTGCGCGCGCGCAGCCCAGATCGTTCAGTTCGAGCAGTGAAGCCATGTCCGGTCTCCTCGCTGCATTAAAGGGGCTCTCACAACAGATGTCAATTAAAGTTGACCATCAGTTGTCATGATGAGTTGACACTTATATCATGGGCCCATGCCGATGAAAACCGAACCGACCGCCGCCCCTTCGCGTGAAGACGCGCCGCACGCCATCGTGATCGGCAGCGGCTTCGGCGGGCTGGCCGCGGCGGTGCGCCTGGGCGCGCGGGGCTACCGCGTCACCGTGCTGGAAAAACTCGATGCGCCCGGCGGGCGGGCCGAGGTGCACCGGCAGGACGGCTTCACCTTCGACGCCGGCCCGACGGTGATCACCGCGCCGTTCCTGTTCGAGGAGTTGTGGGCGATGTGCGGTCAGCGCATGGCCGACCATGTGGACCTGCGGCCGGTGGCACCGTACTACCGCCTGCGCTTCGACGACGGCACGGTGTTCGATTACAGCGGCGAGGCCGAGGCCATGCGACGCGAGGTCTCGCGCCTGGCGCCGGACGATCTGGCCGGCTATGAGCGTTTCCTGAAAGCCAGCGAAGCGATCTTTCGCGTCGGCTTCGAGCAGCTCGCCCACGTGCCCTTCGACCGCTGGACCGACATGGTGCGCGTGCTGCCCGCGCTGCTGCGCCTGCAAGGGCACCGCACCGTGCATGGCCTGGCCAGCCGTTATGTGCGCGACCCGAAGCTGCGCACCGTGCTGACCTTTCAGTCGCTGCTGGTCGGCGGCAACCCGTTCTCCACCACCTCGGTGTACTGCCTCATCGCCTTCCTGGAGCGGCAATGGGGCGTGCACTTCGCCATGGGTGGTACCGGCAGGCTGGTCGATGGCCTGGTGAAGCTGATCGAAGGGCAGGGCAACCGCGTGCGCTGCAGCACCGGTGTGTCGCAGATCACCGTGGACCAGGGGCGCACCACCGGCGTGCGGCTGTCGAACGGCCAGCACCTGGCAGCCGACATCGTGGTCTCCAACGCCGACTCGGCCACCACCTACCGCCACCTCATCGCCCCCGAGCACCGTGCGCGCTGGAGCGACCGGCGCATCGAACGGGCGCGCTACTCCATGAGCTTGTTCGTCTGGTACTTCGGCACACGCCGCCAATACGCCGATGTGGCGCACCACACCATCGCGCTCGGCCCGCGCTACCGCGAGCTGCTCGACGACATCTTCAAGCACCACCAGCTCTCGGACGACTTCAGCATCTACCTGCACCGGCCCACCGCCACCGACCCGTCGATGGCGCCCGAGGGCTGCGACGCCTTCTACGCGCTGGTGCCGGTGCCGCACTTGCAAAGCGGCACCGACTGGACGCAAGAGGCCGAGCCGATGCGCCGTCGGCTGCAGGCGCGGCTGCAGGCCACGTTGCTGCCCGACCTGGACCGACAGGTGGTCAGCTCGCGCGTGCTCACGCCGCTCGATTTCCAGGACCGGCTGTCGTCGTTCCGCGGGGCGGCTTTCGGGCTGGAGCCGGTGCTCACGCAAAGCGCCTGGTTTCGCCCCCACAACCGCAGCGAAGACATCGCCGGCCTCTACCTGGTGGGGGCGGGCACACACCCGGGGGCCGGCCTGCCTGGCGTGCTGTCGTCGGCACGCGTGCTCGACACCGTGGTGCCGCACGGCGACGCGCTGCGCTCGAGCGGGCCTTCCCTGTTGTTCGCACCGCCGGCCCCGATGCCGCAGATCGCATGAGCCTTCACAACTTTGACGCCGATGAGCTGGCGGCCTGTCGGGCGGCGTTGCGCACGGGCTCGCGTTCCTTTCACGCCGCCTCGCGCGTGCTGCCGGCGCGCGTGCGACTGCCCGCGAGCGCGCTCTACGCCTTCTGCCGCGCGGCCGACGACGCGGTGGACCAGGGCGGCGATGCCGCGGCCGCGGTGGCCGCGCTGCGGCGCCGGCTCGATCGCGTCTATGACCCCGCGGGCCGCAGCGCCGCGCTGCCGCTGCCCGAGCGCGCGCTGGCCGCGGTGGTGCGCGCGCATGACATACCGCGCGCCCTGCCCGAGGCCCTGCTTGAGGGCTTCGAGTGGGACGCACAGGGCCGACGCTACGAATCGCTCGATGAGGTCTGTGACTACGCCTCGCGCGTGGCCGGCAGCGTGGGCGCGATGATGGCGCTGGTGATGGGTGTGCGCGAGCCCGCGGCGCTGGCGCGCGCCTGTGAGCTTGGCGTGGCCATGCAGTTGTCGAACATCGCGCGCGACGTCGGCGAAGACGCTGCCATGGGCCGTCTGTACCTGCCCGCGGCCTGGATGCGCGAAGCCGGCCTGGAGCCGGCGCAGTGGTTGCGCGCACCCCAGGCGGGCGCGGCACTCGCCAGCGTGGTGCAGCGCCTACTGCAGCACGCCGATGCGCTTTACGCGCGCGCTGGCGCTGGCGTGGCGCGGCTGCCGATCGATTGCCGACCGGGCATCAATGCCGCGCGCTTCCTGTACGCGGCCATTGGCGATCAGGTGCGTCGCAACGGTGCCGGCACGTTGAGCCGTCGCGCCGTGGTGCCGCGTGTCCGCCAATGGCGGCTCGTGATGCAGGCGGCCTGCCACCTGTTCCCCACCGATGCCGAGCGCGATGCGCCCGCGCTGGCGGCGGTGCAGCACCTGGTGAATGCCGTGCCACCGCTGCCCGCGCGGCGTGAGGAGAACCGCGTGGAATGGGTCATCACCTTGTTCGAGCGGCTGGAGCGCAACGAGCGCCTGCCGGCACGTGTGCCGCGGGTGGCGCGGTCATGAGTTCGGAGTTGCTGATCGGGCTGGAGATGGCGGGCGTGCTCGGGCTGGCCCTGGCCTGGGGTGGCTACGAGCTGTGGAAGCTGCGGCAGTACCGCGAGCAGGATCGGCAAGAGCGCGAGCAGCGTGAGCAACCCGAGCGGGAACAGGCCGCTCGCGATCGACCCGACGCCGACTGAGCGGCGCGCGCGCCGTGGCGCCGCTCAGGCGCGGCGCGGCATGCGAAATGGCAGCATGGCCTGCACCACGGGGCGCACCCAGCGACGCAGGTCCAGCGTCTCGTGCACCGCTTCGGCCACGCCACCCCACAACTGTGTGCCGAGCACGGCACGCGCGTAGAACGGCCCGTCCTCGAGCGATTGCGACACCCGAACAGCGCTGCCCGCATCGGCGCGGGTGTGGCGCTCCAGCCCCCAGGCGCTGCGCTGCACCCCGGCCTGCGGCGGCGCCGTGCACGGGCTCACGCCGCCACCGTCGAAGCACAACGACCATTGGGTGTTGCCGCCGTCGCGACGCGCGGCGTCGTAGAACACCGCGGTGCGCTGCTCGCCCAACGCCGCACGCGACCAGTCCCAGCGTTCGAAATCGTGTGCCAGCGGGCGCTCCCCGCGGTTGCTGTCGAGGTAGGCGCGCCCCTCCCATTGCAGCGCGGGCGACCGCAGCCGCACACGAACGCGCGAGCGCGGGGCGATGGGAATCCACTGGTGGCGGCCCGCCGCGTCGAGCGCGTAGGGTTGATCGTGCAAGGCCGCGGGTTCGAGCTCGATGTCGCCCACCACGTTGCGCCCCCAGGGCATGGTGCGCTCGCACAGGCGCAGGTGCAGGCGTTGCCCATCCCAGTGCGCCTGGCTGGGGCCGAGGTCGAAGCGGTGGTGCTGCAGCGCTGTTGCGCTGCGCCCGCGTTCGGTCATGGTCCAGCCCGTGGGCTGGCCCGATCCCGGGCGCGCGTAGAGCGCCACGTTGAACGCGCAATGGTCCAGCGCGGGCGTGGGGCCGTGGCGGCGGGCCCAGGCGTAGTAGGGCGAGAACACGCTGCCGATGAACAGGATGATGGTCAGGCCGTGTGCGCCATCGTCGCTGAGCGCGTCGAGGTACCACCACGCATAGCCGCCGTCGGGCACCGGACGGTCGAACTGCAGGGCGCTGGCGCTCATGGGGTCACCCCGTTGTGTGTGTGGTTCATGACAGGGGTGCCATGGCCAGGCCCAGATCCTCGCAGACGCGTTGCGCCGCCAGCCGGCCCGAGAGCGCGGCCATCGGCACGCCCGGGCCCGGGTGCACGCTGCCGCCAGCGAGGCTCAGGCCCGGTACGGCGCTGCGCGCGGCGGCGCGCACGAAGCTGGCACGCCAGCCGTGGGGCGCGCGGCCGTAGATCGCACCGCCGCTGCCCGGGTAGCGGCGCGCGAAGTCGGCTGGCGTGCAGCGCCGCATCGAGGTGGCGTCCCATTGCAGGGGCAGCCCCGCCTCGGCCAGGCGCGAGAGCGCACCGCGCTCGCAGGCGCGCAGCGTCGATTCACTGAGCGCGTGCGGATCGTCGCCGTCGGCCGGTGCGTTGATCAGACACAGCAGGCGGTCGCGTCCGGCCAGTGCTGGTGCGCTGCATTCCCGGTCCTGCGCGCACACATAGACCGTGGGGTCCGTGGGCACGCGTCGCTGCTCGAACAGTTCGCGGAACTCGCGCGGTGAGTCGGCCGAGAAATACACGTTGTGGCGCAGCAGGTCGGCCGTGGCGCGCGGGACCACAGCGCTCCAGGTGATGGCCGAGAGCGATCGCCGGTGCGTGGGCACGGTGTGCGCAGCCGCGCGAGCCGCATCGCCGAGCAGGCCCGCCGGCAATGCCGCGGCGTCGCCGTTGAACACCACGTGGTCCGCGGCCAGGGCTTCGCCGTCGGCCAGCACCACGCCCGCCACGCGGCCATTGCGCCACTGGAAAGCCTTCACCGCCGCGTCGTGCCGCACCGTGGCGCCCTTCGCGCGCAACCAGGTCTCGAGCAGCGCCACCAGCGCGTGCATGCCACCCGGCAGCGACCACACGCCCTGTTTCTCGACGTGCGCGACCAGCATCAGCGTGGCGGGCGACTGCAGTGGCGAGCCGCCGCAGTAGGTGGCGTAGCGACCGAAGAGCTGGCGCAACCGCGCATCGCGAAAGTGGCGGCCGAGTTCATGCCACAGGCTGTGAAACGGCGCGATGCGGCCCAGGCCCGCAACGCCGTCGCGGGCCACCCGCCATGCCAGCGACCAGGGTCGCGGGCGCTGCGCCGTCATGAAGCTGTGCAGCAGCGTGTCGTGCACGCGCCGCGCGCGTTCGCAGAAGGCCTCGTAGCGGCGCGCTTCCTCGGGGCCGGCAAAGCGGGCGATCGCATCGACCGCGGCGGCATGGTCGGCGTGCAGGTCCAGGCGGGAGCCGTCGGGCCAGTGGTGGCGCGCCAGCACCGGCAGCGGCGCCAGGCCCAACGCGCCATCGAGCGGCTGGCCCGCCAGCGCGGCCAGCTCGTCGAACACCCAGCGCATGGTGAACACGGTGGGGCCGCAGTCCAGTGCCAATGGCCCCAGTTGCAGGGGTTGCAGCTTGCCGCCGCTGGCCGAGGCCGCCTCCAGCACGGTCACGTCCAACCCGCGGGCGGCCAGGTGCAGGGCCGAAGCCAGCCCACCGATGCCGGCGCCGACGACGATCACGCGGCCCGGACGGTTGGATTGACCTGAGGTGTGCATGTGTCTATATTACAGGACACATAGAGTGTCACGTACAGATGACATTCGACACCAGGAGCGAGCCATGAAGTCCATCTCACGCATCGAGCAATCGCTGGCGGCGGCCATCGGGATGGGGGAAGACGCTTCCTGTCCGCCGAAGCTGGCCGGGGCCATTCGCCACGCGGTGTTTCCGGGCGGGGCACGCATCCGCCCGCAGCTGTGTCTGGCCGTGGCGCGCGCTTGCGGCGAAGACGACCCGCTGCTGGCCGATGCGACCGCGGTAGCGCTGGAGCTGCTGCACTGCGCGTCGCTGGTGCACGATGACCTGCCGTGCTTCGACAACGCCGACACACGGCGTGGGCGCGCCTCGGTGCAGTGGGCTTACGGGCCCGCACTGGCGGTGCTGGCCGGTGATGCCCTCATCGTGCGCGCGTTCCAGACGCTGGCACACGGCGCCTGCGATTCGCCGCAACGCCTGCCCGGCTTGATGCTGACCATCGGCGCCGGGGTGGGAACACCCGCCGGCATCGTGGCCGGCCAGGCCTGGGAGTCGGAGTCGCGCGTGGTGCTGTCGGACTACCAGCGCGCCAAGACGGGTGCGCTGTTCGTGGCCGCCACCGCAGGTGGCGCGCAGGCCGCCGGCGCCGACCCGCAGCCCTGGCGCGCACTGGGCGACTGGTTGGGCGAGGCCTACCAGGTGGCTGATGATATCCGCGATGCCGCGGCCGACCCGGGCCTGCTCGGCAAGCCGGTGGGGCGCGACGTGGCGTTGGGGCGTCCGAGCGCGGCGATCGAACTCGGGCTGGGTGGTGCGCTGGCGCACTTTCGTGAGCTCATCGCGCGAGCGAGTGCATCGATCCCTGATTGCGCGGGCGCCGAGGCGCTGCGCCAGATCGTGCAGGCCGAGTCGCTGCGGCTGATTCCCGTGGCCATGGCCGATGCCTTGCTGCAGCGCGCTGCGGTATCGGCGGCGGTGGCTTCCTAGTGGCACCGCGATGAGTGCCTTGCACGACGCTTGGCGCGGCTGGCGCAACCGCCGGCTCGCCGACCCGTCGTTTCGCCGTCGCGCTGCGGCCTTTGCGCTCACGCGGCCGATCGCCCGGCGCAGCGCGTCGCGGCTGTTCGATCTGGTGGCGGGGTTCGTCTATTCGCAGGTGCTGCAGGCCTGTGTGCGGCTGGACCTGTTCGAGCGCCTGTACGCGCAACGCCAGCACGCGGCACAACTGGCACCGGACATCGGGCTCGACACCGACGCGACCGCGCGGCTGCTGCGCGCTGGCGCCGCGCTCGGCCTGTTCGAACGTTTCGACGACGGCCGCTACGGCCTGGGCGAGTTGGGCGCACCGATGGTGGACAACGCCGCCGTGAGCGCGATGGTGAAGCATCACAGTGCCTTGTACGCGGACCTCTCGGATCCGGTGGCGTTGCTGCGCGGCGAGTCCACGTCGCGCCGCCTTGCCAGCCAATGGGCGTATGCCGGGCTCGATCATCCGGGTGGCCTGAACGATGCCGGCGTGTCGTCGTATTCGGCACTGATGTCGGTGTCGCAGCCGCTGGTGGCGCAACTGCTGCTCGACAGCCACCCCTTCGAGCGTGGGGGGCGCCTGCTGGACGTGGGTGGCGGTGAAGGGCGCTTCCTTCTCGAGGCAGCGCGCCATGCCCCGGCGCTGGAACTGCATCTGTTCGACCTGCCCGCCGTGGCAACGCGCGCCACGCGCGCGCTGGTGGCGGCCGGGTTGGAGCGGCGCGCCACCGCGCATGGCGGCAACTTCTTCGAGGACCCGTTGCCCGGTGGTATGGACGTGGTGACGCTGATCCGCGTGGTGCACGACCACGACGACGCGCACACGCTGCTGCTGCTGCGCGCGGCGCACGCGGCACTGGTGCCTGGCGGTGTGCTGCTGCTGGCCGAGCCCATGGCCGGCACGCGGGGCGCGCGCGGCATGGGCGATGCCTACCTGGCCTTCTACCTTCTGGCCATGGGCCAGGGCGAGTCGCGCAGTGCCGAGCGCCTGGCCGAGCTGCTGCGTGCTGCGGGCTTCAGCTCGGTCGAGGAATGCCCGTCGGACCTGCCGCTGCAGACGCGGATCCTGCGAGCGCGCAAGGGCAGTGCAACGACCGCTGCGCGGATTGTGTAAATAAAGATGGACACTTTCAGATGTATGCGTAGGATGACGGAATGATGTCCGGATTTGAAACCCTCGCAGTTGTGCTGCATCAGCCCCAGGCGCTGACGCTGGACCGGCTGCCCATCACGCCGCCCGGTGCGGGTGACGTGGTGGTGGAGGTGGCACACAGCGGCATCAGCACCGGCACCGAGCGCCTTCTCTGGAGCGGGCGCATGCCCACCTTCCCCGGCATGGGCTACCCGCTGGTGCCGGGCTACGAATCGGTGGGCAGCGTGGTGGAGGCGGGCGCCGACGCCGGCCTGCACGCAGGCGACACGGTGTTCGTGCCGGGCAGCAACTGTTTCGGCCCGGTGCGCGGCTTGTTCGGCGGCGCGGCACGCCATGTGGTGCTGCCGGGCGCGCGCGCTGTGGTCATCGACCCGGCGCTGCACGAGAACGGTGTGTTGCTGGCCCTGGCCGCCACCGCGCTGCACGCGCTGCGCGTCGCGGCGGTACCGGTCGATCTGATCGTCGGACACGGCGCACTCGGCCGGCTGCTGGCCAGGCTGGCGGTGCTCGAAGGCGCCACGCCCACGGTGTGGGAGACCGAGCCGCGGCGCCGCGAAGGCGCACGCGGCTACGCCGTCGTCGACCCGGCGCAGGACGACCGCCGCGACCGCCGCTGCGTGATCGACGTGAGCGGCGATGCCGCCGTGCTGGACACGCTGATCGCGCGACTGGCGCCGCAGGGCCGCATCGTGCTGGCCGGCTTCTACGAACAACCGCTGAGTTTCCGGTTTGCCCCCGCCTTCATGCGCGAGGCCGCCGTGCTGGTGGCCGCGCAATGGCAACCCCAAGACCTGCGTGATGTGTCGCGCTGGGCCGGCGAGGGCCGGCTCGACCTGGACGGACTCATCACCCACCGTTGCCCCGCCAGCGAGGCGCCCGCGGCCTACGCCACGGCCTTCGCCGATCCCGACTGTCTCAAGATGGTCCTTGACTGGAGAGCATGCCCATGAATTCCCCCAGCGTCGCCCCGATCCAGTTCCACCCGCGCGATGCCTTGCGCGCCGAGGCCGCCATCGAGCCCGATCCGGTGCCCACCGGTGCGGTGACCAAGGAGACGCAGATCATCGCGATCTACGGCAAGGGCGGCATCGGCAAGAGCTTCACGCTCGCCAACCTGAGCTACATGATGGCGCAGCAGGGCAAGAAGGTGCTGCTGATCGGCTGCGACCCCAAGAGCGACACCACCAGCCTGCTGTTCGGCGGCAGGGCCTGCCCCACCATCATCGAGACCAGCAGCAAGAAGAAGCTCGCCGGCGAGGCGGTGGCCATCGGTGACGTCTGCTTCAAACGCGACGGCGTCTACGCGATGGAACTCGGCGGCCCCGAGGTCGGCCGCGGCTGCGGCGGGCGCGGCATCATCCACGGCTTCGAGACACTGGAGAAGCTCGGCTTTCATGAGTGGGGCTTCGACTACGTGCTGCTCGATTTCCTGGGCGACGTGGTCTGCGGCGGCTTCGGCTTGCCGATTGCGCGCGACATGTGCCAGAAGGTCATCGTCGTGGCCAGCAACGACCTGCAGTCGCTCTACGTGGCCAACAACGTGTGCAGCGCGGTCGAATACTTCCGCAAGCTCGGCGGCAACGTCGGTGTGGCCGGCATGGTGATCAACCGCGACGACGGCACGGGCGAGGCGGCCATGTTCGCCCAGCAAGCCGGTATCCCGGTGCTCTCCACGATTCCGGCCAACGACGACATCCGCCGCAAGAGCGCGAGCTACGAAATCATCGGCCGCCCGGATTCACCCTGGGGCCCCATGTTCGCCGAGCTCGCTTCCAACGTGGCCACCTCGGTGCCGAACAAGCCCAAGCCGCTGAGCCAGGACGCTCTGCTCGGCCTGTTCTCGGCGTCGGCCACCGGGCGCGACTACGTGCTCGAACCCGCCACGCAGTTCGACATGTGCGGCAAGACCGAGTCGAACAAGCCTTCGCTTGAAGTCGTCTACGACGAGGCCTGAAACCGTGGACACCAAGACCATTCCCATCGTGCCGCTGGCGGTGCCCACCGCCATCGAAGGCGACGGCATGGGTTGCCACTCGGGCGGCAGTACTCTGCTCGCCACCGCCAGGCAGGCCGGCAAGAGCGACGTGCTGGACCAGTACGCGAAGGACTACCCGAAGAACCCCGACGCCGGACCGCACGACCAGCCGCAGAGCATGTGCCCGGCCTTCGGTTCGCTGCGGGTGGGTCTGCGCATGCGCCGCACCGCCACCATCCTCAGCGGCTCGGCATGCTGCGTGTATGGCCTGACCTTCACCAGCCACTTCTACGGCGCGCGCCGCAGTGTGGGCTACGTGCCCTTCAACAGCGAGACGCTGGTCACCGGCAAGCTGTTCGAGGACATCCGCGAGGCGGTGCACAACGAGGCCGACCCGGCCAAGCTGGACGCCATCGTCGTCATCAACCTGTGCGTGCCCGCGGCCAGCGGTGTGCCGCTTCGCCTGCTGCCCGACAGCATCAATGGCGTGCGCGTGATCGGCATCGATGTGCCGGGCTTCGGGGTGCCGACGCACGCCGAAGCGAAAGACGTGCTGGCCGGTGCCATGCTGCGTTACGCGCGCACCGAGGCCGAGGCCGGCCCGGTGGCCGCACCGCGCGGCGGGCGCTCGGCGCTGCCCACCGTGACGCTGCTGGGCGAGATGTTCCCCGCCGACCCGGTGATCATCGGCCGCATGCTCGAGCCCATGGGCCTGGCGGCCGGGCCGGTGGTGCCCACGCGTGAATGGCGCGAGCTCTATGCCGCGCTCGACGGCGCGGTGGTGGCGGCGGTGCACCCGTTCTACACCGCCAGCATCCGCGAGTTCCAGGCCGCAGGCCGCCCCGTGGTGGGCTCGGCGCCGGTGGGCGTGGAAGGCACGCTGGATTGGCTGCAGGCGGTGGGAAGTGCGGCCGGTGTCGCGCAGGCACGCATCGATGTTGTGCGCAACGCCATGCTGGGCGCGATCCGCGGCAGTCTGGCAGCGCACCCGATCAAGGGCCGCATCACGCTCAGTGGCTATGAAGGTTCCGAACTCATCGTGGCACGCCTGCTGGTGGAAAGCGGTGCCGACCTGCGCTACGTGGGCACGGCCTGCCCGCGCACGCCCTGGAACAGCGCCGATCAGGACTGGCTCGAGGCCCACGGCGTGCACGTGCAGTTCCGCGCCTCGCTGGAGCAGGACATCGCGGCGCTGCGCGAATGGCAACCGGATCTTGCGATCGGCACCACCCCGGTGGTGCAGGCCGCCAAGGAGGCCAGCGTGCCGGCGCTGTACTTCACCAACCTGATCTCGGCGCGACCGCTCATGGGCCCCGCAGGCGCAGGCTCGCTGGCCGAAGTCATCAACAGCGCCATTGGCAACCGGCCGCGCTTCGAACGCATGAAGGCCTTCTTCGGCGACGTCGGCAGCGGCGCTGCCGCGGGCGTGTGGGAGCCCTCGCACGGCGTGCCGCGCGACCGCCCCGAGTTCCGTGCCGAGCAACAGCGTCTGGCGGCCAAGGCCGCCAAGAAGCGCAAGGCCGAGGAGATGATCTGATGTTGGTGCTCGATCACGATCGCGCGGGTGGCTACTGGGGAGCGGTGTATGTGTTCACCGCCATCAAGGGGCTGCAGGTTGTCATTGACGGCCCTGTGGGTTGCGAGAACCTGCCCGTGACCAGCGTGCTGCACTACACCGACGCGCTGCCGCCGCACGAATTGCCGATCGTGGTGACCGGGCTGGCCGAAGAACAGCTGGGCCGCGAAGGCACCGAAGGCGCGATGCGCCGCGCCCATGCGGTGCTCGACCCGGACCTGCCCTCGGTGGTGGTCACCGGCTCGATCGCCGAGATGATTGGCGGTGGCGTGACGCCGCAGGGCACCAACCTGCAGCGCTTCCTGCCGCGCACCATCGACGAAGACCAGTGGCAGTGCGCCAACCGCGCGATGTTCTGGCTCTGGTCCGAGTACGGGCTGCGCCACATCCCCGAGCGCAAGCCCGCGGCCGAACGCCCCGCCGGCGAGAAGCCGCGCGTGAACATCATCGGGCCGAGCTACGGTGCCTTCAATTCGCCGAGCGACCTGGCCGAGATCCGCCGCCTGGTGGAGGGCATCGGCGCCGAGATCAACATGGTGTTCCCGCTCGGCAGCCACCTGGCCGACGTGCAGAACCTGGTCAACGCCGACGCCAACGTCTGCCTGTACCGCGAGTTCGGCCGCATGCTGTGCGAGGCGCTTGAGCGGCCCTACCTGCAGGCGCCGATCGGCCTGCACAGCACCACACAGTTCCTGCGCTCGCTGGGCGAAATCCTCGGGCTCGACCCGGAGCCCTTCATCGAGCGCGAGAAGCACAGCACCTTGAAGCCGGTGTGGGACCTGTGGCGTTCCGTCACGCAGGACTTCTTCAGCACCGCCAGCTTCGGCGTGGTGGCTGGCGAGACCTACGCCCGCGGCCTGCGCCACTTCCTTGAAGACGAGCTGGGCCTGCCGTGCCGCTTTGTGGTGGCGCGCCGCGCCGGCAGCAAGACCGACAACGCCGAGGTGCGCCGCCTGATGGCCGAGCAGACGCCCCTGATTGTCTTCGGCAGCTACAACGAGCGCATCTACCTGGCCGAGAGCGGGGGCGGCGGCATGATCCGCACCAGCTTCATCCCGGCCTCGTTCCCGCTGCCCATCGTGCGCCGCCACACCGGCACGCCGTTCATGGGCTACGCCGGCGCCACCTACCTGGTGCAGGAGGTGTGCAACGCGCTGTTCGACGCGCTGTTCCACATCCTGCCCCTGGGCACTGCGATGGATGCCGGCGAGGCCACGCCCGCCCGCGCCACCGGCGAAGACACCCGCCCCTGGGACGACGAAGCGCGCGAGTTGCTCGAGCGCCTGGTGCGCAACGAGCCGGTGCTGGTGCAGATCTCGGCGGCCAAGCGCCTGCGCGACCGCTGCGAGCGCGACGCCCAGCAGGCGCAGGAGGAACGCATCACGGCCGAGCGCGTGAAGCGCTCTCGTCAGGCCCTGGCTTCGGGAGCGCATGCATGAGCGTGCGCAACAACCCCATAGGTGCGAGCGGCGCTGCCGTTCGCCAGTCTTGCCGTGCCATCCGGTACGTCAACCCTCTTCCGCGGGGGTGGTTCGCGGTCATGGCCGAAAGGCATTCAAGGAGAACGCAGCATGTCTGACAGCAGAGGAGGCTCCCTGTCCGGATTGACGGACAGCGAAGCCAGAGAGTTTCACGGCATCTTCATTACCAGCTTCATCGTCTTCACGCTGGTTGCCGTTGTCGCGCACTTCCTGGCGTGGCAATGGCGACCGTGGCTGCCAGGCGAAGGCGGGTACGCGATGCTGATCGACGATGTCAAGAACATGGCAGCGGCTTACACCGCGGTCGCGTTCAGCGCCTGAAGGAGACACCACATGTGGCGCCTCTGGACCCTGTTCGATCCACGCAGGACCCTCGTGGCCCTGTTCACATTCCTGTTTGCACTGGCACTGGTGATTCACTTCATCCTGCTCAGCACCGACCGCTTCAACTGGCTCGAGGGCCCGGCGAAGAAAACGGCGGTGTCGCAGAACGCGCCGATGCCGGGATCCGTCACCGCCTCGAAATAGGCGTAACGCAAAGCGTGCGGGGGCACATGCCGAGGCATGTGCTCCGCACGCTCCCCTTGCCAGGGAGCAGGCCGTCAGCACAGCCACCGGAGGGCAATCATGTCCATGCTCAGCTTTGAGAGAAAGTACCGCGTGCGCGGAGGCACCTTGCTCGGAGGCGACCTGTTCGACTTCTGGGTCGGGCCCTTCTACGTCGGCTTCTTTGGTGTCACCACGATCTTCTTCAGCGTCGTCGGTACGCTGTTGATCGTCTGGGGCGCATCACAGGGGCCCACCTGGAACCTCTGGCAGATCAACATCGCGCCCCCCGACCTGAAATACGGCCTGGGCATGGCCCCCTTGATGGAGGGCGGACTGTGGCAGTTGATCACCGTGTGCGCCCTCGGCGCCTTCGGATCCTGGGCGCTTCGAGAGGTGGAGATATGCCGAAAACTCGGCATGGGCTTTCACGTGCCGGTGGCGTTCTCGTTCGCGATCCTGGCGTATTTCACCCTGGTGGTGGTGCGACCGGTATTGATGGGCGCCTGGGGGCACGGCTTCCCGTACGGGATCATGAGCCACCTGGACTGGGTGTCCAACACGGGCTACCAGTACCTGCACTTCCACTACAACCCGGCACACATGCTGGCGGTGAGCTTCTTCTTTGCCACCACCTTCGCGTTGTCGCTGCACGGGGCGCTGATCCTCTCGGCCACCAACCCGGCACCCGGTGAGCCGGTGAAGACGCCGGAGCACGAGAACACCTTCTTCCGCGACACCATCGGCTACTCCATCGGCACGCTGGGCATCCACCGCCTGGGCCTGTTCCTGGCTCTGTCGGCCGGCTTCTGGAGCGCCATCTGCATCGTCATCAGCGGTCCGTTCTGGACCCGCGGCTGGCCCGAGTGGTGGACCTGGTGGCTGAACCTGCCGGTCTGGCAGTAACCGCGCGCCCGCAACGAGGAGACAAGCATGGCCACCGAATACCTCAACCTCTTCACGCGCGTGCAGGTCGATGCGCCGTCCTATCCCGGCATCGACGTGGAACGCGGCAAAGCCGAGCGCGAAGGTCCGCCGATCCACATCCACCTGCTTGGTCGCCTGGGCGATGCGCAGCTGGGACCCATCTACCTCGGCTGGTTCGGCCTCGCTTCGCTGATCTGTGGCTTCATCGCCATCGAGATCATCGGCCTGAACATGCTGGCCTCCGTCAACTGGGACCCGATCGAGTTCGTGCGCCGACTGCCCTGGCTGGCGCTGGAGCCGCCATCACCCGCGTACGGGCTGGCGATACCGCCACTCAACGAAGGCGGGTGGTGGTTGATGGCGGGCTTCTTCCTCACGCTTTCCATCCTGCTGTGGTGGGTGCGCATGTACCGGCGGGCACGCGCTCTGGGCATGGGCACGCACGTGGCCTGGGCCTTCGCGGCCGCGATCTGGCTCTACCTGGTGCTCGGTTTCATCCGCCCGCTGCTCATGGGCAGCTGGGGCGAGGCGGTGCCCTTCGGCATCTTCCCGCATCTGGACTGGACGGCCGCATTCTCGATCCGCTACGGCAACCTGTTCTACAACCCGTTCCACATGCTGTCGATCGCCTTCCTGTACGGCGCGACGCTGCTGTTCGCGATGCACGGCGCCACCATCCTCGCGGTGAGCCGCTTTGGTGGTGAACGCGAGATCGAGCAGATCGTCGATCGCGGCACCGCGAGCGAGCGTGCCGCGCTGTTCTGGCGCTGGACCATGGGCTTCAACGCAACGATGGAATCCATCCACCGCTGGGCCTGGTGGTTCGCGGTGCTGTGCCCGCTCACCGGCGGCATCGGCATCCTGCTCACCGGCACCGTGGTGGACAACTGGTTCCTGTGGGCCGTCAAGCACGGCGTGGCACCGGACTACCCGGCCGCTTTCCCCGCGGTGACCGACCCCGCGCTCACGCAAGGAGTGAAGCCATGAGCACCACCCAACGGGTATTCGTCCGCCGCCTCGGCGTGGGCTGCATCGCACTGGCGGCCCTGCTGCTGGCCGCGTGCGAGCGCCCACCCGTCGACAGCGTGCAGCGCGGCGTGCGCGGCACCGGCATGGTCCAGGTCTACAACCCGCGCACGGTGGAGGCGCAGATCCCGGCCAACCAGCCGCCCGCAGACCAGACGGCGATACCGGTCACCGAGGGTTCGCCCAAGGCGGCCGACGTTTACCAGAACGTGAAGGTTCTCGGCAGCCTGGACGTGGGCAACTTCACGCGTCTCATGGTGGCCATGACGAGCTGGGTCTCGCCCGAGGCCGGCTGCAACTATTGCCACTCGGACAACGGCAACTTTGCGGAAGACAGCAAGTACACCAAGGTGGTGGCGCGGCGCATGCTGCAGATGACGCAGGACATCAACGCCAACTGGAAATCGCACGTGGCCGAGACCGGTGTGACCTGCTACACCTGCCACCGCGGCCAGCCGGTGCCGGCACAGGTGTGGTTCCAGCCCGAGCCCGACCGCCAGGCCTCGCGCATGGCCGGCAGCAGCGCAGGCCAGAACCAGCCTGCGATGCAGGTGGGGGTTACCTCGCTGCCCGGTGACGGCCTCACGCCGTACCTGCTGAATGACCAGCCGATCCGCGTTGCCGGTACCACGGCATTGCCCGCGGGCAACCGCAGCTCCACCAAGCAGGCCGAGTACACCTACAGCCTGATGATGCACATGTCGAGTTCGCTCGGCGTGAACTGCACCTACTGCCACAACAGCCGAGCTTTCGGCGAGTGGGAGGAGAGCACGCCGCAACGCGCCACCGCGTGGCATGGCATCCGCATGGCGCGCGAGCTCAACACCGAGTACCTGGAGCCACTGACGAGCACCTTCCCGGCGAACCGGCTGGGCCCCCAGGGCGACGTGGCCAAGCTCAACTGCGCCACCTGCCACCAGGGCGCCTACAAGCCGCTCTACGGCGCGCCGATGCTCAAGGCGCACCCGGAACTCGCGGCGCCGTTGGCCGCGGCGATGGCGAAGGCTGCCGAGCCTGCGGCGGCTGCACCCGCCGCCGACGCGGCGGTCAAACCGGCACAGTAATCACGAAGTCCAGCACCGCGGCGCAGAACGCCGCGGGATCTTCGTCGGGCCACATGTGGCCCGCTTTCGTGATGGTGAGCGCGTGTGTGGGCAGGGCGGCCTGCGCCGCACGCGTGACGACACCATAGGCCGGGCGCGTGTGCTCGCCCATGGCGACGCAGACCGGCACACCGATGGCACGCAGCTGCGCCGCGTTCAGGGCCGGCGCCGGCGTCTGCTTGAGCAGCTGCGGCAAGGTGTGCGCGTTCTCGCGTTCGATCTGTCGGGTCTGCGCATGCTGGGTTGAGAAGTAGCCTGGGCAGCTGGCCGATCCATCGATCAGATGCGCGAGTGCGCTGTCCGGATTGCCTTGCTCCAGCGCGCTGACCACGGGTGCGAAGAGCGACTGTGCGTCCTCGGCAAACGCCTGCAGGTCTTGCGGTGACTCAAGGTAGGTGGGTATGCCGGGCTCATGCACGAACACGCTGCGCAGCAGTGCGGAACGTTCGACCGCGAGCGTGAGTGCCGCATGCGCGCCGTAGGACCAGGCCACAAGATGCACCGGACCGTCCAGGTTCGCATCGATGAAGTCGGCCAGCGCATCGGTGTGAGCCCGCAGTCCGAACGGGCGCGGGTCGGGCGGCAGTGGCAGCGGCCCGTGGTGCGGCAATGTCACCGCAATGGCCCGGTAGCCAGCCTGCGCCAGCAGCGGCAGATGGCGGTCCCACAAACGCCGATCGGCCAGGGCGCCGTGCACGAGGACGATGGGCGGTCCTTCGCCCAGGGCGCGCCAGTCAAGGGGCGGCGGGGTGGTGTTGGTGTCGGACATGGGTGCTTCTCTCATGTTCATGGGTGCCGTTGCGCGGCCACCGCTGCTTGTGTACCGGTGGCGCGCAGGCGTTGCCAGGCCAGGGCCTCCCAGGCTGCAGAACCGGCGCTGCTCACCAGGTTGAATCCGGTATCGGCCCACAACGGGCTGTCGGGGTCGAGACCGAGTTCCACCAGGAAGTCCGGACCGGCCAGGATGAACTGGCGCCGGTAGGGCAGCAGCACCCCTGCCATGCCCTGATGCTGCTGAACTTGCCGTGCCTCGTCGTGACGCGCGAACCAGGGGGACAGCAGGGCGGCACAGCGCGGGGCGTACCAGAACGTGCCATGGTCCTCGCCCGGCCCGGCCAGGCCGCCAAGCACGTGGCGCGCGTGATCCCAGTGCGCGAACCCGGCATCGTGCGCCACCTCGAGCAGGCACTCGCGCAGGCGCAGTTCATCGCCCCCACCAGCACGGCGGTGCGCGTTCAGGCGCAGCCGCGCTCGCGTCTTGAGTTCTTCGATCAACCGGCTCATGGCGCTGGCTCCTCGCTGCCCGCAACGGCTTCTGCCCACGCTATCGAGGCAGGCTTCGTGTCCGCGCGGTCCAGTTCCGGCGTCAGGGCGATGCGCTGGTCGATGGAGATCGTGCTCATGTGGGTGTTCCTTCCGGCAGCAACTCGGCCCGCCACAAGGTCAGCGCCAGCGCCAACGCTTGTGCAGCGTCGAACGAAGGATCGAGCCTGGGCCGGATCACTTCGAGCACGTCGAAATCGAGCGCAGACTCGCCCCCCTCGGACCAAGCGGCCTGCAGGCGCTGGTCGCGGTGGCCGCCCAGCCGCAATTCGAAACGGTGGCGGTTGATGGCCCCGTCAAGGTTCGGGCTGGCCTGGACAACGAGATACCCGCTGGCGCAGTGGCGGATCGCGTACACGCCCATGGTTCGCGGTGTGTCACGTGCCAGGCGCGATATGGCGCGGCGTGCCGATGGCAGTGTGCTGCTCACAGGGCCTCCGTCGGGCTGCGCGCCGTGGTGCCGGCGAAATCGCTGAAGGGCTCGCATCCCTCATCGATGGAACGGTGACGCGCCTGAATCCAGTCGCGGGTCTCACCATGGGTCAGCCAGTAGAACGGCGCACCCGCGTCGAGCTCGCGCAGCACCCGCGCGGCGAAATGCGGCGCTGGCTCGGCGTGCTTCATGGCCTGGGCCAGGTGGGCGGCGAACGGGTTGCCCGCCAGCGCAGCGCCTGGTTTCAGATGCGAAGCCTCGTCATAGCGGCCGACGTCGACGATCGGCGTGCGCACCAGCCCCGGGCACATCGCATGCACCGTGACGCCGACGCTCTTTGCCCGGTAGTGCAGCCCCTCCAACGCCGCCAGCAAGGCCGCCTTGCTGGCGCGGTAGGGGCCGGCGCCTGGAAAGCTTTGCAAGGCGGCCGACGACACCGTGGCGATGGCCTTGCCGCGGCCCGCGCACAGGTGCGGCCACCACAGCCGCAGCGTGCGCAGCGCGCCCAGGGTGTTGACCTCCCAGGCCCACTGCCACGCCGAATCGGGAAGGTCGGGCGCATCGCCCCCGATGCCGCCGATGCCGGCGTTGGCAAATACGAAAGCGGCGGCGCGTTGCGAGAAACGCCCGGCGATCGCAGCCATTGCCGCTTCGTCGCGTACGTCGGCGGCGAATCGTTGTGCGCGCGGGTCCATGCCGTCGACCTGTTGATCGATAGAGACCACATCGAGGCCGCGATCAAGCAGCGCCGTGGTGAGCGCCGCGCCGATGCCGGACGAGGCGCCAGTGACCACGGCCAACGGCCGGGGTTCGGAGGGGAAATGTGAAGGAGAAATGGCCATGACAGGCTCCAGGTTTCGTTACCGGCCAATCCCGCGCTTGGCCAACGAAACGGATGTCTGTCAGGATGAAAAAGTGAGTCTGACGGAGGGTGAGAGCCTCTTGCGCGGGTGGGCGCCCCTCAGCACCCAGTCCAATATTGTATGCACGTTCGCCGCCGAACGCGAGCGGGACGGCCCGCGTGTAACGGGCAGGTGGTGCCTACGCGATCTGCCGGCCCACCTCGGCAGCGACGCTCAGGAAGGCCGCAATCAAAGGCGCGTGGCGCCGCTCGTGGCGGCAGATGAAGTCCACATGGGTGGCCATGTCGGTGTCGGTGATGCGCAGCTTCACCAGCCTCGGGTCGGGCACATAGGCGGTTTCCGCCACCACACCCAGGCCCAGGCCCTGTGCGACCGCCTCGCGCACCGACTCACGACTGCCCATCTCCAGCCCGATCTGCACCCGAACACCGCGCTCGCGCAGTTCGTGCTCGAACACGCGGCGGGTGGTCGAACCCTCCTCGCGGATCACGAAGCGCTGCCCTTCAAGCGCTTTCAAGGTCAGTGGTGTCCTTTGCGTCAGCGGGTGCTCCACATGGGCGAACACCACCAGCCGCTGCGTGCGAAAGCGCAGGCTGTACAGATCGGGGTGCTCGACGTGGTTGAGCACCACGCCGATGTCGCCCTGGTAATCGAGGATCCTGCCGGTGATGGTGCGCGAGTCGCCAACACCGACCGCGAGGTTGACCTGCGGGTGGCGCGCGGCGAAGGCCTTGAGCACGGGCACCACGTTGTACGGCCCGATGGCATGCACCACCAGGCGCCCCGCGTAGTGGTTGCGCGCAGCGGTGAGCAGGGCGAGAGCGTCTTCTTCGCCGCTGAAGGTGCGGCGCGTGTGGTCGAGCAGCGTGCGCCCGAAGGCGGTGAGTTCCAGGCGGCGGCCGCGGCGGTGAAACAGCTCCACGCCGAAGTCGCTCTCCAGCCGCTGGATGTGCGCGGACACGGTGGGTTGTTGCAACGCGAGCGTGCGCGCAGCCGCGGTCATGCTGCCGGCGCGGGCGGTGGCGTCAAAGGCCTTCAGGGCAGCGAGCAGGCTCAGACCAGACATCGATGGCATCTATGGATGCCTTCATTTTTCCGGGTGAAAGTTTCATACAGGTGACACCTCACCCCGGGAGACTGCCGCCATGCAGCAACAAGGGCGTGGCCATGTCGGCAAGCAAACGTGAAATCCAGCTCCATCTCAAGGGCGTGTCGGTCACCTATGGCGACGGCCACCGGGCCTTGCAGCCCACCCACCTGGCCGTGGCGCAGGGCGAGTTCCTGGTGTTGCTCGGTGCTTCCGGCGCGGGCAAGTCCACGCTGCTGCGCAGCATCAACGGGCTGGTGCGGCCCGATGGCGGGCAGATCGAGGTCCATGGTCTGCCCGGCGGGGTGGTCTCGGCGCGCAACCTGCGCGAGCACCGGCGCCGCTGCGCCATGGTGTTCCAGCAGCACCACCTGATCGGTCGGCAGACCGTGCTGGCCAACGTGCTCATGGGCAAGCTCGCCAGCCGTGGATCGCTGGCCTCGATGTGGCCCTGGAGCCGGGCCGACAAGCTGCAGGCGCTGGCGGTGATCGAGCGCGTCGGTCTGCTCGACAAGGCGCTCGCGCGTGCAGACACGCTCTCCGGCGGCCAGCAACAGCGCGTGGGCATTGCGCGCGCGCTGGTGCAAGGGCCGAACCTGCTGCTGGCCGACGAGCCCGTGGCCAGTCTGGACCCGGCCACCGCGCAGGGCGTGCTCACGCTGCTGCACGACATCTGCAAGAAGGACCGCCTCACCGCCATCGTGAGCCTGCACCAGGTGAACCTGGCGCGCCTGTTTGCCGACCGTGTCGTCGGCATGCGCCAGGGCCAGGTGGTGTTCGAGGGCTTGCCCGCGCAACTCACGAAGGACGTCGAGTCGTTGCTCTACGCGCGCACCTGCACCGCGACCGCAACCAGCCCCACCGAATCCCTGGTGCCCACCCTGGTTCACGCCTGAACCGTTCCCCTCACCCGATGAAGGAGTCTCTGTCATGTTGAACCGCCGCCAACTCTCTCGCCTGGTCGCCCTGACCTCGTTTGCTGCCTTGCTGCCGCTGTGGGCCCAGGCCCAGGGCAAGGACCCGTCGCGCCTGCGCGTGGCACTGCTGCCGGACGAGAACGCGGCCAGCATCATCCAGAACGCACAGCCGCTGAAGCGGTACCTCGAACAGACGCTGAAGAAGGACGTCGAGATCACGGTGACCACCGACTACTCCTCGATGATCGAAGCCATGCGCTTCGGGCGCATCGAGGTGGCGTACTTCGGTCCGTTCTCCTACGTGCTGGCCAAGTCCAAGGCACCCACCATCGAGCCCTTCGCCGTTGGTGTGGAGCGCGGCTCGCCGACCTACCAGTCGGTGCTCATCGCCACCGCCGGTGGACCGGTGAAGACCCTGGCCGACGTGCGCGGCAAGCCCTTCGGCTTCGGTGACCAGGCCTCCACCTCGAGCCACCTGGCACCCCGCGCGCACCTGCTCAAGAAGTACCAGCTCGACGGTGAGAAGGACTACCGCCCGGTGCACCTGGGCACGCACGACGCGGTGGCACGCGCCGTGCAGGCCGGGCAGGTGCCGGCCGGCGCCTTGTCCAAGCCCATCCTGGACAATCTGATCGCACGCGGCACGGTGGACGCATCGAAGATCGTGCAGCTCGATCTGTCGGCACCGATCCCGAACTACCCGATCGTGATTCAGGCCGACCTCAAGCCCGAACTCAAGCAGGCGATTCGCGCCGCCTTCCTCGACATGAAGGACGCCGAGGTGCTCAAGGCCTTCCGTGTGCAAGGCTTCGCCGCCACCGATGACGCGGCCTATGACGTGCTGCGCGAGACCGCCACCGTGCTCAAGCTCGATCTGGGACGCATGCAATGACGGCGATTGCGCTCGACGCCATCGTCGCGCTGGACCACCAGCGCCGCCTGCGCCGCCTGGCCGGCGTGGCTGCGGTGCTGCTGGTGTGCGCGCTGGCCCTGCACGTCACCGGCTTTTTCGACGCCCAACGCTTCATGGAGGGCGCGCCGGCGATCCGGCAACTCGCGTCCGAGATGGTGCCGCCGAACTTTGCGCGTTGGGAGCACTGGGTGATACCGCTGCGCGACACGCTGGCGATGTCGATCGCGGGCACCGCGCTCACCATCGTGGCGTCGTTGCCGCTGGCGCTGATGGCCGCGCCCAACACCACACCGAACGCGGTGGTGGGCCGGCTGGCGCGCACCGTGCTGGCGGCATTCCGATCCGTGCCCGAGATCATCCTGGGCATCCTGTTCGTGGCGGCGGTGGGCTTTGGTGCCTTGCCTGGCGTGCTGGCGCTGGCCCTGCATTCCACCGGCATGGTGGCCAAGTTCTATGCCGAGGCGATCGAGCACGTCGACCCCAAGCCGTTGGAGGCCGCTACCGCGGCCGGCGCCAGTCGGCTGCAGGTGATCACGCACGCGGTCTTGCCGCAGGTGTTGCCACAGCTGGCCGACATCACCATCTACCGCTGGGAATACCACTTCCGCGCCTCGGCCGTGATGGGCATCGTCGGTGCCGGTGGCATCGGCTTCGAGCTGATGGCCGCGTTGCGCCTGATCAAGTACGACGAGGTCTCGGCCATCCTGTTGTCCATCCTGGCCTGCGTGCTGGTGGTGGACGGTATCGGTTCGGCGCTGCGCAAGCGCCTCAAATGAGGGAACAGCACAAGATGCCGAAGATCGTGGTCACCCAGCCCGTGCACGCCGAGGTGTTGCAGACCTTGCAGGCCGCCGGCGAAGTGGTGATGAACCCCGGCCCCGAGCCCTGGAGCGATGCCGAGCGCCAGCAGCACCTGACCGATGCGCACGCCATGATGGCTTTCATGACCGACCGCGTCGACCAGAGCACACTGCTCGATGCCCCGCGCCTGCGCACCATCGCGTGCGCGCTCAAGGGCTATGACAACTTCGATCTCGCCGCCTGCGCTGCCGCCGGCGTGAGCGTGAGCTTTGTGCCCGACCTGCTCACCGAGCCCACGGCCGAACTCGCGGTTGGCCTGGCGATTGCCGCGGCGCGCCATGTGTTGCCGGGCGATGCTGGCGTGCGCGCTGGCTACGCCGGTTGGCGGCCCACACTGTACGGCACCGGGCTGCATGGTTCGGTGGTGACGGTGGTGGGCCTGGGTGCGGTGGGGCGCGCCATCGTCGACCGGCTTGCCGGCTTCGGCTGTGCCGACTTGTTGGGGGTCGACCCGCAGCGCGACGATGCGCGCGTGCGCCGTGTGCGCCTGGAGGAGGCCCTGGCGACATCCGACTACCTGTTGCTGGCCACACCGCTCACCCCGACCACGCGTCACCTGATCGACGATGCGGCGCTGGCCCGCGTGCGAGCGGGCCAGATCCTCGTCAACATCGGGCGTGGCTCGGTGGTGGATGAAGCCGCGGTGGTGCGAGCACTGGACAGCGGCCGCCTGGGCGCCTACGCGGCCGACGTCTACGAGATGGAAGACTGGCTGCTGCCCGATCGCCCGCACAGCGTGCACCCGGGCCTCGTTCGGCACCCTCGCACCGTGCTCACGCCCCACATCGGCTCGGCCGTGCAGCGGGTGCGCCTGGCCATCGAGATGCGGGCCGCCGACAACCTCATCCGCTCGCTGCGAGGTGAGTCGCTGGTGGACATCGCGACCGTCGCTTGATGGGCTGCCATCGGTGGTTGGTACGGATCAGGCCGCTTGCGCGCGGGTGGCCGGGGATCGTCTGATCGGGCTGGCGTCCTCCACAGCGCGCAGGAGCATCGGCCAGGCGGCACGCAAGGCCTTTTCGCCTTCCTTGCGCCCGGCCAGCGCCACCCCGTGCAGGTAGTCCACAAGCAAGTCGCGGGCGATCGCCTCGCGGGTGCCTTCCTCGAACGGCGCGCCGCGTGCCAGGGCGAAGAGCGCGTTGAACCGACGGTGCGCCACGCTCTGCGGCCCGCGTGCCAGATGCTGCGTGAGCCGGGGGATGGGCGCGACACAGCGCAGATAGGCCAACGCGAGCGCGAACATCCTTTCGTCGCGGGCTGGCAGGCGGGCCAGGCGCCGCGGCAGCCGATCCAGGCCCATGAAGGCCCGCTCCACCACGGCATCGATCAGCGCATGCTTGCCCGGCACGTGGTGGTACAGGGCCATCGGGTCGACACCCAGCGCGGCAGCGATGCCGCGCATGCTGAAGTCGCCGGTGCCGGACTCCATCTGCGCGAGCGCCACCTCGACGATGCGATCGAGGTCAAGGACCCTCGAGTTCGCAGCCGGGCGGCCTCGTCCACGCGAGGGTGCATTTGCGATGGGTGATGTTTTCATCCGTTAATATTCTACGTCGTAGAATAAATACGGAGCTGATCTCCATGATCCTTCCCCGAGATGCCCGGGTTGAAGCGCCTGCGGGCCTGCAAGCCCCGGCGCTGCATGTTTTCCTCGGCATCAGCCTGGACGGCTGCATTGCCGGCGAGGACGGCGACCTGTCCTGGATGCAGGCCTGCGCCACCGAGTCACCCGCCGAGACCGGCTATGTCGCGTTGATGGACAAGGTCGACACACTGCTCCTCGGGCGCCGTACCTACGAGGCGGTGCTGGGCTTCGGTGACTGGCCCTTTCAGGGCAAGCGCGTGAGGGTGCTGACGCACCGGGCGCTGGATCCACGGCATGGCGAGTTGCCCTGCGGCGGACCGATGCCCTCGGTGCTAGCCGAACTGGCCTCGCAAGGGGCACGCAACGTGTACCTCGATGGCGGCGACGTCGTGCGCCAGGCGCTCTCGCTCGATCTGGTGCGGGAACTCACCCTGTCCTGGGTGCCGATCATCCTTGGGCGTGGGACACGGCTGTTCGAGAGCGGCTTGCCACGCCAGCACTGGGAGCTCATCGGCAGCCGTGCCTTTGGGAGC